>JFBN01307215.1_pt1 | contig 85189 bp, 73 predicted proteins | sample 768741 | NCBI WGS metagenome assembly JFBN01 (sample SAMN01983846, study PRJNA193217) | chicken gut metagenome | biome: terrestrial biome; isolation source: ceca of Broiler chicken | host: Gallus gallus | place: United Kingdom: England | collected 2010-09-07
GCCGTTCCCGCCATGACCTCCTGCACGACAGGAATGCGGAGCACGGCCACGGTGCCCGCCAGAAACATGCATACGGAGCCGAACGTGGCCCGCGCCGGGAAGGTGGGCGCAGCGACCATGACAAAATTATTAAAGAAGCACAGGGCGATCATACAGCCTGCGAATCGCACCTCCGGGAAAGCCGCCCACACGTCCCTCGCCCGGACCTCCTGATTCAGCCGGCGGATGCTGCGGCTGTCCAGCCCGAGCGCCTTCTTCGCCATGGAATAGATGAGGAAGATGCCTGCCCAGAAGATGGCCATTTCCTCGAAGCCCTTCATCACATGAGACAGCCGGAAGACGGTCTTTGCCGTGTCCTGATGCAGAGGAGCCAGCACATGCGCGACCAGCAGATCCCGGATGCCGTTTCCGATAAAGCCGCCGGAAAAATAGGACACCACGAAAGCGGCCAGAAGAAGCACGCAGACAATCTGTCCGGCAGATACGCCCCGGGGACGCCATTCCCAGGAAACGCCCCGTTCCGCCAGTACATGGATCTTCAGCACACGCCATACCAGAAGCAGGAGCAGCACCGCCGGCAGCAGGTACAGGAACATTTCCCCGTTACCTGCCAGCTGATTTCCGATGTGGATGAGCAGGCCCTTCCCCGTTCCCTGCTCCCCGTAGCGCACATAGTTGCCCGGCGCCGCCAGAAGGCCGATAAATCCCAGAAACGCCCCTGCGGCTCCCGCAGGGAGCCAGAGTGAAAATGCGTGATGCTTCCACGCATACCAGGAAATCCCCGCGGTGAGCAGCACCACCGTCACCGCCAGATTTTCCACGGACCAGCCGCCGAGGATGCCCAGCAGGAACATGGGCAGCGCCATGCCGGCTCCCCAGTGGATGCGCCCTGCCAGAAACAGATTATAGGGCAGAAGGAACAGCGCCGCAAAGAAGCCCGACCAGAGATACACCGTGGAACCGCTCTTCCATACGGCTACTTCTCCGAAGTGGGGCAGACAAAGCCAGAGGAAAAAGGCGCACAGCGCCATGATCCCCGGTTCCGCGGTGATCTTTGTATCCCGGGTGCTGTGGCAATACAGCAGCACCGTCACCGCCGTAAAAACCGCCGCATTGGCGATGTCAAAGGGCAGCTTCCCCAGCCACAGGAACAGGTCCAGCACAAAGACTGTCACCATGCGGCCTCCGTGGGTCATATAGTGATTCCACAGGGACTGCCAGACGTCCCCGAAGGACTGTATGTGCTGCGCCGTCCCCCAGATCATGGAATAATCATAGTCATCCCGGTGGATCGGCATCCAGTGATTCAGCAGCAGCATAAACAAAAAAATCCCAGCCAGCAGAAATCCCGTCCTGACCGCATGGTTTTTATCTGTATTCGGCATACATTTCATACCCTTCTCCTGTATTTTCGGGCGCACACTTCGCCTTTTATGATTGTAGCAGGCCGATTTTTGAGGGAAATAAAACAATATATAAAATTTATTGAACTTTTGCCGCCACATAAAAAGCCATCCCGACAGTCTCTCCTGCCGGAACGGCCTCAGTCATTCTCGTCGTTTATTTCCTTTTCGTGGGTTTCCACGCGCCGCTCTTCGGGCACCGGCTTCAGCACATATTCCATTTTCCGCCCGTTCCACTCATCCACCAGATAAAGCGGACGGTGCTTGCTTTCATTGAATACCCGCCCCAGATACTCGCCGATGATCCCCAGCGCCAGCAGCTGCACGCCGCCGAGGCAGAGCATCACCGTCAGGAGCGTCGGATACCCCGCCACGGGATCGCCGTATATCATGGCCCGGATGAAGACGTAAAGCATATACAGGATGGCCGCAAAGGACACCAGCACGCCGAACATGGACGCCAGCCGGAGCGGCGCCGTCGTGAAGGAGGTCAGCCCCTCCAGCGCCAGATTCATGAGCGACCAGTAATTCCACGTGGTCTTGCCTGCTGCCCGCGGCTGTACATGGAAGGGGATCTCCTTCTTTTTGAACCCCACCCAGGTGAACAGTCCCTTCGTGTAGCGCTCGCTTTCCCGCATGAGCCGGAGCGCTGAAAGACAGCGCCGGTCGAGGAGGCGGAAATCCCCCACGTTCCGCTGAATCGCCGTGCGGCTGCACTTCTGGAGCAGTTTATAAAAGAAATTCGTCAGATGCCTCTTGATGAAGCCCTCGTCCTTCCGGTCCGCCCGTTTGGCGCACACATCATCATAGCCCTTCCGCCACCAGCCGATCATTTCCGGGATCATTTCCGGCGGATGCTGCAGATCCGCATCCATGATGACCGCCGCATCGCACTCCGCATAATCCATCCCGGCCAGCATGGCCGCTTCCTTGCCGAAATTCCGGGAAAAGCTGATATACGATACCTTGTAATCCTCCTCTGCGAGCCGCCGGAGAATGGGAAGCGTCCCGTCCCGGCTGCCGTCGTTGACGAACACATACCGGAATCGGCAGTCCCTGATCCCCGCCAGCACCTCCTCCGTGCGCCGGTGAAACTGCTCCAGCACCTCCTGCTCATTGTAGCAGGGCACAATAATGGCAATCGTATCCATGACTTTCTCCCTATTCCTATTGAAGATCATCCGGCTATATCCCGGAAGCTGATGACCTTCACCTGTTTTTTCTGCAAAAGCTCCCTGATATCCGTTGAAATGATCGCGTCCCGTTCTGCTTCAAAATCATGTTCCCACTGACAGGCCTTTTTCAGCGCTGCCGTATCGGCACCGGGATGCATCATCACTTCTGTGACTCCCGGCTTCAGCGTCTCAATGATATGCCGGAAATGGCCCTCATGCACAGCCTCTCCTGCTACAATCCCTGCAAAATGATCAGGCGTGCGGAATCCGCGCCGCTTCGCTTCCCGGCCGGCCAGATCCGCCAGCACCGCCAGCCCGGACCGCCCGATGAGCTGCCCGAGGCTGCCCGAATCGCCTGCAAAGAGAGGTGTACGGGGAATACGCACCGCATCGAGGTGAATCGCCTCCGCCGTATCAAGCACCACGCTGAAGATGCCCGGCAGAACGTGCATATGCTGGTGGCTGTCCACATGAGTCAGCGCCAGCCCGGTGCGTGTCACCTTTTCTGCCTGTGCCGCCAGCTCCCGCCGCACTTCCTCCATACGGACCTTACCGGAAAGGAAACGCTTCACAAAGTGGATATAGTCATCATAAAAGACGCCGTCTGCCGTCACGAGCGACGGGATCTCCGCCGGCGGCAGCACCGGATACCCATTGACCAGCGTAAAATGAATGCCCACGCCCAGCTCCGGATGGGTCTGCGCGGTATGCACCGCATCGTCAAAAGCTTTTCCGCCGGGCATCAGCGTGGCAGACCGAAGGCACCCCTGCTCTACGCACTGCGCAACCGCCTGATCGATCAGCACGTGCCGGCCGAAGTCGTCTGCATTGACCAGCAGCTGTAATTTTTTCCCTTTTGTATTCATATAGGATGTCCTGCTTATATACGACAAAATACTGCCTGTATTATAGCATAATCCCCTGCGGTCTCCGCCTGCATGAAAAAGCATCCGGTGCCTGTCTCCCGGATGCTGCTTATATTTGCCGTTGTCAATAAACTTCAGCTTAGATGCTGTTTCAAATTTTTCAACCAGCCAGCAAAAGTGTATTGCTCGACGATATCTTTATCAATGACTTTATAAGGTGAATCAATGAAAGTTTTCAAAGTTGCAATATCATCTTCCCCCCAGATAAAAATATTTTCTTTACAATAAAAATCATATTGTTTAATCGCGTTAAATGTTGTAATTAATTTCTTCCTTAGCAACAAAGCCTCTATAGCTCTCCAGGTAAGTCCGGATTGATTTTCCTGTACGACATCAAGAATTGCTCTGCTTTTTTTGTCTTGTTCAATAATCTTTTCATAAGGTACTATATGGGAAATTAAATATTTCTTTTCCTCATCATTATAAACTTTATGCCGATCATCAGGAAATATGCAAATGTGACTGGTTATCTGTAAAACATCCAATTGTTTTTTTATCGCAAGAACACGATCCAATCGATCCTTATCTTTACCAATAAAAAATACATCTACGGCAATACGATCTTGTACATCACTTTCAGAATAATTGAGTCCGGGTATAAATTGAGGGTTGTAAATAAAATTGTACTTTTGACAATCTTTAATATCAAAAGAAGTTATATTGAATTGATATCGTTTCCGATTTTTTATAAAACATTCAAATTCCTGTTGTCGTTTTGGGGTAGCATTTTTTATATAAAATAAGGAATTCCAATATTGATAGACAATCTGACAATCAGGATTTTGCTGTCGGATGTATGAAATAAATAAAAGCGGATTTCTATTGAGCTCGTTAATAATAATTAATTTATACTTTTTTATATCGATCCCTATACGCTTCATGGACCACCGAAATACCCAGTTTTCCAAATGTAGCTTTATGAGCCCACGTAGCAAATGTTTCTCTGCTCGAAAACAGTATACTAAAAAACAACCACAATCTATATTATCTTGCGCCCTCTTTAAGCGTTCTTTTTGAAGTTCATATAAGTAATTCCCCTCATTAAGAGATAAAATTTTTATCATAAACTATCCTCATCCTTTTTAATATTTTATAGTTATATCATGCAAAATAAAATTTACAACTTTCGTTTGTAGTATTCCAGATACCAGTGGAGCGCTTTGCCATACTGGCCGGTCACCCGGTATTCCCGGGCCGCCTGATGGCAGTCCTTTCTCGACTTAGGCGCGGACGGAGGAACGTCTTTCCACGGTGAATCCAGCCAGATTTTCCGATACTCTTTTACGACCGGCCAGTTTGCCGCCCAGTCGTGCCAGGGCTTTACCGAGCCTGCAAAATGCAGGATGATCTGATCATGGTAATCCTCATTCTCCGCCTTTTTGCGGAAAAGCGCCGACCGGTTCAATTTATAAATGTAGTTGTATTTCTTAGGCAGCCAGATGACCTTCCCATCCAGAATAACATTCAAAATATTCTGGTCATTGTATTTCAGGCCATGCCAGCCTTCGTAATATCCTTTATCATCGATTTTGGTCAGGCTGTCATGGGCCATGTCCACAACTTTATGGAATATATCCTGCCGGACCCACTCTGAAATATGAATCAGCATGGCTCCCGCATTGAAAAAGCCGGTCGTCCCGATCTGTCTCATCTGTTTTTTCTGCAGCCGGTCCGGTGCTACAGCCGCTATAGCCTGCCCCAGATCCATGTCTGCCAGCTTCTGCAGGCTGCCGCAGCACATAATATCCCCATCCAGATACAGAACACGGTCGGATTTTGCTTCCAGTAAATTGGCCAGTACAAACCGGTAAAAAAAGACAGCGGTTTTTTCACCGAATACCAGAGACTGAAAAGCATCATCATTCATCAGGTGGACATAAATGGGATTTCCCATCATTTCCGCCGCTTCGCACAGTCTTTTCCGATCAGTATCCGACAGTCCATTTACAAAGAGATGAAATGCCATCGGAAGATATTTATTATATTGGTATACCGACATCATCGTCAGTCCCAGATACGGGATATAATTATCCGTTCCGCTCAATGCAATACAAAACGCTTTTTTCTCCGAATGTGGTTTCCCGATTGTAATTGTTTCCTTAACCGCATTTGCTAAAATATCCATGCGCCCATCCCCGCTATTTTTATCATTTTACATGCTTTACGACTATGATATCATAGTTATTTCTTTTTGTAATCCTGTAGATATCCTGCTATAAGTAAAGGGCTGATATATATATCAGTCCCTTTACTTTAATAAATATGAAGCCTCCGGCTCATGCCCGACCGTTCTTCTGCAGTAGGTATCCACTGCGCATGATCTGGATCATACGCTTCCCTGTCACGCACTGCCTGTTCACAAAAAGCATCCACATTTTCCGGCGTCACATAAACACCAAAATCCGGCACCCACGTCATCTGATTCTGCCCGGATACAATATCCAGAATCTTATCACAAATGAAGGCACGGGGATGGGATGTTTCATACCAGAAATAATTATTGGCTGTCACATAATTAACACCACTGAAATCCCAGAACGGAGAAATTTTCACCAGTTCTTTTTTGAATTGATTCATCAATTCCATATCGTCCGATAAATAGGTCGTCATATGCTGTGGATTAAAAAATGGAATAAATTGAATCCCATTTTTATCGCATAATAATTTAATTTGTTTTATGCTGTCCAAACATCGATTAAAATTTTCTGTTCCCATATAGGGTGCATGATTGGGTATTTTAAATTTAGTATCACGTATATGCTCAACTGGATTTTCCTCTATTGAAATCTCCACATTATCCGGAACATAATATGTCCCATTCTCTGCTAATAAGACTTTCCCTTTCTGTGTTGGATTTATTAAATCCTTAATCTCAGTTTTTACTAAATCAATAGAAAAGAGCACTTCCATATAATACTTCAGATTTTTCATCTGATTTTCACTATATTCTCTTCTGTATAATTCAGCTATAAAGGGAGCTCTATCTGTAAAATAGGTGTAATCATCAATTCCCAGATAGACAGTTTTTACTCTTGCTCCATGATGAAGCAATATCGTCAATTGCTCTAAACAATCCTGAGGAAATCCCATAGAATCACTAATATTATATGTTTTTTGTCCTGTAATCAGAGTATCCATCTTCATAACACGGCTACTTCCCCATAAATAGGAGTCATACTTATTGTAATTACCATTTGTGAGCAAATATTTTGTTTTTACAAACCGACCATTCAAAGTCTCAATTTCTTCTTTATTTTCCCCTCTAAACACTCCAAAATAATCTATGTAATAATTAAATAAAGCAATTGATGCACTAATTCCTATAATAAAAGAAGCAAAAACATAAAAGAAATTCTTCTCTTTCATTGACCCCTCCATTAAAATTGGAAATACAAAAATTCACTTCCCTGTCCTAATTTACTTAAGCAGTATACAAATATTACAATTAAGCAGAATATCCATCTTTTATTTGGATGGAAATAATGCCCAATCAAAGACTTTACATTCGGCATTTTAATACAAGCAAGCATCGCAGCTGCTATGAACATCATATTTTCACGAGTAAATATATGTAATAACGGTCCGGAACTCGTATTACCGATCATAGCAGACAATATGGTAAAAGCCGTTCCAAAATCATCTGCCCGGAAAAATACCCAGGCGATATTAACTGCCATAAATGTCACCAGCCATCCTACCGGCTTCGGCAGACTCCGTCCTGCCTTTCTCCATATATGATTGATGCAAATATATAACCCGTGCAGTCCGCCCCAAAAAATGAAGGTCCAGCCGGCTCCGTGCCACAGCCCTGCCAGCAGCATGGTGATCATAATATTCCGCAGATGATGTCCCGTCCTGTTTCCTCCCAGCGGAATATACAGATAATCTTTCAGAAAAGCGGACAGCGTCATGTGCCACCGGCGCCAGAATTCTATGATGCTTGTCGACTGATAGGGAGAGTTAAAATTCAATGGCAGTTGAAAATTCAGCATCAATCCAAGCCCGATCGCCATTTCCGAATATCCGGAAAAATCAAAATACAACTGGAGGGTATAGGCAAAGGAAGCAAACCACGCATCCACCATGCTCAGCTGATCTGCATGACTAAATGCCTCCGCTACATATTTCGACAAATGGTCGGCGATCAGTACTTTTTTCGCCAGCCCCAGCGTGAACCATGCGATACCGCGATTCATATTTTCATAGTTGAGCCGATAATTTTTCTCGTCCATGAACTGAGGGATCATGTCCTTATGATACAGAATAGGCCCCGCAATGAGATGAGGAAAGATCGTCACAAAAAGGAAATAACCGCTTTTACTATATCCTTTAACTTCTCCCCGATAGGAATCTACCAGACAGGCGATCTGCGTAAAGGTAAAGAAAGAGATGCCCAAAGGCAGTACGATCTGCGGCACGGCAAATCCGGTCTGAAAGAGACTGTTGACCGTTTCCACTGCAAAGGCCGTGTACTTGAAATATCCTAAAAGGCCCAGATCAAACAGGATACCGGTAATAAGCCAGGCTTTTCTTGTACGCCCCTCACTTTGCAGGATGCGTCCGGCCAGCATATAGTTCACAAGAATGGAAGCGAGAAGAATCGGCAGGTTCCTCACATCCCACCAGGAATAGAAAAAGAGCGATGCCAGGATCAGAACACACCGGGCGCACTGGCTGCCGAATTTCTTTGCGGACAGATAGTACAGGATCAGCGTGATCGGCAGAAATCCGATGATAAACACATAGGAATTAAAAAGCATGACAAACCTCCGAAAAAATACTAAGGTCATTATGCGCTTCTCCGTTTTATTCTGTCAATGTAACGGGACGCTTAACAGCGGTTAAACTCTGCTTTTTTCATAGGTTTCCGGCGGGGGCTGTGATATGATGTAGGAAATATCTGGAAAGGATGAGATACCATGCATTGGACTGAAAGATTATTTTTGACGGCGGCGCTGACCGCCTCCTGTCTGGCCGGAGTCCCGGCGGTTTCGGCGGCTGATGCGGCGCCGGCGCCCGCGGCGGAATCGGTGCAGCAGCAGAGTGCACAGCAGCTGGCGGACGCGGAGACGATGGCGCTCCTGTGGATGCGGACGGCCGCAGAGTACCGGGCGCTGTGCTATCAGGGCTACAATGCGGCCATGATGGAGATCGACCGGGCGCTGGCGGAGCCCCCCGCTGACGGCAAGCCGCTGGCGATCGTGCTGGACTGCGACGAGACGGTGGTGGATAATACGCCTGCGCTTGCCAGAGCGGCGGTGGACGGAAACGGCTGCTACACCTCTCTCTGGTGGCGGGACTGGATCGTGAACGGCAAAGCCTACACCATGCCTGGCGCGGCGGATTTCCTGAACGAGGTACACCGGAAGGGCGTGGAGATCTTCTACGTGACGAACCGGCTGGAATCGACAAGCTATGATTCCTCGGAACGCAATCTCCGGGCACTGGGATTCCCCACGGTGGACCGGGAGCACCTGCTGCTCGCCGTCGATACGGGCAATAAGCAGGGCCGCTTCGACAAGGTGGCGGAGACCCATCATGTGATCCTCTACATGGGCGACAATGCAGGCGACCTGCCCATCGGCACCTACGGCAAGGGCCGGGTGGAACGGAACGCCATCATTGACGCCAACAAAGATGCCTTCGGCACGAAATACATCGTATTCCCGAATCCGGCCTACGGTGCCTGGGTGAGCGCGCTGGCGCAGAATTATCTCGGCCTGACGCCGGAGGAACGGGACGCGGCGAACCGCGCTCTGCTCCTCATGCAGGCCCGGCCGTGATGCGGCAGGAACATACGGCCTGCCCCGTTTCCACCGGCGAACGGTGCGAGCTCCCCATTGATGATCTGGGAATCCACGGCGAAGGCATCGGGAAATACGAAGGCTTCACCCTTTTCGTCCCCGGCGCGCTGCCGGGAGAGACCGTCCGCGCTGCGGTGACCACCGTCAAAAAATCCTATGCCATAGGCCGGCTGGAGGCCATCCTCACCCCTTCTGAATACCGGACCTCTCCGACCTGCCCGGTCTATGCGGACTGCGGCGGCTGCCAGATCTCCCACCTCACCTATGAGGGCCAGCTCCGGGCCAAATGGCAGCGCGCCGCCGGCGCGGTCTCGAAAATCGGGGGCTATCCCACGGACATCGTCCGTCCGGTCCTCGCCGCCCCGCATCCCTTCGGCTACCGGAATAAAATGGCCGTTCCCGCCGGTCTCGTTCACGGCCGGGCGCGCCTCGGCTACTACCGTCAGGGCAGCCACGCCATCATCCCCACCCTGTCCTGCGCCATCCAGCAGGAGGCCAATAACCGCCTCCTCCTCTTCGCAGAGACCTTCATGAATCAGCACGGCATCCGCCCCTACGACGAAAAGACCCGCAAGGGCTGCGTGCGCCACATCATGGGCCGCGTGGGCGACGACGGAAAGCTCATGGCCGTCATCGTCACCGCCACGGCGGAGCTCCCCTGCGAGCGGGAATGGATCCAGGAAATGCGGGAGGCCCTGCCGGAGATGATCTCCCTCTACCACAATGTGCAGAGCCGGCCGGGCAACGTTATCCTCGGCCCGAAGATCCGCTGCCTCTGGGGCGACAAAACGCTGCCCTGCTCCCTGTGCGGCCTCCGCTTCGAGGTCTCGCCCTATTCCTTCTTTCAGGTCAATCCCGAACAGGCGGAAGTGCTCTACCGCACGGCCCTCGATTTTGCGGAGCTCACCGGGGAAGAAACGGTCATCGATGCCTACTGCGGCACCGGCACCATTTCCCTCTGCCTCGCCCGGAAGGCCCGGCGCGTCATCGGCATCGAGATCGTCCCCGACGCCATCCGCGATGCGAAGAAAAATGCAAAGGCTAACGGCATCGGCCATGCAGAATTTTACGCCGCCGACGCGGGAAAGCTCATGCCGAAGCTCTACGAGGAGGGGCTCACGCCGGATGTCATCGTGTGCGACCCGGTCCGCGCCGGATGCAGTGAAGACGTGCTCCGCGCCGCTGCGGGCATGAAGCCCCGGCGCATCGTGTACGTCTCGTGCAATCCCGCCACCTTCGCCCGGGACGCAGCCCGGCTCCGTCCCCTCGGCTATACTCTCGTCAAGGTCCAGCCGGTGGATATGTTCCCCCAGACGACCCACGTAGAGCTGGTCTCGCTCCTCGTGCAGAATGAGGATCTCCTGTAAAATAAAAAAGCACCTGCTGCGGCGGGTGTTTTTCTTTGCCTGTTTTCAGGGAAAGAGAAATTGACAGTGCAAACAATGTTTCAATCCTCTCCTGCATTTAGCTTCTGTCTATTCTGAGCAGGATAGATGCAGATTGATCTAATTGAAATTAGATTCATTTAATCAAATTAGATCAAATAAAGTTGAATTTAGTTGAATTAACTTAAATCTTTCAAATCAAATATTTAATTTGACAAAATTCAGCTAAATAAGATAGAGTAAAGTTGAAAAAGAACAAAATCATTTATCAGTTATTAACTTATGGGAGGATATTATGCTTCCTGAAGAACTCATTGAATTAGCCCGTCAGGTCATGGAACAAAAGGCGGAAACGCAGACCCTTGAAGTAAAAAGTGCACATCAGGGATGTCCCAAGCGTTTATATGATACTTTGTCCAGTTTTTCAAATCAGGACAACGGCGGCATTATCCTTTTTGGACTGGATGAAAAACAGGATTTTAAGCCGGTCGGTGTATACGACCTGCACGACCTTCAGCAGCAGGTTGCTGAACAATGCAAAGGAATGACCCCTTTCGTCCGCGCCATATTTACCACAGCATACATAGATGATGTGCCCATCTGCTCTGCTGAGATCCCCGGACTCAATCTCGCCGACCGTCCCTGTTATTATTCCGGGAGTGGCATTCAAAAAGGTTCCTATATTCGGGTGGGTGATGCCGACGAGCCCATGACGCCTTATGAAATATATACGTATGAAGTGTTCCGCCGCCATCTTCATGATGACGAACGCATCATAAACAGAGCCGACCTAAATGCACTGAATATGGAACAGGTCGACGCATATATTTACAAAAAGCAAAAGGACCGTCCCGGATTTGCGCAGCAGGACATAGACGAAAAACGAAAAACACTGGCCATTGTTAATGCTGATGGAAAATCAACACTTGCTGCATTATTAAATTTCGGAATCTATCCGCAGGCGTATCTTCCACAGCTTGGCATCACTGCCGTTGTTGTTCCCGGTACAGAAATCGGTGACACCGATCAGGAAGAATCCCGTTTTTTGGATAATAAGCGGATCGAAGGCACAATTATGGAGCTACTGGAAGGTGCGCTTGCTTTTTGCCGGCGAAATATGAAAACACGCACGATCATTGATCCGGAAACCGGAGAGCGGCGCGATCAAACAGAATACCCCCTTACTGCCATTCGTGAAGCAATTTTAAATGCCATTATTCACCGGGATTACAGTCTTTACACAGAAGGTACCCCGATTCAGATCAATTTCTTTTCCAATCGACTGGAAATTCACAGCCCGGGTACGCTTTATGGCCCCATCACGGTCGAACAGCTTGGAAAAGTTCGTCCGGATTTTCGCAATCCAACATTGGCTGTAATGGCAGAGTCCCAGATTCAGGTGGAAAACCGCTATTCCGGAATCCCTACCATGCGCCGGGAAATGGCACGCTGCGGACTTCCCGCCCCTCAATTTTATAATGGACGCAATGAATTTATCGTCACCTTCTATAATGAACCGGAGGAAAAAAAGGCGGTCTCCCCCAATACAATAACCACGGACATTAAAAATCCGGAAAGCCTTCTTGCATTCTGCCAGACCCCTCGTTCCCGTACGGAAATTGCACAGTTCCTAGGTATTCGCACGGTCGCATATGCCATGAGCACCTATGTGACGCCCATGATCAAAGCGGGAAAACTGAAACTGCTCTTCCCGGAAACGCCGAGAAGCCGCCGCCAGAAATATTATTCCGATCGTTAAAATTTAGAAAAAAGAAAACCTGTCAGACTTCTTGTCTGACAGGTTTCTTTTATTTCCTTATCTTATTCTCCCATTTCGGTGAGGACTCTGGCGCATCTTGCACAGACGTGCGGATGGGCCGGGTCGGAGCCGACGGTGGGATCGTGCTTCCAGCAGCGTTCGCATTTTTCGCGGGTGGACGGGGTGACGGCGACTTTCACGTCTCCTTCCTCGGAAGCCTGCGCGCCTTCGGGAACGCCTTCGGTGCCCTTCACGAGGGTGACGGTGCTGACGATGCAGAAGTCAGCGAGGAAGTCCTTCATTTCCTCGAGAGCTTCATAGCTGTCGCCGTCGGCGTAGACGGTGACGTCTGCATCGAGAGCGTGGCCGATTTCCTTGGCTACGCGGGCATTTTCCAGCGCCTTGGTGATGACGCTGCGCAGAGCGAGGCGGCGTTCCCATTTCTTTTCCAGCGCTTCGTCGAGGTACTGCGGCTTTTCAGCAGGCCAGTCGGCGAGATGAACGCTTTCTTCCATATCCGGGGTCTTGGGCATGACCTGCCATACTTCTTCGGCGGTGAAGGAGATGACCGGCGCCATGATGCGCACGAGGGTGGTGAGGATCTCGTACATGGCGGTCTGCGCACTCCGACGGAGGCGGGAGTCAGCGGTCTCGGTATAGAGACGGTCTTTCAGGACGTCCAGATAGATGGAGGAGAGGTCCACGGTGCAGAAATTGTGTACTGCATGATACATCACGTGGAACTGGTATTCTTCCATGGCGGCGGTGACTTCGTTGCGCACCCGTTCCATGCGGAGCAGCGCCCAGCGGTCGAATTCTTCCATCTGGTCATAGGGGACAGCGTCGGTGGCCGGGTTGAAATCGGAGAGATTGCCCAGGAGATACCGGAAGGTGTTGCGGATCTTGCGGTATACGTCGCTCATGCCCTTGATGATCTTGTTGCCCAGACGGACGTCGCCCTGATAGTCCACGCTGGAGATCCACAGACGGAGCACGTCGGCGCCGTACTTGTCGATGATCTCCTGCGGAGCGACCACGTTGCCCACAGACTTGGACATCTTGCGGCCTTCTTCATCCATGGTGAAGCCGTGAGTGAGGACGGACTTGTAGGGAGCGCAGCCGTTGACGGCGACGCTGGTGAGGAGGGAGCTGTGGAACCAGCCGCGGTGCTGATCGGCCCCTTCGAGGTACATTTCGCAGGGATAGTCCATGCCTTCGCGCTGACGGAGAACGCCGTTCCAGGTGGAGCCGGAGTCGAACCACACGTCCATGATGTCCTTTTCCTTGTGGAAATGGGTGCCGCCGCAGAAGGGGCACTTGTAGCCTTCGGGCAGGAGCTCTTCCGTGGTGTGGGCCCACCATGCGTCGGTGCCTTCCTTTTCGACGATGTCCATGACGTGCTTCACGGTGTCTTCATTGATGATGTATTTGCCGCAGTCGTCGCAGTAGAAGGCCGGGATCGGCACGCCCCAGGAACGCTGACGGGAAATGCACCAGTCCTGACGGTCGCGGATCATGTTGTACAGACGGTCATGGCCCCATGCCGGATAGAACGTGGTGGCATCCACCGCAGCGAGCGCGTCCTTGCGGTAGGAATTGATGGAAGCGAACCACTGGTCCGTCGCACGGTAGATGATCGGGTTCTTGCAGCGCCAGCAGTGGGCGTACTGATGGTGGATATTCTTCTTGCCGAGGAGCATCCCTGCATGAGCGAGCTTCACGATCTCCTTCACTTCCGCATCCCATACGGAGAGGCCCGTGAGATCCGGATCGCACGCTTCGTCGGTCATATTTCCCTTCGCATCGACCGGGCAGAGCGCATCCAGATCGAGCTTGCCTTCGTTGTTGTATTTCTGCACCACTTCGAAGTCGTCCACGCCGTGTCCCGGAGCGGTATGAACGCAGCCGGTGCCGGCATCGAGGGTGACGTGGTTGCCTTCCAGCACATAGGACGGACGGTCGATGAGCGGATGATGGAACGTGGCCAGTTCCCATTCCGCGCCGAGCATTTCACGGCCGGTGAATTCCCAGTGTTCCACCTTGCATTCCTCGAGAGCCTTCGGAGCAAGCTCCTTGTTCATGAGGTAGTATTCATCCGCGTCGAGGTTGTGCACCCATACATAGGTGAATTTCGGGTTCACACAGATGGCAAGGTTTGCCGGGATGGTCCACGGCGTCGTGGTCCAGATGACGGCGAAGAGCTTCTTTTCATCCACGCCGTCCGGGCCGAGGCCCTTGATGTCCATGGCCGGGAATTTCACGTAGATGGAGGGAGACTTGCGGTCCTTATATTCGATCTCTGCTTCTGCCAGTGCGGTCTCGCAGTGCGGGCACCAGTATACGGCCTTCTTGCCCTTGTAGATGTAGCCCTTGTCGGCCATCTTGCCGAATACTTCCAGCTCGTGCGCTTCCAGCTTCGGGTCGTAGGTCACGTAGGGATGATCCCAGTCGCCGATGACGCCGAGGCGGATGAAGTCCGTTTTCTGGATCGCGATCCATTTCTTCGCATAGGCCAGGCATTTCCGGCGCAGTTCCAGCGGAGTCATGGTGGCCCGGTCCTCTCCGGAATCCTTCAGTACGGCGTATTCGATGGGCAGGCCGTGCGTATCCCAGCCGGGGACGTAATTGGTGTAGAAGCCGCGCATGGCCTTGTATTTCACGATGATATCCTTGATGGTCTTGTTCATCGCATGGCCGATGTGGATCTTGCCGTTTGCATAAGGCGGGCCGTCGTGGAGCACAAATTTCGGCGCGCCGTCACGCTTCGCCAGACGCTTGTGATAGAGATCCATATCCTGCCAGAATTTGATAAATTCCGGTTCCTTTTTCGGCAGATTGCCGCGCATCGGAAAATCCGTCTGCGGCAGATGCAGAGTCTTGCTGTAATCCATTCTTTCCTCCTGCAAAAAAAAATCCCGCCCCCGGCAAGGGGCGAGAAACAATTCCCGTGGTACCACCCTCATGACCTGTGCGGCCACTTGGTACAGATAACGGTGTCCCGGCGGAGCTTTTCTTCTCCGCAGCTCCGGAGTGATCCGTCTGCTCCTGCACTGCCCCTTTCCACCGGCCGGGGCTCTCTGTCAGTACGATACGGTGCAGACCGTCTCCTTCAATGCTTTACGTAATACAAAATAATCTTACCCTCTTCCTCCCCATCCGTCAAGCCAATATTCCCCGGAAATCCGGGCTTTTTCCCCTTTCCGCCTCTCTTTTGGGGCGATGGACTATAATGGAAACAGAAGGAAACAGCAAAGGAGGAATCTCTCATGGAAAAAGAACTGATGGACTATGTAAAGGAAAAGACGGCGGACCTGCTCGCCGCCCCCATGTGCTGCAAGGAGCTCCGCGCCGCTGCCGAAGCCTGGCTCGCCGCGCTCGGCACCGATGAAGAATCCGCCGCCACGAAAGCCTACGTGGCCGAGCTGGAAGCGGACATCATGCCCGTGGACGGCCTCATCGCCTTCACCGAATCCGACGCGGGACGGGCCCTCTTCGGAGAAGAACGGGCCGCCGCCAGAGCCGCTCACGGCCACGCCCTGAAGGACGCAGGCCGCCTGTACTGCGACTGCCCCGCCTGCACGGCGGCTGCCGCCATTCTGGAAAAGAAAGCACAGCTCCTCTGAGAAGGAGAAAAGAAGCCGTGGCGGTCCGGCTTTTTTGCTGCCCGCCGGACCGCCACGGCCGCGCAGGAAAGCCCGCGCCCCGCGGTTTGACGGCGTTCATCCGCCATGATACGATAATCAGAAATTGACATCCGACAGCCGGCGCTGCGCCCGCTGTCCCCATCCGCGAGCGGAGCCGCTGCGCTTCGTTTTCGGATGCTTTTTTATGACTGCCATCCGGAGGTGCCGATGCTCACCATCGCCATCATGCTGCTGGGCGTCCTCATCGGACGCTTCGTCCCCGCATCCTGCAAAAAAGCCAATGAAAAATTCCAGCTCTGCGCCACGCTCCTGCTCATCTTTTCCATGGGCATCAGCCTCGGCGCGCGGGACAGCTTCTTCGCCGAGCTGGGCCGCATCGGCGGACAGAGCTTCCTCTTCTGCCTCGTCCCCACCATCGGCTCCATCGCCGCGGTCTACCCGCTCACGGTGCGCTTCATGGACGGCGGACGGACGGAAACGTCGGCAGATGACCCCGGCCGCCCCGCGCCAAAAACGAAGGACCCCATGGTCTTTCTCGCCCTCGGCGCCCTCCTCGGCGGCATCGCCTGCGGCGCGTACCCCCAGACCGCCCGGCTCCTCGCGCCACTCTCCGATCATTCCGAAGCGCTGCTCTATCTCCTCATGGCCTCCGTGGGCCTCAGCGTGGGCCAGCGCCGGGGTCTCCTCGCCATCATCCGCCACTACCACGTGAAGATCCTCGTCATCCCCGCTGGCATCATCGCCGGCTCCCTGCTGGGCGGCCTGCTCTGCGCCTTCCTCGTGGACTGGCCCGTGAATGAAGCCCTCTCCGTCGCCGGCGGCCTCGGCTGGTACAGTCTCGCCGGCGTGGCCATCACCCAGCTCGCCGGCCCCGAGCTGGGAAGCATCGCCTTCCTCGCCAGCCTCATGCGGGAGATCCTGGCGTTCTTCCTCATCGGCATCACCGCCCGCCGGGCCAATGCGTACACCGCCATCGCCCCCGCCGCCGCCACCAGCGAGGATACCACCCTCCCCATGCTCATCCGCTACACCAATGAAGAGACCGTGGTCTTCGCCGTAGTAAACGGCATCCTCTGCTCCGCCGTCGTCCCCGTCATCATCGCCCTCTGCTACTGACCCTTCCGGGATGAACGGCGAAAGGCCGCTGCCCGTCCATGGATACAATAAAAAGGAGAAAGCTTTTACAGGCTTTCTCCTTTTTTGACGGCTGTATTTTCTGTCCCGTCAGCCCGCTGCCCGCACGCGGCGCAGGTCGCAGAAGCCACCGCAGGCACCGCGGCCGCCGTCACGCCCCTGCCCTTCTACAGATGACCACGGGACAGCAGCGCTCCTGGCTCTGCCATGTATACCGGACCGCCCGTCTCACACACTCTCCCGCCATGACCGTGAAAAATCAGCCCGTCCGCTCCACCTCTGGACACTCTAACGGCTCCGCTCACTCGTAGAGTATCATAGTGTATTTTTATAGCTTATTTTGTACTGTTCAAAGAGAAAACGGCATGCTAAAATGAATCGCTAACTATTTATTACATTTATGTATCAGGAGTGTATAGTATGAAACGAAAAAAACTCAAAGCTAAACTGCCTCTCAGCTTATTGATAGCGTGCTTAGTTACCAGTACTGCCAATGCATTGAGCCCTAATATTGACCTTGATAAGTCAGGAGAAAATACAGATTTATCATTAACGGAAGAAATTGGATATGCAGGTATCATTAAACTGGACCCCAATCATAAATTAACCATTGAATCCAACGGAAACGGCATTTATTCCGGCTGGAATAAAGATGCAAAATTTGACATTATTGCGGATGATATAGAAATTATCACTCATTCCGGTAATGGCATTTATATGTCTTTAGAAAATGAAGGAAATGGAATCCTGACCATCGGGGAAGAGGCGGAAACAGGTAGAAAAATAAACAACCTTACCATCAATTCTCATGGCCAGGGCATTGATAATAAAAATGGCAGCGTCACCATATACGGCTCTGATGAAAGTAAAATTTCCATTCACTCAGATGGATATAAAGGGGACTACAATGAAGATCAGTCCGCCGTCAATACCGGCCGACTTAAAGACGAATACTATCCAGCTAAAACAGGAAGTACCTTTATCGAAGGCGGCACCATCGAGTTATCATCGGATGGCGGCAGCGGCACCCTCACCCGGACTGAAGACAGCAGTACGACCATTATCGCTCATAACAGTATTTCCATATCATCTAATCACCTGCATCCGGAGAACAGCAATCCGGACAACGGCATCTATGTCTACAAAAAGATAGAAAACGCCGGCATCAATAATATAGCCGGTACTACCACTGTCGAGGCCAAAAACGACATCTCCATCACGTCCAGCCAATACGGCATACTCGCCCAGAGCGGCACGGTCGATGTGAAGTCCACGGCCGGCAGCAACATTATAAGAGCTTTCACAGCCATAACTCCTGAAGGTGACTCTGCAGCAGCAGAAGAAACAGCGGAAGAAGAAGCAGCAGAAACAGAAAAACGGGACGCAGTGGCAGTCTATGCAAAGGATAATGCAGTAATCAATCTCACCGCAGGAACAGATGGTGTAAATTATATCGCAACGGAAATTGCAAAAAAGGATTCAACCGCCAATGAACGTACCATTTGGGCGCAGCGGGGCGGAAAAATCAATATTAAGGGACAGACTTTCATTATAGCAAGCAACGCCAATACCTATACGGAAGACGCCATTGAAGGAGAGGAGCAGGTGAAAGGCAATGCCGTAGGCATTGCCTTTCACTGCCGGCAGTGAACAAATTCCTGACGCCGGAAAAAATGACAAGGGCGAGATCATTGGTATAGACGATACATTACGCAGTCATGTAACCGTTGAATATAATAATGCCAATGATAGCCCCCTGAACAGCTTCATTTCCGGCGATATCGTATCCGGATATGGCGGACTTATCGATATACAAGATGCTGATAACAGCGGGCTTGATCTGATGGGGAATGCACTGGCAGCCAATGGCGGCAAGCTGAACCTCGATCTTGGAAACGGCGGTACCTGGCTCGGCCGTGCTGACGATTATGGCGACGCCGGCGTTATAAACGACAATGAGGGCAACGCCGGAGGTGTGACGAATGATCACGTCACATTCTTCGACCCGGCATTCAGCAATGAAATCATACAGGGCGGTCAGGTCAATCTGACCATGGGCGAAGGCTCCCGATGGAATATCAACGGACAAAGCTGGATCACATCCATTGAAACCCCGACCGGCGACCTGACTACAGGCACCCCGGTCATCGATCTGGTAAACGCCAATACGGATAGAACAACCACGGCGCATGCACTGACCGTATATGAATTGACCGGTAATGCGATATTCAATATGAGCCTGGACGGCGATCGGGATGTCAGCGACATGCTGTACATCAAAAAGGCGGACGGCGAATATGTGATTAATGTAGTAGACTCCGTCAGTGTAGCTGACATGTATCAGGATGACTTCAAGGGTCTGCGCTTTGCCACGATCGGCGATGGCTCTGATGTATCCTTCCGCGCCGTTACTTATGATCAGGGCATCAACAATATCGAATATCTCATAGACACCGATTCATATGATACAAGCACAGAAAACGATGCCTATAACAGCACGGAAGGCAAGGGAGAGATGGATACCGAAAAGCCCGGCAGCGACAGAGTGAACGAATTCTTTGAAAGCACCGGCACGCCAGATGATCCGCTGGGAACCGATACTGATACCGATGCCATCATGACACTTGACGCCGAAACGGAAGGCACACCGGGAACAGACGGTCAGGTACATGGGACAACCAATTTTAAACTGGTCGGTATAAAAAACAGCGAACTCTCCGACGGCGGCAAGACCGTGGTGAATATGTCCAGAGTCAACTACAGCAACGCCGTATATATGGACCGACTGAACAAGCGCCTCGGCGAAGCCCGCTATATCAATGAGGAAGAGGATCAGGGCATGTGGGTGCGTGTACGCCATGACCGCATCGGCAAGGATGACGCATTCCGCCTCATGAATACCATGTACGAGCTCGGCTATGATAAGAAGCAGGAGTCCGACAGCGGGGAAAGACGCTTCGGCGCGGCGATCGACTACATGGACGGCAGCAGCTCCTACACCAGCGTCAGCGGCAGCGGCGACATCAGCCGCAAGGGGATCTGGCTGTATGACACCTGGCTGGGGCATAAGGGCCATTACCGCGATTTCGTCGCCAAATGGGGCCATCTGTCCAATGATTTCACGCTCTACAGAGGCGGCGACAAGATCACCGGTGACTACTGCAACAATGTATATTCCCTCAGCGCCGAATACGGCCGCAAAAAGGATCTGGGGCACGACTGGTATTTCGAACCGCAGGCTCAGCTGCAGTACGCCAGAGTAACGGGCGCTGACTATACCACCAGTCAGGGCACCCGCGTCGATCTGGATGCCATCGACAGCCTCATCGCCCGTGCCGGCTTCCGTCTGGGCAGAGACCTCGACGAACGGAGCACCGTATATTTCAAGGCGGATCTGCTCCATGAATTCCTGGGCAACCAGAATATCTACGCCGCCGACGGCACCGGTACGATGAACGTCACCTACGACAATGAAGGCACGTGGTTCGATGTGGGCCTTGGCTTCTCCAAGGCGCTGAGCGAGACCAGCTATGTATATCTGGATGTGGAGACCTCTCTGGGCAATGATTTTGAGGACACATACCAGATCAATGCCGGCCTGCAGTGGAGCTTCAGCTGACAGACCGCACCGGAAGGAGCTACCTATGAAACACATTCTTTTCGTCTGCCACGGCAATATCTGCCGGTCTCCCATGGCGGAATTCATCATGAAGGATCTCGTGGACCGGGCCGGGCTGGCGGCACAGTTTGCGATTTCCTCCGCGGCGGCCACCACGGAGGAGATCGGCCATGATATGTATCCGCCGGCGAAGCGGAAGCTCCGCGAGAAGGGCGTCCCCTTCACGGCCCGGGCGGCGCGGCTCATCACGGCGGCGGACTACGCGGCGTCGGATGTGATCGTCGCCATGGACCGGGAAAATCTGCGGCGGCTCTCCCGCCTCCTCGGCCCTGACCGGGACGGCAAGATCCACCTCGCCATGGAGTACGCCGGCGAGCACCGCGAGGTGTCCGACCCGTGGTACACCGGTGATTTCGAGCAGACTTATCAGGACCTCCTCCGCGCCTGCACCGGCCTCCTGGCGTATTGTACGGGCCGCCCGATTCCATAAAATAAAACCATGCGTTTCCCGAAAGCGCCAAAGCGCCCGAAGGGAAACGCATGGTTTTTTTCAATCAGCCCACATAGCCCAGCCAGTGCCAGTATGTGAGGGAAAAGACGCCCAGCAGGACGAGCGCGGCGATCGTCATGGGGATGCCTGTCTTGAGGAAATCCTCGGAGGTGACGTAGCCTGTGCTGTAGGCGATCATATTCTGCGGGGCGTTCACCGGGAGAATATAGCCGAAGCAGATGGTGTACTGGAGGATCATGGTCATGCCGAGGACATGAATGCCCGGGCCTTCCACGCTCTGCAGGACGGCGATAACGATGGGGATCATGGCCGCGGCAAGCCCGGTGGCGCTGGCGAAGCCCAGATGGATCACCGTGAGGAAGACCGCCATGATCATGAGGATCATCACGGGCGTCATGGTCTCCATGCCGGCTGCGGCCACAAAGTAATGGGCGAGCCACACCGCGGCCTGGCTCTTGAGAAGCGCGCTCCCGAGGCTGATGCCCACGCCGAAGAGGGCGACGGTGCCCCAGTTGATATGCGGCACGGCCTGCTGCCAGGTCATGACGCCCCACCGGGGCAGCATGAGGAGCATGATGCCCGCGAGCGTGACGGTGGTGGTGTCGAAAGGATGCAGTTTTTTCTCCGTCACCCAGAAGAAGAGAAGCAGCGCCGACACGAGGAGGAGTTTCTTTTCCGGCAGGCTCACCGGCCCCATTTCATCCCGCATGCGCTGGATGGCTTCTTTCCCGCCGGGCATTTCCTTCACTTCGGGCGACATGGCCTTGATGAGGATGAAGTAGAGCACCACCGAGAGGACCACCGCATAGGGCGCGGCGGCGATAAACCATTCCAGCCAGCTGATGTCCTTGCCGAGGACCTGCTGGATGAATCCCACGGCGACCACATTCTGCGCGGCGGCGGTCTTGATGCTGATATTCCACAGGCTGTCCGCCTGCGCCACGGCCATCATGAGCGCGCCCGCGAAGGTGCTGCCCACCTTGAGGCCGAACGCGCGGATGATGCCCGCCACGATGGGCACCATGCAGGATACGCGCGCCGTGGTGGACGGCACGAAGAAGGAGAGCAGAAAGCCCACGAAGATGACGCCGATGATGAGGCGGTTCGACTGGACGCCGATGCGGGACATGACGAGAAGGGCGATGCGCTTGTCCAGCCCGGTGATCATCATGGCGGCGGAGAGGAACATGGCCCCCGCCACGAGGGCCCAGGCGGACGTGGAGAATCCCGCGAGCGCCAGGGAGAGCGCCTTACCCGTGCCGAGCAGCTGTTCCGGATGCGCCGGATCGGGCGCCATGCCGAGCAGAAAAGCCATGAGCGAGATGATGACAAATGCGCTCACCGGATAGGACACGCCCTCGGTCATCCAGATGATGACCGCGAAGGCGAGGATGCCGATGAGTCGGTGCCCCTGCGAGGGCAGGTCGGGCGGCGTGGGCAGACAGCACACCGCCGCCAGGGCGAGTACGGCGAGAAGGAGGCCGTACCGTTTGCACCAGCTTTCTTTTTCCATAAAAATCCCCCTTTCAGAAACAAAAACGCCCCGGCACCTTTTCAGGCACCGGGGCATCTTTGCTCTGTAAATATTTTCTTTAGTATAAAAAATTTCCGGAAAATGTCAAGCCGAAAATTTTTTCTTTTCACAAAAAGGATTTCCGGGCAATGAAAAAGGACAGGCGGCCGCCTGTCCTTTTCCTGTTTCGTGGATGTGTCCGCAGCCATCTTACATCTGTATCGTACCGCACCCCGGGACGTCTGCCGGTCACTTCCGGAGCGCCGCGAAGTAGTCCTCCAGCAGGCCGGGCAGCTGCCCATTCGCGGCGAGTCCCGGCGCAAGGGAGATGAAGCGCAGGCTGTAGTCCTCGTCGGAGAGGGGCGGCACCTCCCGGGGAAAGACCGCCCAGACCTCCTTCACGGGGCGGCTGTTCCGGAGGGAGTCGTGCTCGTCCATATCCCGGTAGAATTTCGTATTCATGTCCCGGTAGGCGTTGAACTGGATGCGGAGCTCCGTGCTGTTTGCCCCGTCGTTCCACAGGCGATAGATGTCGCGGTATTTGAAATCCGCCACCAGCGAGCCGCCGTACAGCCCCTGCCGGTAGTAGTCGATGCGCATATCCGGCCGGCGGTGGGCGTGGTTCGTATAGAGCGGCGCGGTCCGGCGGTCGGTGTCGGACGCCGTGCCCGGCACGACGGCGTCATAGGCGAGGCGGAGCACCTCGTCCCCGCGGGTCATGGTGATGACTGTGCCCGATTCGAGGCTTTCCAGCGTGTACTGTCCCTTTTCCTCGGTGACAGCAGGGCCGCTCTTCATCTGCCAGCCCCCGGCGGACAGGGCCTTCACGAAGGTGAGGAAGCACCACAGCTCGTAAAGCTTGTCCGTCCGTTTCCACTGGAAGCGGTAGAAGGAGGACACGGCCAGACTGGACTCCGGCCGCTGGAGATGGCGGTGGAGCCGGTAGAGCACGGAGTAGCGGGGATCGCGGAACACGGTGGTGTCCGGCACGAGGGGATAGACCGCCTCCGCCTCGGCGAACCACGGGGCGCGCCGCGCTTCCCGGATGGCGTTCCGCAGCTGCTGCGCCCGGAGGCGGTAGCCGGCGAACCGTTCCAGCGCCTCGGCGCGCATTTTATACTGGTAGTCCTTTTTATACCGGCGGAATTCCTCCTGCTCGCTCCCCACGCGGGCGGCATTCTCGTCGATGCGGTCGATGAATTCCCGCAGGCTCTGGTCGAGGCTGAGAAGGATGGCCTTGGCGTAGCGGTTTTCCGGCACGTTCCACGTGGTCTCCGCCCGGATGGCCCATTCATAGGGCAGCCCCGTGTGGATGCGCTCTCTGCCGGGCCGGCAGTGCGCCTCTTCCTTCCGCTCCATGTCGCCGGGGATGCGGCGGGCCCGGAGGGTGATGCGGCTGTTCGCCGTGCGGGCGAGCTCACCCATGACGTGGAGCACCCGGTCGAACACGTCGTTCACGATGTAGAAGCGGAGGAGCATGGCGCTCCCCACACCGAGGGCGTCCCCGAGGGACGGGGAAATGTGCATGGTGCGCTTCATGAAATCGAAGGAAAGCCGGCGGATCTCCCCGAGGAGCTCGTCCCGCATATCCTGCCACTGCTGTTTCTCCAGATACCGCGGGACGATCTCGATCACACCGTACCACGTACGGCCCCGGCCGGTGACGGTGATGACGTAGTAGCCCGGCACGAGGGGGAAATTCCGTCCCTCGAAGAGCGTCACATACCAGTCGGACGGCGGAAGGTACACTTCCCCGTCCACCGATTCCGCCCCGGGGACGGACACCACGTCCAGCCCGTCCATGGTGAAGCGGAAATCCGCCGGCGCCCGGAAGCGGAGGCTGATGTCCTGATTCTCCACGATGCCCAGATCGGGAGTGAAGGCGTCATTCTCCGCGGCGCTGTCCTCGGTGAACCGGAGCAGCGGGCGCTCGCCCTCCTTCGTGCGGAAGCACACCTCAAAGGGGAGCCGCTCAGAAGGTGTAGTCATAGAGTTTCAGCTCCCGCGCCTTCCGGAGAAGGACCTTTCTGGATTCCGTGAAGGACGAGAGGCGGGAGAAGCGGTCCAGCACCGCTGCGGCGTCGCCGGTGAGGCGTCCCTTTTCGTCCGCTGCGGCCAGCGACTGGAGCTGTTCGCCGGAGCCGCGGAGCTTCGTGAATATCCGCTGCACGGTCTGGCAGTCGAGGCCGTCCGCGCGGGTGAATTCCGTTCCCTCGGGGATATTCAGGAGATACCGCCCCATCTGGCGGGCCACGCGGTACCCGATGCCTCCCTGCAGGCCGCCCTGCTGCAGCGCTTCATTGAGGGCGTCCAGGAAGTCCAGCTCGGTCTCCGTGAGCGCCACCGTATCGGAAGTGCGGCGGAAGGCTTCCCATTCCGAGGCGGACACCTCGGGCCAGTTCTCCGCCTCCGTCCGTTCCAGCTTCGCCAGGTCGCGGAATTTCCCCTGATGGAGGGTGATCACGTTCGCCCGGTCAAGGATCTTGTCCGAGAAATGATAGGTCGATTCATCCACGTTCACCGTGCCGGTGAAGATCACGTTTCTCCCGACGGGGATCTCCGCCGGATAGGACGCGCTGTTGTAGATGCGCGGCATGAGCGACGGATTGTAGAGGCGGATCACCCGGTGCTCCTCCTGCTCGAGGACGGAAATGAACTGGGCGAAATAGTGCTCTGCCCGGGCGAGGTTCATTTCGTCGAAGCAGACGATGTACATTTTTTCCGGATGGCGCGCCGCATCCACGAGGAGCTCCGCCAGTCCCGTATCGGCCGGGCGGTAGATCATGTTTTTCATATCCAGATAGCCCAGCAGATCGCTGTCATCCATCCAGGAGGGACGGACGGGGATCATCACTGCCTGTTCCTTCGGCAGGCCCATGGCGTCCGCATAGAGGCGCACGAGGCCGGATTTGCCGGTGCCGCTCATCCCGGCGAGGATGACGAGACAGGACACCTTCAGCGCCACGTGGAAATTGATGAGGTCCCGGGAGGAATAGAGGAGGCCCTTATTCCGGGCAGCCCGTTCGAGCCGTTTCAGGAAAGCCTTTTCCGTAAGAATCTCCGGCACGGGGGCCGCCTTTTCCGCCGGTGCGGCAGCAGCTTCCGGCTTTTCCTGCCGGTCCTGCTTCTCTGTCTTTTTCGTCTTTTCCGCCTTCTCGGCTTTTTCCGGCTTCTCCGTCTTTTCTTCCCTGGCCTTTGCCTCGGCGGCCTGCTTGCGGCTGTCGTCCTTCTTCTGGGCCGCCTTTTCCGCCGATTTCCTGCCCTTTTCCTGATTCTTTTCTCCCTGCTTTTTCACCGGCTCCTGTCCGTCCGCCTCGGCAGCCGCCTCCGTCCGGGCCGATTTGTCCCCGTTAGTCCGTCCGGTCGCGCGATTCCCGTTCTTCCGTCCGTTGATGAGGCGGAGCAGATTGCCGTCCTCCGGCACGGGCATCCGGCCTTCCTTCAGGAAGGGGATGAGCGTCTCCGGCAGGAAGCACAGCGGCGCCGTGCGGCAGAGCACGATCCGGGAATGGATGTCCGGCTCATTGAGGTCCACCACGCGCCATCCCAGATCCTGATGGTCCGCGCCGAAGTACGCCCCGCCCTCGCTGATGACCACGTTCTGGAAGGCGTCCTCCTGCATGGGCGAGAAGAATACGAACTGCTTCCGCCGGGAATCGGGCTGGCGGAAGGACGCCGCCACAAAGACCGGCCGCTGATTGCGGTCCCAGTATTTCCGGGACAGGCCCGGAAGGGGCTTGCCCTCCATCATGTGCCAGCAGAATTTATTCAGGTCCCCGTCGAAGGCGGGATCGCCGTCCACGTCAAAGACCGGCACGGGAATGAAGGATACGCCGTCCTCCATGGTGAGCGGCTCCGCTTCCTTCTGCACGTCGTCGATGACGAAATATTTATTGTTCCGCAGCGCCGGGGTGAAGAGCACCAGACTCTGGGCCCAGTCCGATTCCAGCGCCTTCCAGGCATCCTTGTCCTGGGGGAAGAAATTGCAGTCGTAGCCCACGCGGCTCATGAAGCCCGTGAAGCCCAGCCGCCGGGCCTCCTCATAGCCCCGGGGCAGCGGGGACAGCGGTTCCACAAAAAAACGGTAGTCCAGTTCGCCCGCCGCCGGGGATGCCGTTTTCACGCCGGTGCGGATGCGGCCGATGACCTTGCCGTCCTCCTGGCGAAACGACGAATATGAATTATATCCATTATTAAATGCCATTCTTCTAAATTCCTTTCTCATGCCATCCGGAGCAGCATCTCCCGATGGGTCAATTCCGGCCTGTACAATGACGGCGCCGCCGTCCCGATCACGGCCATGATCCTCAATTTTCTAACTAAATTCTGTGGAAAGACGCCCTCTTTCCTGCGGCGGCCATCACTGGCGCCGGTCCTCCTTTCCTTATATCCAGCCTTTATTGTAGCACATCGCCTGCTGCCGGCACAGGCGCGGAAAGCGCCCCGCGGAGCCGGAAAATTTCTCCTCCCCGTGAAAAAAGCGCACAAAAAAACACCGGTCGCCCGGTGCCTTTCCGTTTTATTCTTCGTCCGTTTCGGGAAGCTCTGCGTTCGTGTAGACTTCCTGTACGTCGTCCATGTCTTCCAGCTCGTCGATGAGGTGCTGCATGGTCTTGGCCGCATCGCCTTCGAGCTTGACCGTGGTGTCAGGGACCATGGCCACTTCGGAAGCGGAAACGGCGATGCCTTCCTTATCGAGGGCGTCGGAAACCGTCATGAAGTCCTCCGGAGACGTGGAGATCTCGTAGGAATCCTCGGTGACAGCCACGTCTTCCGCGCCTGCATCGAGAGCGATCATCATGATGGTGTCTTCATCGGTGGCTTCCTTGTCCACGATGATGGAGCCCTTCTTCTTGAACATCCAGGCCACGCATCCCGTAGCGCCGAGGCTGCCGCCGTGATGGGTGAAAGCGTGGCGGATATCTGCGGCCATGCGGTTGCGGTTGTCGGTGTTGCATTCTGCAATGACCGCTGCGCCGCCCGGGCCGTAGCCTTCGTAGGTCACTTCGTCGAAGCCGACGCCGCCGGCAGCGCCCACGCCCTTGGCGATGGCTCTCTGGATATTTTCCTTCGGCACGTTGTTCTGCTTCGCCTTCGTGAGAGCGAGCTTCAGGCGCATATTGCCGACGGGGTCACCGCCGCCCATGCGGGCTGCGATGGTGATTTCCTTGGAAATTTTCGTGGTGATTTTCGCGCGGATCGCGTCTGTCTTGCCCTTCTTCCGCTTGATATTTTCCCATTTAGAATGTCCGGACATATTATTCCTCCTTTTTCCCTTCCCACCAGGCTTCTCCGAGCAGGCGGTCCAGGATGATCGCGGCGGCGCTTCTCACGCAGAGGTGATTGTAGCTGCCGCATCCGTAAATCGGTTCCAGTATGTAGTCGAATTCTTTCATCATTTCGCGGGTCATGCCATATCCTGTACCGAAAAGGATAAGCACCGGACGGGTGCCTTCATGGATCTCCTTCCGCATGAAGCGGTAGGAAACGGTATTGGGATAGACGCGGGCGTCCGTGGTGACCACGGCCGGCTTCTGGCCGCAGTCTTTTTCGATCTGCGCAATGGCGGAAGCCAGATCCGGCACGAGAGCCGTCTCCTCGAAGGCTTCCCGGCGGTTCGGATTGTACCGGCTGCCGGCGCCGGTCTTCCAGTGGTCCATGATGAGGGAGGCCATGCGGCGCTGCGCTTCCACGGGATGAATGATGAAATAGGTACGCACATCGTAGGTCCTCGCCGTGCGCGCGATATCATGCAGATCATAATTCGTGAGCGCCGTGGTGATGACTTCCATGTGCTTATTGTAGATCGGATAATGGATCAGTCCGATGTAACAGGGAGCCATGTTCCTTCCTCTTTTCTGATTTCTTCGATGAGTTTCCTGTCCTCTCTGGAGAGGGTGAGCTTCTCCATCAGGTCGGGACGGCATTTCATGGTGCGGCGGAGCGCTTCCTTCCGCCGCCACCGCGCGATATTGGCGTGATGCCCGGAGAGAAGCACCTCCGGCACGCGCCAGCCGCGGTATTCCGCCGGCTTCGTATACTGGGGGTATTCGAGGATCGGCTCGTAAAAGGAATCCGTGGCGGCGCTGCCTGCATCGCCCAGCACACCGGGCACCATGCGGGCCACTGCGTCGGCGATGACCATGGCGCCCAGCTCGCCCCCGGTGAGGACATAGTCGCCGATGGAAATGAGCTCGTCGGCCAGGTGCTCCTCCACCCGGTGGTCGACGCCTTCATAGTGCCCGCAGATGAGCACCAGATGGTCGTAGTCCCGGTACAGCTCCTTCGCCCTGTCCTGCGTGAACGGCTTTCCCGCAGGAGAGAGGAAAATGACCCGGCTCCGGGGCGTCTTCTCCGGCAGGACCGATTCGCACGCCTCGAAGAGAGGCCCGCACATCATGAGCATGCCCGCGCCGCCGCCGCAGATGGTGTCGTCCACCTGACGGTGTTTATTGTGCGCGAAATCGCGGGGATTCGTCACGGCCATATCGATGAGGCCGGCTTCGATCGCCCGCTTGATGATGCTCTGATGAAAAAAGGCTTCCACAAATTCAGGAAACAGAGACAGAATATCGATCTTCATGATTCAGTCTTCCCATTCCTGGAGGCGCACGGTCATCCGGCCTTCCGCCACATCCACCGCCAGCACGCAGTCCGGGATGGCCGGGAGCAGGATGTCTGCGCCCTTCTCCGGATGGATGACGTATACGTCATTGGCGCCGGTATGGATGATCTCCGTAATGACGCCGACTTTTTCCCCCGCCTCATCGAACGCGGTCAGGCCGGCGATCTGGAAATCATAATAGAGCCCCTCCGGCCGTTCGGGCATTTCAGAAGCCGGCACCTCTGCGGTCTTCCCGATCAGGGTCTCTGCCGTGTTCCGGTCATCCACGCCCTCCAGGTGAAGGATGTATATATTTTTATGCGGACGGGCCGAAAGGAGCCGGTAGAGCTTCCCTCCGAGGCGGATATGCTTCAGGGAGCGGAAGCGCTCCGGCCAGTCCGTATCCGGCAGAATACGCAAATCACCCCGCACACCATGCGGGGCAACGATTTTTCCGACGGCAATCAGCGTTTCGGATGCATTATTCACGGAAAGCAATGACCTTTCCGTCTTCTACGAGGATCTCCCCGCCTCTTACGGCATTCATATCGTCGCCGACATGAAGCGTAACGATCCGGTTCACCGGGCCGCGGGGCAGTTCTGCACCGAGGGCGAGTTTTTCCAGATGTTCCTTGTCATCCATGAGTTTCTTCTTGGCCTGGAGCATCTGCGCTTTCTGCGCTTCGATCTGTGCACGGAGCGGAGCGACCGCCTGTACATTGATCTTTGCCTGCTCGTTCAGACGGGCATTGCCTTCGAATTCCAGCTGTGCGATATCATGCTCAACGCGGCTGATGTTCTGCTCAAGCTCGCCGAGCAGTCTTGTTTTCAGCGCTTCCGTCAGTTTCGACTTCAGCATGACCGGCACAAGAATCGTCATTTCGTCCATAAGACACCTCTCAGATAATATCGACAGCCACCCGGAGATTCTGCTTCAGCGCGCCTGCCTTGACCACAGTGCGGATTGCATTGGCGATCCGGCCCTGACGGCCGATGACTTTTCCCATGTCCTCCGGAGCGACATGCACCTGATAGATCTCCATGCCGCCCTTCCGGACCACGGTCACCGTGACAGCCTCCGGATTTTTCACCAGAGACCGCACGATCCATTCAACCAGTTCCTTCATAGCTTTGCCCTCTTATTTCTTGGACTCAGCGAACTTAGCCATGACGCCGTTCTTCTTCAGAATGGAGCGGACGGTATCAGTCGGCTGTGCGCCCTGTTCCATCCAGTGGAGAATTGCTTCTTCATCCAGCTTGACAGGAGCGTCTTTCTTGACGGGATCATACCAGCCTACGGTAGCTACCGGAGCAGCGCTGCGGGCAGCCCGTGCGTCGATGACAACGATGCGGTAGAAGGGAACCTTCTTTGCACCCATGCGGGTCAGACGAATCTTTAACATGTGTTTCACCTCCTTGACTTGATGATGCTTTGGCCATGGGAAGAAATGCACTTCCCTTCCCATGCCTCTCTATACAGTCAAACAGAATCAGAGCTTCGGCAGCATGCCGCCGGGGAATTTGAAGCCCTTCGGGATCTTCATATTCTTCCCTTTCATCTTCTTCATCTGTTTTTTCATTTCCTTGAACTGCTTGATGATGCGGTTCACTTCCTGGATGTGCGTCCCGGACCCCATCGCGATGCGCTTGCGCCGGCTCCCGTTCAGGATATCCGGATTGCGCCGCTCCGCGGGCGTCATGGACAGGATGATCGCTTCGAGGTGCTTCATTTCCTTGCCGTCGAAGTCGATGTCCTTCAGCTGTTCCTTGTACTTGCCCATCCCCGGGATCATTCCGAGAAGGCTCTGCATGGACCCCAGCTTCTTCACCTGACGCATCTGCTTCAGGAAATCATCCAGCGTGAAGTCGCCTTTCTTCATCTTCGTGACGGCGTCCTTCATGCTGTCCTGATCGAGGTTCCGCTGGGCCTGCTCAAAGAGCGACTGCAGATCCCCCAGATCGAGGATGCGTCCCGCCATGCGGTCCGGATGGAAATCCTCCAGCCCGCCGTCGAGCTTTTCGGACACGCCGATCATTTTGATGGGCTTGCCGGTGACGGATTTGATGGAGAGCGCCGCGCCACCGCGGGCATCGCCGTCCATCTTGGTGAGAATCGTGCCGTCGATGCCCAGGTCCGTGTCGAAGGCCTTCGCCGTGGTGACGGCGTCCTGCCCTGTCATGGAGTCGAGCACGAGGAGGATCTCGTGGGGATGGACCGCTGCCTTGATGTTCCGCAGCTCTTCCATCAGCTTTTCATCGATGGTGAGTCGTCCTGCGGTATCGAGGATCAGCACGTCCTTATTGTAGGCCCGCGCCGTGTCCACAGCCGACCGGGCGATGCGGACAGGGTCCACATTCTGCGGCATCCGGTAGACCGGCACCTCCACCTGTTCGCCCAGCACTTCCAGCTGGCGGATAGCGGCCGGACGGTACACGTCGCAGGCGACGAGCATGGGATGCTTGCCGCGCTTCTTCAGCATCAGCGCCAGCTTGCCGGCAGTGGTCGTCTTACCGGCGCCCTGCAGGCCCACCAGCATGATCACCGTCATGCCCGAAGGCGACATGGTGATTTTGCTCTGCGTCCCGCCGAGGAGCTCCGTCAGTTCATCGCGAACGATCTTGATGACCGTCTGGTCCGGCTTCAGGCTGCCGAAGACCTCTTCGCCCACGGCCTTTTCCCGCACGTGTGCAATGAAGTCCTTTGCGACCTTGAAATTGACGTCCGCTTCCAGCAGCGCCCGGCGCACCTCGCGGAGCGCGCTGTCGATATCGCTTTCCGACAGCTTGCCCCGGCCGCGCAGATCCTTGAACGCATTCTGGAGCTTGTCTCCTAAACTTTCAAAGGGCATCCCATCACCTTCATTCGCACAAAATCCGGAGCCATTTTTCGGCTTCCGCTGCGCGTTCCGGCTTTACCAGACGGGCCAGCGCCTCCGCTGCCGCCTTGCGTGCCGTCCGCGACTCCTCCATGTGGAGCGCTGACTCATAGGCCATCAGCTGCTCCTCCCCGTGGCGCATCGCGTCGTGCACCGCCTGACGGGAAATATGAAAATGCTCGGCAATCTCTCCGAGCGACAGATTCTCATTGTAGTACAGATCCAGGCACTCCCGCTGCCGCGCTGTGAGAAGCGCTCCGTAGCAGTCGAGCAGATCGCCCTTCCGTACGATATTCTCAAGAGACATGCGATCACCAACGGGTCTTATTATATAAGAAAGAGCATGGACTGTCAAGCAAAATTCCTTTACATCCGGCCCGTAAAAAGGGCAAAGAAAAATGCCGGCCTCCCCGAAGGGAACCGGCATCCTTCCTCAGTCTTCCTGAGGTTCAAAAGCTGCTTTAGAAGCGCCGCAGAGCGGGCATACCCAGTCGTCTGGAATATCTTCAAACTTCGTGCCCGGAGCGATGCCGCCGTCCGGATCGCCCTTCTCTTCATCATAGATATAGCCGCAGATCGTGCATACATATTTCTTCATGGTCATTCCTCCTTATTCAGAACAGGCCACAGCCGGTTCAGTTACTGTCTCATTATACCATGAAATCCCGCGCCCATTTCACCAGCACAGCAAATTCCCGACCGTCAGCTCTGCCGTTCAATATAAAAGAATTCCACCTTTCCGTTATACCGCGCTCTTTTCACTTCGCCTTTGATATCCCGAATTTAAGACAACAAAAACCGCCCCCATAAAGGGAGCGGCCTCTTTATTTTTGTCCGTAATAGGCATTGGCGCCATGCTTCCGAAAATAATGCCGGTCCAGTATATAATCCGGCAGCTGACTCTCCGGATTCAGCCACAGCGTTTTCCATGCCATTTCCGCCACGGTTTCCAGAACAACCGCATGATAAACGGATTCTGCCGCATCACATCCCCAGGCAAAGGGTCCGTGATTTCTCACAATGACACCGGGCACTGCAAGGACCTCCTGTCCCCGCGCCTGCACCGTTTCAATGATCACACGCCCGGTATTTTCCTCATAAGGTCCTTCCACTTCTTCCCGGCTGAGGCTTCGCGTACACGGCACAGGCCCGTGAAAATAGTCTGCATGGGTCGTCCCCAGTGCCGGAATATCCATCCCGGCCTGTGCAAAAGCCACTGCATGAACGGAATGGGTATGAGTGATGCCGCCGATCTCGGGAAAAGCCCGGTACAGTGCCAGATGTGTCGGCGTATCGGATGACGGTTTCCATTTTCCCTCTGTCCTCCGGCCTGTCTCCACATCGACAACGACCATATCATCCGGCGTCATTCCCTGATACGGAATCCCGGACGGCTTAATGACCATTTGTCCGGAGTCCCGATCAATGCCGCTTACATTGCCCCAGGTATAAATCACGACACCACTGGCTGCCAGCTCAAGATTGGCATCACAAACGGCTTTTTTCAATGCATCCAGCATGACGGGCCTCCATTATTCTTCTGCTTCACCGATGATCCAGACCTTGGCTGCCGGGAATACAGTGTACACGTCTCCTTCCAGAAGATCCCGCCCGGGGTCAAACATATCCACGATCCAGGATTTCCCGTTATTGTCCCGTACAAAATACCGGACCTTTTCTCCAAGGAACATCCGATTTTCAATATGGACCGGCACATGTACCATACCTTCTACCGGCTTTTCCGCCAGTTTGATGCATTCCGGACGGATGCTCGCATGATACACGACGCCTGCCGACACAGATCTGGACACCGGGATCCGGATATTTCCATACCGGACCTCTCCGTCTCCGCTGCCGGTGAGCTTCAAAAGATTCGTGGTGCCGATGAAATCCGCCACAAACGGTGTTTTCGGTTCAAAATAAATTTCCTGCGCCGTTCCCACCTGATGGATGATGCCGTCTTTCAGTACAACGATCTTATCCGACATAGACAGTGCTTCCGACTGATCATGCGTGACATAGATGGTGGACAGCCCCATCCTCTGCTGGATCTCCCGGAGCTCCACGCGAACGCTTTCCCGAAGCTTGGCATCCAGATTGGACAGCGGTTCATCCAGCAGCAGCACTTCCGGGTCCATCACCAGTGCTCTGGCTACGGCAACACGCTGCTGCTGCCCGCCGGAAAGCTGATTGGGGAACCGTTTTTCCATGCCGCGAAGCTGCATCAGTTCCAATGCTGCCGCCACTTTTTTCTCCATTTCTGCTGCAGGTGTTTTCTTGACACGCAGACCATAGGCAATATTGTCAAACACGGACATATGGGGAAACAATGCGTATTCCTGAAAAACCATAGCCGTGTTTCTTCCATACGGAGGAATTTTTTCGATTCGTTTCCCGTTCAGCAGGATCTCGCCTTCATCCGGTTCATAAAATCCGGCAACCATACGCAAAAGCGTGGTTTTCCCGCAGCCGGACGGTCCGAGAAATGTCACAAATTCGCCCTTTTCAATGGAAAGGTCAACATTTTTAATAACGTGATTTTTTCCGAAATATTTATTGATTCCCTTAAGCTGTAATACACATTCCGCCATAATATTTTCTCCTGTTCTTTTCCACTGACTGAAACTCAAAGATCAAAAATATTAATCTTATCCCGAAGTATGAGTTTCACAATGCCGAAGGTCAGATATATCGTCAGCATCATCCCGACAGCCGTAGCACTGGCCGTAGGAAGGAATCCCTGATCCGCCAGACTCATAATATTAATGGATGCCAGATTCCATTCCGGCGAAACAAGGAAAATAACTGTGCTCAGTGTATTCATAGAGCGCATGAACGCATAAACGAAGCTGACCGAAAGAGAATTTTTCAGCATGGGCAGAATGATGGAACGAAACGTGGTAAAGCTGTTGGCCCCCAGATTGGCCGAAGCCTGTTCCATAGAGGCATCGATCTGCTTCAATCCCGCCACGGCCTGCCGGTATCCTACCGGGAGCTGGCGAAGTGTCATACCAAGAATGATAATGGCCATCGTTCCCGTCAGTTCCAGCGGCGCTTCATTGAATGCCAGAATCAGCGCCAGACCGATGAAGGTGCCAGGGAGCGATACCGGAAGCATGGCCAGAAAATCCATAACAGTCCGGCCGGGGAAATGCTTGCGGATCGTCAGAAACGCCAGTGCAATGCCGAGGATCGTCGTCGTCGCAGCCGTGATCATCGATGCAGACCAGCTGTGCAGCAGCACCTTAGACTGTACGACGCCTTCACGGAAGTACTGGAGTGTAAACGTATAATCTGCCCCGAAAGCCACCGTAAAGGCAAACAGGAACACCACGCCGATGATCATGAGGATCGCTGCACAAAGCACAGCGCAAAAGGCAAAGAAGCACCATGTCGCAACAGGACCGGCCGTGACGCGGATCAGACCTGCCACAGGCTTCCCGGTAACGGTGACATAGGAATTTTTTTCCAGATAATACCGCTGCACAAAAAATACCAGCAGCGTCGGAATAACGAGGAATACGGACAATACCGCCCCCATCGGCAGATCCCAGGCACCGGTAACCTGTGTATAGGCTTCCGTGGCAAGCACATGATAATTGCCGCCTACCAGCATCGGATTGCCGAAATCCGCCAGACTGTTAATGCCAACGAGAAGGAATGCGCTGGCCAGTCCCGGCGTAGCCAGACGCAACGTCACCGTCCGGAAAAGATACCATCCTCTGGCTCCCAGATTCTGAGCGGCCAGCTCCAGATTCGGACTAATGGATTTCAATACACCGGAAATCGTAATGTATGCCAGCGGGAAAAAAGCAATGGTCTGAGCGACCCAGAGTCCGACCGGCCCATACAGATCCGTCTGTAAATGAAGCACATGCCAGGTAATGAAACCACGCCGGCCAAACAGCATGATAAAGGCCAGCCCGGTCACAACGGACGGTGCCATGGTCGGCAGAAGCGCAACGATCTGGAAAAAACGTTTCCCCGGCATATTCGTATAATTCACTGCATAGGCAAAAATAAAACCAAAAATAATGGCTGTCGTCGTTGCCACCAGAGAAGAAAACAGCGTGTGGCTGAAAACCTCAAGAAATTCCTTGGCCGTCAATGCACGCATCCAGTGTTCCGCATCCGGCACCATCAGGATCTTAATAAAAGGATAAATGATAAAAAGGCCAAAAAGAAGGAACAGTACGGTTATAGATATAAGCAGCGGCGGTTCTCTGAGAAGCACTTTCATTTCCGCCTGCCACCCGGTATGCTCATGGCCTGTATGTTGTTCGTTCATCTGCACTCCCTTCTCCGACACCAATCTGCCTGTACCGGAAAAAGCATGCCACTTTTTCCGGCCTTCAGCACTGGTCAGCAGAAATACATTTACCCCTGTCTCACGGCAGGGGTAAATCCATTCAGGAAATCATCTCTGTTATTCAGCAAAGAATTTGTCGCAGTTCATCTGTTTGTCCTCGCCGGCTTTTTCCATATTGTATTCTTTGAAAAGCGGCAGTTCAGACAGCGGCTTCTGGCCTTCCGGCGGAGCTACATCCGGGTTGCAGGCTACGCCGTTCGTTGTACGGACGAGGATCTCCCCGGCTTCCTTGGTCAGGCAGTAATCCACGAATGCCTGTGCCACTTCCTTATCGGCACTGTTCTTAATGATGGATACCGGGCAGAGCGTCCAGCCCGCATCTTTATAAATCGTGCTGTGGATCTTCTGTCCCTTCTGGCTGACCAGCATCTGATCAGAAATGAAATTCAGGGCAATCAGATATTCCCCTGCACCGGTCTTCTGCGCCGGAGCAAAGCCGGACGGAGTGAACTGTGCCACCTGTCCTTTCAGCTGTTTCAGATATTCCCATCCTTTTTCTTCTCCCATGGACTGGAGCACGGAGCTGATGAAGGTCAGGCCGGTTCCGGATTTCCGCGGGTCCGGAGCGATGATCTCCCCTTTGAATTCCGGTTTCAGCAGGTCTTCAAGTGTTTCCGGAGCCTTGATGCCTTTCGGTTCAAATTCTTCTTTGAACCGGTTTTCATTATAGCCAATGGACATGACTTCCAGGTAGGTGCCATACCAGTAGCCATCCTTATCCTGATATTCCGGAAGAATCATATTTGCATTCGGTGACTTGTAGGCTTCTGTCAGGCCATCTGCTTTTGCCTTGGCATGTGCATCAGAGGTGCCGCCCAGCCAGATATCTGCTTTCGGCGAATCTTTTTCTGCTGTGATTCGTGCCAGTGCTTCACCGGTAGGCAGACGAATAAAGCTGACTTCTGCTCCTGTCTTCTTTTTGAACTGATCTGCCAGTTCTTTTGCCGTATCTTCATGGAACGATACATACATAACCAGCTTTTTGCCTTTCAGATTCTGTTCTCCGCCTTCTGTTTTCGCACCGGATGAAGAATCTCCGCCGCAGCCGGCTGCCAGCATCATAGTCCCTGCCAGCACAGCCGCCGCCAATGCTTTCCATTTCATACTGATCCCTCCTTGGAATTTTACAAATCTATTACAATTTTACCTTATTTTTACAAAACAGAATAGAACATACCCTTTATTTTGAGAAGAAAACCAATATAAAACATAATAGAAAAATTCTTTACCCTATTATGTATACTTTTTTATTTTTTCACTTTTCAGTCGTTCTATAAATAATGTATATTTTTTGTTTAAGTGCACATCTATTATCATTACTAATCTCGGAATTATAATTTTCTGTGGCCAAATGAAATATCTATTAAGCAAATGTAACGAGTCTCCGGGTTCTATTCATTCTTCTGTTTCACGTGAAACGACTTGGCTTTGCGGTGTTTTCTCTTCTGACGAGCAAGAAAAAACAGCGTTTCTTTTTTGAGAAACGCTGTTTTGCTTATGAGCTTTATTTTATTTGTGTTCCGATTCGTATTTGATGGCTGCTTCTACGAAGCCTTTGAAGAGCGGATGCGGCCGGGTCGGACGGGATTTGAATTCCGGATGGGCCTGGGTCGCTTCGAAGAAGGGATGATCTTTCAGTTCGATCATTTCCACGAGGCGGTTGTCCGGGCTGGTGCCTGCGATGACGAGGCCCTTGTCCACCATAGCCTGACGGAATTCGTTATTGACTTCGTATCTATGGCGATGACGTTCGTAAACGATTTCCTTATCGTCGTAGAGCGCTCTTGCCTTGGTGCCGGCAGCGAGCTTGCACGGATAGAGGCCGAGGCGCATGGTGCCGCCTTTTTCCGTGACATCTTCCTGATCGGCCATGAGATCGATGACCGGGTACTGGCAGTCCGGTGCGATCTCGCTGGAGTTGGCGTCGGTCATGCCGCATACGTGGCGGGCGAATTCAATGACGGCACACTGCATGCCGAGGCAGAGTCCGAGGAACGGTACCTTATGTTCCCGCGCCCAGCGGATGGAGGCGATCTTGCCTTCGATGCCGCGGGAGCCGAAGCCGCCGGGGACAACGATGCCGCCGACGCCCTTGAATACATCGTCCAGCGTGTCGAGATGGTCTTCCAGCTCTTCCGAGTTCACCCAGTGGATGCGGATCTTCGTGCCGAACGCAAAACCTGCATGGGAGAGAGCTTCCGCCACGGAGAGGTACGCATCGTGGAGTTCCACGTATTTGCCGACGAGAGCGATGTCCACCTGTTTTTCAGCGGCGAGGATGCGGTCCACCATGGCCTTCCATTCGGTCATGTCGCACGGACGGTCTTCCAGGCCGAGCTTGCGGAGGACAATGCTGTCCAGCCCTTCTTCCTGCAGGAGGAGCGGCACTTCGTAAATAGTGCTGCAGGTCATATTGGAGATGACCGCTTCCGGGTCCACATCGCAGAAGAGGGCGATCTTCCGCTTCATGTCGTCGGAAATTTCCTTTTCCGTACGGCATACGATGATGTCCGGCTGAATGCCGATGCTGCGTAGTTCCTTGACGCTGTGCTGGGTGGGCTTCGTTTTCAGCTCGCCTGCGGCGGAAATATACGGAATGAGCGTTACATGGATGTAGAGCACGTCATTCCGGTTCGGCACATCCTTGCGCACCTGGCGGATGGCTTCCAGGAAGGGCTGGGATTCGATATCGCCCACGGTGCCGCCGATCTCGGTGATGACGATGTCCGCATTGTCCTCGCGGCCCACGCGGAGCACGCGGTCCTTGATCTCATTGGTGATGTGCGGAATGACCTGAATGGTGGAGCCGAGGTATTCCCCTTTGCGTTCCTTATTGATGACGGACTGATAGATCTTGCCGGTGGTCACGTTGGACGCCTTGGACAGATTCATGTCGATGAACCGTTCATAGTGGCCGAGATCGAGATCCGTTTCCGCGCCGTCGTCCGTTACGAAGACTTCCCCGTGCTGGTAGGGGCTCATCGTGCCGGGATCAATATTGATATAGGGATCGAATTTCTGGATTGTGACCTTGTAGCCGCGGTTTTTCAGCAGACGGCCCAGAGAGGCTGCCGTAATGCCTTTCCCCAGAGAAGAAACGACGCCGCCGGTGACAAAAATGTATTTGCTCATGACTCCTCCTTATTACATGTGCTCCGGTGCAGAGACACCCAAAATGGTCATTGCGTGAACGAGTACATACTGCACGGCCAGAATCAGCCCGAGCCGCGCCTGTGTAAGTCCGGGCTGGTCGCAGAGGCAGCGGCATTCCCGGTAGAAATGATGGAACAGGCCGGCCAGTTCGTAGGCATAGCGCGCGATGCGGTGCGGTGCCCGCTCTCTGGCGGCATTGGCTATGAGATCATGGTACGTATCCATCTTCTTGATGAGGTCCAGTTCCGCATCGGTCTTGAGAAGCGTGAAATCGGTCTGATCCACGCCGCCCCAGACGCAGCCTGCTTCCCTGGCCTGTGCCAGAAGACTGTGAATACGCGCATTGGCATACTGGATATAGTACACAGGGTTTTCACTGGATTCTTTCTTCGCCAGGTCGATATCGAATTCCATCTGGCTGTCCAGCGTGCGGCTGGTGAAGAAATACCGCGCCGCATCGGTGCCGACTTCGTCGATGAGTTCGGCCAGCGTGACGGCTTCCCCGGTGCGTTTGGACATTTTCACGGGTTTGCCGTTCCGGAGGAGCGTCACCATCTGGAGCAGGTCCACATCGAAGTCATCGGGATTGTAGCCGAGGAATTTGATGGCCGTCTTCAGACGGACGATGTAGCCGTGATGATCGGCGCCCCAGATATCGACCAGCTTCTTGAATCCGCGGTCAAATTTATCCTTCGCATAGGCGATATCCGAGCAGAAATAGGTGGGCTCGCCATTGGCGCGGATGACCACGCGGTTCTTGTCGTCTCCGTTGTCGGTCGTGCGGAGCCACCAGGCGCCGCCCTCTTCATAGAGCTCGCCGCAGTCCCGGAGTGTTTTCAGCACGCCGTCCACCTTGTCCGGATAGAGGGATTTTTCACTGAACCAGCGGTCAAAGGTGACGTGGAACCGTTCCAGATCCCGCTTCAGCGCCGCCAGCTTTTCTTCCAGAGCGATCGTCTTGAAGGCTGCCAGCCGGTCCTCCTCGGACATATCCAGATATTTCCGGCCGTCCCGGTCCAGAATGGCCTTCGCCGTTTCCACGATGTCCTGTCCGTGATAACCGTTTTCCGGCACCTCTGCGTCCTCGCCGAGGAGCTGCAGATACCGGGCATTCACGGATTCCGCCAGATGCAGGATCTGGCTGCCCGCGTCATTGATGTAGTATTCCGAAGCCACATTGTAGCCGGCTGCGCGGTACAGACGAACCATGGCATCCCCGTAGGCCGCGCCGCGGGCATGGCCGATGTGGAGCGGTCCCGTGGGATTGGCGGATACATATTCCACAAGGACCGTATCCTCTTCCCGGCGGGGCAGATCGCCGTAGGATGCGCCTTCTTCCAGAATGCGGCGCAGTTCCGTGTAGACCGTATCTTTCGTGAGATAGAAATTGATGAATCCCGCGCCGGCGATGTCCATATGATCCACCAGCGGGGAATCGATGTGGCGCACCAGTGCTTCCGCGATCATCCGCGGCGCGCGGTGTGCGGTCCGGGCCCACTGCATGGCCGCATTGGAAGAGTAATCGCCGAATTCCTTCTGCGGCGGCACCTCCAGACGCTGTACCGGAGCGTATTCCCCGGCGGGGAGGTCTCCGGCCTCTACCGCCCGGTCTTTCGCCGCCTCAATGACCTGCTTCAGTTCCTCTCTGACTTCCATGGACTCCCTTTTCCTCCCATACATCTACCACAATTTCATTCCGGTGCCGGAAGAGCCCCTTGAGCTCCACCTCATAGGCGATGGCCAGCCGGCCGGCTCCGTCCTGCACTGTATTTTCAATGCGCTCCGTTTTCACGCTCAGCTCCAGCATGCCCATCGGCGTCTCGCATACAGACCCGGTCTCTTCGCCTTCCCGGTATTCCTGTTTCTGCATATAGGTGCCCGTACGGATGAGGGCCACCGATTCCGGATACAGGAACAATGTAGTCCGCGTGCCCTTCATGCCCGTAAGCTCCGTTTCCTCATAGGTGAGGAACGGCACCTGATTTCGCATTCCGAAGCGGCCCGGCGTTTCCAGAGAAATCTTCTCCGTCTGTCCCCGTTCATCCTGCTGCAGACTCGTAATGCGGAGCATCACGTCCCGCGCTTCCGACACGGCCATTTCCGCCAGCCCCTTTCGAGCAAGACAATAGAAACCACAGACTTTCCATCCATCGGCGGTTTCTCCCTTACTTCTGTAAAAATCATATTTTTCATTATAACATAGATGCGCCGTGCGCTCTCTATGAAAGTTTATTTTATCACAGAAATCGTGCCTGTGGGAAGAAATTTCCCCGCCGTTGTCCCTCTCTGTCCCACGAAAAAAGGCCCGTCCCTCCGGGCCGCCGCCGGCCGAAGGAACAGGCCTCTGCCATCACGCTTCCGCTGCCTGCCGGAGCTGCTCCGCCTCCTCCGGCGAGAGCGTCTCCTCCGCCAGGATCTGCCGGAGCGCCTGCTTCATGGTGCGCATGGGCGGCTGCCCCATTTCCATATAGGACAGGAGCTGCTCGTCCTTTCCCTCCCGGATCAGATGCGCCACCGCCGGGGTATTGGTGAGGATCTCCCGGAGGAGAAAGGTCCGGCCGCCGGTGCGGCAGAGCTTCTGCGCCGCAGCCGCCCGCAGAACGGAGGCCAGCAGCGACCGCACCTCGCTTTCCCGGTCCGCCGGAAAGGCGTGAACGAGACGGCCCACCGCCCCGGCAGCACTGCCGTCATGGAGCGTGGCCAGCACCAGATGGCCGGTCTCCGCCGCCGTCAGCGCCGCGGCCATGGTCTCCGCATCGCGCATTTCCCCGATGATGAGCACGTCCGGGTCCTCCCGGAGCGCCTCCCGTACGCCCAAGGCAAAGGAGGCGGTATCCGCGCCGACCTCCCGCTGATGGATGAGCGCCCGGCCGGAGGAAAATTCATATTCCGGCGGGTCCTCGATGGTAATGATGTGGCACGGCCGCTCTGCCAGAATCTGCACGAACCGGGCGAGCGCCGTGCTTTTCCCGGAGCCCGCCGGCCCCGTGATGAGGATCAGCCCGCTCCGGCAGGCGGACAGGCGCACCATCCACGGCTCGTCCCTGTCCGGCGGCAGATGGTCCAGCGCCGGCAGCAGACGGAGTGCCGCCGCTTTCCGTCCGGCAGACCGGTACAGGTGGAGCCGGCACCGCACGCCGCCAGTGGAGAAAGAACCGTCTATGGTCCCGCCCTGTTCCCAGATGGTCTTCTTCTCCGCTGTCAGTCCCGCTTCCAGTTCGGGCAGCAGCTCCGGAATGGGTTCCATGCGATACAGCGCTCCCTGTTCCCGGAGAAAAACGGGACCGCCCTCCGTGATATGGATATCCGTGGCGCGGGGATGGGCTTCGATCAGTGTTGACAGTCTGTTCATGGCTTCCTCCTTATGATCCGCCGGCATTCTCCTCTGCCTCTCCGGCAATCCACGCCGCATCGGACGCCGCAATGCGCCCTTCCTCCGCCGCCGTCCGGGCCGCTTCCGCCATATCGGGCTGGCCGGATTCTTTCATGGAGCGGTGCAGCTCCGACGGCGGCGCCGTGTGCCGGATCTGTTCCCGCACAGCGCCCGTCACCTCCAGCAGCTCGAAAATACCGGTACGCCCCCGGCGTCCCGTACCATCACAATACTCACAGCCGTCCGCCTGAAAATACGAGCCTTCCTGTCTCCGGCAGTGCGGGCAGAGGCAGCGCACCAGCCGCTGGGAGATCACCAGCGACAGCGCCGCTGCCAAAAGATAGGCCGGGACGCCCATATCCATCAGCCGGAGCGGCGCCTGCGAGGCATTGTTCGTATGGAGCGACGACAGCACCAGATGCCCTGTCAGCGCCGCATGGACCGCCATTTCCGCAGTCTCCCTGTCGCGGATCTCCCCGATCATGAGGATATCCGGGTCCTGCCGTACCAGCGCCCGCAGCCCCGAGGCAAAGGTAAGGCCGGCCTTTTCATTCACCGCCACCTGCGTGATGCCGCCGATGCGGTATTCCACCGGGTCCTCCACGGAGATGATATTCACCTCCGGCCGGTTCAGCAGCTTCAGCGCCGTGTACAGCGTAGAGGTCTTACCCGAGCCGGTGGGCCCCGTTGTGAGGATCAGGCCGCTCCGCCCCTCGAGACACCGGAGAAAGAGCGATTCCTGCACGGGCAGCATTCCCAGCTGGTGACGCTCGATAAAGTCCACCTGCCCGGAGAGTATGCGCACCACGATGGTCTCACCGTAAATGGAAGGCAGCACAGACAGGCGCAGGTCATATTCTCCGTCCCCGTCTGAAAACAGAGTGCTCCCGTCCTGCGGAACCCGCGTCTCCGCCACATTCATGCGCCCCATCACCTTACACCGCACGGACAGCTTTTCCGCCATATGCTTCGGCAGCAGAAACCGCTCCTCCAGCAGGCCGTCCCGGCGGAAGCGGACCCGCACGTCGTTTCGTCCCGGCTCGATGTGAATGTCACTGGCCCCTTCCCGGATCGCCCGCCGACAGATCTCATTCATGGCCGTCTCCGCCGAGGCCGCCAGCAGCTCTTCCATCGCACATGCCCCCTCTCTTTTCTTTTTTCCTCATTATAAATCTTTCCGGACGGCGCCGTACAGCAAGCGGTACGCTTCTTTTCTTTCGCTCCTTGCATTTTCCGGAAAATACCGCGCATAATGACAAAAACAACGAATTTCTCATGCAAAAATGATACGGCCCGCGCCGCTTTTGCAAAATCCGTATAAATCAGCCGCGTCAAAACCGGAGAAAAAATCGCTGAAACCGGCCCATTTCTTCCAAACATCTCATGGAAAAAAGCCAGAGAAATGACAGCATCTGTCTATCTCCGTCCTGTATTCCTTTTCCGGCCGCCACAGCATGACGCGCCATTCCGCCGATTTTCCGCACATTTTCTCCCGCTTTTTCGTTATTTTTCTAAACACCAGGAGGCATCATGAATTACTTTCAGGAAGAGACGCCGCTGGGACCGGTGCTGCTCGCCGCCGATGATACTGGCCTGTGCGGTCTCTGGTTCGAGGGCAGCCGCTATGCGCCGGAACTGCCGCAGCAGCCTGTAAGAGAGACACCTCCCATCACGGCCGCCCGGCGGTGGCTGGCCCTGTATTTCTCCGGGCAGGAGCCGGACTTCACACCGCCGCTCCACCTCTGCGGCACAACCTTTCAGCGGGCCGTCTGGGCGCTGCTGCTCACGATTCCCTACGGAAAAACCGTGACATACAGCGCACTTGCGGCACAGCTGGCCCACGACTACGGCAGGTCGCGGCCGGCGCCGCAGGCCGTAGGCGGCGCGGTGGGACGGAATCCGGTATCCCTCATCGTGCCCTGCCACCGTGTGGTAGGCGCCTCAGGGAGCCTCACCGGCTATGCCGGCGGCCTCCGGCGAAAGGAAGCCCTCCTCCGGCTGGAGAAAGCTGACATGAGCCGCCTTTTTCTGCCGGATACAAACTGACTGGAACAGCTCCTTACGCGGGGCTGTTTTTTTACTGCCCTGCTGATGCATTTCATTAGAAAAATAAAATTTCTGCCTTTTCTGAAAATCCCCTGTTTTTTCCGATAAAAGGCGTATGCTGGATATAGAGAGTTTTTTGCAGTCCGAAAGGAAATGGAGGGGACAGGTTATGAACAAAATGAAAAAACAGAAGCGCCGCGGATTCACCCTGATCGAGCTGATGATCGTCGTGGCCATCATCGGCATTCTGGCGGCGGTCGCCGTGCCGAGCTTCATCGATGCCACGGACGAGGCGCGGACAGCCCGCATTCAGGCCGATTTGTCCACCATCGGCGCGGCCGTGGAGATCTACTACGCGAAAAACGGTGAATATCCCGGCGCCCTTTCCGATCTGGTGTCCACGCAGGCTGACGGCCGCGGCGGGTATCTCCGGGCCGAACCGAAGCCGCCCGCAGATGATCTGACCTACAGCCTCAATACAGCCACCGGAGAAGTGACCTGCTCTTTCAATGGCGTGACCTATTCGTCCTTCGGCACGACCTCGGGAGACGGACAATGAAAGGCCTGCCGCTCCCGGAAAGGACGCTGGTGCCTGCGGCCGCGGCAGGCTGTTTGCTTTTGCTGCTGGCTGCATCCCGGTATGGCGGCCTTCTCTTTATGGTCCTTCTCGGCGGCGCCGCGTGGGAGGACAGCCGCACCGGGTATATTTCCGATCTCTGGTCCGGAGCCCTTGCGGCCGGCGGCGCGGTGCACTGGGTGATGCACGGCACGGCCGGAACGCTCTGCACCGCTGCTGGTGTGTTTCTTCTCTTTCTGGCCCTGAGCCGCTGCCATGCGGCGGGCGGGGGCGACGCCCCGCTGGCCGGTGCCGCAGCGCTGTGGCTTTCGTGGGAAGCGGGACTTATCTTTCTGTGGAGTGCCTGTGTACTGGGCGGTCTCATCGGCGCAGCGTTCGTCCTCCTCGGCCGGAAGCGCCTCACCGACGGGCTCCCTTTCGCACCGTTCCTCTGCGCGGCCGGTATGTTTTCCTATGCGTGCGGCGATGCGGCATTTGCGGTCTGGGCGGCGCTGTAGGAAGGGAATGCTCCTGCTGGAGGCACTGCTGCTGGCCGGTATCACCGCATTAATGGCCGGCCTCCTGTTTCCGGCGCTGTCAGACTGGACAGAGGAACGGCGCCTCGATATGGCCGCCTCCGAGGCAGCGGCGATTATCCGGACAGTGCAGGCGGACGCCCGGAATGGCGATGCCCGCTATCCGGGAACGAGTCTGGAATACAAGGAGCTGACCTTCAAAATGCAAAACGGACGAGTCCGATACATCTGCCGGAGAGGACTTCAGTCCACGCCTCCCGCCGGGTACCTGCCGGAGGGCATCACGGTATCACCCGCCTCCGTAATACTTCAATTTCAGAAAAACAGTTTTGCCGGCCGAAGCTCTGATTACAGTTTTCGTTTCTATGGGCCGCGGCGCACCTCTGCCCGTGTACTTACCGTATCCATGTATACCGGCCGGGTGCGGGTCGAAACGGTCGAGCTGTGAATTGGCGCGAATGCCACAGAGAAAGGAGGGACCGCGGATGAACCGGCGAAAGGGATTTCTGCTGCTGTGGGTCCAGATGGCCTCTGCGGCGCTCCTTCTTCTCTTAGGGGGCGTGCTGGCCCTCATGGCTTCAGCAGAGCGCTCCGCCTTTCATGCCGAGGAGACCGCAGACATGACGCTTCTCGCAGAGGAAGCGATGGAGCTCATGAAATCCGATCCCTCCGCCGGCCTGCTGCCGGTCATTCCCACAGAGGAGGAACGGAACGGCCGCCGCTACACCGTCGAAACCAGGCGGGAGATCACCGACACCGCAGGGATTTCCTGCACGGCTGCGGTCGTGACCGTCCGCTCTGACAGCGGCACGGCTCTTTCCTTCCGCACGCTTACCGGCCCGGCCCCTGCCGGAGAAGGAGGCCGCCCATGAAACGTCCCGGATTTCTGCTGGCAGAGGCGCTTCTCGCGCTGGGCCTCACCGCTGCGCTGGCAGCCGCTGCCTTTCCCGCCATAGCGAAACTCGCCGGCGCCGTGACGGAGCGGGAGCGCCGCCTGCACGCCTCGGAAACGGCTTTCTTTGCGTGTGACTACATCACGGACAAGATCCGGCAGTCCCGCCGCCGTTCCCCTACCGATGCCGTTTCCGACAGCCGCTGTATCATCGCCGCGCACGCAGAGGACGGAAAACTCCGCCCCTACACGTTTCTCGTGGAGGATCGAGTCTGGAAGCTCAAGCTGTACACCGGCCGCAAGCAGCCCCTCACCGGCGGCGAAGAAGGCATTCATTATGATGTGGTCCCTTTTGAGGGGCTTCCCTACTTCCGGCAGACGCCGGGCGGACCGGTGCAGCTCGCCTACCGGATGCAGCCGCAGGGCATAAAAGGCTGCTATGACATCCGCACTGCCATACTGCCGCTGGCGGATTTCTTCCGCATGGGAGAGCCCTATGAATAGGCGCCGCGGACTGCTCGCGCTGTGGCTCCTTCTGGCGCTGGCCGGACTGGCGGCAGTACTGGCCGGGCTCGCCGCCGCAGCCTCCCATTCGGCGCGCACGTCCGAACGGTACCGGCAGGGACTGGCCGCCGAATACGCCGCGGAGAGCGGTGCCGTATGGGGCCTGCTCTATCTGAGATCTCATGAGCTGCCGGAGACATACAGCACCGTCTTTTCCGTCAGCCCGGGTACGGAAACGGCGGTGCGCCTCGCGCCGGACACAGACGAAGACACAGCGGACAGCCCGCAGACGGCCGTCGTCTATGCCCGCGGCGGAGATACCGCCTCCGGTGTGCTCCGGTATGTGATCCTTACCGTGGATGTCACCGGAGACGATCCGCGGACGGTGACAGTAACGGAGGTGGAAAACAAAAAATGGTGAACCGCATATGGCACAGGGCCCGCCCCACAGTGTGCATCCCCTGCGCAGAGGGCCTCTTTTTTACAGATACCGTAGACGGGAAACTGCTCCGGAACCGCTTTTTCCCTGCTGCGCCGGAAGAGGACCGTTCCGCCCTTTTTCTCCGCGCCGCCTCTCAGGGATTCGCGGGAAAACAGATCCTTCTGTGCGCTGCCCTCCCGGGACTGCGGCTGGAAAGCCGCCGCTTCCCCGACATGACGAAGGAGGAACTGGCGGAGACCATGCGCTGGGAAAGCGACCGCATCTTCCGCACGGATGCGCCGCTTTCCATGGACTGGACCGCCACCGCCCACGAACCGGACCGCTGGGATATTCTGGCCGCGGCCTGCACGGAGGAGGAGCTCCGCCGCTGGACGGAACCGGCCGGACAGGCGGGCCGGCGCATCGTCTGTGCCGCAGTGCCCCTCCCCAAAAAGGAAGAGGAATGCCTCCTCTTTGTCCGCCCGAAGGATCTCCTGCTGCTCCGTCTCACCCACGGCCGGGCGGAAAAAAAGCGTTATGCGCCGGAGGAGAGCGCATCCTTCCGGCAGTTTCTTGCGGACCGGCACCTCCTGTGTTTTCCCGTGCCCGCTGCCGACTGCTCCGCCGCTCACTGGGAAGCGCTCACGGATGCGGGATTTCCTCTGCCTTCGTTCCATGAAGCACTCTGTACGCTGGCCCTCCGGCTCAGTGAAGCGCCCCGGCTCGATCTGTCCTTTCCGGAGGACCGGAGCCTGCCCCTGTTCTCCCGGTCAGTGCTCCGCCTCCGCGCCGCGCAGGGCCTGTGCCTCTGTGCCGCTGCAGTGCTCCTGTGGAGCGGCATCGCCTGTGCGGATTCTCTGGCGTCGCTTTCCGCGGAAACGGACAGGAGGGCCGCCCTCTCCGGAGAACGGCAGGCCATGGCCGATGCTCGGAAAGCGCAGGCAGTGGAGGAAGCGGCCCGGCAGGAAAACCGGGATTTCATCCGCACGGATCCCGCCTGGGAGACAAAGCTGGTCGCACTGGCAGAACTCCTGCCGCCCGGCGTGACCCTCCGGACCATCACCAGCCGGGATGGCGCCATCCGCCTCGCCGGCGCTTCCGCAGACAGCCGCGCCGTATCCGTTTTCCAGAGCCGCCTCTCCGCTGCATGGGAGCTGCCCTGCCGGGTAGAGTCCCTGCGCCGTGACGCGCCGCTTCCCTTTTACCGCTTCGCCATCTCCTGCGAACCGGAGAAAGGAGCGTCCTCATGAGAGACTTCCTGCTCCGCCGGGCACGCAGCCCCGCGCTGTTTCTTCTTCTCGCGGTGCTGCTGTTTCTCGCCGCCTTCCTTCTCGCCAGCACCGCCCGGAGCGCGGACGAGGAAGCCGCTGCCCTCCGCACGCAGAATGACGCCGCCGAGGCGTTCGCCTCCGCTCCGACCGTCTCCCGGACGGCGCCGCTGTATTTTCCGGCGCGGGAATTTCTCGCGCTGGGCGATGCGGTCCGTCAGAGCGGCGCTTCGGTGCAGGAAATTTCCGAGGAGCCGCCGGAGCCGATGACCGCCGGCGAGGTCCTGAAAATGAAAGTGGCTGGGCACGGAACTTTCCCCCAAGTCCTCTCGCTTTTTGATATAATACATATGAAAAAGCATTGGGTGCGTGCCGACCTTCTCCGCCTCGCACGGGACGGGGACCGGCTCTCCTTCGAGCTGGAGCTCAGCGCGTACCGGAGCAGAGGTACCTATGAAGAAGAGAAACATCGTACTGATCGGTCCGATGGGCACAGGCAAGAGCCGGGCGGCAAGGATACTCGCTGACGGCCTCGGCTGGCAGCTGGCGGACACGGACCGCATCATGGAACGGATGACGGGAGAAAAGATCGCCGACTACTGGCGGAACGCCGGCCCGGAGATCTTTGCCGAAACAGAAATGGACATCATCAATCACGTGCGCTATTACCATGAGGCTGTCATCGCCATGGGAGGCAATTTCCCCATGACGGAGGAGAAGTTCCGGCTCCTGTCCGAGCACGGGCTGGTGGTGCTCCTCGTGGCCCGGCCCTTCCGCCTGGCCGAGCGCGTATCGAAGCGCATCGGGAAGCGCCCCACCATGGATTATTCCAACGTGGACGGCTTCGTACGGCGCATGCGGAACCAGTGGGAATCCTGGAAACCCCGGGCGGACGCGGTCTTCAATACGACGAACCGCCATCCCGCACAGACCGCGCTCCTCATTGCGCGGTTCATTGACCGCCACCACATCGAATTCATCAAACGTCACGAACGGGACAGATACGAGAGGAGATAATATGAAACGCCTGGCCTTCCTTACCAGCGGCGGCGACGCCCCCGGCATGAACGCCGCCATCCGCAGCATCATCCGGAGCGCCTGTTCCCGGGGCATCGAGCCCTGGGGCGTTTTCCGCGGCTATGAGGGACTTCTCGCGGGCGATCTGATCCGCCTTGGCTGGAGAAATGCCGGCGGCATCGTCCATCACGGCGGCACGGTGCTGAAAACGGCCCGCTGCCCGGCCTTCCGCGAAAAGGAGGCGCAGGCCCGGGCCGCTGACCTCCTCCGCAGCCGCGGCATGGACGGCCTCATCGTCATCGGCGGGGACGGCTCCATGGCAGGCGCCGCGGCCCTGCAGGAGCTGGGCATCGCCACTGCCGTCGTGCCCGCCACCATCGACAATGACATGTACGGCACGGAAGAGACCATCGGCTACGATACGGCGGTCAATACGGTCCTCGAATCGGTGAGCCGCATCCGCGATACCGCCGCTTCCCATGACCGGGCGGCCGTGGTGGAGGTGATGGGCCGCCATGCAGGGCACATTGCGCTGGCCGCGGGACTGGCAGGCGGCGCGGAATTCACCCTCGTCCCGGAGGTCCCCTTTTCCCGTGAGGCCATTGCAGATTCCCTCATGGCCATGCAGAAGGAAGGGCGCACAAACAGCATCATCATCTGTGCGGAAGGCGCCGCGGACGGGCAGGAGCTGGCCGCCTGGCTGCGGGAAAAAACGGGCATCGACGTATGCGCCACCATCCTCGGCTACATCCAGCGGGGCGGGCCGCCCACCGCAAGGGATGCCCTCCTCGGGGCCATTCTCGGCGCGGCCGCCGTGGACGGACTGGCAGAGGGCCGGAGCGGCTTCCTTGCAGGATGCGTGAACAGTCGCACCCGCCTCATTTCCTATGAAGAAGCATTCCGCGAGACGCGGACTCTGTATACAGCAGGCTACGATCTGGCGCTCCGCATCGGCGCGGGGTGCTGCATCAGACCATGACGCCGGGCGCAGATTTCTCTGCGCCTTTTTTCATTTGACAGCGCGCCCGCCGTTGCTTATATTACATTTATAAATCATGCAGGACAGACTCCTGCATTTCTTTGCGGGAAAGGAGGACGGCAATGCTCAAGGCCTTCAAGCACGACGAAAATCACACGCTCTGCGAAATCGACCTGGACCTGGCGGAAAAGGGCTCCTGGATCAACTGCTCGGCCCCCACCGAGGCCGAACTCCACCGGCTCATGGAAATTTCCGGCATCCCCGTGGATGTGCTCCAGACCGCCCTCGACCGGGAAGAACGGTCCCACGTGGAGCTGGAAGATGAATACATCTTTGTGGTCGTCAATACCCCTGTCGTCCTCGAGCAGGATGAATACGACGCCCTGCCGCTGGGCATCTTCATCACCCGGAAATTCTTCATCACCGTATGCCTGGAGGAAAGCGTCGTCCTCGGCAAATTTCTTTCCAATACGGCCCTGTCCTTCCATACCTACAAAAAGACCCGCTTCCTCTTCCAGATCCTGTCCACGGCCTCGTCTTCCTTCCTGTATTTCCTGCAGCAGATCTACAAGAAGACCGACCTCATCGAGGATCAGGTGCGGAAATCCATGCAGAACAAGGAGCTCTTCCGCATGCTGGAGCTGCAGAAATCCCTGACGTACTTCAACTTCGCCCTGCACGCCAATGAAAACGTCATGGAGCGCCTGCTCCGCCTGCGCACGAGCAACATGAACTCCCTCCTCAAAATGTACGAGGAGGACGAGGACCTGCTGGAAGACGTGATCATCGAAAACAAGCAGGCCCTCGAAATGGTGGAGATCTATACGAACATCCTCATGTCCATGATGGACGCCTTCTCCTCCATCATCTCGAACCGCCTGTCCCAGATCATGAAATTCCTCACATCCATGACGATCCTCCTCGCCGTGCCGACCCTCGTGTACAGCCTGTGGGGCGTCAATGTGCCGGTGCCCATGGGCGACTCTCCCATGGGGTTCATGAGCCTCATTCTCTTCGGTGTGCTCTTCACCGTGGTGGTGGCCTTCATCCTGTGGAAAAAGGACATGCTCTGAGCCGACGGCATGCGGGAAATTCGGCGTTTTTCGTTGACACTCCCTGCATATTTTTGTATGATTAAAAGGGAATAAATTTTTCTGTCTCCATCGCTCCCCATCTGCGGAGCGTTTTTTGTTTTTGTATTTCAAAAACGGGAGGCTGAGCATTGGCACAGAATTATGATGTGATCATCATCGGCGCAGGCCCTGCGGGCATTTTCACCGCGCTGGAGCTGGCCGATACCGGCGCGTCCGTCCTCATCGTGGAAAAGGGGCTGGACATCCGGGAGCGCGCGGCGCTCAATCAGGACCGCTCCGCTCCTGCGGAGGACCGCCGGACCAATCTGGTCTCCGGCTGGGGCGGAGCCGGGGCATTCTCCGACGGAAAGCTGACGCTCACTACGGAATACGGCGGCAATCTGGACGACTACATAAGCAAGGGCGCCCTGTCCCGGCTCATTTCCTACGTGGACCGCGTATACTGCCGCTACGGCGGAGCTAACCGGAAGATCTACGGCGATGAGTACCGGGAAAAGCTCCACGAGCTGAAGCGCCGCGCCGCTGCGGCGGACCTGGCCTTCATTCCCGCCCGCATCCGTCATCTGGGCACGGACGTGAACAGCCAGATCCTCGCCCATATGCGGGAGGCGCTGCCTGCTTCCGTCCGTGTGCTCTGCCGCACTGCGGTAGATGAGATCCTCGTGGAGGACGGAAAGGCCGCGGGCATCCGCATCGGGAAGGACATCTACCGCTCGCGCTATGTGGTGGCCGCACCGGGCCGGGAGGGCGCGGAATGGCTCCTGAAGGAAGCAGAACGCCTCGGCCTCCGCACCACGTCGAACGCGGTGGATATCGGCGTCCGGGTGGAGTCACCGGCGGAGGTGTATGAGCCGATCACGGACATCTGCTATGAGTCGAAGCTCATCTACTACAGCCGCCGCTTCGACGACCGGGTGCGCACCTTCTGCATGAATCCCTACGGATTCGTCGTCGCGGAAAACAATGACGGCCTGCAGACGGTGAACGGCCACAGCTACGCCCATAAGAAGAGCGCCAATACCAATTTCGCCGTGCTCGTGTCCAAGCAGTTCACCGAGCCGTTCAAGGAGCCCATCGCCTACGGCAAATACATCGCTTCGCTGGCGAATATGCTGGGCGGCGGCCCCATCGTGCAGCGCCTGGGCGACCTGCAGGACGGCCGCCGCTCCACGGAGGAGCGGATCCGCCGGGGCCTCGTGCATCCCACCATGCCCGGCGCCACGCCGGGCGACCTGTCGCTGGTGCTGCCGTACCGTTTTCTCACGAGTATCATGGAGATGCTCGAGGCGCTCGATAAGATCGCACCGGGCGCCAATTCCCGCCATACGCTCCTGTATGGCGTGGAGGTCAAATTTTATTCGTCCCGCATGGACCTGTCGTACGAGCTGGAAACAAAGATCCCCAATCTTTTTGCCATCGGCGACGGTGCGGGCATTACGCGGGGACTGGCGCAGGCCTCCGCAGCCGGCGTGATCGTCGGAAGGGAAATCTGCGCCCGTGAAGGAAAACCGAAGGGAGATATAGAATGATACCGAGATATACCCGTCCTGTGATGGAAAAAATCTGGAATGAAAGAAATGAATGGCAGACGATGCTCGACGTGGAAATCGCCGCCTGCGAAGCCAATGCCGAACTGGGCCGCATCCCGAAGGAAGCGGTGGAAGTCATCAAGGCCAAAGCTGATTTCGATGTGGACCGCATCCATGAGATCGACGCGGAAATCAATCACGACATCATCGCTTTCCTCACCTGCGTGGGCGAACACGTAGGCGACGAAGCCAAATACATCCACATGGGCCTCACGTCCACCGACGTGAAGGACACCGGTCTCTGCGTACAGCTCTCCCAGGCCTCCGACGTCATTCTGGACGACCTCCAGCGCCTCGCCGAGGTACTGAAGCGCCGCGCGGTGGAATTCAAGCATACCCCCACCATCGGCCGCACCCACGGCGTCCATGCGGAACCGACCACCTTCGGCCTGAAGCTCCTGCTGTGGTATTCCGAAACGCTGCGCAATATCGACCGCATGAAGCATGCCGCTGACAATATGCGCGTGGGCAAGCTCTCCGGCGCTGTCGGCACCTATGCGGACATCGATCCCTACGTGGAAGAATACGTGTGCAAGAAAATGGGCCTGAAGCGCGAAGACATCGCCACCCAGGTGGTACAGCGCGACCATCATGCAGAATACATGGCCACCCTCGGCGTCATCGCCTCCACCCTGTCCCAGATCGCTCTGGAAGTCCGCCATCTCCAGCGCACCGAAGTGCGGGAAGCGGAAGAATATTTCAGCCCGAAGCAGAAGGGCTCCTCTGCGATGCCTCACAAGAGAAACCCCGTCAGAAGCGAACGCATCTGCGGCATGGCCCGCCTCATCCAGGGCTACGTGGTCCCGGCTTTCGAAAACGTACCGCTCTGGCATGAAAGAGACATTTCCCACTCCTCCGTGGAACGGGTCATTCTCCCCGATGCCACCACGGCCCTCGACTACATCCTGAACGAAACGACGAACCTCATCGACAAGCTGCTCGTCTATCCGGAAAAGATGCTCGCCGACCTGAACCTCACCGGCGGCCTCATCTACAGCCCGCGGGTGCTCCTCGCCCTCGTCGCGAAGGGCGCATACCGCGACACCGCTTACCGCTGGGTACAGCGCAACGCCATGAAGCGCTGGCTCCAGGGCGAGGATTTCTATGAAAACCTCTGCAAGGATGAAGACGTGCGCAAGTATCTCACGCCGGAGGAGATCAAGGCCTGCTTCGACTACCGGCCCATGCTCTCCCACGTGGATGAGATCTTCGCCCGCTTCGGCCTCTGATCAGAAAAAAGAACGGATTTCGTGTGCTATAATACAATACGTATGAAAAGGGCTCGGCCCCTACAGTATTGGAAGAATGGAAGGAAGAATCTATGGCTACAGCAATGGTAATCGGCGCTCAGTGGGGCGACGAAGGCAAAGGCAAGATCGTAGACTACCTGGCGGCTAAGGCCGACGTGGTCGTCCGCTCTCAGGGCGGAAACAATGCGGGGCACACCGTCGTGGTGGACGGCAAGGCCTATCCGCTCCGCCTGATGCCGAGCGGCATCATGTATCCCGGCACGGTCTGCGTGATCGGCACCGGCGTCGTTATCGACCCGAAGAGCCTCATCGAAGAAATGGACCGCCTGAAGAAGCAGGGCATCGACGTATCCAATCTGCAGATCTCCACCCGGGCTCACATCGTATTCCCGTATCACGTCCGCCTCGATGAAGCGGAGGAAGCGCGCAAGGGCAGCCGCAAGATCGGCACCACGAAAAACGGCATCGGCCCGTGCTATGCGGACAAGATCAACCGCATCGGCATCCGCATCTGCGACCTCATGGATAAAGAGGTCTTTGCAGAAAAGCTGAAATACAACGTGGAACAGAAGAACATGCTTCTGGAACGCCTCTACGGCGCAGAAGGCTTCGACTATGAGACCATGCTTGCCGACTATCTGGGCTATGCGGAGATCCTCCGTCCGTTCGTGAAGGATACAAACCACACCGTGCACGCCCTTGTCTCGGAAGGCAAGAACATCCTTTTCGAAGGCGCACAGGCTACCATGCTCGACTGCGACAACGGTACCTATCCGTACGTCACGAGCTCTCACCCGATCGCAGGGGGTGCCTGCGTGGGCGCCGGCATCGGCCCGCATCTTATGCAGAACATCTTCGGCGTGGTGAAAGCCTACAGCACCCGCGTCGGCGAAGGTCCGTTCCCGACCGAGCTCTGCGATGCCACCGGCGATCAGATCCGTGAGACCGCTCACGAATACGGCACCGTCACCGGACGGCCCCGCCGTGTGGGCTGGCTCGACGCACGGGCTGTACGCTACGCCGCATTCCTCAACACCTTCGACTATCTGGCCATCACCCGTCTGGACATCCTGGACAGCATGGATGAAATCAAGGTCTGCGTAGGCTATGAATACGAAGGGAAGGAACTGGAAGAATATCCGGCGGACCTCACCCTTCTGGAAAAGGTCAAACCGATCTACCGCGTATTCCCCGGCTGGAAGACCTCCATCAGCGGCATCCGCACCTACGATGAACTGCCGGAAAACTGCCGCTACTATCTGGAACAGATCTCCTCGCTCATCGGCGTACCGCTGGGCATCATCAGCGTCGGTCCGTCCCGTGAACAGACCATCGTTCTGAAGGACGTATTCTGATCCAGACAAAAAAAGCTCATGATCATCATGGGCTTTTTTCTTTTGCCTGTACTCCGCTGAAAGGCGCCGGCACAGCAGGATAAAACCGCCGCGGCGGCCGCGGCCTGCCAGTTTTTTGAAGCACAGATACAAAGGCAGCGATGCCTCTGCGGCAGCGCATCAAAAAACGCCTGCGGCGGCACGATTTTTGCATTTGGCGGCGCCGGCACAGCAGAGTATACTGTCAGAAGAAATCCATCCGGCATCATCTCTGAAAGGAGGCCGTCCCTTGCATCAGTCCCTTGCCGCGCTGCGGCAGTTTTTCCGGAAGCAGACCGTGCTCTGCGTCTCTGCCGTACTGGCGCTTCTTTCCGCCGCGGCCGTCCCGCCCGATGCGGACTATCTGACCTATCCGGATTTCCGCACGCTGGCGCTGCTTTTTTGTCTCATGGCCATCGTGGCGGGCTTCCGTTCCCTCGGCGTCTTTCTTCTGCTGGGCGAGTCCCTCCTCGCGCGGGCGCGCACCCTGCGGAAGCTCTCCGTGACGATGGTACTGCTCTGCTTTTTCAGCAGCATGATCATCACCAATGACGTGACGCTCATCACCTTCATCCCGTTTACGCTCCTCGTCTTCCGCCGCATCGGAGAGGGGAATCAGGTGCTCACGCTGGCTGTGCTGGAGACCATTGCCGCCAATCTGGGCAGCATGGCCACGCCCATCGGCAATCCGCAGAATATCTATCTCTGCTCTATCGCGCACCTGTCCATGGCGGATTTCGCCCGCGCCGTCCTGCCCTATGCGGCGCTGTCCCTTGTGCTTCTCGCCGCGGCGGCCGCCTCCGGCAGAAATCACGTCTTTGCGAGCACCATCCACATTCAGACGGAAACAGGGGACCGGCCGCTCTTTCCGGCGCTTCTGCCGTATCTTTTTCTGCTTGTGCTGGCGCTCCTCGTGGTCTTTCACGTGCTGCCCTACGGGCCGGTCTTTCTCGTCACCGCAGCAGTGCTCTTCGTCACGGACCGGAAGATCTTCCGCGGCGTGGATTATTTCCTGCTGCTCACCTTTCTCTGCTTTTTCATCTTCGTGGGCAATGTGCGCCGCCTGCCTGAGGTAAATGCCCTGCTCACCTCGCTGGTGGCAGGGCGGGAGCTCTGGACGGGACTGCTCGCCAGTCAGATCATCAGCAATGTCCCCGCAGCCGTTCTTCTGTCCGGATTCAGCCGGGACTACGCGGCGCTCCTCACCGGCGTCAATCTGGGCGGTCTGGGTACGCTGGTGGCCTCTCTGGCCAGCCTCATCACCTTCCAGTTCTATTCTGCGGTCTATCCCTACAAGAAAGCGGCCTTCCTGAAGGTATTCACCCTGTGGAATCTGGCCTTCCTTGCGGTCCTCTCTCTGGCGGCGGCCGTCCTCACCTGAGCAGCCGATATTCGGCGGGCTGAAACTTATGCGTACCCATGCATAAACTTTCAGCCCGCCTTTTTTACTGCCTCAAAAAGCGCCGTATTTTCCTGGGGATTTTGTCCTTTCTTCCTTCAGGGAATGCCCTCCATGCATAGAATCTATGCATAAAAATCCCGATTTTCCTTGACATAAACGAATACAGGTTGTTACAATGTGTTCAGTTTTTACAGAACACCAATCAAACGGTGTTTCGTCTTTCCTGTAAAAGCCGGAAAATGGATGCGGACGCCCGCAGAGGAAACATGGACACTCTTGCCCATCGCTTCCGCGGATATTTTTCTTCCGAGAAAGACAATTATTCCAAAGGAGCGAAGAAACTATGAAAAAGATTCTCGCAATGGCAGCTGTAGCTGCTCTCGCTGCAGGCGCATCCGCTTATGCAGCCAATCCGTTCTCTGATGTATCCACTTCCGACTGGGCTTACCAGGCAGTGGCTGATCTCTCCGATCAGGGCATCGTGGAAGGCTATCCGGACGGCACCTTCGGCGGCCAGAAAAACATCACCCGTTATGAAATGGCGCAGATCATTGCCCGCCTGATGGCAAAGGAAGACCAGTACAACGCGGAACAGCGCGCCACCATCGACAAGCTCGCTGCGGAATACGCTGACGAACTGGACAGCCTGGGCGTACGCGTTTCCAATCTGGAAAAGAAAGTGGGCAACATCTCCTGGAGCGGCAACGCCCGTATGCGCTATATCAAAGACGCCAAGGGTGATGATTCCTGGAACGGCCGTATCCGTATCGCAGCCAAGGGCCAGGTCAATGACAGCACCTACGTCTATGGCCGTTTCAGCACGGGCAACGTTGACCTGAAGGGCGCCGGCGATGCCAATGTCACCATGGACCGCATGTATGTACACCATGATTTCGGCGACAAGGTCGGCCTGACCCTCGGCCGCTATGAAGTCGACATGGGCACCCAGGGCACCTGGCTCTACGGCAATGCCTTCGACGGCGCGGAAGCACAGGTCCTCTTCAATGACGACTATTCCCTGAAATTTGGTTTCGGCCATTTCAGAGATGCAAATACGGGCGATAACAGCTTTGGTGCAGCCGATGCTTTTTATGCACAGGCCAAAGGCAACTTCGGCTTCGCCAAACTCGGCGTAGACTACTACACCACTTCCAGCTTTATTGAAAATGGAGCAAAAACTTCTGCCAACACTTACGGCGTCAACCTCCTCATTCCGGTCGGTGATTTCCGCGTATTCGGCGACTACTACCAGGACACCGATGCCAAGGGCGATCCCCAGATCTGGGCAGCCGGACTCGGCTACGGCGCGATGGACCTCCAGAAGCCGGGCTCCTTCAACATCGATGTGGCGTACTATGATGTAGAACAGGGCCTGTATCATAAAGATATGTCCGGCCTCGACATCGACGGCGACATCTTCCTGCAGGATGCAAACTTCTGGCTCGCTACCGGTGATGTGGCTCTCATGGAAAACGTATATCTCCACGGAGAATATGAATTCGGCTATGATGCAGATCACAGCGGTGAAAAAGATCTTGACGGTGCCTTTGAAATCGGCTTGAACTACGTATTCTAAAAGCACTGTAAAAAAGACTCCCTTCAGGGGGTCTTTTTTTTGCGCTCGGAAGCGGGAGACTCCACCGTGCGCCCGCCCGCGGTTTATAATGAAGAAAAGAACATCCGCTGCGATTCTTTCCGGAGGCGCCCATGAAACGATACAGCTACAAGATATTCCGCGAAGACGGAACGGCCGAGACCGGTGTGATCACCGCCGACACCGCGCAGGAGGCCGCTGCCCGTCTTCATGAGCAGGGCTGCACCATTGCACACCTGCAGGAGCTGCCCCGCCGGTTCCGGCGGAAGGCCCTGTCTGGACGGGCGCTGTCTGTTTTCTGCCGGGAATGGTCCTCTCTGCTGGCGGCCGGCCTGCCCCTTACGGAATCGCTGGCGGTCATCGCTTCCCACGGAAACCGCGCCCTCCGGGAAACGCTCACGGAGATTTCCCGGACGGTCGCTTCCGGTCAGATGCTCGGCGATGCTTTCCGCCGAAGCGGCGCCTTTCCGCCCTTTTTTCTCTCCATGATCACCGTGGGCGAGCGGAGCGGCACGCTGCCGGAGCAACTCGCCCGGCTGTCCGTGTATTATGAAAAGGCCGCGGCCATGCGCCGCCAGTGGATCGCGGCACTGGCCTATCCGGTTTTTATCCTCTGCTTTGCCTGTGCCGTATTTCTGCTGCTTCTCATGGTGATCCTCCCGTCCTTTTCCCTGCTGTTCGATGCGCTCCATCTGCCTCTGCCGGCGCTGACCCGGGGCGCGCTGTCGCTGGGGCTCTTCCTCCGCGTCTATGGTCTTCTTCTTCTGCTGGTCCCGCTGACGGCAGTGCTCATCCTCTTTGTCTGGAAACGCACGGAATCCGGACGAAATCAGTGGGAGCGGTTTCTTTTCCGGTCCCGCTTCGTGCGGCGCCTCTTTTTCATCCGCTTCTGCGCCTCTCTGTCGGCGCTGCTCCAGAGTGGGAGCCCGCTCTCGGAAGCCCTCGCCGCGGCGGAGGAGACCGCCGGCAACGGGGAAGGAAAGCGGCGCATTGCCCGCATGCGGGAGGCTCTGGCCCGGGGTGCCGGTCTGGCGGAATCCCTCCGCCGGGCTGCTCAGGCGCCGCCACTTGTGGTCCACATGGCCGCGGCCGGCGCGGAGAGCGGCGAGCTCCCGGCCTTTCTGAGGGAAGCGGCCCGCCTCCTCACAGAAGAAACGGAGCGGAAGCTCGCCCGTCTGAAGGCCGTGCTGGAGCCGGCGCTTCTCTGCGCCGTAGGGGGCCTCACCGCGGCGGTGGTCTTCACCGTGATGATCCCCGTCTTCACCGCTGTGGGCCGGGGCTGGTAAGTCCTCTCCCATACGGGATGTGATATAATAAGGCAAATATCATCCCATTTGTTCCATGAAAGGAATTTCCATGAAAGATTCAGATATTCGCCGCAGTGCGAGAGAGAAACCCCGGAAGCGGTCGTCGCCGCTGAAGAAAATTTTCATCTTTCTCGCAGTCATCCTGCTCATCGTCACCTGCGGAGCCGCCGCAGGCTTTCTGAGCGCCGTCTGGGGCGGGCTGCCTGATGTGAGCCGCACCATGACGCCCGACGCGTCCTCTCAGGTCTTTGACCGCAAGGGCCGCCTCATCACCACCATCCACGCCGAGGAAAACCGTCTCCCAGTGCCGCTGTCTCAGGTGCCGGAAAATCTCCAGCACGCCTTCATCGCGGCAGAGGACGTCCGGTTCTATGAACACCACGGCATCGATCCCCGGGGCATTCTCCGCGCCGTATACAGCAATATCGTGAGCGGCGACGCCACGGGACAGGGCGGCAGCACCATCACACAGCAGCTCGCCCGCAACGCTTTCCTCACGCAGGAGCAGACCCTGAAGCGTAAGCTCCTCGAAGCGGTGCTCGCGCTGGAGATCGAGCAGAAGTACACCAAGGACGAGATCCTTGAGATGTACATGAACCAGATCTACTTCGGTCAGGGCTGTTACGGCATCCAGACCGCCTCGAAGGTCTATTTCGGCAAGGACGTGAAGGATCTCGATCTGGCGCAGTGCGCCCTCATCGCCGGCCTCCCGAACAGCCCGAATTACTACTCGCCGTTCCGCAGTGTGGAAGCAGCCAAATCCCGTCAGGCTGTCGTTCTTGACCAGATGGCAAAATACGGCTACATCACGCAGGAGCAGGCCGCAGAAGCGAAGCAGGCAGACCTCCATCTGGCGAAGCCCGATGCCTCCGGCACCAGCTCCGTCGCCTCCTATTTCGTTTCCTATATCGTGCAGGAGCTTTCCGATAAATACGACTCTGAATCCATCTACAAGGAAGGCCTGCAAGTATACACCACCCTCGATCTGGATATGCAGAAGGCCGCCGAAGAGGCCGTGAAGAATGACCTGCCGGCAGGCTTCAAGGATGAAAACGGCCTGACCCAGCCGCAGGGCGCTGTACTCGCGCTGGAAGCCAAGACAGGCCAGATCCTCGCCATGGTGGGCGGCCGCGGGGAGGACCACTTCAACCGCGCCGTACAGATGATCCGCCAGCCGGGCTCCTCGTTCAAGCCCTTCACCTATGTGACCGCCCTGGAAAAGGGCCGTCATTCCTACACGATGATCGACAATAAGAAGGTCACCTTTGCAGGCGGCTGGACGCCGAAGAACTACGACGGCACCTACAGCGGGCAGGTCACCCTCCATGATGCGCTGGTGGATTCCCTGAATATCCCCACCATCAATCTGGCCAACGATGTGGGCATCGCCGACATCATCCAGACCGCTAAGGACTGCGGCATTTCCACTCTCGTGGACAGCGGAGAATACAGCGACGTGAACCTCGCCGCCTCCATCGGCGGCCTCACCAAAGGCGTTTCCCTCTGGGATATGGCCAAGGCGTACAGCGTCTTTGCCAACGACGGCCGTCTGGTAGAACCCATGGCCATCCTGAAGGTGCTCGACCGGGACGGCAACGTGCTGGAAGAGCATGAAACGCCGGACAGCGGCAAGCAGGTCCTGAAGGAAGACGCCGTGCAGGAGCTGAACAGCATTCTGCAGGATGCCGTACTGCAGGGCACCGGCGGCGGAGCCTACATCGGCCGTCCCATGGCGGGCAAAACGGGCACCACCGATGACGAGCACGACGCCTGGTTCATCGGCTACACGCCGGATATGGTCGCTGCCGTCTGGGTCGGCGACGACAATTCCAGCAACGCCGGCTACACCGGCGGCACCCTCCCGGCTACCATCTGGCGGGACTTCATGAGTCAGGCCCTGGTCGATACGCCGGCCTCCTCGTTCAAGCTCTCCAGAGCGGCGCAGGAACGCATGGCCGCCGCAGCAGCGGAAGCCAGGAAGGCCGAAGAGAAGAAGAAAGCCGAAGAAGCCAAGAAGGCCGAAGCGGATAAAAAGAAGAACGCTGTGGAAGCGGCCAAGAAGGCCGGCAGCCAGATCCTCGACCGCATCTCCGGCAAGGTCAAGGGCGAAGAATAACGCACATATAAAAACCACGGATCTTGAAAGATCCGTGGTTTTTGATTGCTCTGGGCAAGGGCAATAAGCCGGGCCGGCATGACGGACTGAGGAGGTCTCCGACTGTCAGCTGAAATCTCCGCATCCTGTGCAGAGGACGTAAGGGCAGGGGGCCTGCCGGGTATGCCCTGCATTCCTCCGGAGAGTCCTGTAACGCTCCGAAAATATCATCCCGCAGGAATGGTACCGCCCGTTTTTCCACAGCCGGAGCCAACGGGACAGGGGAGGCGTATGCCGATTTTTGCATCCCGGACAGCCGCTGCCGTGAGGCGTCGCAGTGAAAACGGGCAGGGGAGCTTCCGTTTTCACGCACAAAAAAAGACCGGAAAACCGGTCTTTTCTTTATTCTCTGTTCCGATCAGAATCCGGGCACCAGCGCGCCGTTGCAGGTGTCGATGATGAACTGACGGACCTCGTCGGTCTGGAATTCCTTCACGAACTGCTGATACAGCGGATTGTCCTTGTCTTCTGCACGGGCAGCAACGATATTGACATAGGGGCTGGTATCGTCTTCCACGACGATGGCATAGTCCTGAGAGAGACCTGCGTCGCTGGCGAAGCCTGCATTGACGATGGAAGCGTCGGTGTCATCGAGAGAACGGGGGAGCTGCGGTGCTTCCAGTTCGATGATGTTGAAGTTCTTCGGATTTTCCCCAATATCCTGCGGTACTGCTTTCAGCGGATCCACGCCGTTCTTCAGCTTGATCAGGCCCTGTTTTTCCAGCAGGAGCAGAGCACGCGCGCCGTTGGTGGGATCGTTCGGGATGGCGATGGTGGCGCCGTCCTGCAGCTCATCCACGCTCTTCACCTTGTAGGAGTAGAGGCGGAGCGGAGCCAGATAGGTATTGCCGATGCTGATCAGGTTCGTGCCGTTCTTTTCATTGAATGCATCGAGGAAGGGCTTGTGCTGAATGACATTCAGATCAATGTCGCCGCTGGCCAGCGCCAGGTCAGGCGTCACGTAGTCGGAGAAGACCTGCACATTGACCTTCAGACCGTTTTTCTCTGCATTTTTCTGGACCACTTCGAGGATCTTTTCACTGTAGCCCGGGTTGATGCCGACGGTGATCTCCTTCTTGCCGCTGTCCGCGGAGCCGCTCTTTGCGGTGTCGCCGCCGCAGCCGGCTACAGCGCCTACGACAGCCGCCGCAGCGCAGAGAGCGATAAACAGTTTTTTCAGTTTCATACCAATGACCTCCTTGTTTTTTCCCCTTCACCAAGACAACTGGATTTCCGTGATGGGTCCGGGCAGTGGATAAAAAAAATTCCTGCCCGAAAGACAGGAAATCATGTGCTTTTGACTCATCTTTCGAGATATCTCGCTGGATTTGGCACCTTCCAATGGGGTTGCCGCGTCTTCCCTGGGCCAGTCCCTCCGACGCTCTTGATGAATGGATTATGAAATTGGATGAACTCATCATAGCATGAGCAAAATGCGATGTCAAGCCGTTTTCTTTTCCCGGCCGAGAGCGAGGTCCGCCATGATCAGTCTGCGGCGGCGGTAAATGAGCCATGCCGCTGCGAAGAAGCACGCCGCGGTGGTCCAGAAAACAGAGGCGTAACCGAAGTGCATGGCGATGGCCCCGGAGGCGACCGGCCCGGCCACGTTGCCCATGATGGAGAAGCTCGCCGCAAAGCCCACCACCATGCCGCGCTGCTCCGAGGTGACCGCCGAGGCGATGATCGTATTGGCGATGGGCATGACGAAGCCCAGCGTCATCCCCGTGATGCCCCGCATGATGCCCAGCGTCGTCACCGTGGGCATGAGATACTGGAAAATGAAATTCACGCCCGTGAGCAGCGTGGCCACGGCGATGATCCGCGGCATGGGGAAATGACGCGTAAAGTGCGGCACCAGAAGAGATGCGCAGACGCTGGTGCCGCCGGAGGCGAAAATGATGATGCCCACGATGGTGGCCACGATGGCCGCGTCGCCGCCCATCATGTGCTGGATATACAGCGGCAGGATGGGTCCTATGCCGGTCATGCCGAAATTGCACAGGAACTGCAGCAGGATCATGAGGCGCACCACCGGATTATGGATGAAAAGGGAGAGCTGCTTCAGGAAAGGCTCCCGCTTTTTCGGTGTTTCCGGCCCGGCCCGCTTTGGGATGTACAGCAGGGTGATGACCAGACAGAGGACGCTCAGCCCCGCAAAGACGAGGAAGGGCATCCGGTACCCGAAGGCGTCGGCGATCATGCCGCCGGCGAGCGGGCCGAACATGATGCCCGACACCATGGACGCCTGAAAGACGCCCATCGCCCAGGGCAGCTTTTCCTTGGGCGTCACGTTCATCACCAGCGCCATGCCGATGGCCACGAAGCCGCCGGTCATCCCCTGCAGGATGCGGAGGATGAGAAATTCCACAGGCGTGCGCACGAACGTATTGGCAAAGACGATGATCGAAAGGAGAAACAGGATCCCCGCCATCGCCGCCTTTTCCCCGTATTTCTGCGCCTGCATCGTCCATATCGGCGTAGCAAAGGCCACAAAGAAGGGCGTCACGCCGGAAATGAGGCCGGACCAGAACGCCGCTTCTCCCGGGTCATGCACGCCCAGCTCGGACGTGAGAAAAAGGGGAATAAAAGAGACCACGCCGATGATGGTGATCCCCATGCCGACCTGGATGGCGGCAATGATGTACACGAGCCGTTTCCAGTATTCCATAACAGACCTCTCAAAGATTTCCGCCGGCCCTCCGGCCGGCCAAACAGCAATGAAATTATAGAAAATAAATCTCTCTATATTTATTTTACTAAATAAAAAAAGAAAAGAAAGAGACAATGATTCTGTCACAGGAAAATCCGCGCCTCCGCCGGAACGGAGCGCCCCTACACAAAACAGACGCTGCACGCTATACTAAAAGATGAACCATTTTTCAGAAAGAGGAAATGTATGAGTCTGTCCATTCGGGATATCCTGATTCTGGACTATTTCAACGGAAAACCGGTCCATGCCGCCGTGCCGAAATACCAGCAGGATCTGTACGGCGCAGACGCGGATGAACGCATCCGCGAGCTGTGCGAGGAAGGATGGGTCCGCCACAGCCGGCCGCAGGAGACGGTGAATATGCTTCCGGACAAAGCGCTGGAAAAATTTCTCATCGCCCACGGGCTGGACGGATCAGGCAGCCACTCCGATCTGGTGCGCCGCGTCATCCGGGAAATTCCTGAAACTGAATACGCTCATGCCGTACCGAAGGTGTACGTGGCCACGGCCGACGGCAATCTGGAGATCGCCCACCATATGGCCTACGTGCTGAACGCGCGGTGCAACTACGGCTTTTCCGAAGGGGAGATCGGAGAGGCCCAGCGCACGCTCACCGCCAAACGAGCTCCCTGTACGGCATCGGACATCCTGAAATGTGCTTTTCAGCAGAAAAGCGCACTTTTTGTCATGGCCGGCGAATGGACGAAGCTGCGCAATCTCTATTTCCGCATTTCCAATTTTCATCTCCGCGCCCGCAGCAATGAGGACTCCCTGTCTTTTCTGTACCTCGTCTTTTTCCTCGACATGTCCGGCATGGAGAACCGGAACATGCTGGTACAGTACGACAAGCTCTTTCCCACCCAGAAGGGCATCATCATCCTCATGAACCAGCTGCGCACGGAGCTCGGCCTCAGCGACCGGGCCGTGAAGTCCGCCTTTCTCACCACCATCGCCCGCATGGCGCCGCGGCTTCCCTTCTCCTATTTTTCCCCGCAGGTGATGGGGGATATTCTCATCGAACGGCTGAACGGCATCGAATTCAGCCACGTGAAATACCTGCCGTACCGCAATCCGCCGGACCCGACGTCCACAGCCTACCGCTATGTGGCCGGCCCGAGGGACGACACGGAAAAAACGGACAGCCAGCCCTCGGCGTCCTTCCTCATCCAGCGGAAGGTCACGCCGCCGGTGCCGCCCGTGCTCCGTCTGCCCACCTTTACCGCTCCGCCGCCCTTCCATCCTCCGGAAACTGTGAAAAAGCCGGAACCGAAGCCCGCTCCGCCGCCGGTCAAAGCGGAAAAAAAGCCTTCCGGCCTGCTGGGGAAGCTCCACCACATCCTGAAAAAGAAGGACCGGTAGGCACCGCCGTTTCTCCGGCGCCCGGAATGTGTTATACTGATAGGGCGGATTTCGCCTTTATGCGTCCATAGCTCAGCTGGATAGAGCAGCGGTTTCCTAAACCGTGTGTCGTGTGTTCGAATCACATTGGGCGCACCAGAAAGCCTGAGAGCCTTGCTCTCCAGGCTTTTTTTCCGCTTTTTTTCCGGTGTTTTTCCCCGTCCGGCAGTGGTTTTATTTCCGGAATTTTTCTGATAAAATAAAGTTATTCACAGAAAAACCCACAATCTTTTCACAGATGGCCACAGGGAAAAAATCTTCGATAATATCGGAGAAAATCGAAGATATTCACAGCGGCCGAAACCGGGAAAATCACCGGTTATCCCCAATTACTCACAACTTTATTCACACCCGGTGCCCACACGGCGCCGGGAAGAAAGGATTCCCTTATGGATATGTTTTCTCTTTGGGAGCGCATCCTCTCCTACGTGGAAAAAAATGACCACCAGTATTACGACATGTTCCTGTCGCAGCTGTCGCCCTGTTCCTTTGCCGGCGGGGTCTTCACCATCGCGGCGAACAAGCCCTTTCTGATCCCCTGGATCAAAAATCTGTACGCGCCGAAGATCGAGTCGATCATCGCCGGTGCGACCGGCGTCCCCGCAGTGGTCCAGATCATCCTGAACCCCAATTCTCCGCCGGAGGCACAGGCCCAGCCCGCGCCTGCAGTGCCGGAGCCGGTCTCTGTCCCGGCACCGTCCGCACCGGAACCTCCCGTGCCGCCTGTCATGCCTGCGGCGCCGGCGTCTCCGTCCTCGATGACGATGGCCGAGGAAACAGCGCCCTTCCCGGAATCCGCGCCGGCAGAACCGGAACAGGCCCCGATGCCGTCCATGCCCATCGACGTGAAGAATCTCCGTCCGAAAAGCCTCGACGAAATCGAGCTGCCTTCCATCACGGACAAGATCCGCGAATCCCGGAAATCATCCGGCCCGGAAATGAGCCTGTTCCCGCAGACCGCGGAACCGGAGGCGGAGGAACGGCCTCAGGAAGTCAAAAACAACAACACCTTCGATAATTTCGTATTCGGCAACTGCAACCGGATGGCCTACGAGGCGGCGCTGGCCGTGGCCAATCAGGTGGCCTCCGGCGACTACAACCGGTCCTTCAATCCGCTCTTCCTCTACGGCCCCTCCGGGCTGGGGAAGACCCATCTGCTCCACGCGATCCAGAATTTCCTCGCGTCCAGTCCGTCGAAGAAAAAGGCGGTCTTCATGCCCTGCGAGACCTTCTTCAATGAGCTGATCCTCGCCATCAAGAGCAAGACCCAGGAAAATTTCCGCAAGAAATACCGCACCGTGGATATCCTGCTGCTGGACGATGTACAGTTCCTCGGCGGCCGGGACTCCTCCTCCTTTGAATTTTTCAATACCTTCAATATCCTCTTTGAAAATCAGAAGAACATCGTCCTCACCAGCGATACCACGCCGGAAAACATCAAGGACATGGAGGAGCGTCTGAAATCCCGCTTCGCCAGCGGCCTCGTCGTCCAGATCAGCCCGCCGGACGTGGATATCTGCTGCGCCATCCTCGAGCGCTACGCCGAGAACGACGGCATTGCCATGCCGAAGGACGTGATCAATTTCGTCGCCCAGCACATCCATAAAAACATCCGTATCCTCGAAGGAGCCTACAACAGCATCAAGGCCTACTGCCAGCTGCGCCACTGCGAGATCACGCTGGACGTCGTCAAGGAGGCCCTGAAAGGCAACAATTATATCCAGGATACGCGGGAGCTCACCATGGATCTCATCATCGACACCGTGTGCAGTCAGTACAATGTGCCGAAATCCAAGCTCCTCGGCAAGAGCCGCCCGAAAAATATCGTCATTCCCCGGCAGATCGCCATGTACCTCTGCCGGACCGATCTGAACGAACCCTATCAGTCCATCGCGGACGTATTCCACAAGAATGACCACACCTCCGTCCTGCAGGCCTGCCGCCGGGTGGAGAAACAGCTGGACTCCGATCCCACCATGAAAAAGACCATCGAGTCTCTCCGCGAGCTGTTAAAAAAGCCGTGAATCTCCGGTGAACAGCCGGTGAGTATCCCGGAAGCCCCGCCGGCCGGTGAAAACCGTGAATAACAAATTCCGGATATTCACAGAGTTATTCCACGGGAAAAAGCCGGTAAATACGGACTATTCACAGATTTAATCACTTATTCACAGCGCCTACTGCTGCTTCTTCTATTTCTATTCATTATCCAGTTTCAGTAAAGGAGAACCCCATGAAAATCATTTTCCAGAAAGATGACCTGGCTCGTGCGCTGGACCTCGTACAGCGCGCAGCTCAGAATAAAATTACCTCCAATACAAACAACGGCATTTATATCCATGCTGCGGACAATCTGGTGGAATTTCAGGCCAATGATTTTTCCATCGCCATCAAAACCACTTGTCCTGCCATTACCGAAGAGGAAGGCGATATTGTGGTGGCAGCTCCCCAGCTTCCGATGATGATCCGCCTCCTTCCTGCAGGAGAGGTCACCATGGAACAGAATAAAGGAGAAGGCTTCGTCAAATTCAGCGCCGGCAATGCCGTATACCATTTCCCCATCCGCAGCGCCGACGATTTCCCCATGGTGGAGACCATGGAAAATGTGGGAAGCTGCACCGTAGCGGCTTCCGTTCTGGCGGAAATGGTCAATCTGACCCAGTATGCCGCTGCCACGGACAAGCAGAAGCCTTTCTTTACGGGCATTCTTTTTGAGATCCGCGGCTCCTCCTTTGCCATGGCGGCCACGAACACCCACCGTCTCGCCGCGAAGGAGGTCACGCTCTCCGTACCGGCCGAGCAGCCCGGCCGCATGATCGTTCCTGCATCGGTCATGACGGAAGTGGTGCGGATGCTGCCCTCCGATGAGGACGCGGAAGTGGTTATTTCCTGGGCGAAGAGCCACGTGGCCTTTGCCTTCGGCAGCACCTATTTCATTTCCAATCTGATCAATGGGGAATATCCGGACTATCACCGGGTCATCCCGACCCGCTTCGACAGCACGGCCGTGCTGGATCTGAAGGCCTTCCGCGAAGCGGTGGCCATGGTCTCGCCGATCTCCCGGGATATGAGCTACAAGACCATCAATTTCAATTTCGAGGACGGACGGCTGGACATCTATGAAGAGGATAAGGCCATCGGCTCCTCCCGCGCTTCCATCCCGGCGCAGCTCACGGGCGATCCCATCCATATCATTTTCAACTGCTTCTATGTGGAAGACATTCTGAAGCATTCCAAAGGAGAAACGGTGATTCTCCATCTGCTGAGAAACGGTCCCATGCTGGTCGAACAGGAAGAGGACAAGACATATCAGTATGTGGTGACGCCGATGAGAGGCCGCTGATGAAAACGATCACCATTCATACCGACTATATCCAGCTCGATCAGGCCCTGAAAAAGGAGGGCATCATTTCCACCGGCGGTGAGATCGCGCCTTATCTGGAAATGCACAGGGTCACCCTGAACGGCGTGCCCGTCCATGAGAAGCGGAAGAAGCTCCGCGAGGGGGACGTGCTCGCTCTGGACGGCGACTCCTACCGCATCGTCCGCGAGTCATGAATGTCGTCTCTTTCCGCCTGATCCAGATCCGCAATCAGGAGGACGGCGAGTACCGGCCGGGAGAAGAGCTGACCGTATTCACCGGGATGAACGGCGCGGGCAAGACGAATCTCATCGAGGCGGTCTATTTCGCGTCCATCGGGAAATCCTTCCGCACGTCCCAGACGGAGGATCTGATCCGGTGGGAGGCCGATGAGGGGACGATCCTTCTGGACTTCACCCTCCGCGGGACGGTGCACCAGCTGAAGGTGCGCCTTTCCCGGAAGGAGGGCGTGCGGTTCTTCATGAACGAAACGAAGCTCCGTCGGAAGGATCTGCTCGGGACCTTCCGCACGGTGCTCTTCACGCCGGATGAGATGCAGCTCATCAAGGGAGTGCCCCAGGAGCGGCGGCGGTTCCTCGATCTGGAGGTATCGCAGGTGAGTCCCCGCTATTATGAGGAACTCCTCCGGTACAGCCGGGCAGTGGCCCAGCGGAATGCGGCGCTCCGGCAGGCCCAGCTCCGCGGGACCGTGCCGGATATCGACATCTGGGATATGCAGATCGCTTGCGGGGCAGCCTATCTGGTGAAGAAGCGCGCCGAGGCGGTGGCGCGCATGAATGAATGCCTCGCCGATACGGAGTCGGCCCTTACCGGGCAGAAGGAAGCGCTCACCATCCGGTATCTGCTGAATCAGGGGGAGGGCGTGCCCGACGAGAGCTGGTATCTGGAGAAGCTCGCCGCCGTGCGGGACGAGGATGCCCGGCTGTGCCGCACCTCCGTGGGGCCCCACCGGGATGACCTGCTGTTCGAGCTGAACGGACGGGACATTTCCCGCTTCGGCTCGCAGGGACAGCAGCGCACGGCCATCCTCGCCATGAAGCTGGCGGAAACGGAATTCATCCGCCGCGAGACCGGGGAATATCCGGTGCTCCTTCTGGACGACATCGGGAGCGAGCTGGACCGGACGCGGCGGGAGGCGCTCTGCGGTTACCTCCGGCAGTGCCGCATCCAGACGCTCATGACGGCGGCGGAATATAACGGGGAGGATGTGTGCCGCATCGTTCTTCCGTGAAAGCGTTCCTTTCGGGGAGCGCTTTTTTGTTTCACGTGAAACCGCCGCAGGTCTGCTATAATCAGGAAAGAAAGGAGGCGCGCCATGAAGCGTTCAGGAAAAATGGAAAAGGTATCGGAAGCCTTTCAGGAAGCGGAGGGCGTGCTCCGCGGCAATGATGCCTTCCAGTTCTGGCTGTTCCAGCAGCGGTGGCCGTCCATCATCGGCGACGTGCTGGCGGAGGAATCCTACATCGGCCGGCGGGACGGGAAGCGCCTCTTCCTCTATGTGACCAATTCGGTGTGGATGCAGGAATTCATGATGCAGCGGGAGGAGCTGCTCCGGCGCATTCAGGAAGATCCCTACGGCGCCCGCTTCGAGGAGCTCCGCATCCAGATGGGGCCCCGGCAGCGGCGCGTCCGGCCCACGGGGCATCTGGCGGACATGGCCCGCTTCTATGACACGAGGAAATCCCTGCCGCCGGTGACGGCAAAGGAAGAGCAGTGGATCGAAAACTGGACGGAGACCCATGTGGGGAAAGAGGAGCTGCGGGAGCTCATCGCCAATATGATGCGCGGCGCCATCGGGTGTCGGAAAGAGGAGCTGGCAGAAGGCTTCCATCCCTGTGCGCGGTGCGGCACGCTCTGTGCGAAAGGGCAGCGGCTGTGCTACCGGTGCCAGGCGGAGCAGGATCGGCGGACGAGGAACCGGGTGGTGCTTCTCCTGAAAGCCCGGCCGGAGCTGCTCTATGAGGAGGTATGCCGCGCGGTGCCCTGCACGTACCGGCAGTTTGCGGAGGCGCGGGACCTGCTCATTCACCGCTACCGGGAAAATTATTACAACCAGTGCGGCACGGAGGAGGAGCGGCGGCGCCTGCTGTCCCTGCTCATCCACAAGCCCTTTGAACAGATCACCGAAAGCGAGGCCGCGCACATCCTGTCGGCTCTTCCGGTGAAAAAGCGCTATGATGGAAACAGACAGAAGGAGGGGGACCATTCATGAGTCTGGAAAAGGAATACAAGGTGGATATCGACCGGTACCGTGTGAAAAAAGGCGAGACGGTGCATCTGAAGGACCGGCCTACGGCCTGCGACAGCCCGCTGGAAAAGGCGGAGGTGAAGGAGGTGCTCTTCCCGAAGGCGCTGGCGGAAATGAAGGAGTGGCAGGAAAAGCTCTACGCGGAAAATCTGTGCGGCCTCATCGTGGTGCTTCAGGCCATGGATGCCGCCGGCAAGGACGGCACGGTGAACCACGTCTTTTCCCGGCTGAATCCGGGCGGCGTGCACGTGGTATCCTTCAAGCAGCCCTCGGTGGAAGAGAAGGACCACGACTACATGTGGCGCATCAATAAATCCCTGCCCGCCCGGGGCGATATCGGCATTTTCAACCGGTCCCACTATGAGGATGTGCTCGTCACCCGCGTGCACGGCCTGCTGGAGAAGGAGCTGGAGGAAAAGGACTGCCCGAAGCGCGTTCTCCGGGATATCTGGGACGAGCGGTATGAGCAGATCCGGAACTGGGAAAAATATCTCTGCCAGAACGGCTTCCCCATGGTGAAAATTTTTCTCCATCTGTCGAAGGACGAGCAGCGGAAGCGCCTCGAGGACCGCATCATCCATCAGCAGAAAAACTGGAAATTTTCCTTTTCCGATATCGAGGAGCGGCAGTACTGGGACCAGTACCAGTCCATCTACGAGGAAATTTTAGAGCGGACCTCCACGGACGACGCGCCGTGGTACGTGGTGCCGGCGGACAACAAATGGTACATCCGCTATGTGGTGGCGCTCATCACGCTCCGGGCTCTCCGAAAGATCCATCCGGACTATCCCGAGCTGGCGCCGGAGACGGCGGAGAAGCTGGAGCAGTTCAAGCGCCTCATTCAGCAGACAGACGGCGATGCGCTGGAAGAGATCCGCCGCATGGAGGAACGCAAAAAATAATGCAAAAGACCAGGCCCGTTTCAGAGGTCCGGTCTTTTTGGTGGAAAAATCAGGAATTTTAAGCGTTTTCTCAAGACAGAATCCGGAGAAAAATATTAAAATAAAATCAGAGAAGGGGTTCCTTTCACTGACGAAGGAAACATACAGGATTTCATACGGAAAGAGGGGGAGACTATGGATAAAGACGGGTACATCAATGTGGACCGCTACAAGGTGGAACAGGGGAAAACCATTCACCTGCGGGATTTTTCCACGTCATGCGACATGAACATCGAGAAGGAAAAGGTGAAAACGGTCTATTTTCCGCAGATACTGGAGGACCTGTCCGTCTTGCAGGCGAAGCTCTACGCCCAGAGCACGTATGGACTGATCATTGTCCTTCAGGCCATGGATGCCGCCGGGAAAGACGGCACCATCCGCCACGTCTTTTCCCATCTCGATCCGAACGGCGTGCACGTGGTGTCCTTCAAGCAGCCCTCGGTGGAGGAGAAGGACCACGACTACATGTGGCGCATCAATAAGGCGCTGCCCCGCCGGGGAGACATCGGCATTTTCAACCGGTCCCACTATGAGGACGTGATCATCACCCGCGTCCATGACCTCATCGCTGACGACAAGATCCCGAAAAATCTGGTGGATAAAAATTTCTGGGAAACGAGATACCGCCAGATCAATGACTGGGAGAAATATCTCTTTGAGAACGGATTCCCCGTGGTGAAGATCTTCCTTCACGTGTCGAAGAACGAGCAGCGGGACCGGCTGGCGGAGCGCATCCTCAACAAGAAAAAGAACTGGAAATTTTCCATGTCCGATATCAACGAGCGCCGGTACTGGGACAAGTATCAGGACCTGTACAGTGAAATGATCTCCAATACGTCGAAGAAGGATGCGCCGTGGTACGTGGTGCCGGCGGACAACAAATGGTACACCCGCTTCGTGGTGGCCCAGATCGTGGAGCAGACGCTGAAAAAGATCGCGCCGAAATTCCCGGAGATGTCCAAGGAGGTCAAGAACCAGCTGGAGGAATTCCGCCGTCTCATCGAGAGCGGCAATGTGGGCATGATCGCCGAAATGCAGGATATGTTTTTTGAAAAGAAATAAAAAAGAAGCGTCCCGGAAAAGGACGCTTTTTATTTTTGTCTCATTCAGGCGCGGCGGAGGCAGCCGATGAAGAGCAGCACCGCCGAGATGGCAAGCCCCACGAAAACAGGATCGATGGGCAGCGGGAAGACGGTGGCGGTGAGGACGGCCGCCGCGGTGCTCACCGTGATGGCTGCGAGGCCCCAACGGGGCGCGACATGGCCCGGCCAGAAAATGGCGAGCGTCATGGGGAGGAAGATGCCGCCGCCGCGGAGCGCCATGGACAGGTAGTTCCAGAAGAGCACCTGCGATTCCAGATGGTACAGGGAGAAGGCGCCGGCCGCGATGAGGATGGCCAGAACGGAGAACTTCGTGATGTGCAGGAGCAGGCGGTCATTGCGGATGCGGAAGATCACGCCGGCGATATCGTGGGAGATCATGGTGCCCATGCCGAGAGCCAGCCCGCCGATGGAGCTGATGAGGGAGAGCAGGATGCCTCCGAGGGCGATGCCTGCGATGACCACGCCTTCATGGTCGACGAGGTAGGTGGGGAGCACCAGAATGGGGAGCACCGACGGATCGAAGGCGCGCATGTACATGCCGATGGCGATGAAGGGCAGGCCCACGGGAATGACGATGCACGCCGAGGCGATGCACCCCGCCGCCGCCGTGGTGGGCGTGGCCGCGGAGAAAATGGCCTGTACATAGGTCTGGGTGCAGATGACGCCCACCATCATGGAGAGGAAGGTCGCCGCCGCGGTTTCCGCGCCGTTTCCGGTGAGGCTCAGCCAGGGCATGGCCGGGAAGAGCGCATCAAATTCCGCATCGGGCATGGCTGAAAGAGAAAGAAAGGCGGAAATGCCCGCGATGGCCAGCGACAGGAAGAGGACGCCCATCTTCAGGATGCCGCCGATGCCGGCGCTCTTCATGCCGCCGAAGAAGGTGTAACCCACCACGAGGACGATCAGGATGGCCGCCGCCGCGGCGTGGGGCACGTGAAACAGGGCGGACAGCAGCTGGATGCCCGAAAGGGAGCTGGCAATGATGGAGAAAAAAGTGCCGATGGAGGAAATGACCGAGACCGCTTCCTCGGCGCGCACGCCGTAATGGGCGGCCAGAAATTCCGGGATAGTGGCCAAACCAGTACCGCGTAATTTTCGAGCGTAAAAAATACCCATAATAACAAATGTAATGCCGGCACCGAGGGTGAACCACCAGGCGGAAAGCCCGCACGTATAGGCCAGCTGGGCCGTGCCGATCGTGGCGCCGCCGCCTACGATGGAGCCCGCAATGGAGCCCGCGATGAGCGGTACCCCCGCGGACCGGCCGTTCAGGCTGTACCCTTCGGCGGAATTCACCGACCGGGCGGCCCAGAGCCCGGCCCCGATGACGGCAAAGACCGTGGCGAGCATGATGACGATATGCCACAGAGAAAGTTCCATGGAAAGCCCTTCTTTCGTTTTTTTCAATTATATCATGACGGCTCCGTCCTTTTTCGGCGAAACCCGCGGTGCAATCTGAAAAAAAACGGCGGCCGGCAGTTTCCCGTGTCCATCCGGAGGAGACATGGCGGTGTTTCACGTGAAACACCGGAAAACGGGCGGGAGAAATCGGCTGAAGGTCCCGGAACGGGCCGATTTTGCAGAAAATTTTTATCTGTGTATGTTATAATAAATCTGTATCGGCAGGAGGAAAACGTATGGGAAAAATCATCAGCATCATCAATCAGAAGGGCGGCGTGGGAAAGACCACCACGGCGGTCAATCTGGCGGCCTATCTGGCCGACTCGGGGCACCGCACGCTGCTCGTCGATGAGGACGCGCAGGGCAATGCCACGAGCGGGCTCTCCATGGATACGTCCCGCTTCGATGCGACGCTCTATGATGTGCTGATCGACGGCGTGCCCGCCGAGGAGGCGGCCTACCGGACGGAAGTGAAGAAGCTCAGCCTGCTTCCCGCCTCCATCGATCTGGCCGGGGCGGAAGTGGAAATGGTGGACATACCCGACCGGGAGACCCTGCTCCGCCGCGTGCTGGCGCCGCTCCGGGACCGCTATGACTACATCCTCATCGACTGCCCGCCGTCGCTCGGGCTGATGACTGTCAATGCGCTCACCGCAGCCGACATGGTGCTCATCCCCATTCAGGCGGAATTTTACGCGCTGGAGGGGCTGTCCCAGCTGATGAAGACCGTGCAGGCCGTGAAGAAGCGCCTGAATCCGGAGTTGGAGCTCCTGGGCATTCTGGTTACCATGTACGACGGGCGGACCAATCTGGCCGTACAGGTCTCGGAAGAGGTCAAGAAATATTTCGGGAAAAAGGTATTCAAGACGATGATTCCCCGGGCGGTGAAGCTGTCGGAAGCGCCGAGCTTCGGGGAGCCCATCGTGCGGTATGCGCCGAAGTCCAAGGGCGCCGCCGCGTATAAAAGTCTCTGTCAGGAGGTGCTGAAGCGTGTCTAAGGAAAAACGGCTCGGACGGGGGCTCTCTGCGCTTCTGGGCGAGGAGAGCCGGAAAAGGGAAGCGCCGGAAGAGATCCGCATAGACCGCATCGTGCCGAATCCCCACCAGCCCCGGCGGAATTTCGACGAAGAGGCGCTGGCGGAGCTGGCCGCCTCCATCCGCACCCACGGCGTGGTGCAGCCGGTCATCGTCCGGCGGGATGCCGACGGCTATACTCTGATCGCCGGCGAGCGCCGTCTCCGCGCGTCGAAGCTGGCAGGCCTCACCACCGTGCCGGCCATCGTCCGCGATTATAATGAGGAGGCCGCCGCCGAGGTGGCCCTCGTGGAAAATCTCCAGCGGGAGGATCTGAATCCTGTAGAAGAAGGGCGGGCATACCGCCGCCTTATGGAGACCTACGGCTACACCCAGGAAAAGCTGGCGGGCATCGTCGGCAAGAGCCGGCCCTATGTGGCCAATCTGCTCCGCATCCTCGCCCTGCCGGAGGAAGTGCTGGCCCGGCTCGAGGAGGGAAAGCTCACCATGGGACAGGTGCGGCCCCTTCTGGCGCTCGCCTCGGAGGAGGAACAGACCGCGCTGGCCCGGCGCATTGAAAAGGAAAATCTCTCCTCCCGTCAGGCGGAAGAGCTGGTGCGCGGAAAAAAGGAAAAGCGCGCGCCGAAGGAAAAAGCGGAGGACCCGGCGGCGTCTTATTTCCGCAAAATTGAAAATGAATTGAAATTGTCTCTCGGGACAGGTGTGCATATCAGAAATGGAAAGGGAAAGAACCGTCTCCGCGGCGCCATCGCCATCGAATATACAGGAGAAGAGGAATTTCAGCGGATCGTGGCTTTCCTGAAAAATGAGGAATAAAAATGCTCGGTGAAGGTATGATTACATATGCAGTGCTGGCTGTACTGGCCGTACTGGTGGTGTTTTTGCTGGTGCAGGTCTTTCTGCTCCGGTCCAAATTATCCGCGCTCACCCGGAAGTACCAGTATTTCATGGCCGGGGAGAACGGAGGCAGTCTGGAACGCCAGCTCTCGGCAGAGCTGACGGAGCTCCGGGAAATGACCCGTTCCTCAGAGGATATGCTTCATCAGCATGAACTGCTGTCCAATATGCAGATCCAGTCCTTCCAGCGGAGCGGACTGGTGAAATACGATGCCTTCGACGACAGCGGGGACAAGCTCAGCTTCTCCCTCACGCTGCTGGACGGGGCCAACAACGGATTTGTGCTCTCTTCCCTCGTGGGACGGGAGACCTCCCGCATTTATGTGAAGCCGGTGCTGAACGGCCAGTGCCGGGACGCCATTTCCTCCGAGGAAGCGGAAAGCATCAGTATGGCGCTCGCTTCTGAAATGCCCCGGAGCACGGCGGAAAAGGGAGAAAACAGAGGCGGAGACGCCGGAGAGGCATAACATTCGCTGTACAGTTTCACGGGAAAGACAGGTGAAACAATGGAGAAAAAGGAAAATCATGAAACCGGCTCTGTGGAGTTTCATTTCACGGGGCAGGAATTCCGGAAAATAAAAGGGCTCCTCGCCGTACTGGCGGCGGCCTTTGTGGTTGGCATGGGCGCCTCGGTCTATGCGGTCTATTCCATGAATTCGCTGCAGGCGGAAAACAGCCTGTACCGGAATCAGCTCAAAATGGCGGAGGATAAGATGGAAAGCCTCTCCCAGAAGGTGGAAAGCGTGGAGAAGATCAGCGAAGAGCTGGAAACCATGGTCAACGGCCATACAGAAAACGCTGCTCCGGCAGGCGGCGTGGGCGGCGGCAATACCGTGCCGGACCGGGCGGAAGCAACATCGGAAGCGGAGCCGGAAGCCATCAAGACGCCCGGTGATCTGCTCCAGCAGCTGGCCCGGCTCGATGAGATCGTGAACCGGGAGCTGAAGCACATCATCAGTCTCCGTTCCGAGCTGGTGACGAGGAGCCACACGGCGCGCACCATCTATCAGGCCTACCAGTCAGAGATGCCCTCTATGTGGCCGGTGACGGGCGAGATCTCCAGCGGCTTCGGCTGGCGGGAGAGCCCCGGCGGCATCGGCTCCACCTATCATGAGGGCGTGGACATCTGCACGGAATACAATACGCCCGTGCGCGTCACCGCAGACGGCGTGGTCACAAAGACCGGCTGGGTGGACGGCTACGGCTATCTGGTGGAAGTGAAGCACGCCGACGGCGTGAGCACGCGCTACGGCCACAATTCGGCCATCGTCGTCTATGAAGGCCAGCAGGTGCATCAGGGCGACACGGTGGCCCTCGCCGGCAGTACGGGAAACAGTACGGGCCCTCACAGCCACTATGAAGTACGGGTGAACGGCACGGCGCTGGACCCGATGCTGTTTTTACGATGATCGGGAAATAAGGCCTCTTGCAGGTCTTATTTTTGTGAAGGAGATACATATGACACAGGGAGAAATGCTCTATACGGAAGGCCGCCTCGCGGAGGCCTGGGAGGCGCTGCAGCGGGAGGCGAAGGAAGGCTCCGGCCGCGCCATGTACTGTATCGGGCAGTATTATCTGTTCGGCCTCGGCGAGTCGGGAGAAAAGCCCGCAGAGGCCGCGGCGTGGTTCCGCCGGGGCGCACCGTCGGACCCGATGGCCCGGGTGATGGAGGCGCTGTTCCTCCGTCTGGAAGCGGTGGATCGGGAGGCGCTCACGGAGGCCGTGTCCGCCGTGGAGAAGGACGCTGAAGCGGGCAGTGCGGAGGCGCTCTTCTGCCTGTTTGCGCTGTATTCCACCGGCGTGAAGGATGTCATCGAGGCCGACGTGCCCCGGGCGCAGCTGTGCTGTGCCAGAGCGGCGGACGCAGGCTTCTGGCAGGCGGAAATGGAGCTGGGGCTCCGTCTGCTGAACGGACAGAGCATTCCGAAAAACGCGGAAAAGGGCGCCATGTATCTGAAGCGCGCCGCCGATAAGGGCATCGGCAAGGCGGAATACCACCTGGCCTACTGCTGTCTTGCCGGCGAGGGCACAGAGAAAAATCCGTCCCTTGCCGTGGCCTATTACCAGAAAGCGCTCCGCCATGGCTACTTCCATGCGGCGGTGGAGCTGGGCGTGTACTACGAAATGGGCGTCCATGTGAAGCAGGACCGGAAAAAGGCGTGTCAGCTCTACAAGCGGGCCGCAGACCGGGGCGATGCGGAGGGCAGGGCCCATTATGCGGACTGCCTGCTCGCCGGCGATGTGGTAAAGCGCAATCCCCGGCAGGCGGCGGCGCTCTATCAGGAAGCCGCAAAGGGCGGCAGCGCCTATGCGCTGGTCCGTCTGGGCGAGACCGCCTTCAACAGCGGCGACGACGGGACGGCGTTCCGGTATTTCATGGAAGCGGCGCAGATGGGTATGCCGGCGGCGCAGTATCTCACGGGGCTCTGCCTCCTGCAGGGGCGGGGCGTTTCTGCTGACCGGCGGGCCGCCGCGGTATGGCTCCGGAAGGCTGCTCAGAACGGAAGCCGGGAAGCGGGCCAGCTTCTCATGCAGTTCGGGCTGTGAGGTGCCTCATGGATCAGGAAAAAAGAAACCGGGAGATGGATGAGGCGAAGGCGCTCTATCTGCGGTGCCAGCTGGACCGGGCCTTTCCTATTTTCCAGAAATACGCCCAGGCCGGCGACGGGGAGGCCATGTATTTCCTCGGGGAATACTATTCCCAGGGTTACGGCCACGTGGAGCAGGATACGAAGCGCGGCGCGGAATGGCGGAAAAAAGGCGCCATCGCCGGCGATGTGCTGGCCCAGCTGAATACGGCGTACAATCTGCCCGGCGATGATCCGGGGCGGCAGGCGATCCCGAAGGTGGTCTTTCCGGAGATCCTCCGCCGGGCGGAGGCGGGGGACGTCTTTGCCCAGAATGAGCTGCCCGATATGTACTACTACGGCATCGGCACGGAAAAGAACGTAGACAAGGCCGTGGAGTGGCTCGAGAAGGCCGGCGCCAACGGCTTCTGGCGTCCTCTCAATAAGCTTGGGGAAATGTATTACTACGGCGAGGGCGTCCCCGCTGACGAGGAAAAGGCCGCCGCGTATTTTGAAAAGGCAGCGGCTCTCGGCTACGGCGACGCAGAAGCCAATCTGGCCATGTGCTGCTATGCGGGAAAGAAAAAGAATCTGACCCGGGCGGTATCCCTGCTCCGCCGGGCCTTTGCCCACGGCGCGCTCTTTGCACGGGATGCGGCCAATATTCTGGGCATTTTTCTGCTGGAAGGCAAGGGCGTGAAGAAGGACGAGAAGGAAGCCTTCGAATGGCTGAAGCGCTCTGCCGAGCTGGGCTCTCCCGCGGGAATGAACCATCTGGCGGTCTGCTATGAGCGGGGCATCGGCACGGCGCCCAGTGAAGCAAAGGCGGAGGAATGGTGCCGCCGGGCCGCGGATCTGGGCCACGCGGAGGCGGCGGTGCAGTACGGCATCTACCAGCGGGAAAAGGGACATAACAAGCTGGCCATGCGCTATTTCCGCCAGTCTGCGGAGATGGGCAATGCCGACGGCCAGACCTGGCTCGCCTCGTGCTTTCTCTTTGGCATCGGCGCGAAGGAGGACAGGGAAGAGGCGCGGAAGTGGCTGGAAAAGGCCGCGGCGCAGCAGAATGAAAATGCGGTGAAGCTCCTGAAGGAGGAGCTCGGCATCGACTGGAAAGGCACGGAAAAATAAAAAGGAAAGACGGAGCGATCCGTCTTTTTTTGTGTGAAATTTTTGATACGGGCCGCGGAATCCATCCGGGAAATGACAAAAAAGCCGCTTCTGCCGGAAGTTATGCACAACGGAAAAAACACCGGGTATTAGGGCAGATTCCGGAGTTTTTCACAAAGTTATCCACAATATGTTGATAACTTTTACAAAATGCGGAGAAAGAAGAATGTCATTTTTTCTTCTGCTGCCTGTATCACTTCCGGTATTGCACTGGTATAGTTTTTGCGTTATAATGGCATACATCAATTTCATAGCAGTGGATGATGTATACGGGAGAAGACAACCGTCTGCCGAAGGAGTAACACTCTCAGGCGCTGAAAGGCAGTACCGCATGCGGACACGACTCTGGAGAGTTCCAGTAATGGACGCCGAAGGTGCACGGACAATCATGTCTCAATCTCTCAGGCAAAAGGACAGAGAAATTTGCAGCCATTCCCTTTTGGATGGATGAAAATTTTCCGGTCTCCAGAGTACCAGTCTCATGGAGACCGGTATTTTTTTTGAGAACCGGGGCACCGCTCCGATTCCGCAGGAAAGGGAGGAATCTGAATTGGATCTTGAACTACTGAATGCCATTGACAGATTTATCTGGGGGCCGCCGCTTCTGGTGCTCCTCGTGGGCACGGGGATTCTGCTCTCCGTACGGCTCCGCTTTCTGCAGGTGTTCCGCCTGAAAAAGGCGCTCAGCCTCATCTACAGTGCGAAGAACACCGGCGAAGGGGATATCAACAGCTTCAAGGCACTCTGTACCGCGCTGGCGGCCACCATCGGCACCGGCAATATCGTAGGTGTCGCCACCGCCGTCCATGCAGGCGGCCCGGGCGCTCTCTTCTGGATGTGGATGGCTGCCTTCTTCGGCATGGCCACCAAATATGCCGAAGGACTTCTGGCCGTCAAATACCGTGAAGTGGACGCACAGGGCCATATCTCCGGCGGCCCGATGTATTACATCAAAAACGGCCTCGGTGAGAAATGGAAGCCTCTGGGCACGGCCTTTGCCATCTTCGGCGTGCTGGTCGCCTTCTTCGGCATCGGCACCTTTGCGCAGGTGAATTCCATCGTGGAGATCACCCGCATCACCGCGGGCATTCCCGTGGAAGCGACGGCGGCGGTGCTCACCGTTCTGGTGGCGGCAGTCACCCTCGGCGGGCTCCAGTCCATTTCCCGCGTGGCGGAAAAGATCGTTCCGGCCATGGCTGTCATTTATTTCATCACCACCATCGGCGTGCTGGCCTATTTCTGGGATGCCATCCCCGCGGCGGTGTCCCTTGTGCTGGAATCGGCCTTCACCGGCACCGCAGCGGCAGGGGGCTTCCTGGGCGCCACGGTCATGACCGCCATGAGAAACGGCATCGCCAGAGGCGTATTTTCCAATGAATCCGGGCTGGGCTCGGCGCCGATCGCTGCAGCTGCAGCCAAGACCAAATGGCCGGCAGAACAGGGTCTGATCTCCATGACCGGCACCTTCATCGATACGATCATCATCTGCACCCTGACAGGCCTGACCCTCATTGTCAGCGGCCAGTGGACGAGCGGCGCCAACGGCGCAGCGCTCACCAATGCGGCCTTCACCTCCGCTTTCCCCGCCTTCGGGAGCGGACTCCTCATGGTATCCCTCGTGCTCTTCGCCTTCACCACCATCCTCGGCTGGAACTACTACGGCGAACGCTGCGTGGAATATCTGGGCGGCGTGAAGCTCATCCGTCCGTACCGCATCATCTTTATCCTTCTCGTGGCGTGCGGCGCTTTCCTGAAGCTGGAGGCCATCTGGGTGCTGGCAGACATCGTGAACGGCCTCATGGCCATCCCGAACCTGATCGCCCTCATCGGCCTTTCCGGTGTGGTCGTCTCGGAAACGAAGCTCTATTTTGACCATCTGGCGGAAGAAAAGGAAGAGGAAGAAAAAGCCCGGACGCTGGCTGCAGAATCCGGGAAATGAGAAAATTTTCTATATATTTATATAATATATATAGAAAGAAATAGCGAAAAATGATGGGTGTATAGTTTCAAACTATATCAGCCATATGTTTTTCCACTTTTACGAGATAAAGAATTCGATGTAAGATAAGAACATCAATTTCACAGCAGGTGTAAGGGAACACCAACTCTGGAGAGTCTCAATCAATGAGCGCCGAAGGTGCAAGGGCGGCAGCGTATCCCGCCCAGTCTCTCAGGCAAAAGGACAGAGCTTTCAGAAACATCGGATCTTTTTGCAATTCGGCTCCAGAGGCAGGCTGTGCAGTGCCTTTCGGGGCCGTTTTTTTTAAGGGGGGAATTGCATTATGGTCGATTTTCTGAATCTGATTGACGGCTATGTCTGGGGTCCGCCGCTTCTGCTTCTTCTTGTCGGAACCGGCGTTTTTATGACGATCCGTACGGGCTTCGTACAGATCCTTCGCCTGCCGCTGGCATTCAAGCTGATTTTCTCCACCGGGAAGAATCAGGATGCAGGCGATGTATCCAGCTTTAAATCTCTGTGCACGGCACTGGCTGCAACGGTCGGCACCGGCAATATCGTAGGCGTCGCCACCGCAATCCATGCGGGCGGCCCGGGCGCTCTCTTCTGGATGTGGCTCGCAGCCTTCTTCGGAATGGCCACCAAATTTGCAGAAGGCACGCTCGCTGTTAAATATCGTGAAGTGGACAACAAAGGCAATATCGCCGGCGGCCCGATGTTCTACATCAAGAACGGCATGGGCATGAAATGGAAATGGCTCGGCGCTCTCTTCGCCTTCTTCGGCATGTTCGCCGCCATCTTCGGCATCGGGAATACGACCCAGGTCAATTCCATCGTTGAAGTCGTCAAAGTCGCTTTCGGTGTGGATGTGCTCTGGACCGGCCTGATCCTCTTCGTACTCACCACGGTCATCATCTTCGGCGGCCTGCAGACCATCGCGCAGACCTCCAGCAAGATCGTTCCTGCGATGGCAGTGATCTATCTGGTCACCACCGTTTCCATTCTTCTTATGTTTGCTGACAATGTCCCGGCGGCAGTCATGCTCGTACTGGACAATGCCTTCACCGGCACCGCAGCGACCGGCGGCTTCCTCGGCGCAACCGTTATGATGGCCATGCAGAGCGGCATCGCCCGCGGCCTGTTCTCCAACGA
>JFBN01561557.1_pt1 | contig 85003 bp, 69 predicted proteins | sample 768741 | NCBI WGS metagenome assembly JFBN01 (sample SAMN01983846, study PRJNA193217) | chicken gut metagenome | biome: terrestrial biome; isolation source: ceca of Broiler chicken | host: Gallus gallus | place: United Kingdom: England | collected 2010-09-07
CCCCCGCCATAGAAACGGCAGCAGCGGCGCAGCCGACCGAAGAAGAAACGACGCATGCCGAGAAAACGGAAATGGAAAATTTGCAGATCACCGTGAACGGCTCGTCCTTTGCCGTCACGCTGTATGATACCGAGGCGGCAAGGGCGCTGCTTGACAAGCTGCCCATGACCGTTACGATGCACGAACTCAACGGCAATGAGAAATACTGTTACATGAACGAAAGCCTGCCCGCGTCATCCCGGCGCGTCGGGCAGATCCGGACGGGGGATTTGATGCTCTACGGTTCGGACTGTTTGGTGCTGTTTTATGAGAGCTTTCAAACCTCGTACAGTTACACGACGCTCGGACGTGTGGAAAACGCCGAGGGCCTTGCTGCGGCGCTCGGCACAGGCGACGTGGAAGTTACCTTTGCGGCACAGTAATTTTGAAAATACTGCGGCACATCGCCCAAGAAAACGATTTTGCGGGCGGCGTGTCGTGTGTATTTGGAGATCGAACAGGATATGACCGAAACACTGCAAACCCCATCGATCACGTCTCAAAACAAACGGCAGCTTCTGCGGACGCTGCTGTTTTTGTCGTTGCCCACCGTTGCCGAAGAGATCCTCGCCACGCTCTTGCAATATGTAGATACCGCCATGGTCGGGCAGCTCGGGGAACAGGCGACGGCGGCAGTCAGCATCACGACGAACGTGACGTGGCTTGTCAACAGTGTCCCCGGTGCGATCGGCACTGCCGTTTTGGTGCTCATCTCCAAGGCGGCGGGTGCAGGGGATAAAGCGCAGGTGCAAAAGCTTTCACAGCAGGCACTCCTGCTGTCCGTTGTGTCGGGTGCGCTGCTGGGTGCAGTATCTATCCTGTTAAGCCCGTTCATCCCGGTTTGGATGGGCGCCGAGGCGGCGATCTGTGAACAGGCATCGCGTTATTTCTTCATCATCAGCGTGCCGATGGTGTTCCGTTCCGTAAGCTCGGTGCTGGGCGACGCGCTGCGTGCCGTGCAGAACACTAAAACGCCCATGCTCATCAGCCTTGCGGCGAACGGGCTGAATATCGTGCTCAACTATTTCTTGATCTACACGTTCGCGCTCGGTGTAGACGGCGCTGCGATCGCTTCGGCGATCTCTTACACGCTGTCCGGCGTTTTGATGTTCGTGTGCTGCCGCCGAAATGCAGATCTGCGCTGGCACTGGCGGACATTTTCTCCCGATAAGCGGCTTTTGCGTGCCTGCGTTTCGGTCGGTACGCCCGTGCTCGGCAGCAGCATGGTCGCATGCCTTGGGTATGTTGTGTTCGCAAGCCTCGTTTCCGGCATGGGCACGACGGTGTTTGCCGCGCACTCCATCGCCGTCACGGCGGAGACCGTGTTTTATGTGCCCGGCTATGGGCTGCGCACGGCGGCTTCCACCCTGATCGGCAATGCCCGCGGCGAGGGGAATGCAACAAAGCTGAAAACGGTCGCGAAGCTGAGCGTCGGGCTGACGGTAGCCATGATGTTCGTCAGCGGTTTGGTTCTGTTTTTCGGCGCTGAACCGCTGATGCGGCTGTTCACACCCGTGGATGCCGTAGCGGTCCTTGGCGCGCAGATGCTGCGCTTAGTCGCGCTTTCCGAGCCGTTCTACGGGCTGATGATCGTGCTCGAGGGCGTATTTTATGGCCTCGGGCGCACACGCTATGCTTTCTTTGTGGAAACGGCGGGTATGTGGGGCGTTCGCATTTTATTTACCTTCCTGTGTGTAAATATTTGGGGGCTCTCGCTTTACGCCGTGTGGTACTGTATGATCGCGGATAACGTCTGCAAAGCGATTTTGTTTGCCATTCCGTTCCTGCGGAAGAAAACGCTCCGCACCCTGTTGCAAGCGAGATAAAACAAAATAAACAGCAAGCACCGCCCGCAAATGCGGGCGGTGCTCTTTCATTTTTAGCAATTATGCCATACTCTTTTTGACACGCAAAATGTTCTGCCCGTTTTCGCGGGTGTAGGTGATCTCGTCCATGCTGTGCTTGACGATGTATAAGCCGAGCCCGCCGGGTTCACGCGCTTGGGCGTCGCTTGTGATGTCCGGCGTTTCCGCTTGCAGCGGGTCGAAGGGCACGCCGTGATCGATAAAGGTCAAAATCACCGAAAGCGGTTCTTTTTCGACCTCCACACGTACGGTCACAGGCCCTGTGTCCGGGCGGTATGCATAGCGCGCAATGTTGCTGAACAGTTCATCAATGGCGATGTCGATCTGCCGCAGCGCCTTTTGCGGACAGTTGAGCGCTTCCAGCTGAGTATTCACGAATTCGGTCACCGCTTCAATATTTTCGATCGTTGCATCCAGTGTTCGTTCCTGCATGACCGTCCTCCTTTCGCTTCAAAAAACGCAGATAAAGCGTTGTGATATCGTCGAACTGCGGTGCACCGCCGGCGAAGGCGTCCACATCCGCACGTACCTTTTCACAAAGAACTCGTGCCAAGTCATCCGAATTTGCCTGCAGCAGCGCTTTCAGCCGCTCGCTGCCGTATAAATGCTCCGCCTTGTCCTCGGCTTCGGTCACACCGTCCGTATACAAAAAGATCCCGTCGCCCGGTTGTAAATCCAGCGTATTTTTTTTGTACTGCGTGTTTTCAAGGCCCGCCAGCACAAAGCCGCCTTTGCCTTTCAAAAAATCAAATCGACCGTTTCTGCGCACAAGCGGCGGGTTGTGTCCCGCGTTGGCGTATTCCAAAGCGCCTGTTTTCAGGTTCAAAATCCCGAGCCACGCGGTCACAAACATGCCCGCATCGTTGTTTTTATATAGCTCGGCGTTTGCAAGCGTCAGGATCTCATCCGGCGTGTGCCCGGCTTCCGCCAGCCCCTTGATGAGCGTTTTCGAGGTCATCATGAACATCGCGGCCGGAATGCCTTTCCCCGAAACGTCCGCGATCAGGAACGCAAGCCTGTCCTCACCGAGCAGGAAGAAGTCATAGAAATCCCCGCCGACCTCTTTGGCGGCGTCCATACTCGCGTAAATATCCAGTTCCGTCCTGTCGGGATACGGTGGGAACACCTGCGGCAGTGCGGCGTATTGAATGACCTTGGCGTATTCAAGCTCCCGGTCGATCCTCGCGGACGCTTCGGCGATATACCGCTTGAGCGTTGTGACCGTGGAGTTGATGTCATCCGAAAGCGAAGCAAATTCCGCGTTGCTGCGTACGTCTACGACCTCGTTCAGATTGCCGCCCGTGATCTTCGCAAGTGAGCGGTTGATCTTGCGGATGTTGTCTACGATCAGGCGTTTGATGAGCACATAGATCAGCAAAAACAGCGCGGCAAAGATCAAAACCTCCATGAACACAAGGATGTATACGGACATATCCCTTGTGAACACGGCTTCGCTTTGCGGCAGCACGGCGATGATGCGGTAGCCCTCGCCGGTCACATACATACAGTAGGAGGGCGTGCCGTGCACCTCCGCGGAAAAGCGCACGCCCTCGGGAACCGACATGGCGTCCGCCTGTAAGCCGATCTCCGAAAGGGAAAGGCCCTCTCCGCCGCCGCGGTCGCTGACGATGATCTGATCTTCGTTGCAGATGATCAGCGAACCGCTCTCGCCGACATGGCGGTTGCGCGTTGCGCCAACGACCTGCCGGTCGATGTCCTCCTGAAAATGTGCCGCGTCATAGCCGACCTGCACAAAGCCACCGCCCGAAAGAGCTACGCCCGCATATTTGCGCCAAACGGAAGCATCAGAGGAGGTCGGCTGATAGCTTTGTACATATTCCCGTGCGCCGTCCAGAAGCGTCAAAAATTCCCTTGACTGCTCGCCGGAGGCCATATCGTAATTCCAAAAGCTCGGGTTTGTTCCTTTTACGATCACGCCGTTTTCGTCGATCACATTGATCTCTGCAACGTCCATGTCTTCCGCGATCTCGGCAAGACGCGCGTTGTCTGCGTTCGGCTCGCGCTCCAAAAGCGCTGCGACCTCTCGCGTGATGGAAAGCAGATTTTCGTCTGAAGCATCCGAAATATCCTGCCGCACATCCTCAAGGTTGAGCGAAAGCAGGCTGTCCGTTTCGCTTTCGGAAACCTTGGTCTGCATAGCATAGGTGAAGATTCCCGTGGCGCAGAAGGCGACCAGAATACAGGCGAGCAGCCACCGCTGAAAGGTCTGGGAGATGTTGCGCTTTTCGCGGGGCTTTTGATGCTTTTCCTTGCCTAAGGCGGAAACGATCAGCAGTGCGCACATCACGGAAAGGCTGTTGCTCACAAGCATCGGGACGGTGCACGTCTGCACATAGCCGAAAGCGGTGCGCACGTCGCTGACGTTTGTAAAAAAGATCATCAGCATATGCAGCGTTTCCATGATCAGACCTACGGCAAGCCCGTAGTACCATGTCGGCTTTTTGTTTTCAAAGACAAATTTCCGCAGTATCGACCCGAAAAGACCCGCTAAAACCGTTGCGATCGAACAGGCAAGCTGGGTATACGCGCCTGCGCCCCAAAATACGGCAAAATACCGTTCCACACCGCCGATAAAACCTGCCAAGATCCCTGCGGGCGCACCAAACAGCAGCCCCGCGCACAGCGGCGCCGCATCGCGAACATTTACAACAGCTCCGTCAATGGGTACGCCGAACTCGGTGTTGCATACGGCGACTAACCCGAACACAAGTCCGTACAAGGCCTGTTTCACACCGTAAGGCAGCCTGCCGAACGCTGTCTTGCGTTCCGCTTGGTAAAAACAGGCGGAGCATAAAACCGGCAGCAGGGCGAGAACGGTTAGTTGCAGATAGACTCGCATCGCTTCACCCACGCTTTCTCAATACTTTATCATTTAAAAGCTGCATCTTGTTCGCCTGCAGCAGCATTTCACATTGCAGGAAGGTGATGTTGAAGCCGGTCGCAAGGAAATCGAACAGGATGTCCAAAACAAGTATGATCTCCAACGCCTCGGCGGGGATGCCGAGCTGGGAAAATATGATGGTATAGCACGTCAGCGCCCCGCCGGGAACGGGGGGAGAGGCAACGGTCAGGATCGTCACGATGAGCACCGCCATGATGATCCACGCGACCGATATTTCGACCTGATAGCCTTCCGCCATATACAGCGCGCATACCATAAAATTGATGGCTGTGGCGGGGGCATACAGCACGATCCCCAGCGGGATGCCGAAGTTCGTCAATCGGTTACTGATGCCGAGCTCTTTTTCACAGCAACTGATGTTCGTACCGAACGCCGCAGAGGAGGAAGCGGTCGTCAAGGCGATCAAAAAGGAGGGGAAGCACTTTCGTATGAACAGCGTGGGCTTTACGCGCTTTTTCAAGCAGATATAACCGATGATCACGGCAAGGATCAGTACCGTCGCGATCGCAAAGAAAACAAGCGGTTTCCACGCCGTTGTTACGACCCCGAGGGAATCTGACCAAATGAGCTGCAAGAGGACGATGAAAATGAAGCAGGGTACAAGGCTGCCGACAAGCTCCATCAAAAATTGGATGATGTAATTGATCTGCTCGATAAGTTCTGCCACGACCTTCGTCTGGTTCCCTAAAATGAGCATGACGCTTCCGACAACGGCTGCGATCAAAATGATCTGCATCATGTTCCCGTCCGTGAAGGGGCTGAAAATATTTTCGGGGAAAATATCCAGGATCATGTTGAACACGCCCGAAAGCTGCGAGCTGTCTGTGCTGCCCGTCGAAAAGTGCAGATCAAAGCAGGGCAGCAGCAGCGCGGCGGAAACTGCGGAAATGAGCAGCGTGAGCCCCAAAAAGCGCAGGATCATCTTTTTGCCGATGCGTCCGAGCGTCGTCGCATCCCCGATGCCGTAAATGCCCCATGCAACGGAGAGAAAGATCATCGGACCCGCAATGGTGGAGAGGATCCCTAAAAAAGTGTCATAAAGCGGCGTTAAAACGCTTTCGGTTGCGGCAATGCGCATCGTATCCGGCAAAAGAAAGCCGCCAAAGCCGAAGACCAGCGCGGCAACCACCGCAGCGCAAAGGCTTATAAGCGGATTGATCTTGCGCTTTTTCAGCTTAAAAAGCACTTGGTTTTTGCCGTTGTGATAGCTGTACGCAGGGGAAAGCCCCAGATTCGCAAGCAGGCGCGCGCCGAATTCGCCGAAATCCTCCTCTTGTGTCTTGTCGCTGCTTTCCAAAGGATTGCAAGCGTCCCCCGTCGTTTCCAGCAGGATGTACGGCCGCCCGAAGCGGCTGCCGGTCCGCATGGTAAACATGCCGTCGGAACTGAAAAAATCCTGCCACTTTAAAAGCAGCGTCTCCACGGAGAGCCGCAAGCGCAGGATGCTTTTCTTGTCTGTTGCGGTTTTTTCCAAAAATTGCTGTGTTTTTTCCGATGCCGCGTCTACGGAAGCCGCAGAAAAGGGATAGACCGTTTTTTCCGCTTTCATGCGTTTACCCGGCTTTCCGTTCAATGGTCAGGATGTCGGCAAACCCCGTCATTTCGAATACTTCCATGACCGTCTCGTTCGGATCGAGGATCGTAACGCCGCCGGTTTGCGCAAAACGCTTTTGCGCGGCAAGCAGAACACGCAGCCCTGCGGAAGATATGTATTCCAGATCCCGAAAATCCAGGACCAATTCCGTAATATTCTCGGCATTGTCAAAGATCTCCGCCTCCAGCTGCGGGGCGGTCACAGTGTCAAGCCTGCCCGTTAAAGTAAGCGTGCGGCGGGCGTTTTCCTCTTGCTTTCGGATCGTCATATTATAGCCTCCGATCGGGGATGAAAATAGGTGCGGCAGCCGCCGCCGAACCCCGATTTTTCATGTATCTATTATATTTCAACCCGGGAAATTTGTCAATGCAGCAACGAGTTTCTGTGCAGCCCTTATCACCTTTACCGGCACGCGCGCAAGCGCGATCCGGGGAACGGGCAGCGACATCACGATCCAAAACTGCACCGTCAAAAATGTCGGGGAAAATGCCATAGAGCTGACGGGCGAGCGTATCCTCGTCGAAAACAATACGATCACGGCCACCGGCAAGGCGGGCGTGATCCTCACGGGCGGCGACCGCGAGACGCTCACATCAAGTGAAAATGTCGTGACCAACAATCTGATCTATGACTGGTCGCAGGTTTACAGGACTTACCAGGCGGCGGTGAGCCTGAACGGTGTGGGCGCAGTGTGCAGCCATAACGAGATCTACAATTCCCCGCATGAGGCGATCACGTACTCCGGCAACAACCACGTCATCGAATATAACGTGATCCATGATGTCGTGCTGGAATCCTCGGATGTAGGCGCGATCTACGCGGGGCGCAGTTGGAGCTATTACGGGAATGTTATCCGGTACAACTGCATTTACAACATCGGCTCCGAAGATTTTACGCCGAGCGGCATTTATTTTGACGATGCGCTTTCCGGACAGGAAGCCTACGGGAATCTGCTTATCAACATTCCGGGCTGTGCCTTCCTGTTAGGCGGCGGCCGTGATCTGAAAATCGAAAACAACCAGATCATAAATGCGGCCACGCCGATTTACTATGATGACCGCGCAATGCCTGTGCCAAGAAGAAGCCCGAAGCGCCGTCCTCCGGCAGGCAGGAATACCTGCAGGCGGTCGTCAATTCCGCGCTGTTCGGGGAAGGGTAAAACGATGCGGTATGTGATTGGTATCGATCTGGGAACATCGGCGACCAAAACCGTTTTGTTTGATATAACGGGCAAAAAAATTGCATCCGCCGCAAAGGAATATCCCCTTTTACAGCCGCAAAACGGCTGGGCCGAGCAGGACCCGGCGGATTGGTATGCAGCAGCGATAGAAACTCTGCGCGCCGTTGTGGAAAAAAGCGGCGTTTCGGCTGCGGATATTGTATCGCTCGGCATTTCCGGGCAGATGCACGGTCTTGTGATGCTTGACGAAGCGGGCGAGGTGCTGCGTCCGGCGATTCTGTGGTGCGACCAGCGCACGGAAAAGGAATGTGCGGAAATCACGGAACGTGTTGGCTTTGACAGGCTGATTGCAATCACCGCAAATCCCGCGCTGACCGGCTTCACGGCATCCAAAATTCTGTGGGTCAAAAAGCACGAGCCGGCGCTTTATCAAAAATGCCGCCATATTTTACTGCCGAAAGATTATCTTCGCTACAAGCTGACAGGTGTTTTTGCCACGGAAATGTCGGAGCATCCGGTATGCAGCTTTTGGATGTGCCGCACCGCTGCTGGTCAAAAGAGGTGTTGGCCGCGCTCGACATCGATCCCGCCTTGCTCGGCAGGCTGTATGAGTCCCCCGAGGTGACGGGTACGATCGGTAAAGAAGCCGCAGGCCTGACCGGGCTTGCGGTCGGCACGCCCGTGGTTGGCGGGGCAGGGGATAACGCGGCTGCCGCTGTGGGTACGGGCGTTGTCCGCGACGGCAGGGCGTTTACTACCATCGGGACTTCCGGCGTCGTGTACGCGCATACCGACAAGCCGATCATCGATCCAAAAGGGCGCGTGCATACCTTCTGCTGTGCCGTGCCGGGCGCGTGGCATGTCATGGGCGTGACACAGGCGGCTGGGCTTTCTTTACAGTGGTTCAAAAACAATTTCTGTATGCCTGAAATCGAACGTGCAAAGCAGACGGGGAAAGATGTTTACCAAATCACAGACGAGGAAGCATCGAAGATCCCGATCGGCGCAGACAGGCTTTTGTATCTGCCGTATTTGATGGGTGAGCGCACCCCGCATCTCAACGCAAACTGCCGCGGCGTTTTCTTCGGCCTTTCCGCCATGCACACGCGCGCACACCTCGTGCGCGCCGTGATGGAGGGCGTCGGCTATTCGCTTTTGGACTGCATGCAGGTGTTAAAAGAAATGAATATAGCGCCTGCGGAAATGCTGGTTACGGGCGGCGGGGGAAAGAGCATCCTTTGGCGGCAGATGATTTGCGATATGTTTGAAATACCGGTCTGCACGACCGCCTCGTCCGAAGGCCCGGCATTGGGTGTCGCGATCCTGGCGGCTGTCGGTGCAGGGATCTACAAAAGCGTGGAGGCGGCGTGCGACGTCATGGTGCAAAAGAATGATGATGCGCTGCTGCCCGTCCGGGAAAACACGGCGATCTACCGCCAATACCACGCCTTGTATGAAAACCTGTATGCGTCTTTAAAAGACGACTTCCAAGCGCTCGCCGGCCTGTAAACGCAGCCGAAAAATTTGCACCTGATCTGTTCCTGCCGATAAATAAATGCGGCAGTGCGAATCGCACCGCCGAAAGGCGCGGCAAACGCAGGCGCCTGTGCCACCCCTTACAGGACTGCTAAAAATCGGAACATGGACTGCCGTTTTTCGGATTTTTAAGTTTTTTGAAAATAAGCCTTGATTTTGCGCGCGAAATATATTATAATACCAAAGCACTCGAAAGAGCGCCATCGGGGTGTGGCGAAGTTTGGTATCGCGCTTGGTTCGGGACCAAGAGGCCATGGGTTCAAGTCCCGTCACTCCGACCATCAAAAAGCCTTGTCGCAAGACAGGGCTTTTTGCAATTAAACGGCTTTTATATGTTCAGAGGTGTACGATGAACTATCTCCAAGTACAAAACATCGCAAAAACCACGATGGCATACGCACGCCAAAGCATAAAGCCCGGCATGCGCCTTACAGAGGTTCGCCGCCTGTGCGAAACGAAAATGCGCGCTTTGGGCGCGGATTCCTTTTGGTATTGGAACATCGGCGCGCTGGTGTTCTCGGGGGATGAGACTGCGCAATCGGTGTCCGGCAGGAAATATAAAACGAGCGACCGCATCATCGAACCGAATGACATCATCACCATTGATCTAAGCCCGCAGGTCGGGAATATCTGGGGCGATTATGCGCGCACGGTCATCCTCCAAGACGGCGAGGTCGTAAAAACGGAAAATGTCAAAAATTCCGAATGGAAGCAGGGTTTGCAAACAGAGGATTTTCTGCACAAAGCGCTTTGTGCATTTGCAACGCCGCAGACGACGTTCGAAGAGGTCTATTTCCATATGAATTGCCTAATCGAAGAAAAAGGTTTTGTCAACCTTGATTTTAAAGGAAATTTGGGACATTCCATCGCGCGGCGCAAACGGGATAGGATTTATATCGAAAAAGGCAATGCCTCCCGCTTGGGCGATGCGGCGTATTTCACCTTTGAACCGCATATCAGCGTAAAAGGTTCCCCATACGGCTATAAAAAGGAAAACATATATTATTTTGATAACGGAAAAATTACGGAATTGTGATAAAACCGACACAGGGCGGATGTGTAAGCACATCCGCCCTGTGTTTGCATAAAAGCCTTAAATTTATTGTGCACACAAATAAAGAATTTCTTTGCCCAGAGCTTTTGCAAAGGCGATTTCGCTTTTAGTCTGTTCGCCTATGTACCCTTCCACATTTACAATGTACACCGCATCAGACAGCTTGATCCTTTCCTTGTGCATCGCACCAAGCATTTCTTTTTCCGCCTGTGTATAGATTTTTTGCGGAGAAGCGGGATATACAACACTCAGCACACAGTTCCCCTGTAGGGAAAGCGTTTCCGCTGCCCGCATCATTTCCTGCTGAAACTTTAAGCTCCCGCACACGGTTATGATTTTCATTGCTGTCGCACCTCGCTTTGCGTTTCGGCTTAAGTGTATCATATGTCCGTATTGCGTGCAACCTTGTTCCGTCAAAAAGGGCGGCGCCGATCATAAGTACGGCGCCGCCCGCAATTTCATTCACTTTTTGCTCACTTCTCCGCAAACGAATCCTTCCAAATACTGTCGAGCAAATCGCACGACGCTTGGAATTTTGCGAGTTCTTCTTTCTCCAACTCCAGCGTGAGCACCTCACGCACACCCTCGCGCCCGAGGATGCACGGCACGCCCGCGAACACATCGTGCACGCCGTATTCCCCGTCGAGCCGCACCGAAACAGTCAAAATGCTGTTTTCCCCGCCGAAGATCGCCTTGACGATGCGCACGAGCGCAAGCCCGATGCCGTAATACGTCGCGCTTTTCGCCTGAATGATCTTATAGGCGGCTTTGGTGACGTTTTCGGCGATCTCGTCGAGCGCGGCGGCGGTGTATTTTTCGGGCTGCCCTGCGAGGATCTCCCGAATCGGCTTGGTGCCGACGAGCGCCTGCGACCACGGTGTCATTTCGCTGTCGCCGTGTTCCCCGATGACATAGGCGTGCACGTTCTTCGGGTCGACCGTGAAGTATTCGCCCAAAAGGTAACGAAGCCGCGCGGTGTCGAGCGTCGTACCCGAACCGATGACCTTTCGGCTCGGGAACCCCGAAAGACGGTGTACCACGCGCGTCATGATGTCCACGGGGTTTGTCGCCACAAGGAAGATCCCGTCAAAGCCTGATTCGAGCACCGGCGCGACGATGCTTTCAAATACCGCACGGTTGCGCTGCAAAAGCGAGATGCGGTCTTCGCCCGGCTTTTGCGAAACGCCTGCGCAGATCACCACGATGTCCGCGTCGGCGCAGTCGCCGTAGTCTCCGGCGGTGATCTTCATGTTTGTCTTGGCAAAGGCAAGCCCGTGGTTTAAGTCCATGGCTTCCCCCAAAGCCTTTTCGCGGTTGATGTCAATGAGCACCATCTCGTCGCACGCCCCGTCGCACAAAAGCGCATACGCAAAGCTCATGCCGACAAAGCCTGTGCCCACAATGGCGATTTTTTTCGTAAATCCGTTATCTTTCATATTTTCCTCCGGCAAAACAAAAACTTTTATACACTTAGTCTTGCCGAAAAGAAACGATTAAATCCAGATCTCGGGCCGGTATTTTTCCAGCCAATAGTTGACCTGCACAAAATAAGCAATGGTCTGCGGCGTGGTCATCAGCTGCCCGTACCACGGCTGCTGCACATCCTGCGTCATCAGATCTTGAAGCGCCGATTTCTTGACGATTTGGAACAACGGCGCCCGGGTATTGTCAAGCACCTTTTGCAGCTCCCGCCGCACCGCCGCGAGGTAGGCGGGATTGTGCGTTTTCGGATACGGGCTTTTCTTGCGCCACAAGATTTCTTCAGGCAAAAGACCTTTGACCGCTTCGCGCAAAAGCCCTTTTTCATAGTGCTTGTAGTCCTTGAATTCCCACGGGACGGTATACAGGTATTCCGCAATGCGGTAGTCGCAGAACGGTACGCGCACCTCCAGCGCATTATACATGCTCATGCGGTCTTTGCGGTCAAGCAGCGTCTGCATGAACCAATCGAGGTTGAGCTTCATCATTTCTTTCATGCGCGCCTCGGTGTCGGAAAGCCCCGCACATTTGTCGGCGGCGGCGACCGTGTCGGCATATTTTTGATAGACGAATTCCTCTGCGTGCAGCTTGCGTGCCAAATCATCCTGCAAAAAGCTCTTGCGGTAGGAGGTGGACTGTGCCCACGGGAAGCCCTCGCGCAGACGGATGGTCTCGTCGCGGTACCATGGGTACCCGCCGAAGATCTCGTCCGCACATTCGCCCGAAAGCGCCACCGTGCCGTATTTTTTGATCTCCTTGCAAAACAGCAGAAGCGAGCTGTCCACATCCGCCATGCCGGGCAGATCGCGCGCATCCACCGCCAGATACAGCGCCGCGACCAGATCCTCGGTGTCGAGCGTGATGAGGTGGTTCTGCGCATGCAGATAGTCGTTCATCAGACCCACAAACTGCGAATCGCTGTTAGGTTGGAATTTGCTTTTCTTAAAATAAAGATCATTGTCCTTGTAAGTGACGGTGAAGGTGTGCAGCTGTTCGCCGCGTGCGGTAAATTCGCGGTCGGCAACAGAGGAAATGATGCTCGAATCGAGTCCCCCCGAAAGGAAGGTGCACACGGGTACGTCGGAGACAAGCTGGCGCTGCACCGCGTCCGTGACAAGGTAGCGCACCTTTTCCACGGCTTGCTCGAAGGTGTCGGTAAACGGACGGTCACAAAGTGCCCAATAGCGGGAAACGTGCAGACCGTCTCTGTCGAGAATTGCGCAGTGCGCGGGCGGCAGCTCGCAGACATCCTGAAACACACCGCAGCCGGGCGTGCGCCCTGGGCCTAAGAGCATGACCTCTGCGACCGAATTCAGGTCGAGCCGTGCAGACAGCTTTCCGCTTGCAAACAACGCCTTGATCTCGGAGGCAAACAGGAAATGCGTGGCGGTACGCGCATAAAACAGAGGTTTTACCCCTATGCGGTCACGCGCCAAAAACAGCCGTCGGGTTTGTTTGTCCCAAACAGCAAAGGCGAAAATGCCGTTGAAACGTTCCACACAATGTTCTTTCCACTCCAAGTATGCTTTGAGCACAACTTCCGTATCGCCGTGCGAATGGAATGTGTGCCCGGCGCTTTGCAGTTCGGCGCGAAGCTCCGCCGTGTTGTAAAGCTCGCCGTTATAAACGAGCGTATAGGTGTTTTCTTCGTAAACCTGCGTCATCGGCTGCCTGCCGTTTTCGCGGTCGAGCACCACAAGGCGCGTGTGCAAAAGCGCACAGTTGTTGTCAAAATAGGTCCCGTCCTGATCGGGCCCGCGCGGCGTTAATACCTTCTGCATGCGCAAAAACGCGTTCTTTTCGTCTTGTATGTTGCAAATATAGGACACCGCACCCGCAATGCCGCACATAAAACCACCCCTGTTGCTTTTTATTTCATTCTATGCCGCGGCAGAGGGGCGTTGTGCAATTTTTCATATACGTGCGGATGAAAACCCGCCTCTATTGACAAAATAGTAAAAAAAGCGTAAAATAATCTCAAATTTTCCACAATCTTACCGCACTGCGGATCTGCCGGGCAGCGTTTTGCGCCGCTCGAAATACAAAAGAATGGGCGGTTGTTCTGTGCCAATGTGCGCAGAGAAACGCCATCCAAGTAGCAGGGGGATCGTCTGCAACGATATGAAGGTATTTAAAAAATTTCAGAAAACCATCGTGCTGCTTTTAAAGCTGCTGTTGTTTTTCTGCCTGTTCTGTATTTTTTTCCTGATCTTCGGCAATGAAAACGAGTGGTTGCTGCGTCCGTCGCGGACGGCGGCGATCACGATGCTGACCTTTGCCGTTTTGGGCATCGCGCTTATGTCCGTTTACGGCGGCTATAAGATCGGTATTTTAAAAAGCAAACCGATCATCCACTCCATGACGCTTGCCACCTTTTTTACGGACATCATCACCCATTTGCAGCTTTGCATCATGAACACAAACGCTGCGAACAATCAGACCTTCCGGTATGAAGATGTGCATCTTCTGTTACTGGTCATGCTGTTGCAGTTCGTGGTGATTGTGTTTTTTGCTTATTTCGGCAACTATGTGTTTTTCACGATCAATTCGCCCGAAAAGTGCTGCGTGGTGACCTCGTCGAAATACGCGCTCAATAACATCGTGCCCAAGATCCGCAAATATAAAAAGCAGTACCGCATTACGGATATGGTGCTGTATACGGACGAGCATCTGTTTGACATCATCAACCGCAGCGACACGGTGTTTCTTTACGATGTGCCCATGCCGACGCGCACGATGCTGATCGAATACTGCTACGCCAACAACAAGAATATCTATTATAATTTTGAGATGTGCGATGTCGTTTCCTTGCGCGGGCGCACCTCCATTCTTGATGACAAGCCCTTGGTTGCCGCGCAGGTCGGGGGCTTGACCGCCGAGCAGACGATCCTCAAGCGCGCGATGGATCTGATCATTTCCGCGCTCGCGCTGGTGGTAACGAGTCCCATTATGCTCGCCTGCGCCATTGCCATTAAGGCGGAGGACGGCGGTAAGGTCTTTTTCAGGCAGAAGCGCGCCACGCTCGGCGGCAAAATCTTTGAAGTATACAAATTCCGCACCATGCGCGAGGCGGGCTCGGTCAACCGTTCCGTTACCGAGGATGACGACCGCATCACCCGTGTCGGCAGGGTCTTGCGCAAATTCCGTATTGATGAACTGCCGCAGATCATCAATATATTCAAAGGCGAAATGAGCGTTGTCGGTCCGCGCCCCGAAATGATTGAAAACGTGGATGAATATACAAAGGAACTGCCCGAATTCAGCTACCGCCTGCGTGTCAAAGCGGGGCTTACGGGCTACGCGCAGATCATGGGCAAATACAACACCTCCCCCAAGGATAAGCTTGTAATGGATCTCATGTATATCGAACATTACAGCATTTGGGGCGACATCAAGCTGATTTTGCAGACGTTCACCGTATTCCTCAAGGCGTCTGACAGCACCGAAGCATTCAAGCACGGTGAGGATTTTGACTTCTTCACCTCATGCGAAGCGCAGACGGACGAGCAGGCGCCGGAGGAGAGCACAGATACGGCTTCACCCGAGCAAACGGAACCGTCCGAAGCGCAGCCGGTGGAGGAAAAAACCGAAGAGAAAGCGAATATCCCGGAAATGTGACGTTTGCTTAGATGCAGATTACAAGCAAAAAGAAGCCCGCCGCCATGCACATCGCATGGCGGCGGGCTTTTTGTCTCGTATATCAGCCGACCGTAAAGGTGACAATATCACGCATGGCGGTTTCCAGCGAAACCTCATTGCCTTCCACAGACAGGTCATTCGTCAGTGTGTAGGGCATGAAGAACACCGCGGAAATGAGCATGTCTGTGTCAGCATCTACAACGCAGGTCAGTGTGCAGTCTCCATAATTGCAGTTGACAGCGGTGATGTAGCCGGCATATTGTGCGTAATCCGAAGACAGCAGCATGGATTGATACTGCGATTCGGTTGTGAGCATCGGGAACACCTTGCCGAGCGGTGTAATCGCCGCACTTTTCGGCAGTGCAAACGACGCGCCCGGGCAGGTCAGCGTCAGCGTATACGTGCCGTCGCCCAACTGCATGGCGGCAGCGGAAACATCACTTGCGGTGAGATCCCCGCGAAGCTCGCCGTAGCTCGGATATACATCCGTCAAATCCGTCCCGGCGGCGTACACGACATCCGCCTGCGTATCGGCATATTCTGTGGTATCGCTTTTGAGCGCGTTAAGGTCACTGTTGTTGTTGAACGCGTTATACTCTGCGCGATCGAAAATGTTCCAGGAGGGGAAAGGATTTTCCACCCCGCCTGAAAACTGTGTGAAATACGTGCGGCTCATCGTAAGCCCCGGTTCGGAAACCTTCAGATTGGCGCACACAAAATTATAGTATTGCAGGATCTTCGCTGTGTCGGTGGGCACAGCGGAATCGGTGATCCCAAAAGCCGCCTCCTTGATGCTGCTGATCTGCGCAGCCCCGCGCAGGATCATGCGTACTTCGCGCAGTGAGACCGCGTTGTCGCAGTCAAAGTCTGCGGCGGCAAGCTGTCGTTCCGAAAAACCGCGCAGCCCCGCGACGCCCTGCAAGGCGATGCGTGCATCCAGCGCATTCATTTGGCCGTCCTCGTTCACATCGCCGAGCACAAGCCCGCCGGAGGTTTGCGTATAGGTCTGCACGGCGGTGGACAGTTTTTCTTCAATATAGGCGTTTGCACTGCGGGACAACAGGTGCTGTGACACAGCGTTTGTGCCAAGCGGTGCCGCGAGCAGGACTGCGCATGCCGCACAGGCCGCTCCGAACAGCCGTTTGGTATGTTTTTTCAAGGCGACCGCCTCCAAGTTAAAAATACAAAATTATAATAACATACCCGAATCAAAAACACAAGCATTCCCGTAAAAACTCCCGTGTTCGCGTTGCAATGCATGAAAAAATATGCTATGATGAATGCATCTTTTGTACGGGGGAATACAATGCTGAAAAACGAGATCATTGCATACCGCAAAAACATCCATCGCGCCACAGCGATCCTGTTTATCGTGCAGCTCTTCGGGGCGCTCGGGGCCGGGTTTTTCTTTGTGGTGCAGAATATCTTAGGGGTAGAGCATATTTTAGGCGCGACCGAACCGCAGAATGAGAATATTCTGTGGTTCATTCTGTTTTGGGGAACGGATTTCTTTTTTGTTGCGCTGGCAGTTGTGCTCTCCTACCTGATCGCGGGGCTGCCCGCTGTCGCGCCGGCTATGGCACTTGGCATCTATTTTGCGCACTTTGCAGGCACACCCGTCGCGGCGGTGGATATGTATACTTCGTATTTTGCGACGCCCCTCAACCACGGCGGCGGCGTCAACATCGGCTATATGGGGTATTTGATTTTAGCCGTGTTCCTGTCTTATTGCATCAAATACCTGTTTATCGCATGGAACAACTGCAAGGAGTCGCTCGGCGCAAAAATGGATCGCTCCTTTGCAAAACGGCGCGAAGCGGGCAAGAAAATGCCTGACGGCATAACAGGCGTCGGCATTTTAGAACAGGTGGATCTCATCGTTTTAGTGCTCATTATGCCTGTGGTCGCTGCGGCTCTGACGTTCTTGCTGGTGCATTACGGGATTGAAATCCCCTTTAACGCGCTCGGTGAAGCGCTGCAAGCTCCGCTTACGGAACTTTCGGGCGTTTCTGTCGTGCTGTGCGCGGCCTGCATGGGACTGATGGTCGGCTTTGATCTGATCGGGCCGATCTCCATGTCCGCGTTCGCGGTCGCCGTGGCGGCGTTTTTCGACGGGAACGCGCAGCTGATGACCATTTACGGCGCATGCTTTATCACCATCGGCTGGATCCCGCTGATGACCGTTTTACTGCAAAAAATCACAAAAAAAGGCGGCAAGGCGGATACGGACGATTTCAACCTTGCGGCAAGCGGTCCGATCAACGCATTCTTTGAGAATGTCAAGCTCACCGTAGCGTTTTCCATGCCGTATGCGTATAGAAGCCCTCTGACCGTCATTCCCGGCTATATGCTCGGCGCGGCGGCAACGGGGATCTTAACTGCCGCGTTCGGTATCGTCAACACCGCGTATCTTACGGAGCTGCCGAAATACGGCAACGGCGAGACCTTTGCCGAAATGTTTTCACGTGAGGAGATCTACATATCCTTCACGCTGCCGCTTCGCTCGGGCGATTGGCTGACATGCCGCATCCCGCTGTTTTTCATCATCCTGTTCGGCGCGCTCGTCGGCGGCGCGTGCATGCTGCTGTTTAAGGAGCTTGCCTACCGCGCGCAGAAAAAGCGCGGCACGTATGTGGAGACCGATGGGGATATGGTGCTCGAATTCCGCCGCTATGCGCAGAAACTTTGGGTGCCGTTCAAGCAAAGCCGCGGCAAGCTGCCCGAAAATTATGCGGAGAAAGAACCGCAGGAGCAGGAGACTATGCAGGAAACAGAGCCGGCGAACCGTGCCTGATGCGCACAACGCTTGAATCGCGCGGCAAAATCGTGTATAATAGCTCCGAAATTTCAGACGGCGGAATACCGTCGCAAACCGAATCGAGGAAACTGTACTTATGAAACTTGGAATCGTCGGACTGCCGAACGTCGGCAAAAGCACGCTGTTCAACGCCATCACAAACGCGGGCGCCCAGGCGGCGAACTATGCGTTCTGCACCATCGAGCCGAATGTCGGCGTAGTCGCCGTGCCGGACGCGCGGCTGGATCGCTTAGCCGAGATGTATCATCCGCAAAAGGTCACGCCCGCCACGGTGGAGTTTGTGGATATTGCGGGGCTTGTGCGCGGGGCATCCAAAGGCGAGGGGTTGGGCAACAAATTTTTGTCGCACATCCGCGAGGTGGACGCGATCATCCACGTGGTGCGCTGCTTTGATGATGACGACATCGTACATGTCGAGGGCAGCATCGACCCGCGCCGCGATATTGAGACCATCAACTTGGAATTGATCCTATCCGATCTGGAACTGCTCGACCGCCGCATCGACCGCGATAAAAAGGCGATGAAAGGCGATAAGAGCCTGCAAGGGGAGCTTGCATTTTTCGAGCGGCTGCGCGGAGAACTTACAAACGGCGTCAGCGCCCGCGCGGTCGAGATGAGCGACGACGAAAGAGAATGGCTTTCCACGGTGGCGCTGCTTTCCTCTAAGCCTGTTATTTATGCATGCAACATGAGCGAAGGGGATTTCGCAGGCGCTTTAGACGAGAATGCGTATTATCATGCCGTTTGTGAGATCGCCGAGGCGGAAGGCGCGGAGGTCCTGCCCATCTGCGCGCGGCTGGAAGAGGAGATCGCTTCGCTTGACCGGGAAGAAAAGCTGCTGTTCCTTTCCGATCTCGGTATGGATGAGGGCGGGCTTGACCGCCTGATCCGCCATTCCTATCATCTGCTGGGCTTGATCTCATACCTTACGGCAGGTGAGCCGGAGGTGCGCGCATGGACGATCAAGCGTGGCACGAAAGCGCCGCAGGCGGCGGGGAAGATCCATTCCGATTTTGAACGCGGCTTCATCCGCGCCGAGGTCATTTCGTTCGATGAGCTGATGGCGTGCGGCAGCATGCAGACGGCAAAGGAAAAGGGAAAGGTGCGCTCCGAGGGCAAGGACTATGTCATGCAGGATGGTGACATCGTGCTGTTCCGCTTCAATGTCTGAAGAGCAAAACGGATTTTGCGGAAATACAGGAAATTTTCCTTGACCTTTTCCCCGGAAAGATATACAATATCGGTGCGCGTTCTGCGCGCCGAAATATGCGCTTGTAGCTCAGCTGGATAGAGCGTCAGACTCCGACTCTGAAGGCCGCTGGTTCGAATCCAGTCAAGCGCGCCACCAGGCTGAGCCCGGACGCAGTTCGCGTTCCGGGCTCAGTTTTTATTTTACCTAATTCGCTCGCGCTATTAGCGATTATCTTTTTGCCGGCACTTTCCGGTTGAAAGGCTCAACACGCAAGCCGCGTTCGGAGCTTTACGCTTTTAAGAATGGATAATGCTTGCTTTATATTTAGTGTTCGCCGGCAGCCAAACGTTTGCAACCATGGCGCGAGCGCCTTGGCATATACATTGAGGTAAAAGGAGAGTCGAAAATGATCGATTTTAAAAACGGGGCTTTTGTAAAACTTAGACCTGTAGCGCCGCAGACAACGGCACAGCTTTTGCAGCCCTTACTGATTCCGAACGAGCAAATCGTTTCTGTGTTTCAGGGACTCCGCGACAGCGTAACTTTTACAAATATGCGTATTATTGCCGTCAATGTGCAAGGCGTGATTGGTAAGAAAAAAGACATTACTTCGCTGCCGTACAGTAAAATTCAGGCGTTTTCGATTGAAAGCGCCGGCGTTCTGGATATGGACAGTGAACTCGAACTGTATTTCAGCGGTCTCGGAAAGGTGACCTTCGAGTTCGTTGGCAGTGCCAATGTAACCATCATCAATCGTATGATCAGCGGGTACGTGCTCCGATAAGACTTTTTTTGAACGAATTCTTGACAGGATTTGCGTTGTATGATAAACTACCTCCACAATCCAATACGAACGAAACTGTCACCGGACAGCAAAGCGTTAAAATCATGCCGTAGGTCTTAGTGGTATGATTTTGGCGCTTTTTTTGTGCGGGAGCTTTGTAAGGAGGTCATTTTATGTTGGTGCTTTTAGGCACGACGCTTTCCACAAGCTTTATCGACTGTTTGAACCCGACCGCGATTGCACAGCAGATGCTTTTGCAGGCAATGGTAAAGCGCAAACGGCATGCGTTATTTTTCATTTTCGGCATCGGGCTTGCCAATTATCTTTTGGGGCTTGCCGTCTATTACGGTGTCCTGTCCTGGGTCACGCAGCTTGTCCGAGATGCGGCGGCGCGCTTCCCGGCTTACACTTACGGTGCGGAAGCCGCGGCGGGGCTTGTGTGTGCCGCGATCGGTATTTTTATGATCCGCAGAACTCGCCGCAGCAGCGCAGAGGCCGCAGACGAGACGAAAACGCCCACGTCTCTCACGCCGCTGTCCTTGTTCCTCATGGGTGCCGTATTCTGCGGCTTGGAACTGACCAGCGCTTTGCCGTACTTCGGCTTTTTAGCCGTTCTCGCAGGGTATGGGCTCGGGTTCCCGTATGTCGCCGCGTTCCTGCTTTTATATGATTTTGTTTATATCCTGCCGCTGCTTCTGGTGTATTGGGGGTATAATCGGCTGCGCGGCACGGCGTTTATCACGCGGCTTGAACACGTGCTCGCGCGTGTCGCCGCTTATGTCGTCCCGGTCGTCCTGACGGCAGCCGGCGTCTTTCTGCTCGTCCACGGCGTGTGGTCGTTGTTGTAACGGTTGGCAGCTTTTCCGTTTTGTGTTACAATGCAAGAAAACGCACACGATGATGAATACCGGGGGGCACTATGAAAACGGAATTGATACAAGCGGTAAGGCTGAACACGGAAAACCTTTTCCAAAATGCAAGCATTTGCCTGCAAACCTGCGATATGGATTTCATTCTTTGCGGAATGCCGATCTGGAAGCATGCCTACCATATGCTGCATTCCTGTGACCAATGGTTTATCAATCCGAATGAATATGCGGAGCCGCCTTTCCATGTGCCAAACCTCAATTCTCTGGATATTCCCAGTGAAAAAGCTCTGTCGCGGGAAGAGCTTTTGCTGTATCTTGAAAGCATCCGAACCAAAATTTTTGGCTATCTGGACGGTCTAACGGATGAAATGCTGTATGAGATCCCAAATGGCTGTACGCACAACCGTCTGGCAATGATCCTTTCGCAGTTTCGGCATTATTATGCACATTTAGGCAACATCAACGCAACAACGATCCTTGCTACAAATCGTTGGCCGCGTGTGGTGAACCTCAGCGGCAAAAGCGGGAAATCGGCAGAGGGTTTGTTCGAATAGCGATCCTGTTGCCGAGAATGCTTATATAAAAATCCGAAGAAGGTTTTCCTTCTTCGGATCTCCGTGAAGCTGCCCGCCTGCCGCCTATACGGACGGCGGCGTACTTGATGTGTTCTCCCGGGCGGCGGGCTGTATTTTGGCTGCCTGCTTATGTACTTCGTCTAAGATCCGCCGCTTGTCCGTTTCGGAACAAAGACGGTACTGTGCAAGCATGACCCGTTCTTCCTCAGACAGATTCTGAAGCGTCATAAATCCTCCTTGTCTTACCTGAAGCTGCAATGCATTGTATATATTTCTATAGTGATAGTATAACACAAAGTGTCAAACAATCACGACAAATGACGGAATCAACCAAAAAAATGAACAAAATAACGAAAAAGCCGAAGCTCTCACGTAAGAGCTTCGGCTTTTCATTTGCCTATTGTCTACCCAAGCAGGATATTGTTATTATAAAAATTGCTGCGCTGTCTGAGGATCTCATTGACTTCGGCCGTGCCGTCTTCTTCAAAGCGCGTCGGGGTACCGGAAAACAGGTCTGTGCCAAGCCCAAGCCGATCTCCCTCGATCTCCACGCCGATGGAAGAAAGCAGTGTCGGGAACATGTCAAAATTCGCCCATTGCCGGTTGTGAAGCCGATCTTCAGGAATATCGCGTACATTTGGGGCGGGATTCAAAATCAAATTGAAGGTCGTTCGCCGATAATTCGGATCTAAATCCTTAAAAAAGTTTTGGTCCATACTTAAATGGTCGCCGATCAGTACGATCGTTGTATTCTCATAAAACGGCTGTTGCTGGATCCAGCGGACAAATTGTTCGGTTTGATAGGAGCTGTAAGCGATCACGTTAGCATATTGGCTTTCATACGGGGTGGGTGCGTCGGGCTCTAAATAGCCATCCGGGAAATGTGTATTTGCCGTTTCCATGACAAAGTGGAACGGTTTGCCCGTCTCGGACAGTTTAGTTAACTCCTCCTTGGCAAATTCAAACAGCTTGGAGTCTTCATATCCCCACCAGACATAGTAGTCCTCGGGGATCTTGCCGAGCTCTTTCATTTTGTTATAATCCAGAATTTCAAAATTGCCGTGCGAAGCGAAATAATAACTCAGACCGCCGAAGTTTGCATCAGCGCCAAACATGACCGCTTGTTCATAGCCCTGTTCCTGTAAAATATCTCCGATGGCAACCGCACCCGGCAGGAAGTTGTTCGGCGAGCCGTAGGAGTTGCCGTCTACAGGGACTTTCATCGGCAGCCCTGTACCCATATTTACCATGGAAGCGACCGACCAGTGTCCGCCTGTTGTCCACGGCGGACCGCCAAAGCCTTCGGAACGGTCAGAAAAGCTGTAGCCTTCTTTCGCCAATTCAGAAAGCTCCGGCATCAGGTTTTCGTCCATCAGACCGCCGAGCTCTTTGGAAAAATACGTGTTTTCTACGGATTCGAGATAAATATGGATCAGATTGCGTTTTTGCGCCGGGAAGGTCATCTGCACTTCGCGCGGATCGGCAAAATGCTCTTCGATGTAGGGGGATTCATCCATGTAGGCCGTGTATAAATCTCCCAGCTGCAATTCTCGAACGCCGAACGCTATACCACCGCAGAGGACTGCCAGCGCAAGCACCAAACTTACAATTTTGCGTGCGAGCGCGGGGAACAGCACCGTAGTTTTGTTTTCCGCCCTGTGATAGAGCAAGATGCGATCGGAAAAGGCAAATAAACAGAACACCGTCGTTAAGAAGACCGTCTGGAACACAGGCCCGAAAAACAAGGTGTTCATCACATCCGAGGCGGTTCCCTCCACGGGGGAAATCAAGTTGATGAGCATCTGATCGGGGGTCAGTTCGCCAAACGTGTTCTGGCTCCAGATTGTCCCCGTGAACGCTGCCGTACCGAGAGCAAACAGGAACACACATACAATACGAAGTACCCACGTGCGCGCGCGTCGTTTGGGCGCAGCGCTTGTGTAGCTGAGTACACCGTCCGCAACGCCCTTGCAAAACAGAAGGAGGATACCCGTGCCGAGTGCAAGCGCAAAGTATTTCAGCGGATACCACGGACCGTGCAGCCCCGGGAGGAAGACATTTTCAATACGCAAAACGAATTGCGCGAGAAACAGTGCTGTGAGATTGGAGACGATCATGTCGCGAAACAGCGCGTGTATCACCGAGCCGGCGGTTCTTTTTTTCAGCAGCAGCCCTGTGTCGGCAGCAAAGACGAGCAGTCCGGCGGCGGCAGCTGCAAGCAGCATCCACATATAAAACCCTCATTTCTCCTAAAGTGTCCGATAACCATTGGCAAGCCGTGTAGTGCATCTCTAAAGCCCTGCCTTTTGATAGTAGGAAGTTGCCTCGCAGTTGCACAGCGGTTATTGGTATTTAGTAGTGTATCACATTTTCCCGGCTTTGACAATATCTGCCGATAAGGTTCGCAGCCTGCAAATTCAAAATTCCGAATCCGTGGAATTTCCGGAATTTATCCCAAAAAAGCCGCCAAAGCCCTTGCGGCGCCGCTAAAAAAATGGTAAACTAAAACATACGATTCAAAAGGCTTCATACATATAGACAGGAGGGATCTCTCATGTTCAAAAGAATCCTCGCACTGCTGCTTTGCGTGCTGCTTTTGGGGCTTCCCGCGGCAACAACGGCATCTGCCGCAGGTGCACCGTTTACGGTGGAGATCTCTGCGGACGATCTGTCGCATGAAATCAGCGACACGATGTATGGCATTTTTATCGAGGATATCAACAACGGCGTGGAGGGCGGTCTGAACGCCAATTTGGTGCGCAACAATTCTTTCGAATATCTGCATAACGGCGAAACGCTTTCGGGATGGGAATTTGACGGCGCATATACGCGCGCGACTGAGGGCGGTATCCATGAGAACAACCCGTCTTACATTGTCCTGCCTGCCGACGGCGCGCGCACGATCAAAAATTACGGTTTCTGCGAATATTACGATTACAAGACTTATGACGTGAATGAAGATAGCATCTCGTCCGGGGATATGGGCATTAAGGCGGGGGAGAAATATGTCTTTTCCGCATGGTTCAAAAATACACAGACCACGATGTCCGTGTACCTCGAAAACAAGCACGGTGAAAAGCTGACTGATACACTGAAGATCACGTTGGATGCAGGCGACGCTTGGCAGAAGTTTTCCGTGGATCTTTCCGCGGCAAAGACCGATGACGGCATCCTTGTTATGGAATTTGAAGAGGGCAGCGCCGTCACACTGGATTTTGTGTGCCTGTATCCTGAAAACAGCCATGGCTACGGCGCCGATACCTGGAAATACACCTCCTTGCGGCAGGATCTCTATGACGCGCTTGCGAATCTCCACCCGTCATTCGTTCGTTTCCCCGGCGGCTGCGTGGCAGAAGGGGACAGTCTCGAAAATCTCTTCAATTGGAAAGACACCATCGGCGCACCCGAAACGCGCAAACAGAATTACAACATCTGGCAAAACGATGTGATCGATTATAACAACAGCTACATGGTCGGTTATCATGAATATTTCCAGCTCTGCAGCGACCTCGGCGCAGAACCCGTGCCGATCCTCAACGTAGGGCTGATCTGCCAGGCCCGCTGCGGCTACGATGACCATGTGCTGGCGCTTGAGAAAAATGATATGACCGACGAGGAATGGGAAACCTATTTGACACAAGTGCGGGAACTCGACCCTGAAGATACCGAAGCACGTGAGGAATTCACCGCCTATATCGAGGGTCTGGGTATGAATACCCGCGAGGATTTTGAAGCCTACCTCGATACCATTGCGCTTCGTCCCGGCACAGCCGAATGGGACGCATATGTACAGGATATCCTTGACTTGATCGAATACGCCAACGGCGACACGACCACCGGATGGGGCGCTTTGCGCGCACAGAACGGGCATCCCGCATCGTTTGGCCTTGAATACATCGGGCTTGGGAACGAAAATTGGGGCGAGGTGTATTTTCGCAATTTGGAGGCGCTCAAGGCCGAGATCAATGCTGTCTACCCGGAAATCACGATCATTTCCTCTTCGGGACCCGTCAGTTCCGGGGAACAATTTGACGAATCCTGGGCACAGCTGGAGACTTCATACAGCGACACGATCGTGGATGAGCACTATTACCAGGAAGATAACTGGTATCTTGCCAACACCGAACGTTATGACAGCTATGACCGCGACGGCGCTAAGGTGTTTCTCGGGGAATATGCGGCGACCTCCAAGGGCGTAGGGACCATTCAAACGAAGTCCAACCTGAAAGCCGCCATGTCTGAGGCCGCTTATATGACGGGGCTCGAGCGCAACGGCGACGTGGTGGTCATGGCGTCCTATGCACCGATCTTCGCAAAGATCAACGCGCAGGAATGGACGATCAATATGATTTGGTTCGACTCGCACAATACGGTGCTCACGCCGAGCTATTACACCCAAATGCTGTTTATGAACAACACGGGCAGCCGCTATGTGGATACCGAACTGCCTGAGGGGACGGACGGCATGTATCAATCGGTCACCGTGGATGAGGAGAACGAGATCCTCTATATCAAGCTGGTCAACACGACCGGCGAATCGCGCGAGGTCACCTATAATCCCCAGGGCTTCGGCGTGGTGCGGTATTCCGATATGCTGTCGCTTTCCGACCGCTCGTCTGCGGCGTGCAATGAGGTCGGCAAGACCTGTATTGTCCCTAAGACGGTGAAAACGACCGGGGACGAAGGCGTCACTGTAAGGGTGGACGGGTATTCGGTCAATGTTATCCGCATCACCTACGGTGAAAACCGCACGCAGAAAGGGCTGTACGATCTGCCGCGTATGCCGGAGACGCGCCGCTTCTATACGGGGCTTGAGACTGCGCTGATCTGGGGCGTGCCGACCGTTGCTGCGGTCATCACCGTCGGTACGATTGTCATTGTGCGGCTTGTCCGCAGAAAACGGAAAAAGTAAACGACAGCGTCGAACTGAGCGGTAAGCTACCGAGAATCGAACACAATATGGTTTTCAGCGGATGCTTCCCGCGCGGGCTGCGCGAAAGGGCTTGAAATACGTCAGTATTCCGGCGCGTTTTCGGCATATCGGGTTCGACGCTCGGCAGCTTAGGCGGCACAGCCTGACTGTATGTTAGGCTGTGCCGCTGTTTCGTGCGCTGTAAAAAACTCATCGGAGGAGAACATGGAAAATCTGATCCAACTCATTGAACGCGCCAATGCGGCGGTCAACAATGTGGTGTGGGGTATCCCGATGCTGGTGCTTTTGCTCGCGACGGGGGTGTATCTGACTGTCGGTACGCGCTTTTTTCAGGTGCGTCGGTTTGGCTACGTCATAAAAAACACCCTTGGCTCGCTGTTCCGCAACAAAAGCACACGCAAATCCGACGAACATGGCGCGATCTCGCAGTTCCAGGCGCTGGCTACCGCGCTTGCGGCTACCGTCGGCACGGGCAATATCGTCGGTGTCGTGACCGCCATTGCGGCGGGCGGGCCGGGCGCGGTATTCTGGATGTGGGTATCCGCCTTTTTCGGGATGATGACCAAATACGCCGAGATCGTTTTGGGCATGTACTTCCGCCATAAAGATGAAAAAGGCGAGTGGGTCGGCGGCCCGATGTATTATATTGAAAAAGGACTCCACCAAAAATGGCTGGCGGTGGCGTTTGCGATCTTCTGCCTGTTCGCCTCGTTCGGCATCGGCTCCATCGCACAGGTCAACGGTATCGCGGGTGCCATGACCAATTCTTTCCACATTCCGAATTACATAACCGGCATCGTCGTCTGCGTCCTGACTGCCGTCATCGTATTCGGCGGCATGAAACGCATGGTCGCCGTGACCGAGAAATTCGTGCCGTTTATGGCGATCCTCTATATCGGCGGGGCGCTGATTGTCATCCTTGCAAACGCCGATAATCTCGGCCCTGCATTTCGCTCCATTTTTGAGGGCGCGTTCCAGCTGCGCGCCGTCGGCGGCGGCGCTGCGGGCTATGTGATCGCCCGCGCCATGCGTTACGGCTTCGCGCGCGGCGTGTTCTCTAATGAAGCCGGTCTTGGTTCTTCCGTCATGGTGCATAGCTGCTCAGACGCCAAAGAGCCTGTGCAGCAGGCACTTTGGGGCATATTCGAGGTATTTTTTGACACGATCGTCGTCTGCTCGCTGACCGCGCTGACAGTGCTTTGCACGGGCGCATATGCCGTTGAGGGGCTGGAGGGTATAGATGTTACGATCTATGCCTTTGAAAGCGTGCTGGGGCGCTTTGGCGGCTATCTTGTATCCGTTGGGCTTGTGCTGTTCGCGTTTTCCACGCTGCTGGGCTGGACGGTTTACGGCGGGCGTGCCGCCGGGTATCTTGGCGGCAGACGCTTTGTGCACGTGTACCGGATCATATTCCTTGGGGCAGTATTTCTCGGATCGGTCTCGTCCGTACAGCTTGTTTGGGATCTGTCAGACACCTTTAATGGGCTTATGGCGCTGCCGAACCTTGTCGGCGTGCTGCTGCTTTCACCGCTGGTGTTCCGCATCACTAAAAATTATGTGCGCCGCGTATTCAAAGGCGAGCAGATCTCCCCATTGCTTTCCTACACGCAAATACCCGAACCCGCCGTGCGAAAAAGCAAAGCAAAAAAATAAGGCTTTCCCGCCCGCCGCACGAACGGCGGGCATTTTTGCGCCTGTTTTTCAATAGTATTAAAACAGAAGGGGGCGGCAAGATGGTGATTCGGTTAAAAAAACTGCTTTGTATCGTACTCGGTATTGCTTTGGTGATTTTGGGGCTGTTGTTTTTGTTGTATGCATTCACAAACCCACACGCCGCTTCAATGGGGATGCTTTAGCCGAATTTAAAGGATTTCGGCAGAAAAGTTGACAAATCCGATTTTGTGCGGTATTATAATACCGCGTTATCGCTTTACTAAGCTAAATCGGAGGAAGAAGTATGAAAAAAGTTTTATGCCTGCTAATGGCAGTCATCCTGATGGTCTGCGGTCTTGCCGCGTGCGGCTCAGGGGGGGATGCAGACAACACGTCTGACCTTGCTTACATACAGAACAAGGGTACGCTGATTGTCGGCGTTACCGTGTATGAGCCAATGAACTATCAGACTGCGGACGGGAAGTGGACAGGCTTTGATACCGAATACGCTGAAGCCGTCGCTGAAAAGCTGGGCGTGGAAGCGCAGTTTGTCATCATTGATTGGGACAATAAGTATACAGAGCTTGATGCAAGATCGATTGACTGTATCTGGAACGGTATGACCATCACGGAAGAGGGCAGGCTGAACGCCTCCATTACCGATCCTTATGTGGAAAATGCGCAGGTCGTCGTCATGGCGAATGACCGGCTTGCCGATTACCCGGATGCTGCGAGCATGCAGGATCTGACCTTCGCCGTTGAAACAGGTTCGGCAGGGGAAAAGGAAGCAACAAACGCCGGCTTCAAAAACGTTACGGTCGTTGCCGACCAGTCCAGTGCCTTGCTGGAAGTCGCCAGCGGTTCTGCGGATGCATGCATCATCGATATCACAATGGCGAATTCCATGACGGGTGAGGGCACGAGCTATGCAAACTACGGATATTCCGTAAAGCTGTCCACCGAGGAATACGGCATCGCGTTCCGTCAGGATTCCGATATGGTTGCAAAAGTCAACGAGATCACGGATGAGCTTCTCGCCGACGGTACGCTTGATGCGCTTGCCGAAGAATACGGCTTGACGCTGATCAAATAAGTTTACAAAATCAAATTGCAGTCGGCAGAGGGGTCCGCTTTCTGCCGACTTGCGCTGTCTGTAAGGATTGCTGTTTATGTTTTGGACGGTCACGCAAAGCTTGCTTAAGGGCTTTGGAACAACAGTTGAAATTTTCGGGCTGACGCTGCTTTTGGCGCTGCCGTTGGGGCTTTTGCTGAGCTTCGGCTCCATGTCGCGCTTTCGAGTGCTGAAATGGCTCGTGAAAACCTTCATCTGGATCATTCGCGGTACGCCGCTGATGCTCCAGCTGATCATTATTTATTACGGCCCCGGGCTTGTAGGCACCTGGGCGCAGGGCTTGGAGCAAAGCAATTTCCTCGTGGATTGGCTTGCCTCTTGGTCCGTATTTGATCGGTTTGTCGCGGTGATCGTGGCATTTGTCATCAACTATTCCTGCTATTTTTCCGAGATCTACCGCGGCGGCATCGAAAGTATCTCCCGCGGGCAGTATGAGGCGGGGCAGGTGCTGGGCATGACGCGCACGCAGGTGTTCTTCAAGGTCGTGCTCCTGCAGGTCGTCAAGCGCATCGTGCCGCCCATGAGCAACGAGATCATCACGCTTGTGAAGGATACGTCGCTTGCGCGTATCATCGCGGTTTATGAGATCATCTGGGCGGGACAGTCGTTCATCAAGTCCGCAGGGCTTTTGTGGCCGCTGTTCTATACGGGCGTGTTCTATCTCGCCTTCAACGGCCTTTTGACGGTCCTGTTCGGACGTATCGAAAAGAAACTCAATTATTTCAGAGGGTAAGCTATGGCGATTTTGGAAGTCAACAACATCTGCAAGCGGTTTCAGGATAACGAGGTGCTTAAGGGTATCAGCTTTTCTCTTGAAGAGGGGCAGGTGCTCTCGATCATCGGCTCGTCGGGCAGCGGCAAAACTACGCTGCTGCGCTGTATTACGGGCTTGGAGACCGCCGACAGCGGCAGTATTTGTGTCGGTGGGCGCATGACCTTTGACAGTGAACGCCGTGAAAAGCTGTCCAAAGCGGAAAAGCGCGAAAACCAGCTTTGCACGGGGCTTGTGTTCCAGTCCTTCAACCTGTTCCCGCAGTATACGGTGCTGCGCAACGTGACGCTTGCAAAAGAACTGTTGGTCAAAGAGACGTGCCGCGCGGAAAAATGCGATAAAAAAGAGAAAAAAGCACGGCTTGCCGCCATCGAGGACGAGGCAAAGCGTGTGATCGAAAGCGTCGGGCTGTCCGATAAGCTCGCCAGCTACCCCTGTGAACTCTCAGGCGGGCAGCAGCAGCGCGTGGCGATTGCGCGTGCACTCATGCTCTCGCCGAAGGTGCTGTGCTTTGACGAGCCGACCTCGGCGCTCGACCCCGAAATCACGGGCGAGGTGCTTGCCGTCATCCGCAAGCTTGCCGAAGAGGGGCGCACGATGCTCATCGTGACGCATGAGATGGGTTTTGCGCGTGAGGTATCCAACGAAGTGATCTTCATGCACGACGGCGTGATCGGGGAGCAGGGCTCGCCCGAAGAGCTCTTTGACCGTCCGCAAAGCACGCGGCTGAAAGAATTTTTAAGCGCGGCACTGCATGCGTGATCTTACTTTGCAAATCAAAAAGGGCGTGTCCGTTTTCGGACACGCCCTTTTTATGTTGGAAGTATAAAACAGATCACAGGGCATTGACGATATCACGCGTATCGCGTGCGATCAGCAGTTCCTCGTTGGTCGGCAGCACGAACACACGCACCTTGGAGTTTTCGGTGGAGATCTCACCCTCCGCGCCCTTTACCAGCGTCGAGTTGTAGGGCTTGTCGATCTCGATGCCAAGGTAGGAGAGCCCGTCGCACACCGTCGCGCGCATATCCTCGGCGTTCTCGCCGATGCCGCCCGTAAAGACGATCGCGTCGATGCCGTCCATAGCGGCGGTATATGCACCGATGAATTTTTTGATCTCATAAATTTGGATCCCGCGGGCAAGTTTGGCACGCTCGTTGCCTTCAGCAGCAGCCTTTTTCACATCGCGGTCATCCGAAGAAAGCCCGGAGACGCCCAAAATACCGGATTTCTTGTTGAGCAGCTCTTCCATTTCGGTAACGCTTTTGTTTTCTTTCTTCATGACATACAGCACTGCGGAAGCGTCGATCGCCCCCGTGCGCGTGCCCATGATCTCGCCGTCCAGAGGGGTAAGCCCCATGGAGGTGTCTATGACCTTGCCGTTTTTCACGGCGGTGATGGATGACCCGTTGCCGAGGTGGCAGGTGACGATCTTCAGTTCTTCAATAGGCCTGCCCATGACTTCGGCACAGCGCGCGCTCACAAAGCGGTGCGAAGTTCCGTGAAAGCCGTATTTGCGAATGCCGTATTTCTCATAGTACTCATAAGGCAGCCCATACATGTACGCCTCGGGCGGCATCGTGGAGTGGAACGCATTGTCGAATACGGCGACCTGCGGCACGTCGGGGCCAAACAGCGCAATGCTGGCGCGAATGCCTTCCAAGTGCGCTGAATTGTGCAGGGGCGCAAGATCGCAAAGGCTTTCAATGCCGTCGATGACCGATTGATCGATCAGCACGCTTTTGTTGAACAGCGACCCGCCCTGGACCACACGGTGGCCGACAGCGGTGATCTCGGAAATGTCGTCTATGACCTTGGTTTCGCCCGTGGTCAGTACATTTTTAACCTCGTGAAACGCAGCGGTGTGGTTCTCCATAGGGACAGGTACATCCTTTGCGGCGACCTTGCCGTTTGCGGTGTAGTGCGTGTAGGAAATGCAGCTTTTTGTCACGTCCTTTACACGCTCGCAAATGCCCTTCGCGATGAGCTGCTCGTTTTCCATGTCGATCAGCTGATATTTCAGCGACGAGCTACCCGCGTTGATAACCAAAACCTTCAAAAAATCTCCTCCGTATCCATTTTATTCTTGCAAGAAACCGGGAACCATATTATTATATACATACTCGCAAAGAAAAGCAAGTCCGAAAGGGGAAAAAGCCATGTCGTGCGCCGGTATCATCGCCGAATACGATCCGTTTCACAACGGTCATTTTTTGCATCTGCGCGCGACTGCACAGCGCGCGCCGGACGGCGTGGTTGTTGTGCTCGGCGGCAATTTTACCCAGCGCGGCGGGGCAGCCCTCCTCGGTAAACGGTACCGCGCCGAGGCAGCGCTGCGCGGCGGGGCGGATTTGGTGCTCGAACTGCCGCTTCCCTTTGCACTCGCCGGCGCGCAGACCTTTGCACGCGGCGGTGTGGAGGTGCTGCACGCACTGGGCTGTGTGGATATGCTTTCCTTTGGCAGCGAGTGCGGAAACACGGAGCTTCTCCGGCAGGCGGCGCGAGCCGTCGACGGTGAAAACACGCAATTTTACATACGCCGCGAGCTGGGAACGGGGAAGCCGTATGCCGCTGCGCGTGAAGCGGCGGTGCGCAGCTTATACGGCGATGCTGTCGCTGACGTTCTGCATGCACCGAACAACATTTTGGGCGTCGAATACATCCGCGCCTGCCATACTCTCGCGCCTGAAATGCAGTTTATGACCGTCGCACGCCGGGGTGCCGCGCACGATGCGCAAAGCCCGACAGGCACTTTCGCGTCCGCCTCCTTTTTGCGCGAGCAGATCCAAAAAGGGGAGACGGTCTCGTCATTCCTGCCGCCGTTTTCCGAAGCAATTTTGCAGCGTGCCTTGCAGAACGGTGATGCGCCCGCATCGATTGAAAAGCTGGAAGTGGCTGTGCTTGCCTTTTTGCGGAAGTGCACGCCGCAGGACTTTCAAAATACGCCCGATATTTCCGAAGGGCTCGAGAACCGCATTTTAAATGCGGCGCGCACGGCGCGGACGCTTTCGGAATTATTTGATACGACTAAAACCAAACGTTATTCCCATGCACGCATCCGCCGCGCGGTGCTTTCCGCCTTCCTCGGTATTGAGAACCGGCATTTGCAGGACGGCGTGCCGTACCTCAGGGTGCTCGGGTTTTCCGAACGCGGCAAACAAATTTTGCATTCTGCAAGAAAAACGGCGCGCGTGCCGGTCGTGCTGCGCGCTTCTGATATAGGTAAGCTTTCCGAGTCCGCGCAGCAGCTTTTTGCACTTGAGTGCGCGGCTACGGATGTATATGCGCTTTGTAAGCCTCGTGTCGGAGCTTGCGGCAGCGAGATGACGGATAATGTGGTGCGGTTCTGATTTTGCATTTTTGCAAGGTGAAACTTGCATTTTTTGCGGAAACGGGTATAATGAAAGACGAATCCGCCGCACGTGCGGCAAAATCTTGCGTTGAGGTCGTGATGGATCGATGAACAGCTCTCTGCTTGCTGTTTTGGAGCAGAATTACCGCCATTTTTCCAAAGGACAAAAGAAGATCGCAGCATATATTACGGAAAATTATGACAAGGCAGCGTTTATGACCGCCGCCGCACTCGGACAAAAGGTCGGCGTAAGTGAATCAACGGTCGTGCGTTTTGCCACGGAGCTTGGCTTTAAAGGTTATCCGCAGCTGCAAAAGGAATTGCAGCAGATGATCAAATCCAAGCTGACCGCTGTGCAGCGCATGGAGGTCTCTCAGGCGCTTATCGGTGACAGCGATATCATCGACAGTGTGCTTACCGGCGACATCGAGCTGATCCGTTCCACCGCCGAGCAGACCTCGCGAGAGGCGTTCTCGGCGGCGATCGCTGAGATCAACCGCGCGCGTCGCATCTACATCCTCGGTGTGCGCTCGTCTGCGGCGCTTGCATCCTTTTTGGCGTTTTATTTCAATCTGGTCTTTGATGCTGTCGTACTCGTGGACACCTCCAGCGCGTCCGAGATGTTCGAGCAGATGTTCCGCATCGGGGAAGAGGATGTCTGTATCGCGATCAGCTTCCCGCGGTATTCTAAGCAGACGGTCAACGCCCTGCGCTTTATCGCAGATAGGGGCGCAAAGATCATAGCGCTTACCGACACGGAAAAATCACCGATCGCATCGTTTGCCACGCATCTTCTGGTCGCGCGCAGCGATATGGCGTCGGTGGTCGATTCCCTGACAGCGCCCTTGAGTCTCATTAACGCGCTGATCGTCGGCGTGACGCTTACCCGCCGGGACGAGGTGTATCAGAATTTCAACGCGCTTGAAAATATCTGGGACGAGTACCAGGTCTACGAAAAAGCAGAGGATTTTGCGGATCATGCAGACAGCTGATGTTTTGGTCGTCGGTGCGGGCGCTGCCGGATGTATGGCGGCGGGCACGGCGGCGCAGTGCGGTGCGGATGTGTTGAGCGTAGAACGCAACGAGCGCGTCGCGCGCAAGGTCTGTATCACGGGCAAGGGGCGCTGCAACGTGACGAACGCTTCGGATGTGCCTTCGCTTGTGCAGAATGTCCCAGGCAACGGACGGTTTTTATACAGTGCTTTTTCCGCGTTTTCCGCCGAGGACACGCAGCGATTCTTTACAGACCTCGGCGTGCCGCTGAAGGTGGAGCGCGGCAACCGCGTGTTCCCCGAAAGCGACAAGGCGATGGATATTGCTGACGCGCTCGCACAGTTTCTACGGCAAAACGGCGTGCACCGTGTGCATGCGCGTGTTTCGGAACTGCTTTTGGAAGACGGTGCGGTGCGCGGCGTGCGCGCAGCTTCCGGCGAGCCGTTTTATGCCGACCGCGTGATTTTGGCGACCGGCGGGCTTTCCTATCCGGCAACGGGTTCTACGGGCGACGGATACCGTTTGGCAAGGCAGGCGGGGCACACGATCACGCCTACGCGACCCTCCCTTTCGGCGCTTCGCTGCCGCGAGGATCTGTGTGCTTCGTGCGCGGGGCTCTCCCTGCGCAACGTTGCGCTTACGGTGGAGGACACGAAAAAGCACAAAGAGATCTACTCCGATTTCGGCGAAATGCTGTTTACGCATTTCGGCGTTTCGGGACCGATGGTGCTTTCCGCAAGCGCGCACCTGCGCGATATGCAGCCTGAACGCTATCGGCTGTATATTGACTTAAAGCCTGCGCTGTCTGAAGAAAAGCTGGATTCAAGGCTGCTGCGCGACTTTTCGGAAAACGGCAACAAGGGGATTGCCAACACCCTCGGACTGTTGCTGCCGCGCTCGCTGATCGCTCCCGTTTTGCGCTTGGCGGGAATCGATCGTGCCGCAAAAACCAACCAGATCTCCAAAGCACAGCGGATGGCGCTTCTGCAAACGGTCAAAGCCCTGCCGCTTACAGTGACCGGCTTTTTTGATATCGACGCGGCGATCGTGACTGCGGGCGGCGTCAACGTGCGGGAAGTTGACCCCAAAACCATGGAAAGCAAGCTCTGCCGCGGGCTTTACTTCGCGGGCGAGCTTTTGGACTGTGATGCTTATACGGGCGGCTTTAATTTGCAGATCGCGTTTTCCACGGGGTATCTCGCGGGACGTGCGGCCGGCAGGAGCGGAAACTAAAACAGACAAAACATTCGGAATATAAAGGAGCAGCATATGGCATTTAATGTAGCGATCGACGGCCCCGCAGGTGCGGGTAAGAGCAGTATCGCCCGTGCGGCGGCAAAGGAACTCGGCTTTATTTATGTAGATACCGGCGCGCTGTATCGTGCGGTCGGCGTGTATGGGCTTCGAAACGGCATCGACAATAAAAATGCCGAAGCCGTGGCGGGAATGCTGCCGCACATTTCCGTGGAACTGAAATTCCGGGACGGCGTGCAGCATGTGTATTTGAACGGTGAGGATGTCTCTGAGGAGATCCGCACGCCTCCCGCATCCATGGCGGCGTCGGACGTGTCCGCTGTGCCTGCCGTGCGGCAGTTTCTGTTCGACCTGCAGCGGGACATCGCCAAAAAGAACGACTGCATCATGGACGGTCGCGACATCGGCACGGTCGTGCTCCCCAATGCGCAGGTCAAGATCTTTCTGACCGCTTCACCCGAAGCGCGTGCGATGCGCCGCTATAAGGAATTGCAGGAAAAAGGCGCCAAGGATACCTACGAGGAAGTGCTCGCCGACCTTTTGCAGCGCGACTACAACGATTCGCACCGCGCCGTGGCGCCGCTCAAACCCGCCGAAGACAGCATAACGGTCGATAATTCCGGGCTGTCGCTCGAAGATTCGATCGAGCAGGTGCTGTCGGTGATCCGCGCGGCGCTTTGATCGCTGAAATCTTACTTTTGAGGAGAATTTATGGCAGAAATTTATGACTTTTCCGAAGCCCGTGAATATAAGCTTTACAGTGCACTCAAGCCGCTCGCCCGTGTGGTGTGTAAAACGCTGTATCGCTGTACCTATATTGGAAAAGAGAATATTCCGAAAACCGGCGGATTTATTTTGGCTTGTAACCATCAAAGCGCGTTTGACCCCATTACTTTAGGCGGCTGCGGTCTGCGTGTGTTCCACTTCATGGCGAAGGAGGAGCTGTTCCGAAATCCGGCGCTTGCCAAGTTCCTGACGCACCTGAACGCTTTTCCCGTCGTGCGCGGGAAAGGGGATATGGCAGCCGTGCATTATGCTGAAGAAGTCATAAAAAACGGCTGGGTGCTCGGCATCTTTCCCGAGGGCACGCGAGCGGAGGATTACCGTCCCGGGCGCGGCAAGTCCGGCGCGGCGCTTATCGCCAAGGCTACGGGCGCAGATGTGCTGCCGGTTGCGATCTATACGGATCAGCATTACAAATGCGGTTCACATTTGACCGTACGATTCGGCAAGCTTATCCGTAATGAAGAATTCGGATTTACCGAGGAAGGTAAATCCCGCGAGCTCAAGGACGCCACGCGCCGTATCATGGGCGACATCACCGCGCTCTGGGAGGAAGGACATTGCAAAAAATAACGCTTGCCAAAACCGCCGGCTTCTGCTTCGGGGTCAGCCGCGCGGTGCACCTGCTCGAAGGTATGGTCGCACGCGGCGAAAAGGCATGCACCTTAGGGCCGATCATCCACAATCCGCAGGTCATCTCGTATTTTGAGGCCCACGGGGTGCGCGTGATCGGGGCGCCGACCGAATGTCACAAAAACGAAACGCTTGTTGTGCGCACACACGGCGTCCCCAAAGAAACACTCGAAGCGGTAGGAAAGATGCCGCTGCACGTGCAGAACGCGACCTGCCCGTTTGTCACAAAGATCCATAAGATCGTTCAGGAACACTCATCCCCCGAAAACGTCACGCTCATTGCAGGGGACAGCACGCACCCGGAGGTCGTGGGCATTCGCAGCTACTGCAACGGGCGCTCCTTTGTATTTAACAGCTTGGAAGAGCTTGAGAACCTGACGGAAGCACAGCCGGATCTTTCAAAAAACGGCATGATTTTGGTCGCGCAGACTACGTTCAGCACAAAAACCTTCAAAAAATGTGTAAAAAAAATAAAAATGGTCTATACAAACGCCGTGATTTTTGATACAATATGTAGTGCGACTGAGGAAAGGCAGGAAGAGGCGTTCCGGCTTTCATGCGAAAATGACGCGATGCTCATCATCGGCGGCAGGCAAAGCTCCAACACCGCCAAGCTGAAAGCCGTCTGCGAATCGAACTGCCCGACCTTTCTGATCGAGACTGCCCGGGAATTGGACGAGATCGACCTGTCCGGGTATCGATCGGTCGGCGTTACTGCGGGTGCATCCACGCCCGACAGTATAATTAAGGAGGTACTGAAAACCATGTCTGAGAATCTTACGCAAGGCCAGGCAGAAATCGTTGAAAAGGAGGAAACCGCAGCGTCTCCCGAAGCCGCCAGCTTTGCCGACATGCTTGAGGAATATATTGATTCGAGTTCCGATCAAACCGTTGTTGGCCGCGTTGTGGCAGTCACCCCGACCGAGATCGAGGTCGAGATTGCCGGCAGAAAGCATACGGGTTATGTGACCGCTGCGGAATACAGCAACGATCCGTCCGTCGATATCACCAAGGATGTACATATCGGCGACGAAATGCATCTTATCGTGATGAAGACCAACGACTCCGAGGGCACCATGGCGCTTTCCAAGCGCCGTTACGACGCCATGAAGGCGTGGGATGAGCTCACGGAGGACAATGAAGCTACCGTAGAGGGCAAGGTCACAGGCGTTGTCGGCGACGGCAAGGGTCTGTTCGTGCAGTACAACGGCATTCGCGTGTTTGTACCCGCATCGCTTGCAAAGCTCAACCGCAGCGATTCGCTTGAGGAAATGGTCGGCAAGACCGTTCAGTTCAAGATCATTGAAGTGGATCGCCGCCGCCGCAGAGTGGTCGGTTCCGTCCGCGCGGCATACCGTGAGGCGCGTGCCGCCGCTTCCGAGGCGTTTTGGGCACAGGCGGAGGAAGGCCAGACCTATACCGGCGTTGTCCGCTCACTGACGAGCTACGGCGCGTTCGTGGACATCGGCGGTGTGGACGGCATGATCCACATTTCCGAACTCTCCTGGAATCGTATCAAGCACCCGTCCGATGTCGTTTCTGTCGGCGATACGGTAGAAGTGTATATCAAGGCGCTTGACCGCGAAAAGAAGAAAATCTCGCTGGGCTATAAGAAGGCGGAGGACAACCCGTGGGAGATCCTGCGCCGTGACTATCCCAACGGTTCTGTGATGAAGGCGAAGATCGTCGGGCTTACGTCTTTCGGCGCATTTGCCAACATCCTGCCCGGTATCGATGGGCTCATCCACATTTCCGAGATCTCGCATAAGCACATTGCCAACCCCGCCGACGTGCTGAAAATGGGCGACGAGGTGCAGGTGCAGCTTTTGGATGTGGACTTTGACAAAAAGCGCGTCAGCCTTTCCATGAAGGCGCTGGAGGATGCACCGGCAGCGGAGGAGACCGCCGAGGAAGCGGCTCCCGTCTCCATTGACGAGCTTGCCGAGCAGATGCAGGCGAAAGAAGCGGCAGAAGTACCCGCTGAAGAAGCCGCACCTGCCGAAGAAGCAGCTCCCGCCGAGGAAGCCGCGCCTGCCGAAGAAGCCGCTCCCGCAGAAGAGGCGGCGCCTGCCGAAGACGCAGCGGAATAAACCGGACTATCGCACACAATAGCTTCCCCAAAGCAGGAGGCGGGTTTTGCAGCCTGCCGCCTGCTTTTTGATTTTTTGGAGAAACAGGAGGTCACAGCATGAACGGTAAGATCTTATCGGTAGCGGTTTTGGCAGTGGGCGCAGCGGTAACGGCCGCTGCGGCAACGCTGAAAAAAAAGGACATCTGCCCCGTCTGCGAAGTCAAAAAGGCAGCGGCGCGCGCCAATGTCCATATCCGCGCCAAGTCCGAATACGCAAACGGCGTTGCGCTCACCCCGCCAATGGGCTGGTCAAGTTGGAATGCGTTCCGCAACAAGATCAACGAGAAGCTGATCCTGGAAGTAGCGGATGCAGTTAAAGCTTCCGGTCTGCAAGATGCAGGGTATCAATACATCAATTTGGACGATTGCTGGCAAAGCTCTCTGCGCGATGAAAACGGCCGTTTGCAGGGTGACTTGACGACCTTCCCGAGCGGCATCCCGGCGCTTGTGCGTGCGCTCAACGAAAAGGGCTTTAAGGCGGGCATTTACTCTTCCAACGGCACGCTGACCTGCGAGGATCTTCCCGCATCGCTCGGGCATGAGCGTATGGACGCCGAGACTTTCGCTTCCTGGGGCATCGAATATTTCAAATACGATTTTTGCCACAATATCAAGATCCCGACCAAAGCCCCGAATATCGCCTATCTTCTGATCGGCGGCGGTGCGCTGCCCGAAGAGATCCGGCTCTATGCGTCGGACGCGGAGCTGGATGGGTCCGCTAAGGTGAATTGGGACAAAAAAGGCAGTTATGTAACGAGACTCGACAGCAATTTGGGATCCATCAAGTTCAGCTTTGTAAACGTCCCCAAAGCGGGCGAGTATGTGTTGACCATCGTGGTGCGCAAGGCGCTCGACGAGGAAAAATTCGTGACCGTGACCGTCAACGGAAAAGACGTATATCCCGTCAGCTTCCCGCCGACCAAGGCATGGAGCAACGAGGGCCGCGTGCAGGTGAAGATCCGGATGCTGGAGGGGAGCAATACGCTGGAGATCCGCAACCCGATCGCGTCAAGGATGGACAGTGCCGCTCTGCAATACATAACGATGGGCAAAGAGCTCAAACGTGCCACCGCGCGCTATGCCGAACAAAACGGCGTGCCCGAAAAGCCGATCGTTTTTTCCATCTGTGAGTGGGGCTGGAATCATCCGTGGCAATGGGGCAGGGAAGCCGGCAACCTCTGGCGCACTACACCTGATATTATGGCGAATTGGGCTTCCGTGGTCGGCATTTACGAGCGCAACGTTCGCCTGTATAAATATGCGTGTGTCGGCGGCTACAATGATCCCGATATGCTCGAGGTCGGCAACGGCAATCTGACGCTGGAAGAAAACCGTTCGCACTTCACGCTCTGGTGCATGATGGCATCTCCTCTGATCCTTGGCAACGACATCCGCCTGTTTATCAAGCCGGACGGTACCGCGGACAAAACCAACGAGGTGCTCAAGATTCTGACCAACCGTGACCTGATTGCAGTCGACCAGGACCCCAAATGCATGCCCTGCCGCCGCGTCAAGACGAACGGGCTTACGGACGTGCTGGTCAAACCCTTGGAAAACGGCGAGATCGCGCTGTGCCTGTTCAATAAGGCGCCCAAAGAGATGACCGTTACCGCGTCGCTGCGCTCGATCGCAAACCAGACTTTCGCGGGGCTGCCCACTGCCACGCAGTATGTCTGCCGCGACCTGTGGGATAAAAACGAGATCACGACGAACGATCTCCTTACCCCCGCTGTTCCTGCCCACGGTGTCAAGGTCTATCGCGTGCACGCAGTTTGATAAAATGTTAAAAGCTTTAGGAGGTTTATATGCAGTATAAAATTGTCGGCGAGCCCATGCCTGCCGTGATCTGCGAATTGCAGAACGGAGAATCCATGATTACCGAACGCGGTTCCATGAGCTGGATGTCCCCGAATATGGAGATGCGAACCAATGCGGGTGGTGTCGGCAAGGCGCTGGGCAGGCTTTTTTCCGGAGAATCCATTTTCCAAAACACCTATACGGCAAACGGTGCAGGTATGATCGCATTTGCGTCGAGCTTCCCCGGTGCGATCCGGGTGGTACAGGTCACACCGGATCACCCTGTTGTTGCGCAAAAGGGCAGCTTTTTGGCGGCGGAATCCAGCGTTGAGCTTTCCGTGTTCTTCCAGAAAAAGATGGGCGCAGGATTTCTTGGCGGTGAGGGCTTTGTCATGCAGAAGCTGTCAGGCAACGGTCTGGCGTTTTTGGAAATCGATGGCTCGGCGGTGGAATACGAGTTGCAGCCCGGTCAAAGCATGATCGTGGACAGCGGCAACCTTGCCATGATGGACGCGACTTGCTCTATGGATATCGTAACCGTCAAGGGTGTTAAAAACGCGCTGTTCGGCGGCGAAGGGCTCTTTAACACCGTTGTGACCGGGCCGGGGAAGATCGTGGTGCAGACGATGCCCGTCAGCGGCGTAGCGGCTGCGATCCTTCCGTATCTTCCGGCAGACCGAAAATAAAAAACATAAGCACCATAGAATCAGAGACGGCTCTGTGTCTTAGAAAAAGATACAGAGCCGTCCCTTTATTGCATTCCATTAAAAAACAGTCGATTCATAATTCACGGTATGAAATGGTGCTTTCGGTTTTGTTCTTGCATCCTGAACACTGCCGGCATCCACAAAATACCAGTTATTGAATCTTTTTTGCATCTTTTCATCGGGGTAGCGGCGATCGATAAATCGGGCAATGCGGCTTTCTGCCCGCATGCCGCGATGCCGCCTGCTCCATCTGTAAAGCACAAGACTCGTGAAAACGGTATCGACGGCGACAAACAGCGCGATGCAAAATGCCGTAATTTGCCAAAAGCTGTCCGCGGAGAAGGCAAGGAAGCGGTTGACAGCGGGCATCAGCAGTTGGAACATGCAGCCGTAACCCCCCCCACACAAGTGCCATTTTTAAGTTGACAAAGCCCTTGAGGTTCATAAATGTTTCGGAATAATCCCACGCGCGCATACCGAGCCCGTAGTACACAAGCGCCCCGCCCGCCAATTCAACAAGCATGCCGACGGCGCCGAATACGATGAATTTTACAGCGAGGGGCTGTCCCACAAGCAAAAGCGAACCGATATAGCATCCTGCACAGCCGAACCCATAGATCGTGCAGAACGGCGACCAGAGCAGGGTGGTATGCGTTTGCCAAAAACCGTAGCGATAGCGCCACCAGATACCTTCAAGGATAACGCCGAGCAGGCTGCCGATCACAAACAGCCATAGGCAGCGGCATAGCATGTTGATCATGTTCTCCATATGTATCCTCCTGTAGTTGCTTGTAAACCGGAATTGTATCGGACAAGTATACTATAACGGCTCTATGTTAAGAGATTGTTAATGAATTAACACAGTATTGTTAAACTTTGTAAGCTATTAGATGCAGAAGTCAAATATGGAAGGAGAGCATTGTGCACAAACCCGTAGGGCGGGGGAAACCCCTGTTCGGGGAAATGTCCGCGTAAGCGAAAAAGGATGCCGCGTTCGGTGGATTCTTGCTCCCGCCACCAAAAACATCTGCACAACCCCGTAGGGACGGGTTTCCATGCCCGCCCGAGCAAAGTACGGCAGGAAAAACCGACGGCTGCAAAGAAAATGGAAATTCTGTACGCATCGTAGGGACAAGCCTTGCGCTTATCCGTGTGCTTTGCTAACATCTTCTCATGCTTTCGGCGAAGCAATTCAAACAAAAAAACGTGAATCGCGGACAGCCGCAAGGGCTGTCCCTACGATTTAAGACAGGGGACGGTTCTGTGTCTTGTATAGACATGGAACCGTCCCTTGTCTGTCTTGTCCGCTCGACCAGCTTGGAAAATATTCCCTCTTGACAGTCGAACAAATGTTCTATATACTAAAATAGAACATTTGTTCGACACTTGTGATAAGAGGCGAACGAGATGGAGCGTGTCATCTTACACAGCGACATCAACAACTGCTATGCGTCTGTGGAATGCCTATATGATGCCTCCCTGCGCGGCAAGCCGGTCGCGGTCGGCGGCTCTGTGGAAACGCGCCACGGCATCGTGCTTGCCAAGTCCGAGCAGGCGAAGCGATGCGGCGTTAAAACGGGCGACGCACTTTGGCAGGCAAGAGAAAAATGCCATGATCTGGTGGTCGTGCCGCCGCATTTTGAGCGGTACAAGCGCTATTCTGAGCTTGTGCGCGGCGTTTACCGCCGTTATACCGATCAAATCGAGCCGTTCGGGCTCGATGAAGCGTGGCTGGATGTGACCGATTCCCAGCGTCTGCTCGGTGCGGGCGGCTGCATTGCCGACGACATCCGCCGCACCGTACAGCGGGAGCTGGGGCTGACGGTTTCGGTCGGCGTTTCATTCAATAAGATTTTTGCAAAGCTCGGTTCGGATATGAAAAAACCGAATGCCGTCACCGTGATCGACAAGCAGGATTTCCGCGAAAAGATCTGGAATCTGCCCGTCGGCGATATGCTCGGCTGCGGGCGCTCTACCGTAAAGAAGCTCAGCACCTACGGCGTTCGCACCATCGGACAGCTTGCGGCGTGTGATCGTGCATTTTTAAAAGCGCTGTTCGGCAAAATGGGCGATGTGCTTTGGTCTTATGCCAACGGTCTGGACGCTTCGCGCGTACAGCCGGACGGCTTCGTGCCCGTATCCAAAAGCATCGGGCACGGCGCGACGTGCATACATGATCTGGAGAGCGAGCACGAGGTCTGGCTTGTGCTGCTGTCACTTGCCCAAGAGGTCGGACGACGGCTGCATGAGGAGGGGCTTGCCGCCACGGCGGTGCAGATCGGCGTTAAAAACAGCGCGCTGTTTGTACAGCAATTTCAAAAGCCGCTGCCTTTACCGACGCAAAGCGCTATAGAGCTTGCGCGTGCAGCATTCGGGCTGTTTTGTGAGCAATATCGGTGGACGCTGCACGTGCGCGCGCTTACCATCCGTGCCATCCGCCTGCAGCCGGACACTATACCCGTGCAGACCGATCTGTTCACGGATTTCGCACGGCACGAGCGGCAGCAAAAAATTGACAAGACGGTGCTTGCGATTCGCCGGCGCTACGGCAAAAACGGGATCTTCAACGCCTGCCTGCTTTCGGAGCACGCCATTCCGCAGAATGCACCCGACTTCGCCGTGCTGCCGGGAATGCCGTATAAATAAAACGGTTCCTTCGGTGAAAAATAGAACAAAAACCGATTGCGCACGGCTAAAAAGCTGTGTATTTGAGAGAATATAAGGACGATGCAAAAAAACTTGCGCGCACAGCGTTGACGTTTGACAAATTTTGGTTTATCCTATATTTGAGGAAGATTTGTGAATTCTCTTTTTCCTCTCTTGGAAAGGTGTCTTTACGTATGCGAAAAACCAAAATCATCTGTACTGTAGGTCCTGCGACCGATAAACCCGGCGTCTTGGAAAGCATGATGCGCGCGGGTATGAATGTGGCGCGCTTTAACTTTTCCCATGGAGATTATGCTGTTCATCAGCGCCGTTTTGAGCAGCTTGTGGAACTGCGCGAAAAGGCGGGGCTTCCTGTCGCCTCCATGCTCGATACCCGCGGCCCCGAGATCCGTCTGGGCACGTTCCGCGATCATAAGCCCGTGGAGATCCACACGGGGGAGGAATACACCCTGACCACACGGGATGTCGAGTGTGATGAAAAAATCGCTTCCGTGACATTTAAGGGCTTGCCGGGCGATGTGCGCGTCGGTACACGCATCCTCATCAACGATGGCTTGGTTTCCATGGTCGTCAAAAAAGTGACCGAAACGGACGTGATCTGCGACGTGATCGACGGCGGTATGCTGTCCGACCACAAAGGCGTCAATGTGCCGGGCGTGGAGCTTTCCATGCCGTATCTTTCCGAGACCGATATGAACGATCTCGAATTCGGTGCAAAGCTCGGCTTCGATTTCATCGCGGCATCGTTTGTGCGCTCGGCGGCGGACGTTGCATATCTGCGCAAATTCACCAATGCCCTCGGCTGGCGTTCTGTGCGCATCATCGCGAAGATCGAAAATATGGATGGCGTCAATAACATCGATGAGATCATCGACGAAGCGGACGGCATCATGGTCGCACGCGGCGATATGGGTGTGGAGATCCCGTTTGAAAAGATTCCACCCATCCAAAAGCGCCTCATCAAAAAGGCATACAGCGCCGGCAAACAGGTGGTCACCGCCACGCAGATGCTGGAATCCATGATCACCAACCCCCGCCCGACGCGCGCCGAGATCACAGACGTCGCCAACGCCGTGTATGACGGTACCTCTGCGATCATGCTTTCGGGCGAGACGGCAGCGGGCGCACATCCCGTGGAGGCAGTGGAAACCATGGCGCTCATTGCTGAAAGCACCGAGTCCCAGATCGACTATGTGACACATTTTAAGGCGTTCGGCAACGACAGCAATACGACCATCACCAACGCCATTTCGCACGCAACCGTGACCACGGCGCACGACCTCGGCGCAAAAGCGATCATTACCGTCACCAAAAGCGGCTCGACAGCGCGCATGATCTCCAAGCACCGCCCGCAGTCCATGATCATCGGCTGCACCACAAACGATACGGTCTGCCGCCAGATGAGCATGTCGTGGGGCGTTGTGCCGCTGATGTGCGACGAAAAGCGCAACACGGACGAGCTGTTCTCCCATGCCGTGGACGTTGCCCGCAAAAACGGTTTGGTGGAGAAAGGGGACACTGTGGTGATCACCGCAGGCATCCCGTTAGGCATTTCGGGCACGACCAACATGCTCAAGGTAGAAACGCTGTAAATGGTAATCAGTAAGTGACCTGTATACAAGACAGGGAAAAAGCCCGTGCATTTTGCACGGGCTTTTCGTATGCCGAAAAACTTATTCTGTATCGTGCGGGGCGGGTGCGGCGCCGCTGCCGTCTGTAGGGGCAGCGCCCTCTTTCTGCATTGCCGCGATCTTTTCTGCACGGCGCTCCTCCAGATCTTGAAGCATCTGCCGTTTGAATTCGCCGCGTACATTGAAGAACAGCAGCGAAACGCCGTACATGAACCGCGCGAATGCGGGCAGCAGGCAGAACAGGATCCAAAAGCCGTCCAAAACGGTGACGTCGGTTTCCCGCACCACGTTGCCGAATACGTCCGTGTGCGCTTCATAACCGACCCATGTGATCACAACGCCGGAAAGAAGACCCGTCACAGCGTTGGCAAGCTTCTGGAAGTAGCCGGAGACCGTAGCGATAAGCGCTTCGTTGCGCACGCCGTATTTCCATTCGCCGTAATCGTACACATCGCCCTGCAAAACCGCGCCGACTACGTTGATCAGCTGGTTCGGCAGACCGCAGATGGTCAGCATCAGCGTGATGCAGATCATATTGAGGATAATGTTCCTTGCACTATCCCATTCGCCAAAAGGCTTATAGCCGATCAGCCACAGGACGGTATATGCCACACCGCCGAAAAGCCCCGCCAGAACGCCGGCGTTGCGCGCACCGATCTTACGGATAATCTTCGGTGCAAGCGGGACGATAAAGTAGTTCGGAATTCCCGTAAACAGACCGGCAATCGTAGCATAGCTCTGTTTGCCGGCGTTGTGCGTCCAAAAGAAAACCTCGCTTGAAGAACCGACGGACTTGAATCCGTTGAAGAAGTAGTTGAGCTGCAAGACGAGCATCGGACGGTTTTTGAATGCAATTTTGAAGGATTCCCAAATACTGACAGACTTGATTTGCTCTTTGGAGGCCAACGGTACGCGCTCACGCAGGACAAAGAAGCCGTAAATAGCGGTGCCGGCGGAAATTACGACCATGATAAACGCAAAGCCCAAATAAACGTCTTCCTGACCGACGCTGTTGTTTGTCAGGTCGGGCAAAAAGTCAATGAAGAAAGGCAAAAAGGAGGGAATCCATGTTCCGAACAGCTCCATGAACTTTTGTGCCGCGATCAGGTTGTTGCGCTCGTTGATGTTCGGCGTGACGTTGTAAAGCAGGATGTTGAACGTGTTGAAATACGACATGCCAAGGTTGTGCGCAAAGATCGCCACGACCGCCCAAATGACCTTAAAGGTGGTGGTCGTCAAAAACGCCGGTGTGGAGAACATCATCAAAATGGCAAGACCCCACACGGGCGTGGTGATGATCAGGTACGGCCGCAGCTTGCCCCAGCGGGTGCGCGTGCGGTCCACGATCAGTCCCGAAAGCGTGTCATCCAGCGCGTCGTAGATCGACTCAAACATAATGATGGAGCCGTATGCGGAGCCGGACAGCCCCAAAAAGCTGATCATGAAAAACTGACGATACGCATTGATGAATTGGTTGAGATTCTTTTGCCCGAAAGAGGTGAGCAAAAAGGCGAACATCTCGCGCGGGCGTAAGTATCGCCGGTTTTGTGCCGAGGCTTTTTTGATTTCCTGCTCTACCTCGTTTTCCATCTGTTCTTCCGCTTGCACGGCGGCGGTTTCCTCTGCCTGCACGGCGGTTTGCGCTTCAGCCAAAACGTCACATCCTTTTCCCGTGGGGGAGTTGATTCAAAAAAATTAAGGAATACAATACAAATCTTTATAAGTCTAACATATTTTAGGTCGGTGTTCAATACAGGCGAAGTGTAAAAATTTCACTTATATTTTTGTATACTTTTGCGTCTCCGCTACGGCAAGCGCGTCGCACCGTTCGTTTTCGGGGTGTCCCGCGTGCCCTTTGACCCATATGATCTTAACGTCATGCTTGCCGCAAAGCTCCAAAAGCTCCTCCCAAAGCTCGGGATTCAAAGCGGGCTTTCCGTCGCTTTTTTTCCAGCCCCGCGCCCGCCAGGAAGCAGCCCAGCCCTTTGTAATGCCGTCCGCAACATATTTGGAATCCGTGCACAGCGTGACGCGGCACGGGTATTTAAGCACTTTTAACCCTTCGATTGCGGCGGTCAGCTCCATTTTGTTGTTCGTAGTCTGCGCACTGCCGCCGGAAAGCTCTTTTTCGCGTGTGCCGCAGCGCAGGATCGCGCCCCAGCCGCCCGGACCCGGGTTCCCGGAGCAGGCGCCGTCCGTAAACAGTTCGACCTCTGTTTGTTTTGCTGCCAATGCTTTCTCTCCTTATAAATGCGCCGCCAGCGTTTTGAGCGAATCCTCCACCACGCTTGCGCGGATGGGACTTTCGCGGTAGGTTTTTTCATCCGTCACGCCCGTGAGCACCAGCACCGATGGAATATCGTGCTTTTGCCCGATGAGAATATCGGTTTCCAGCCTGTCCCCAATGAAGCAAAGCTCTTGGCTTTCGCAGCCGAGGGTGTACGTAAGATAGTCCACCGTATAGTGGTGCGGCTTGCCCATAACCAGCGGCCGCCTGCCCGTAGATGCTTCGATCATCGCCATCATCGAGCCGGTGTCGGGCATAAAGCCGTCGGCAGTCGGGCAGTTAAGATCCGGGTGTGTCGCAATATATTCCGCGCCGTTTGCAAGGAATCGGCACGCATCCCAAAGCTTTTGGTAAGTCAGGGTCGTATCAAATCCAAGTACTACGATGTCGGGATCCTTGTCAACGAGCTTGATGCCCGCTGCCTGAAAATCTGCCGTCAGCCGCTCGTTGCCGAGCAGAAATACCGTTTTGCCCGCTTTGTGCCGGTCCAAATAATCCGCCGTCACATGCGACGAAATGACGATTTTGTCCTCAGCTACTTCACAGCCCATTTTGGCGAGCTTTTCACGGCAAACAGCAACGTTGTTGGACGAATTGTTCGTGAAGAAACAGAAATCCTTGCCGCATGCGTGCACGCGATCCAAAAAATCGAGTGCGCCGTCTATGAGCGTGCCGTCAAGGTAAAATGTACCGTCCATGTCGATGATAAAATATTTGACTTTTTCGAATACGGAGTTTATGTCCATGAAACGTCTCCTAACCTAAAGTGCAAATATTGTAGCATACTTGCGGGAAAAAGAAAAGAAAAAAGAATTTAACAAAAATTCGGGGAAGGTGCATTTTACAGTGGATTTTCCCGACGCGCCGTGCTACAATAGCCGCAGAGCACTTTTGCGGAGGAACACCATGCTGAAACTGATCTCGTGGAACGTCAACGGGCTGCGCGCCATCGTCAACAAAAACTTCGAAACCGAATTCCGTGCGCTCGATGCGGACTTTTTCTGCTTGCAGGAGACAAAATTGCAGGCGGGGCAGCTCGAGCTGCAATTCGACGGTTACGAAGCCTTTTGGAATTACGCCGAGAAAAAAGGCTATTCCGGGACGGCAATCTTTGCAAAGGAAAAGCCGCAAAATGTATTTTACGGGCTCGGCGACGCGTATTACGACAGCGAGGGGCGCGTGCTCACGCTCGAATACCCCGAATATTTCGTGGTGACCTGCTATACGCCGAATTCCCAGGACGGCCTTCGCAGGCTGGAGTATCGTATGAGCTTTGAAGACCGATTCCGCGCCTACCTTCGGAAATTGGACGCGCAAAAGCCGGTCATCTTCTGCGGGGATCTGAATGTGGCGCACGAGGAGATCGACCTTAAAAATCCGAAGCCGAACCGCGGCAATCCCGGATTTTCCGATGAGGAACGCGAGAAATTTTCCAAACTGCTCGCGGCGGGCTTTACCGATACATTTCGGTATTTCTATCCCGACTTGGCGGGTGCTTACTCCTGGTGGTCGTATCGCTTCCATGCCCGCGAAAAAAACGCGGGGTGGCGTATCGACTATTTCTGCGTGTCCGACCGCCTTTGTGAAAAGCTGATCGACGCATCCATCCACAGTGAGATCTTCGGCTCCGACCATTGCCCTATCGAACTGCAAATTGACCTTTAAAAGGGGATCGTATCTATGACCTACCGGCAAGCGGTGGATTTCTATCATTCCCGGCTGCGTTTCGGCATGCAGCCGGGCCTTTCGCGTATCAAGCGCCTTCTCCATGCACTCGGCGACCCGCAGGGAAAGCTGCGCTTTGTCCATGTGGCGGGCACGAACGGCAAAGGTACGACCGCCAATATGCTCAGCCGTATTCTGGTAGAAGCCGGGTATAAAACGGGCTTGTTCACGTCACCTTACGTGTTCTCTTTCTGCGAGCGCATGCAGATCGATCATCAAAATATCGGGGAAGCGGAACTCGCACGCATCACGGCACGTGTAAAAGCTGCGGTTGAAGAAGCGGAAAAAGCGGGGGAGGGTCCCACGGAGTTTGAGACGATCACTGCGGCGGCATTGCTGTATTTTTATGAGGCGCACTGCGACATTGTGGTGCTCGAGGTGGGGCTCGGCGGGCGGCTCGACTCTACCAACATCATCCCGTGCCCGCTTGTGAGCGTGATCACTTCCATAGCGCTCGATCACACTGCCGTGCTCGGCGATACGCTCGGGCAGATCGCCGCTGAAAAGGCAGGTGTTTTGAAAGAAGGCGGGCACTGCGTCACCACGGCGAACCAGCCGCCGGAAGCGATGCAGGTTTTGCGCACGACCGCCGAAGAACGGCACAACACGTTTACAGCGGCAGATCCAAAATGCGCTGAAACTTTGTCGGAAAGTCTTGGCGAGACGATGTTTCGTTACAGCGGCGAAACCTATACGATCCCGCTGTGCGGCGTGCATCAGGTGGAAAATGCCGTTACCGTCATAGAAGCCGCAAAACTTCTGCGCGGGGTCACAATGGAGCATGTGCGAACGGGGCTTGCGAAATCGGTCATGCACGGGCGTATGGAGCGGGTCGCCCGATGCCCCGATGTGCTTTTGGACGGCGGGCACAATCCCGAATGCGGACAGGCGCTGGCCGGCGTTTTGCGAAGGTTTGCGCCAAAGGATTTGACGGCGGTCATCGGGATGATGGAGGATAAGGACACAGCGCACTATTTGGCGCAAATTTTACCGTTTTGCCGCCGTGTGATCTTCACAAAGCCCGACAACCCGCGTGCGGCAAGTCCCGAAAGCCTTGCCGAAACTGCACAAAGCTTTCACAGTGAAGTCCGCTGTGTGTCCGATCCGCAAAAAGCGTATGAACAGGCGCTGTCTGTCACTCCCGAAAACGGCATGGTGCTTGTCTGCGGCTCGTTTTATTTGCTTTCAGATATCAACTTTTAAGTAAGAAAACGCAAAAATCCCCGACACGTCGTGCGGCGCGTCGGGGGTTTTTATGTTCTGGGCATACGGCTTTGCTTAGCGGTAATCCTCCCGCGTATTTAAGAATTTCTTTTCCTCCGGCAGCAGGTCAAGACCAATCGTGCCGCCCGGGTTCATCAAGTAATCGGGATCGAAATAGTTTTTGAGCACTTTGAATACGCCGTATTCCTTTTCGCCGATATACCCCTCCAGCCACGGGGCAAACATCTTGCCGATGCCGTGGTGGTGCGAAATGGCGGCGCCCGATTTCTGGATCGCGTCGAGAATGGTGGTGTGGTAGCGTTTGAATGCGTCCGCGTCGTTCATCTTGGTGATGAAAATGAAATACAGGTTCGCGCCCTGCGGGTAGCAGTGCGACATATGCGTGGTCACGACGGTGTTGGGCAGCGCGTGGCAGACCTTGCGCACGTCGCGGTGCACCTGCGCCATGTTCGACCAGTTCACGGTGCATTCCAGCGTGTCGGTGATGACGCTGAAATCCATCAGCGTGTCGCGCAGGTACGGGTCGTTGAAGCGGCCCTTTTCCCAGCTCTTTGTGACATAGCCCGTCATCGGCATCGCACCGTGCTTGAGCGCGATCTTGGCAATGTTTTTCGCCACGTTCTTGGAAAAGCCCTTTTCGCCGTCGGTAAAGCCTAAGAACATGCAGCGTTCCATGTCCTTAAAGCCGAATTTGTCAAGCAGGGGCTCCAGCGGGGTCTCATCCACGTTATAGAGCTTGAGCATCAGGTGCGTTTCCTCGGGATCGGAAAGGCGGAATACCGAGGAGTAGCCGCATTCGCACTGCATCATCTCGCGTGCGGCGTCCATAGCGATCTCCCAATTCTTGAACATGTAGGAGAAACGCTTGCGGTTTTCGGGCATCCAGCGGAACACGCGCAGCGTGACCTCTGTCAGCACACCGAATGTGCCCTCCGAGCCCATCATAATCTGGTTGAGGTTCGGACCCGTTGCTTCGCGCGGGTAATGGCTCGTAACAATGCGCCCGATGGGCGTCGCATATTTTTGCGAGAGCACGATGTCCGTGATCGTGCCGTAATAGGTGCTGTTCTGCCCGGCACCGCGCGTGACCGTCCAGCCGCCGACGCTGCTGTACTCAAAGGACTGCGGGAAGTGCCCGCAGGTATAAGCGCGCTTTGCGCCGAAGAGCTTCGGCGCGCTTTGCAGCGTTTCTTCGAGCTTCGGGCCGGACATGCCCGCCTGCACGGTGATGGTCTGGTCGGTTTCGTTAAAGCTGATGACCTTATTGAAGCGTTTGCGCATGTCAAGCGTCATCCCGCCTTTAACGGCCTCCATACCGCGCGTGACAGAGCTGCCGCCGCCGTAGACATACAGCGGGATCTTATTTTCAACCGCATATGCCACAAGCTGCTCGACCTGCTCGGTTGTGTCTGGATAGACAACTACATCCGGCAGATTTTCGATCTGCTTGTGCCGCAGACGCAAAAGGTCATAGCCCGTGCAGCCGTAAGCGACCGCAAGGCGAGGGTAGTCCTCAGTCGTTACGAACTCGTCGCCGACGATCTTTTTGAGCGCTTCGACATGCTTCGGGTCGATTTTGGAAGGGTAATCCGACAGATCGACCTTATCAAAGCCGATGTCGTCGGTGTAATCCTTGAAATCGTCGTCGGTCATTTTGAAGGTTTCCTTCATCAGCTTGTAAAGGGATTCCTTCGGGTATTTGAAAAATTCGGGGTCGCCCCAGCGGAAGATCGAACGGTAGCTGCCCTCCGGCGCGGGGGTCAGCACCCATTTCGGCTCAAAGCCCTTATACGGTTTGTTGCTCATTCAATATCTCTCCTTTTTGTGATTTTGATGATTCTGCGGTAAATGGGTTCCAAACGGCGGAAGACCTTATTGTACGCGCCCGTGTACAAGTCCATATAGGTCTCGTGCTCCGTTTTACGGGGCGTGAACACATCGGTCTCGTGCACCATATGTGCGATCGCATCGTCATAATCCCGGAAAACGCCTTTTGCAAGAAACGCGACCATCGCCGAGCCTACGGAGCAGGCCTCGTGCGTCTGGATGCGCTTGACGGGGACCCCGAACACATCTGCGGTGATCTGGCAGACGATGTCGCTGCGCGCGCCGCCGCCGCCGACGAATACTTCGTCGATATGCAGTTTGGCGCGTTTTTGCAGGATCTCCAGAGAGTGGTACAGCTCAAAGGCGATGCCCTCAATGATCGCACGGTAAAAATGCAAATGGGTGTGGTAGTCGGCAAAGCCGATAACCGCCCCGCGCGAGGTCGGGTTGATAACGCCCGGCGTCCAGTACGGCTGCAACAGCAGCCCCTCGCAGCCCGGCGGAAGACGCTCAATATATTTGTCCAAAAGCTGTTCGGGTGCGCAGCCCAGAACGCTTGCCTCTTCGCGCTCCGCTGCGCCGAATTCTTTCACGAACCAGGACACCAGCCAAAAGCCGCGGTAAATTTCGATCTCCGGGTTGAAAAGATGGTTCGGAACGGCAGGGTAGGCGGGCATGAACTGCTGCGGTTCCACGTAATTCTCCACGGCGATCTGCACGGTCGCGGTTGTTCCAAAGGAGATCGCGGCGCGGTTGGACTTTACGACCGAAAGCCCCAGTGTCTCGCAGCCCTTATCCGATCCCGTTGCGATCAGCGGAAGACCTGCGGGAACGCCGCTGTGTTGGGAGAATTCTTCTGTGATTTGCCCGATCACTTCGCCCGATTTCACAAGCGGGCACAGCTTTTCATTTTCCACGTAGCAGACGCATTTTGTAAAGCTCGAATCTTTTTTCCAAACACGGTGCTTGTAGTCAAAGGGAATGTGCCCGATCATGTTTGCCTCGGAATCCGCCAGCACACCTGTCATTTTGTAATTGAGATAGGTTGGCAGCATCACATAGTGCGCCGTTTTTTTCCAAAGCTCCGGCTGGTTTTGCCGGATCCAGTTGGAGGCGGAAGCACGGTAGAGGATCTTGCTTGCCTCCTCCATACCTGCCAAGCGGAAGATCCATTTTTTCCACAAGGGGAACGGATCGTCAAAATCCGCCTGTCGTTTGTCCAGCCACAAAATGATGTCGCGAAGCGGCTCGTTGTTTTCGTCCAGACACAGCACCGTATCGCGAATGGTCGTGATCGTCACGGCAAGGATGTTTTGCAGCTTATCCTTGTTGCGTTCGCAAACAACTTTTCCCGCTTCGCATATGCGGTCGTAATAAAAGTCGGGACGCTGCTCCGCCCATCCGGGATTGCGCGAATAATACGGTTCATCGTATTTGATCTGGTGAAAATCCGCAAAGCTGCCGTCGGGGCGAACCAACAGGCAGCGTGCGCTTTGCGTGCCGACGTCAAAGGTCAGCACGAGCTGTGTGTCATCCATGGCAGTTACCTCCCTTCACCCGTGTACAGCATATCGGACGTGGCAATAACGTCTACCCCAAGCCCCAGGACGTTTTGGATCACCGCATCGCCGCGCCGCACACGCTCTTTTACGACCGTATGGTTGATCTCCCGCATCACGTCAAATATGCGGTCTTTCGGGATGTCCGCGGAAACGCGGACGGGGAGTACCGGCGCTTCCGGAAAATCGGTGCGCACCGTGGAGCAGATGGTGCGCATGGGTGCCGTCATTTCGGAAACGGCAAACTGTTCGCCGCGCTTGCAGCTGTTGCCGGAGACAACATATGCACCGTCTTTTTCTTCAATGTGCATGGTGCAGCCGCGCGGGCAGACGATACAGACGAGCTCATCCATTTGCTTTCACCTCGATATCAAATTCGATTTTCGAAGATGCGTCCAACGGATATTTCGAAAAATCCACCGTCAGCCGTTCCATTTCCGGCGGACGCAGGAACGGATACTTTTTGGAAAATACCTCGTTCCCGTCTATCCGCATTTTAAAGGTGCAGTTGTTCAAAATGTCGCGGCTGCGGAAATACAGCACCGTTTCGCGGTTATCTGCATCCAGATCGAGCCGCTGCGGCACGATATAGGAGAGCATTTTTGTTGCGTTTATCGGTATTTCCTGTCGCTTTTTACGCACATACAGCGCCGCGTTTTTGCCTGCGCATTCGCCGCTTTCGGAAACATAGTCCACAAGGTCGTTCACATGTAAAGCGTTCCCGCAGGAAAATACGCCGTCCACCGAGGTCATCAGCTGTCCGTTGCACAGGGGGCCTTTGGTTTTCGGATCGATCTCTACGCCCAAGGATTCCGCCAGCTCGTTTTCGGGGATCAACCCAACAGACAATATCAGCGCATCGCATTCTATGATTTGTTCCGTACCGGCGAGCGGCTGCATTTTATCATCTACTTCTGCGATCTCTACGGCGGTCAGGCGGTCGTCGCCGAATACGCGCGTGACCGTATGGGAGAGATACAGCGGAATGTCATAGTCGTGCAGGCACTGGTGGATATTGCGCGTGAGTCCCGAGGGCGTGGGCTTTGCCTCGTAAACGCCCAGCACCTTGGCACCCTCCAGCGTGAGCCGCCGAGCCATAATAAGACCGATGTCGCCGCTGCCCAAAATAACACATCGCTTCGTCGGAAGCTCGCCTAAAAGGTTAGTTAAATGCTGCGCCGTACCTGCGGTGAATACGCCTGCCGGGCGCGTGCCGTGAATGGAGACCTGCTTTGCGGTACGTTCCCGGCAGCCGGTGGAAAGCACCAGCGTTTTGGCCTCGATCGTTTCTACGCCGTCACGCGAAACGAGCGTCACATGAAAGCCGCCGCCTTGTGCGGGTACGATGCGGGTCACAAAGGTCAGCGTCATCGCGGGGATATCCGCTTTGTGGAACGCATCGATAAACCGTTCCGCATATTCGGGACCCGACAGCTTCTCCCCAAATCGCACAAGCCCGAAGCCGTCGTGGATGCATTGCTTTAAAATACCGCCGAGCCGCGCTTCACGTTCGATAAGCAGCGTGTTCGCACCGTTCTCGTGCGCCGCTATTGCCGCAGCAAGCCCCGCAGGGCCGCCGCCGATAACGACCGTGTCGAATGTACGCATCCCTTTCCCTCCTTATTTCGTTCTGCCGAACGTAATGGTCGATTCCGCAGAGGATTTTTTGACTTCGCTTAAAGGCACGCCTAAAAACTCGGCAATGATCTGCATCACTGGCGGGGAACAGAAGCCCCCCTGGCAGCGTCCCATGCCGGGGCGCACGCGCTTCTTTACGCCGTCCACGGTCGGTACGCAGATGGGGGAGCGCAGAGCGTCTAAAATCTCCCCTTTGCTTACTTCTTCGCAGCGGCAGACCATAATGCCGTAATCGGGATTTTTGCGGATCATCTCGGCGCGCTGTTCATCGCTCATTTCCCGCAGAACGGGCACGCCGTGCCGGATGGGGGAAAAGTCTGCGTTCTTTTCCACCGCTATTTCTTTTTTGAGCATATCTACCGCCATGTCGGCGATGTCAAGCGCAACGGCGGGGGCTGTGGTCAGCCCCGGGGACTGGATGCCTGCGCAGTGGATGAGGTTTTTTGTCTTGCGCCCGCGCTCGATGATGAAGTCCTCTTCAAAGGTCGGGGCGCGCACACCGGTGAAATAGGTGATGATATCCCGCTCGGAAAGGCGCGGCATGGTCTTTTTCTGCTTGGCGAACACATGCTCAATGCTTTCCCTGCGCGTGGCGACATTTTCCTTTTCATAGGTTTCTACTGCGTCGGGTCCCACAAGCAGATTGTCATGCACCGTGTGCAGAATGCCGCCGCCCTTGGAGTGCGTCTTACTGCGGGTGATCTCTTTGATAGAAGCGATCGAGTGCATGAATGCCCCCGCTTTTTTGTCGAGAATGGAGTTTGTACCGCGCCGCGGATGAATGGAAAAGAAGCGGTCGCCTGCCATTTTGGCAATATCCTCTGAAAACACGCCGGCAGCGTTGATCACAAGATGCGGATAAATCGTGCCGCGGTTGGTTTCCACACTTTTGATTTTTCCGTTTTCGAGCTGCATGGAAAGTACGGCGGTGTTGAGCGCCACCTCTGCGCCGTTTTGCACGGCGTTTTCGGCATAAGCGATCGTCAGCCCGTAGGGACACACGCACCCTGAGGAGGGGTTGGATATCGCAAATTTGAATTCCTCGCCGAAATTCGGCTCTGCGCGGTGCAGTTCTTCGCCGGAGATCAGCTTGGTGTCGGAAATGCCGTCGTGCTGTTTGCGCCATAAGCAGTAGAGCGCCACAAGCGGCTTTAAGTATCCTTTATTAAAGCACACATATTGCCCTACACGCCGAAACGGTACGTCCAGCTCTTTACAGACCTGTGCATACATCGCATTGCCTTTTCGTATGTAGTGGTGTTTCAAAGAGCCTTTGGAAAGGTCAATGCCCGGGTGTACTTCGCCGTCGTTTCTGCCGGAAGCCTGCAGCGCAAGGTCAGGCTCTTTGTCTACGAGCAGAATATCGAGCTTCCATCTGGAAAGTTCTCGCGCGATGCTCACGCCCGAAATGCCGCCGCCGATAATCAGTACGTCGGGCTTTCTGCCATCCAGTGCATCATCGTGAAGAGACGGCAGACGCATCGGCGTGTCTTTTACCTCGTCACAGACGATGTCGTTGACAACGTGGGTGGTGCTGTATTTGGTCGCAGCAGTTTGGCAGGCATCCACCACGTCTTTCCATGTGGGCAAATGCCCCTGCAAAACGATGCATCCGTTGCGCAGTATCGCGCGCACCGCGCCGCCGTAGCGGGCATACAGCTTTTTATTGATCCTTACAAGCGACATGCGGCATCCGTCCTTTCTGCCAATGGTTCCGCAATTCCGAGCCAAGTCGGTTAAACGACCGACTTAATTCTTTTAATAGAATAGTACACTTTGTCGAATTTGTCAATAGTATATAAAAAAATAGGACAAGCTGTTAAAATATTATCAGATTTTTCGCTTTTTCGCGGAAAAGCGTTTACATATAGGTTCTTCCGTGTTACAATATGCGCAACGCAATTTGGAAAGGGGTGTGTGGATGGCGGCGCCCAGAAAAGAAAATGTCAAGGAGATCGTGCTCGACGCAACGGCAGCGTTGTTAAAAACAAATACATTTGCCGACCTGTCGCTGGCACAGATCGCAAAGGCGGCGGGCGTTTCCAAGGGGACGCTTTACTACCATTACAAAACCAAGGGCGAGATATTCTTTGATTTGACCGACCGCTACTTAAACGAACAGTGGGACGATTTCATCCGCTGGACGGAAAACAAGGAAAAGGACACATCCATCCGCCGCCTGGTCAAATATGTTGTTGAGCGAAACACGGCATCTTCGGAACTGCGTCTGCACCTGTTTTGTGAAGCGCAGACGGGGGACGAGGAATTGCGACAAAAGCTTGTAAAACGCTACGGCGAATTTCAAAAGCTCATCAGTGCAAAGATCTCGGAAAGAACCGACATTCCCGCAGACTTTCTGACGTGGCTCATTCTGCTCGTTTCCGACGGCATTATCGTGCAGGAGGCGATCGGCAACGCGGACTTTAACGCGGAAAGTTTTATTTCCACCGGCGCAAATCTTTTGGAAACGCTGCGGCTGCCGAAACCGGAACAATGAGAATTCCTGCCTTTTTCAGGCAGCCGTTTGACGCGGCTGCCTGTTTTTGATCTCAAAAAATTAAAATTTTTTACCACCTTTGCTCTTGCGTACAAAGCAAGCCCATGCTACAATAGCCAAACGAGCCAACACGCCCGGCTGGTCGGGCGTAAGGCAGGATAGATACGGAAAGGAGCGGCGCGGCAAATGCTCTTGCATTTTGTCCCTGCGCCGATAGGCGGTATGCAGACCGATTTTTATGAGGATCGATTAAAAGTTTATTTGGAAGCGCTTTGGGAAGCGTCTATAGCCGAAAAACAGCCCGTGGACGGTTTTTTATACAAGCCCTGCGGCTATAAATCGGGGAACGCGCTGCCCAAGGCGGACGAGAGCTTCCGTCCGTTCGGGCGTTTTGAACGCTGGGGCGGCGAGAAGGACGGACACGCATGGTTTTACAAGCGGCTGGAGATTCCCGATGCACTGCGCGGCAAAGATCTTGAACTGCGCATCGAAACGCAGGTGGACGGCTGGGATGCGGTCAACCCGCAGTTTATCGTTTATCTCGACGGTGCGCTTGTGCAGGGGCTTGACACTAACCATCGCGAGATTTTTCTTGACAATGCCAAGGCGTCCTACGAATTGTATGTGTACGCCTATGTCGGCAGCCTGTATGCGCGGCATTTGGAATTCAATGCGACGCTGTATCGTTACAATGACGAGCTGCGCCGCCTGTATTATAGCATCACCGTGCCGTATGAGATTACGCTGTATCTCGACCCAAACGAAAAGACCTATACGGACATTAAAACCATTTTGGAACATGCGCTGACGATGATTGATCTGCGCATGCCGCGTTCCGAAAGCTGTATGGCAAGCGTCCGCGCGGCGCAAGGCTATCTGGACAAAGCCTTTGCGGGCCTTCGCGGCAGTGAGGTAACGGCGCTTTGCATCGGGCATACGCACATCGACGTGGCGTGGCTTTGGACGCTTGCGCAAACGCGCGAAAAGGTGCTGCGCTCGTTTTCCACGGTGCTCACGCTCATGAAGCGCTATCCCGAATACAAATTCATGTCGAGCCAGGCGCAGCTGTATAAGTATTTGAAAGAGGAATCTCCCGAGCTGTACGCCGAGGTCAGGGAAATGGTGCGGCAGGGCCGCTGGGAAGTCGAAGGCGCCATGTGGGTCGAGGCAGACTGCAACCTGTCTTCGGGTGAAAGCCTTGTGCGTCAGATCCTGTACGGCAAGCGGTTCTTTATGCAGGAATTCGGCGTGGACTGTAAGGTGCTGTGGCTTCCCGATGTGTTCGGCTATTCTGCCGCACTGCCGCAGATCCTTCAAAAAAGCGGCGTCGATACGTTTGTGACCTCCAAGATCGGCTGGAACGAGACCAACCAAATGCCCTATGATTTGTTTTGGTGGCAGGGCATCGACGGCACCGAGGTTTTCACATTCTTTATGACCGCGCAGGATAAAAACCGCGGGGTAAAGCCCGCGTGCAACGTGACCTATAACGCCAAACTCAACCCATCGCAGCTGCAGGGCGCGTATGACCGCTTCCAGCAAAAGGAATTGAGCGATGAGGTACTCATCACGTTCGGCTACGGCGACGGCGGCGGCGGACCGACGCGCAAGGATCTGGAATATTACGATGTGCTCAAAAAGGGACTTCCGGGCGTGCCGAAAGCGAAAATGGAGTTTGCGGGCAGTATGCTTGCCCGTGCACGGCAGCACGCGCTTGAGAATCCCAAGACCCCGCGCTGGCAGGGGGAACTGTACCTTGAATACCATCGCGGCACCTATACCTCGCAGGCGAAAAACAAACGGTATAACCGCAAGAGTGAATTTTTATATGAAAAGGCGGAAACGCTCGGCGTTCTCGCGAATTTGCTTTGCGGCAGCGCTTATCCGCGCCGGACTCTGCATGACGGCTGGGAAACGATCCTCTTAAACCAGTTCCATGACATCATCCCCGGCTCATCTATCCACGAGGTGTATGAGGTCTCGCACGCACAGTATGAGAAACTGCTCCACGCGGGCAGTGAAATGGTCTCGGCAGCACTGGACGTGATCGCCGGAAGCGTACAGACCGACGGTGGGCTTCTGGTATTCAATCCGAATTCCTTTACGGCAAGCGGCACGGTGCAGGCAAACGGCGAGACCGTCTATGTGGAGCATATTCCTGCAAAAGGGTATCGCGTAGTTCCAAAAGGAACTGTTCGCGGCGCAGTCGCAGTTGGCGCGCGGGACATTGAAAACGACTTTTTCCGTTTGGAACTGGATGAAAGCGGCGCGCTGACGCGCATCTTCGACAAACGCTGCACACGTGAGGTGCTGCAAAACGGCGCGCGCGGCAACGTGATGACCGCTTACACGGATATTCCGCGCGACTATGATAACTGGGAGATCAGCAATTACTATCAAGAGCAGCCTTGGGAGCTTGCGGAAAACGCTGAGATCACGCCGATCTTTGACGGTGCGCGTGCAGGTCTTCGAATCGTCAAACGCTTTTTAAGCAGCACCATTATGCAAAAGCTGTGGCTGTACGATGACCTTGCCCGCATCGATTTCGATACCGAGATCGACTGGAATGAGCATCATTTGGTGCTCAAGACCGCTTTCCCCGTGGCGATCAATGCCGACAAGGCGACCTACGACATCCAATTCGGCACAGTAGAACGCCCCGCGCACAGCAATACAAGCTGGGACGCCGCGCGCTTTGAGGTCTGTGCGCACAAATTTGCCGATTTTTCAGAATACGGCTACGGTGTAAGCCTTTTGAATGATTGCAAATACGGCCACGATATCCACAACGGCGTGATGCGCCTGACCCTGCTCAAATGCGGCACTTATCCGGACGAGCAGGCGGATATCGGGCACCACGAATTTACCTACTCGCTTTATCCCCATGCGGGGGATTTCCGTGAAGCCGGGACGGTACAGCAGGCGTATCTGCTCAATCAGCCCTTGTGTGCCGTATCGGTCGGTGCACAGCAGGGCGTGCTGCCTGACGCGTATTCGCTGCTTGAGACGGATCGTGAAAATGTCATTATAGAGACCGCCAAATTTGCTGAGGGCAGCGACGCCGTGATCGTGCGGTTGTATGAGGCGTATAACGCCCGCACGGACGTCACGCTTACAGCGGGCTTTGATTTCAAACGCGCTATGCTCTGCGACCTGATGGAAAACGAAGTGCAGGCGCTCGAAGCCGACGGCAGAACGGTCAAACTGCCTGTTTTGCCCTATGAGATTTTGACCGTGAAATTCGAGCTGTAATGTAAACGGATCTTATAGAAAACAGCCGTGGAAGTCTGCGCTTCCACGGCTGTTTTCTGATTTATCAAACGGCAGATGCCGCACAAATTTGCCGATAATAGCTTTCCATATCAAAATCGTCTAATGCGCTGTCCTTTTTGAGATACAGCGGGTGGTGCGGATGTCCTTTCTTAGAGATCGCGCCTGCCGATACCCATCGGACGCTGTTTTCAAGTCCCAGCGCAATCATTTCGCGCAGGCACAGATTTAAATATTTGCGCTTCTCCACGATGTTGCCCCATGCCGCCCAAACCACGGGTGTGCCTTTGCACAGCGACAGTGCGTACGCAAATGCCTTTTTGTTCTGCGCATGCAGGTGCTTGTTAAAATTTTGCTCCATATCATCTGGGTTTGTGGCGCGCTGGGCATAAATATTGAGCATAATAAAGCTGTCAAAGCCGTTGTAAAGCGCAATGCGCTCGGCGGATTTGAGCGTGTTGTCAAGCTGATCCGGCGCGGCGGTCGAGGGGTTGATGCCGAAGCAGATCAGCGGATTTTCCCCGCGCGTACCGAGTATGTAGCGGTATTCTTCGTAATGGTTCGGTACAAACAGCCAGCGTGCAGCGTCGTATTCGTGAGATGGCAGAAGCGCCGCCTGCAAAGCGGGGTCAAAGTCAAAAATTTCTAAGTCGGATGTTTCACATTGCGGGATGTGCAAAAGAACGCCTCCTTACTTTTCCGTAAATTCTGCATGCCACGAAAACGAAAACCGCTCGCCTGCGGGGAGCGAGACAATACCGCGCTTTTCGGAAAAGTCCGCTGCCGGCGTATAGCCGTCGTTGACGCCGTACCACGGCTCGATGCACACAAACGGGGCTGCGGGCTTCGCCCAAACGGCAAGGAAAGGCGCATTGCCGAAATGGAAGCGCACCGCACTGCCGTCCTGCCGCTCCAGCGTAACGAAATCGGAGCGTACATGCTCGAAGATCAGCGCATCCTTGTCAAACAGATGTTCCGTGAGCGCAAGAACGCGGCTGTCTGTCAAAATACGATCACGCGCGTCGGTCAAAAGGGAATCTGTGTCAATGCGCAGGCTATTAAGCGTTTCCGCTTTTTCAAACAGCAAGCGGTCGCCGAGCGCACAGTTGAAGGCGGGGTGCGCCCCGATGGAAAAATATATTGTACGTGCATTTGGGTTTTCCACCGTGTGCGTCACGGTGAGGGCGTTTCCGGAAAGTGTGAAGCCCACGAACAAACGGTACGCAAACGGATAGTTTGCAAGCGTTTCTTCGTCGCTCTCCTGCAAAAAGACAAGTTCGTCTGCCGTTTCTTTTACAAGCGAGAAATCCCGATGCCGCGCAAGGCCGTGGCGGATGATGGAATAGGGTTGCCCGTCGATGCGGCAGGTATCGTCCAGCAGCCTTCCGATAATGGGGAATAAGATCGGCGACTGTCCTGCCCAGATGCGTTCATCGCCCTGCCACAGAAATTCCTTTCCGCTTTTTGTCGAACGAACGCTTGTAAGCGTCGCGCCGAACGGTTTTACGCGAACAGTCAGTTCTTCGTTTTGTAAAGTAGGCAGCATAGATAAACCTCCTGTTTTTATAGATGCTTATGACAAGATTCCTGTTGACATGCAAAGACGTACACTTTATAATGATACAAATTTGCCTATGAAAGGGAAAGGCGGCAAATTATGCTTCGGTATATTTTGAGCGCGGCGGCAGCGTATCTGCTGGGCTCTTTGAGCTTTGGAATCATTTTTTCCAAGGCGAAGTATAAAAAAGACATCCGCGATTTCGGCTCGAACAACGCCGGCGCGAGCAACACCCTGCGTACCTTTGGCAAGGGCGCGGCAGCATTTGTATTTCTGTTTGATGCGCTCAAAGGTGCCGTAGCAGTTCTTTTGGCCAGATATTTGCTTTGCGGCGACGCGAACGCGCAGCTTTGCGCCTATCTTGCCATGCTGTTTTCCGTGCTCGGCCATATGTTCCCCGTGTTTTTCGGCTTTCGCGGCGGCAAGGGCGTGGCAACCACCTGCGGTGCGCTTGCCGCTTTACAGCCTGTGACGCTGCCGTTTGTATTGGTTGTATTTCTGATCGTGTTAGCCGCTGGGAAAATGATCTCGCTTGCCTCTGTAGTCTCGGCGGCACTGCTGCCGATCGCGACCTTCGTGCTCTGCCTTGCGCGGGATGCTCCGGCAAGGCTCCCGACGGCAGTGACAGCAATCCTTGCCGCTTTGGTTATCTTTATGCACCGTGAAAATCTGCGCCGGATTTTGCGCGGGGAGGAGCGAAAGCTCGGCGAGGATAAGGTCGACCCGAACGCCGAAGATCAGAAAGAGGGCTTGAAATAAAAGCAAAGCACACCCGCCGCATGAATCAGAAACAAAGCGGGCAGCCCGATCATAAATTTTTTATGCCGCGTTTTGTGGCGGATGAGCTGCATAACGATAAACATCGGCAGCGCCGCGCCGCAGGCGGCGACCAAAAGGAGAGTCCGTTCGGGGACTCTTCTTTTTTTATGCTTCGCGGCGTATTTATCATAAACCGTCATACCGCAGCCAAGCACTGCCATACAAATGAAAATATACAAAAGAATGTCCGATAAGCGCATCCGATCACCCGTCTGTACTCTACCGCATTTGCGCGACTTTGTCAATCGAGAGGAAACAAACCATGAAACGAAAAGGCATTTTCATTTGCATTTTGCTGTGTGCCGTCGCCGCTGCGGCGGCATGGGGGCTGCACCAAACGTATGGTACGCAGCAGGAGAACACGAACCAAACGACCGCCCCGCAGCAGCAAGAGAATATGTCGGAGGAAATGCGTGCGGTCTGGATCTACTATAACGAGCTTTCCATGCGGGATGTGAACGGCGGTACAAAAGAGCAGTTTACCGAAAAGGCGGAGGAAATGACTGAAAACATCCACGACGCGGGCTTAAATACCGTGATTTTGCAGGTGCGCCCGTTCTGCGACGCCTTTTATCCGTCCGAGATTTTCCCGTGGAGCGCGTATCTTACGGGAACGCAGGGGCAGGGGGTAGACTACGACCCACTCGAAATTTTTCTTGCCTGCGCAAAAGAAAAAGGGCTTTCCGTTCAGGCGTGGTTCAATCCGTACCGCGTTCTGCTTTCCACGGACTGGGATAAACTCGCGGACACCAATCCCGCAAAGCAATGGTACCGCGCGGGGAAAACCGAAAATTTACTGCTTACGGATTCAGGTATTTACCTAAACCCTGCGTCCAAGGAAGCGCAGGCGCTTATCTTAGACGGCGTGCGCGAGCTTCTTACAAAGTATGACCTGGACGCCGTGCACATTGACGATTATTTTTACCCGACTACAGATGAAAACGTGGACAGCGAGCAGTACGCTGCCTATACATCGGCAGGCGGTAAACTGTCGCTTTCCGACTGGCGGCGTGAGAATGTCAATACATTTATGAGCGGGCTGTATGCGGCGGTCAAGGCAACAGACCCGTCCGTGCAGGTCGTCGTAAGCCCCGGCGGCGACATTGTACGCAATTATGAAACACTTTATGCCGATGTTGCACGCTGGGCGCGTGAGCCGGGATTTTTGGATGTGCTCATGCCGCAGCTTTACTACGGCTTTAAAAACGAAAGCCTGCCGTTTTCCGAGACAGCGGAAGAATGGGCAAATCTCGAATTGGCAGACGATGTGCAGCTTTGCTTCGGGCTTGCCGCCTACAAATGCGGTAAAGAGGACACATATGCGGGAACGGGCAAAGCAGAGTGGCAGCTATCAAGCGACATCCTTTCACGTCAGCTTACGCTTTGCCGCGGGCTTTCGCATTACGGCGGCTTTGCGATTTATTCCTATTCGTCAATTTTTTCGGAAAATTCTACGGAAAATGCAAAAAAGGAGTGGCAGAATCTCAAAAATATGCTAAAATAAAATAATATAGGCGTTGTCAAAGAGGGATGTTATGAAAAAGAAAGTTTTGCAGCGGATTATTGCGACGATTCTGCTGACGCTTTTCTCGGTCCCGATCGCTTTCGGTGCAGTATACCAAGGTGTTTTGACGGCGGCTGAAACTGCTTCGGCGCAGGAAGCGCCGACCGAGACCACCTATGCCGCGCCTGAGACGACCACCGAGCCGCCCGCCACATTGGCTGTTACGTCACCCGAGCAGACCGAGCTTGCAGTGGACGAGCCCTTTGTAAATTTGCGCGGAACGTGTGCGGTGCATCTGCCTTTAACTATAAACGACGTACCGGTTACCGTTGCGGCGGACGGCATATTTTCCTATGACTGTCCGCTTGTCCCGGGTGAAAACACGGTGACGGTCACAAACACGGACCTTACGTTTACCTATACGGTTACATACGATTTGCAGGTCATTCGCGCCGTCAGCCCTGCGAAGTCCGTCACGATGAACGGCGGGATGAAGATGGAGTTGAGCGCCGAGGCGCTGGAGGGCGCTACGGTCACGGCAAAACTCAACGGGCAGACGGTTCGCCTTTCTCCTGTTGCGGATTCCGACGACGGGACGGGCCTTGTCGAATACAACGGCGAATTCACCGCGCCCGCTGCGCAATATTCTGCACAGAAGCTCGGAAAAGTCCGCTTTACAGGTACCATAGACGGCTATTCGCAAACCGTTTCTGGCGCATCCGTCACGGTCAATAAAATCGAGTACCCCGACATTGAGATCGACGAGGGCGCAGGCACTGTTAAGCCGCCCGTCATTTCCGGAGACGGCTATGTTGAGGTGCTTTCGCCCACACAGGATTACGGCAACGGCAGCGCGCGCGTATTGCGTGTGACCGCCGACTATGCCGAGACCTGTCCCGGCGACACGGCGGACGACAAGTCCGACCCGCGGTGTACCCCGTTTTTGAAGGGCATGTACGACTATGTGGTCGGTACGGGGACCTTTGACGGCAAGGATTACTATATCACCAAATCCGGCTACAAGGTGGAAACAGCGCAAAGCGAGAGCTTTGACGGTTATGTTCTGCCTGCCAATACGATCTCCGTACACAAGTGTTACACTGATGATGAGACCAACCTGATCTTAACGATGAATTGGAAAGCGCCGTTCATTTCGGAACTGAAAGAGCAAAGCTATTATAAAGGCTATGCCGGGCGCGTGTTCAATGTCACGGACTCGACCGCGCAGTATATCGATTTCAAGTTCTACTATACCAATGCTGCGGAAGGGTCGTTTGATTTCTCCGGCAGCAACGTGATCTCCCGCGCCGAGTGGGTGAATGTCGGGCAGAACGGTACCACGACCCTGCGTGTATATCTGAAAAGCCGCGGCGACTTTTACGGCTATCGCGCCTATTATTCGTCCGATAACCGCCTCGTGATCAGCTTCCAAAACCGGCCTTCTTCGGTATCCGATGCGGTCATAGCGCTCGACCCCGGACACGGCGGGCGCGACCCCGGCGTGATCGGTGTCAATGGGATGTATGAGTCCGAGGTGAATCTGCGTATCTCCGCGCTTGTCAAGCAGAAGCTCGAAGCAGCGGGCGTAGACGTAGTGATCTTCCGAACGGGGAATCAAACGATCGAGCTGGAAGAGCGGCAGGCGAAAGCGCGTGCGGCGGGGGCAAACGCCTTTGTGTGCCTGCACAACAATTCCTCTACCTCGGGTTCCGTGAGCGGCACGGAGGTCTATTATTACCGTGCATTCTCCCAGCCGCTTGCCGCGAGCATCCACGCCCAGCTCGTCACGGCGTGGCGCGGGATCTATGCGAACAATTCCGCCATGCTCAATAAGGTCGTCCCGAACGACGGCGGCGTGCGGTTCTATCCATTCAAGGTCACGCGCATTGAGGAGTGCCCCGCCGTGCTTGTGGAATGCGGCTATCTTTCCAATGCGACGGAATGCGGCGCTCTCGCGCTGCCGCAAAATCAGGAAAAGCTTGCCGAGGCGGTGAGCAACGGCATTATTCGGTATTTGCAGGCGAATTGCGCCTGAAGTATAAAAGCTATCACCAAGGATGTTTCTAAGCAAGAGGTGTGAACATGAAGAAAAGGAAAGTGCTCGTTTCCCTGCTGCTGGCGGTTGTGCTTTTGTGCACGGCGATGCTGCCCGTGCTCGCGGCGACCACAGGGGAGGTAGTCACGCAAAGCAGTCCGCTGCGTGTGCGCACAGGTCCCGGTACGGGGCACAGCGTTAAATATCAGGACGGCGAAGTCGTGCAGCTGCCGAAGGGCAGCCCGGTCTCCATCCTCAAAGAGGTGCCCTGCGACGACGGCACGACAAGTTATACCTGGTATCGCATTGAAGCGACCTTCAACGGCAAGATCGTTTCCGGTTATGTCGCATCGATCTATGTCGCCGTGTCCTCAACGGATCCCGGCGACTCCGATGATACCGGCGGCAGCACGGCAGTAGATATTTACGATGTTCCCGAACCGTATCGTCCTTACCTCATCGACTTAATGGAGGCGCATCCGAATTGGACGTTCACCTTTTACGATACGGGGCTTGACTGGGATGACGTGCAGTATAATGAGTCCTATGCAGGCAAACCGTTCCGCAACGTCATCAGCCCATCATCCAACAGCGCATATCGTTACAAGGACGCAAACGGGCAGTATTTAAAATCCGCCGAAGGCTGGTATCAGGCGTCCGACCAGACTATCGCATATTACATGGATCCGCGCAATCTGATGACGGAATCGCGTATTTTTCAATTTGAGCTGCTTTCCTATGACGAGGATCTGCAAACGCTTGCGGGCATCGAAGCGGTTCTGGAAGGCACGTTCATGGACGGTAAGACCATCACCGCCACGGACGGCAGACAGGTTACATATGCGCAGGCAATCCTGGAGGCTGCCGAGCAGTCGGGATCAAGCGCCTATTTCCTCGCGACCAAGATCATTCAAGAGGTCGGCAGGAACGGCAGCGGCTCCACAAGCGGCAACTATACCTGCAAGGATGGCTCTGTCATAACCGGGTATTATAATTTTTTTAATATTCAAGCGACCTCTTCAAGTAATGATCCGATCAAGCAGGGCTTGCAGTATGCTGCCGGCAGCGGCAGCTACGGCAGGCCGTGGAATACACCGTACAAGGCGATCCTCGGCGGCGCGGAGTGGATCACCAGCGGTTATGTGACCTGCGGACAGGACAGCATCTATCTGCAAAAATTTGACGTGGACAGCAGCGACGGCAGGCTGTATTGGCACCAATACATGACCAATGTCCAAGCGGCGTGCAGCGAAGCGGGCATTACCTATAATGCTTATCGCGACAACAATTTGCTTTCGCAAAACTTTGTGTTTGCAATTCCCTTGTATAACGACCTGCCGGCGGAACGCTGCCGCTTGGTGGGGGATACCTCCGTCGATCCCGACCCAATTCCCGATCCCCAGCCCGAACCTGAACCCGAGCCCGAACCGGAACCCGAACCCAGCGGTGTGACGGGCGATTTGGACGGCGACGGCAAGGTAAGCGCCACGGACGCACGTCGGGCACTGCAAATCGCAGCAGGCTTGCGCGATGTCAGCGAAGCGCTCTTCCCGCAGGCAGATGTGGACAAAAGCGGTGCAGTAAATGCGACGGACGCACGCTGGATCTTGCAGGCGGCGGCCGGACTTCGCAATTTGGCTTGACCAACGACCAACAAAAAACGGAGATCTGTTTCGGCGGGTCTCCGTTTTTTGCAGAGTTTCTACGGTATGTATAGACTTTTTCGGCAAAATGTGTTAGGCTGTGACTGCAAAATACAGGCGGTAAAGTCTGCCAAAACAGAATAGGAGATCCCCATGCGTAACCAGAAGATCCAACGGATTTCAATTGATACACCTCTTTTAAAGATCGGCATCATTTCCGACACACAGCTGCCGCCGACCAGAGGCGGGCTGAAAAGAAAGGACACCTATCTGCAAAGCCTGCGCCGCGCACTTTCGGCATATCGGGAGATGCAGGCGGATATGGTGCTGTTTGCAGGGGATATCGGCGATCTGGGCACGCGCTTTGCCTTCCGGACATATCGCCGCGCGCTTCAGGAAGCCTTTGACGGTACGCCGACCGTGGTGCAGACCATTTTGGGGAACCATGATTATTGGAACAAGAGCTTTTTGACTGCTGTGCCGCACCGCCATGCTTTTCGGCGCATTATCGGGCAGTCCCCGTGGACGCATTATGTGGTCAACGGATTCCATTTTATCGGTGCTTCGCCGAATTGCGGCAGTATGACGGCGGGCTACAAGAAAGTACTGCCGTGGCTGAAAGAGGCGCTGGATACGGCGGCAGCGGAATCCGACGGCAAGCCGATCTTTGTAATGACGCACAACCAGCCGCGCGATACCTGTTACGGTGCGGACGAATGGGGCGATGATACGCTTGACGAGCTGTTCTCGCAGTATCCGAACCTTATCAGCTTCAGCGGGCACAGCCATTATTCGATCCTCGACGAGCGTTCGGTCTGGCAGGGAAAATACACCGTGTTCAGCACACAGTCCCTCTCGTACACGGAGCTTGAAACGGGAAAAATCAACGGCACCATCCCGCCGAACGCCGAAGAAACGCCGATGGGCTTCCTTTTGGAGCTTTCCGAAGATACTTTCCGTCTGCGCCGCCTGTGCTTTGCGGAAAACGGCGTGACCGAGGAAAAGCCTGATTGTCCGTGGGAGTTCCCCATGCCGTATCAAAATGACGGCAGATATGCTTTTGACAAACGAAAGGCTGCAAACCGTCCGCCCGAAATGCGTGCGCAGACTGCACAGGCTGTGCTGGACGGCGGTGAAATACGTTTCACGTTTGATGCGGGCACGGACGATGACTTTGTGCACAGCTATAAGGTCGTGACAAACGACGGAAAAGAATTCCTGTTTTTTAGCGATTTTTATAACGGGCTTACGCGCATGCGCGCGCGTGTTACACTGGCTTTGCCCGTATCACGGCTTTCGGAGACCTCGCAAAGCGCTCGTATTTACGCGGTAGACAGCTGGGGCGAGCAAAGTGTGGATTTTGCCGAAACTGTTCTGCCGCAGCGTCCCGAAAAATAAAACTTTTAATAAAGCGAAAGGGGAGACCGAATTGCCCTTAAAGCTGATTCGAAACGATATTACAAAGGTCACGTGCGATGCGATCGTCAACGCAGCAAATTCTACGCTCTTAGGCGGTGGCGGCGTAGACGGCGCCATCCACAAGGCGGCGGGCAGGGGGCTTTTGCTCGAATGCATGAAACTCGGCGGCTGTAAGCCGGGGCAAGCCAAGATCACAGGGGGATATCGGCTTCCCTGCAAATATGTTATCCATACCGTCGGGCCGAAATGGCACGGCGGCAAGAACGGGGAGAAAGAGACGCTGCGATCCTGCTATCGGGAATCCCTGCGCCTTGCGGAAGCACACGGGTGTGAGAGTGTTGCTTTTCCGCTGATTTCTGCGGGGGTGTACGGCTATCCGAAAGCGCAGGCGTTCCGCGTGGCGGTCGATGCCATCACCGAATACCTGGTGACGAGCGATCTGCTCGTCTACCTCGTCATTTTCGATACAGCCGTGTACCAGATCAGCGAAAAACTCTACGGCGATATCGCCGCATATATTGATGATTGTTATGTAGAGCAGCACACCGACGCACAAGCAGAGCGAAACAGACGCATGTACGGCGTCGAGAGCATGCCGCTTGCGTCTGCCCCCACAGCCGTTCCCTTTATCCCGGAAAAGTCGAATGAAGGCACGCTTTTGGCAGAGAGCATAACCGCCGCATTTCAAATAACGCCTGAAATTCCCGGCGAACGGCAGCCCGACGATTTGGAACAGGCACTGCAACAGCTGGACGAGAGCTTTTCGGAAATGCTGCTGCGCAAGATCGACGAAAAGGGCATGACGGATGCGGCTTGCTACAAAAAGGCGAACATCGACCGTAAGCTGTTCTCCAAAATTCGCAGCAATCGGTTGTATAAACCAAGCAAGCCCACAGCCCTTGCCTTTGCCGTCGCGCTGGAGCTGCCGCTTGAGGAAACAAAAGACTTGCTCCAAAAGGCGGGCTTTGCCCTGTCGCACAGCAGTAAGTTTGACATCATTGTGGAATACTTCATCTGCCATGGGGTGTATGATATTTTCGAGATCAACGAAGCATTGTTTGCGTTTGACCAAAACTTACTCGGGAGCTGATTTGTCGCTTTCCAGGCGACCAAAACCATATTCCAAAAAGGTATACTGTGGCTGCAAGGTCAAAGATTTGCAGCCACAGTATTTTTTTGGAGGTTTCAAACATGGAAGAAAACAGAAAGAACAACACGACAGAGCTGGTATTCATCTTGGATCGCAGCGGCTCTATGTCCGGCTTGGAGGGCGACACCATCGGGGGCTTCAATGCAATGCTTGAGAAGCAGAAAAAGCAAACAGGCGATTGTTTTGTCACGACGGTGTTGTTCGATCATGAGATCATCACGCTGCATGACCGCCTGCCGCTTGCGCGCGTGCCGTTGATGACGGGAAAGGACTACACCGTGCGCGGCTGCACGGCGCTGCTCGACGCCGTGGGCAGCACGATCCGGCATATCGTGAATATTCACCGCTATGCGCGTCCCGAGGACGTTCCCGCACATACGCTGTTTGTCATCACCACCGACGGTATGGAAAACGCCAGCCATGTATTTTCTGCCGGGCAGGTTCGCGCCATGATCGGAAAAGAACGCGACCAATACGGCTGGGAGTTTCTTTTTCTGGGCGCAAACATGGACGCCGTGCAGACTGCGCGTGACTTCGGGATCGGGGAGGATCGCGCCGTGACCTATCAGTGCGACAGTGTGGGTACACAGCTAAATTATGAGGTGCTCAGTGATACCATCGGCAGTTTTCGCATGAATGCACCGCTTTCCGTCGACTGGAAAAGCCGCATCGAGCAGGATGTGAAAAAGCGGAAAAAGAATAAGTAAACGTTTACAACCGGGCGTGCGAAGCAAAATCGCACTCCCGGTATATCCTGCACGAAAAAATTGTAAAACGCGAACACATTTTAGCATTTCAAAACTGCAAAAAAGAAAAATTTATTGTTGCTTTTTCCCGGGAAATCCGTTATACTATATTCACGTCAAAAATGCCGGTGTGATGGAATTGGCAGACGTGCTGGACTCAAAATCCAGTGGTAGCGATACCGTACCGGTTCGACCCCGGTCACCGGCACCAGGCTGAGCCTGGACGCAATTCGCGTTCCAGGTTCGGCTTTTTCTTTTGCCTTGCCTGCTCGCGCTTATGGTGGGTATTTTTTGTCAACGCTTTCCGGTCGAGAGCCTCGACACGTAACTCGCGTGCGGGGCTTTTCCTTTTCGGAGAGTTTGGAGCTCGCGTCAAAAGCAATATTTTTTATTAAAAGAAAACGGCAACTTTCACACGAAAGCCGCCGTTCTCTTTTTGTATTGATTTTAACTTATTCAAACAGCATCAGCAAATACCCGGCTGCAACAGCGGAGCCGATGACGCCTGCCACATTCGGGCCCATGGCATGCATCAAAAGGAAGTTGGTCGCATTGTACTTGCGCCCCTCTACCTGCGATACGCGCGCCGCCATCGGTACGGCGGAAACGCCTGCGGAACCGATGAGCGGATTGATCTTACCTTTGGTGATCAAGTTCAAAAGCTTCGCAAACAACACGCCGCCCGCTGTGGAAAAGGCGAATGCCAACAAACCGATCGCAATGATCAGCAGCGTTTTGAAATCCAAAAAGGTTTTGCCCTCTGCCGTTGCGCCTACCGAAACGCCCAAAAGGATCGTCACGATATTGCAAAGCGAATTCTGCGCCGTATCGCTCAGACGGTCAGTGACCCCGCTTTCCCGAAGCAGGTTGCCGAGCATCAGCATGCCGAGAAGCGGCGCGACAGACGGCAGGAACAATATGCACAGCACGGTGACAACAATGGGGAAAATGATTTTTTCCGCTTTGCTGACCTTGCGCAGCTGCTCCATTTTGATCTCACGTTCTTTTTTGGTTGTCAAAAGGCGCATGATCGGCGGCTGGATCAGCGGAATAAGTGCCATATAGGAGTATGCCGCTACAGCGATCGGACCGAGCAAGTGCGGCGCAAGCTTGGATGTCAGATAAATCGCCGTCGGACCGTCCGCACCGCCGATGATCGCGATAGATGCCGCTTCTTTTGCGGTGAAGCCATCAAAGCCGGGGATCATCCCACTGCAAATCGCGATGATGAACGCGACATAAATGCCGAGCTGCGCCGCAGCGCCGAGCAAAAGGCTCGAAGGATTTGCGAGCAGCGGCCCGAAATCAGTCATCGCGCCGACCGCTAAGAAAATCAGGCAGGGGAAGATACTGGATTTTACGCCGGAATATATCAGACGCAAAACACCTGTGTCATACCAGTGCGCCCCTTCCACGACCTCTCCCTCATAAGAGGAGAGCATCAGCGGATCATACATGATATCGGGGTAGACGTTAACAAGCAGCATACCGAAAGCGATCGGCAGAAGCAAAAGCGGCTCAAATTTTTTGACGATCGCAAGATACAAAAGAACAAAGGATACCGCGATCATCACCCAGTTTTGCCAGCCGAGCGACAAAAAACCGGATTCTTGCAAAAGTTCGGAAAGTGCATGAAAAACGGACATGGTGCAATTGCACCTCCTTACCCGATGTAGGCGAGTGCTTCGTCTGTTGCGACCGTGCTGCCCTTGGTAGCAGTCACGCTCGTGACCGTACCGGAAATGGGCGCGACGATCTCATTTTCCATTTTCATAGCTTCAAGAACGAACATGACATCGCCTGCATTGACCGCCTGACCTGCCTGCACGTTGACGCTCAAAATCGTGCCGGGCATCGGCGCATTGACTGCCGTGCCGGAAGCCGGTGCGGGCGCTGCGGCAGGAGCTGCCGGTGCGGGAGCAGGGGCGGCAACAGGAGCCGGCGCGGGTGCAGGTGCGGGGGTAGGCACCGGGGCGGGAGCAGCGGGAGCTGCCGGAGCAGGTGCTGCCGTCGCTGTGCCGCCGATGCTTGCAAGCAATTCATCGGTTGCAACGGTACTGCCCTTGGTGGCAAGTACTGCCGAGATCTTACCGTCACAGGGGGCGACGATCTCATTTTCCATTTTCATGGCTTCAAGCACAAAGAGAACTTCTCCTGCTTTGACGTCCTGCCCAACCGAGACATTCACGCTTAAAACCGTGCCGGGCATCGGTGCTTTGATGTCTGTGCCGCCTGTGACCGTAACAGCAGGTGCTGCAGGTGCAGGAGCAGGGGCAGCAACAGGAGCCGGTGCGGGTGCCGCCGCAGGGGCAGGTGCAGCTGCGGGAGCGGGAGCGGCGACAGCGGCGGGCGTGACAGCAGTCACGATCGCTTCGCTGTGTTCATCGACCTCTACCTCATAATTTTTGCCGTTCAATGTAACAATATACTTCATGTGGCTTCTCCCTTATTCTTCAATGGCTTTAATGGATTTGAATTCCAAATGGTTGAGCGGGATCCCGCTTTCGTTCGATATGATCGCCATAATGACAGCAGCGGATTTTTCATCGCAGTCGTACAGCTCCAACTGTCCGGCAGATTGATTTTCCGGCAGGGGGGTGCCGTTCACAACAGGTGCTGCGGGTGCGGGGGCTGCACTTTGCGCGACAGACACAGGCGTGGTTGGCGCTGCTGTTGCTTCTTCTTCGCTCTGTTGGCCCTTGCCCTGTGCGGCGCGAACACCCTTGGAAATGAGCAGCACCAAAACGGCGAGCACAATGAGAACAATCAAAACCACGATCATACCCGTGGAGGAAATGCTGAACGCTTCCCCGACGGACATACCGCTTTCGGCGGCAAGTACACTGAGATCCATGTTCGTCCCTCCTTACTCGACCTTGGTAATGGCATAGGTGAAGGTGTTATGCTTCTTCTCCTCGCGCTCTTTCAGGAAGGCCTCCGCCTGCGTCGGGAAAGCAATATAAGAAAGCACGTCCTCATCGCTGTGTGCAAGAGCACCGATTTCTTTTTTTGCCTTTTCAAAACCGGGCTCCAGCGTATCTGCAAAGCGGCAGGTGATGGGCTGCTCGTCACCGAGTACCTTTTTCTGAAGATCCTTATCGATCTCGCCGGGCGCTCTGCCGTATTCGCCGCGGATATACGCCTTGACTTCTTTCGAAATGTTTTTATACCGTTCGCCTGCAAGCACATTGGCGGTCGCCTGTACGCCGACCATCTGGCTCATAGGCGTGACCAGCGGGGGATAGCCGAGATCCTTGCGCACACGGGGCGTTTCAGCAAGCACCTCTTCAAATTTATCCATTTTGTTTTGCGCGGTAAGCTGTGCTACAAGGTTCGAGAGCATGCCGCCGGGAACCTGATAGTTAAGTGCATCCGTATCGGTGGAGAGCACTACGGGGTTGAGCTGCCCGTTTTCCAGATATTTTGCTTTAATGGGCTTGAAGAAGTCATTGATCTCTTTAAGCACATCCGTGTCCAAATCAACTTCATAGCCCTCTTGAGCCAGCGCATACGCCATAGTCTCGGTCGGTACCTGCGAGGTGCCGCCGGAGAAAGAAGAGATCGCCGTATCAATCACATCGCAACCCGCTTCCACAGCCTTTTGCAGTGTCAGCATGCCCAGTCCCGTTGTCGAATGCGTGTGCAGGATGATCGGGACTTTTACGTTTTCCTTGAGCGCCTTTACGGTGTCGTAGGCTTCCTGCGGGCCCATGATGCCCGCCATATCCTTGATGCAGATGGTCTGGCAGCCAAGGCTTTCCATCTCTTTCGCGAGCTTGACATAGGCTTCGAGGTTGTGGATAGGGCTTTTCGTATAGCTGATAGCGCCCGAGGCAATCGCGCCGTTTTTGAGGGTTTCGTCCACCGCTACTTCGATGTTGCGCACGTCGTTGAGTGCGTCAAAAATGCGGATGATGTCAATACCGTTCTGCACGGATTTTTGTACGAATTTGCGTACTACGTCGTCGGGATAATGCTTGTAGCCGAGCAGGTTTTGCCCGCGCAGCAGCATTTGGAGCTTTGTGTTGGGGCACTTTTCGCGGATCTTGCGAAGGCGCTCCCACGGATCTTCGTCTAAATACCGCAAGCACGAGTCAAATGTCGCGCCGCCCCAGCATTCAAGCGAATAATAGCCGGCACGGTCCATGGTCTCCAAAATGCCCTCGAATTCCTTGAAGGGCAGACGCGTCGCAATCAGGGACTGGTTGGCGTCGCGCAGGACCGTTTCCGTAAATTGAACTTTCATATATTTGCCTCCATACAGAAAATTGCGGATAAAGAAACCCAAAATTATCCGATTGTTTGAAATTATACCTTATATAGTGTATAGATTCAATAGCGAAAACATAAGTTGTGAATTTTTGGAAAAAAGCCAAAAAAAACGCCGAAAAGACAGGGCATTTTTGTTAAACCATTAACAAAGCGCGCAGACTTTCCGTCTGCGCGCTTTCTGTATGACAAAAAGAATAGTATTGAAATTATCGAAGCGCCTTTGCTGCGGCATATCCGGCAGCGGTCGCGTCGGCGATCCTGCCCGTGTGCGCGGCGTCGCCGATCAGTGCGACACGTGGGAACCGGGCTTTGATCTGCGTATAGAGCTTTTGCTCCGAACGCACGCCGAGCGAGAGCACCGTATATTCCGTATCCAAAAACACTTTTTCACCTGTAGCGGTTTTTTCGAGTTCCAGCTGTTCTGCGCCGATCGAACACAGCTTGTGTCCGGTCAAAAAGATCACGCCGTCTTTTTGAAGACGCGGCATACAGTCGTCAATGTGCTGCATCCAAGTGCCGGGCGCAATTTCGTCTGCCATTTCCACCACGGTCACGCGGTTGCCCTCGGCGCACAAAAGCTCAGCGGTCTCTAAGCCCGTCATTCCCGAACCGATTAAAGCGACCTGTGCGTTTCGGAGTTTCACTTCCCCGCTCAAAACCTCGTCCGCTGTGCAAACGTTTTTACGTTCGATACCGGGGATAGAGCGCGGACGGATGGCATTTGCACCCGTCGCCACGATGACCGCGTACGGAGCGTAGCTCGCAATGCGCTCGGGGTTTGCCTCCGTGTTGTAAAGGATCTTAGCACCGTGCTTTTCGGCGGCGGTGACCAGATCCGCAATACACCAGTTGATTTTGTCTTTGTAGGGCGGTTTGTTGGCGAGCTGTAGCTGCCCGCCAGCAAAGGGCTGTTTTTCGAGCACAACAGGGGCAAAGCCGCGTTTGCCGAGGTGCTCGGCCGCTGTTAAGCCCGCAACGCCCGCACCGACGATAACGACCGTCCGTCCTTCGCCGTCACAGTTGAGCAGATCGGTCTCGTGCCCAAGCGTCGGATTGACCGAGCACCCCGCATGTGTACCGTGAAAAGCGTTGTGCTGCATGCTTTCCATGCAGTACAGGCAGCAGATGCACCGCTTGATGTCTTCCGGATGTCCGGCCTTTGCTTTGTTTGCCCATTCAGGGTCGGCGATGTGCGGACGGCCGAGACAGACGAAATCCTGAATTCCTTCTTCCAGCTGCTGTTCTGCCTGTTCAGGCGAACGGATCAGATTTGCGGCAAGGACGGGAATGCGAACAGCCTTTTTGACAGCTGCCGCCATATATTTGCGCCAGCCGGGTTCAAAGGAGGTCGGTTCCAGCCAGTAGTTGTAAGTGTCGTACCCGGCGGAAGACACATCGATCGCATCCGCGCCGGCTTCCTCCAGCCGTTTTGCCATCTGCACGCCCTCCTCGAGCGTGTAGCCGACGCCCGGGCGGCCGGCTTCCCGGTAGCATTCGTCCACACTCAGCCGCACGATCACGGGGAAGCTGCTCCCGCACGAGGCCTTGATGCCGGTCAGGATCTCCAAAAGAAAGCGCATACGGTTTTCTAGACTTCCGCCGTATTCATCCGTGCGGCGGTTCGTGTAAGGACTTAAAAACTGCTGCAAAAGATAGCCGTGCGCGGCATGCAGCATCACACCGTCCGCGCCCGCTTTCTGCACGCGCACCGCGCCCGCAATGAACTGCTGCACGAGCTTGTGGATCTCCGAAACGCTCAAAGCGCGGTTGCGGCTGTCGGCGGAATAGGCTTTTTCGCATGCGGAAGGGGAGACGGTTTTTAGGAAAATATCTTTTTTCATAAAGGGCATAAGGTGCGGCGCGGCTTTATAAAACAGCTTGCCGTATGCTTTGCCGAGCACATGCTCCATGGCTACGCTTACAGGCACCGTTCCCATCATCAGACCAAGATTTTGCCGCCCGGGATGGTGCAGCTGCACAAAGAATTTTGCGCCGTGGCGCTGCACGCGCCGTGCGAGCTCCGCAAGCGGCTGAATGTGGTAATCGTGGCTGACCGCGAGCTGGGCAAATGCGGATGCCCCGCTGAAATCATTGACACGGGTGATCTCGGTTACGATCAGCCCCGCGCCGCCGCGCGCACGCGCTTCATAATAATTCATCATTTCCTCGGTAGGTCTGCCGTCGAACTGCCCGAAGCCGAGCATCATCGGCGGCATAACGATGCGGTTCCTGATCTCTACATTGCCGATCTTTCCGGGGGTGAACAACTTTTCGTAAGGCATGATTTTCGTTCTCCTTTGGTAATCATCCAACGTCTGCCAGCGGTGCAACAGTCACCTCTGCAATACGCGGGGCGTAGGTCGTATTTCCGTTAAAACGGTAGCTGCCGTCGTTGGCAAGCGTTATAATATTCGTTCCCTGCGTCAAATACAAAGTGATGGTCTTTGTCTTATAGGTTTCCCAGCTGTATGTGCTGCGGAAGTAGGTGTTTTGAAGCTTTTCACCGTTGACGGAAACGGTGATGTACCGTTCCACCAGATCGACGTTGTAAGCGTGCGCGCCGCCCTCTTCATTGTTGCTGTACAGGAAAGTGATCTGGTAGTACCCATCCGCAGGCGTCAAGCAGGTGATCTGTGCAGACGCACCGTTTTCACAGGAGATGTTGTCAATGTAGGAAAGAAAGCTGGTTTTTCCATAGTCCTGCGCGCTGTCTGCTTCGGGGATCTCTCGCACGGCGCCGCCTGAAAGTCCGAGCGATTCTGCCGCATAAACGGTCACGCCGCCCGTTGCTTCGTCGGTCGCTTCGGTCACTTGGATGTCCGTCGCATTCGGTGTGTTGACTGTGATATAGCTGATGCCGCGGCGCAGATACAGCCGGCAGCCGTAAATCGGTGCTTCGCCCGAATCCATATCAAAATCGGTCAGCGTCGTGCCGTTCAAGGTAAGCGTATTCGGTGCGGCTTGTGCCGTGAATCGGATGTCATGGTACCCGTCCTCATTTGCAAGCACAAGGAAGGTCGTCTGCGTATCGTCGGATTGGGATTCGTCCACGGCGGCATATACCGCGCCGTCCTGTGTTCCGCTTTGGAGCGTCACGTCCAGAAAGTCGATCGCAAGAGTCTCTATAAATTCCGTATTTTCGGGCAGGACAAAGCGAATGTCGTGACTGCCTGCGGGCAGGTTCACGGTCATGCTCTCGCACGAGGTGAAATCGTCTTTTAAGGTGGAGTCCAGCGTCAGCGTACCCGCCTCGCGGTTGTCGAGATACAGCGTGACCTCCACGGACGAGCGCACGCCTTTTTCCGAGACCGAGCCATCCTCTGCGTATTGTACGTTGTTTGCGCCGTTGCCGTAGACAAGATCAAGCGTATAGGTACCGCCGACCGCCGCCGTAACATCAAATTCCACGGCGCTTTCCCGATCGCTTGTCATGCGGACCACCGTTTCGCCCGATGCTGCATAGGCGGAATCATCCGCCTTTTTTGCTGTGCCGGAAAGATCGGCGTCCTCGGCTTCATAACGGCGCATATCGTCCAAATTGCGTTCCGTGCCCGTTACCGAGAGAATCCCGCTCTCATAGTCCGACCATTGGATTTCGGTCGGCGTGACTGTGATATTCCAGCACTGCGTGTAAAGGATATCATTGAGCTCGATCGTCACTTCGCCGTCCTCAACGGGGAGATAACGCACAAACCCTTCGGTCGGCGCATTGACCGCGCCGCCAAGCCCCTTGTAATCCACATATTCTGCGGTGACGCAAACGGTTTCCACGTTGATAAAGGACGGTGACGTCTCCAGATTTTGCAGAATGATGTCGGAATCCCGATTCGTGCCGCCGGCAAGGATCCGGATTTCCTGCTTGTCATCGTCAAGTGTCGCGAGCGCGGAAAAGCCTTTGTTTTCCAAATCGTCAGACTGCCGCAGCAGGAATTTACCCATGTTGCTTTGGAACAGGTCTTTGGATTCCGCCGAGAGCGTTTCGCCCGTCATTTCGGAATACCAACGGTACGCCCACCAGTTGCTGTTCGGCGTCACGTCGTCGGCGACCGTGTCCGAAAGGTTGTTCGCAAGCCGCCAATAGGCGACGCAGGCTTCCGCCTTGGTGTTTTCAATACGGGAGATCCATTTGACGGATTCTCCCGGGATGCCGTTGGTTTTCATCAGCCCGTATTCCGTGATGCAGACCGGTGCCTGTTCAACGCCGACTTGTATGCAGATATCGGCGTAGTCGGTGAAATGTTCTTCCCACATATACAGGGAATTATTCCCAAGCTCGTGCCAGATCATCGTGTCCGGCAGGCAGTTTTCCGTTTTGCAGTATTCTAAGAATTCGCGTATGTATTCGGAATTGTAGCTGCTGTAGCCCGGCCCGCCGATCTTGGCATCCGGCGCGATGGAGCGCACAAGCGCATAGGTCTCTTTCCACGCTTCATAGGTCTTTACACGGTTTTCGTATTCGCCGAAATCCCCGAACCAGGCGCCGTTGTCCATTTCGTTGTAGATGCAGTAGACAACATGGTCCGCGTAATTCGACTGTTCGGTCGCGGTGACGGTCTCGCGCACGCGCTCGTGGTACGCTTCCATGCTGTCAAATTCATAGTACCAGGTGTCATACATGTCCTGCGTGTAGACGATGATCTGTTCGCCGCCCGCCGAAAGGAAGGTGTCCGCGACCTGGTTCACATCCCCGATGGGGTGCTGCAGGCCGCCGTATGCCTTGGTGGAAAGCGACGAGACATCGATGCTTCTTGCGATTTCTACGGAAGGAATGTCCGGTTCCGCAAAGCCGTACAAAAAGCCCGAAGCACCGTTCGTTACCGCACCGGTCTTATCGTTTACATTGATCGTCACAGAAGGGCGGTTCGTGCTGTAAACGGCAAGATAGATCCCGCCGCCGATCACCCCGATACCGAGCGCGACGCAGAGCACGATACTTAGGATCTTTAAAAGCTTTCCTTTCATGTAAGGCACCTCTTTCCCGCGGTGGCCGGCAGGCGCCGCCGCATGATTCTAACAGCATTTTACCATAATCTGCGCGCCTGTACAATAGATTTATTGTGCTTTTTCACGTGAAAATACCGTATATATCCCGGCACCGATCATCAAAACAGCAAACGCAACGGTAAGGAATTTTGTATCGATCTGCCGCAAAAGCAAGCTGCCTGCACCAACGCCCAAAAGCCCGCCGAGCACAAGCGGAAGAATTTGCCCCCAACGTAGCAGCCCGCGCTTTTGGTAGACGACCGCAGCGGTGACGGCGCAGGGGAGGAAAAAGAGCAGATTGACGCCTTGCGCGAGCATCTGCGGTGTATCCCGCACAAGCGTAAGATAGAGGATCAGGACCCCGCCGCCGCCGAGCCCCATGGCGCTGACACAGGCGCAAACCAAAACGGCGAGCGCATCCAAAATATTTATCCCTTCCATAAAAGCCGCACCCCCGCCCAGATCATAAACAGCCCGAAAATTTTGCGAAGCGTTTTCGCCGAGAGCTTTTTGAACACCAACGTCCCCAAAAGCGCGCCGACGGCGGCGAACGGCAGGATCCAAAGGCTCCCCGTCAAATTGACATATTCGTTTTTTGCATATATAATTAAGCTGATAGCGGTCAGCGGCAGAATGACCGCCACCGCGTTTGCCTGCGCTTCCTTTTGGTCAAGCCCGCTTTTTTTGAGGATCGGGACGGCAAGTATCCCGCCGCCTGCGCCGATGAGTACATTGACGGTTCCCACGGCGGCGCCAAGGAGTGCTAAACCAAGCTTTTTCATACGATCACCTGATTTTAGGGTGAGCGCAAGGCGCAGATTTATTCTGCGCCGCCGATTTGTTGCGCATTCTTGCCGTGGCGCATCGGATAAAAACGTATCGGGCGGCCGTGCCCCTTTTTCGGAGTGAAACAACGAATGCAGTATATCGTTATGGATATGGAATGGAACAATGCGTATTGTAAGCAGCTCGACGGTTTTATCAACGAGATCATCGAGATCGGCGCGGTACGGCTGGATGAGGCTTTGCAGGAGCTGGATTCCTTTTCGGTGATCATTCGTGCCGTGGTCGGCAAAAAGCTGCAAAGCCGCGTGAAAAGCCTGACACATTTGACGAATGAGGACATCGCGCACGGCGTCTCGTTCCGCGAGGCGATCGAACGGTTTACCGCATGGCTCGGTGAGGAAGAAAACACCTTTTTGACCTGGGGCGACGGCGATGTGCGCACGCTCATTAAAAATTGTGACTTCTTTTTGGAAATGCCGCAGCCCGTGTTTATGCACAACTACGCGGATCTTCAAAAATACTGTCAGGGGTTTACGGATGCGGCAGGCTTAGGGCAGCAGATCGGGCTTTCGGCGGCAGCGGAAAAGCTCGGTGTCGATGCCGACGCTTTCCCGCACCACCGCGCGCTGGATGACAGCCGTCTTGCTGCCGCATGCCTGCGCAAGGTCTATGCACCAGAAAAGCTCAAAACCTTTGTCCGCCGTTGCGACCGGACGTTTTATGAGCGCTTGAGCTTCAAGCCGTATTACATCAGCGACCTGCATAGTCCGCTGGTAGACCCTGCGCTGTTTCATTGCGTGTGCGACCGGTGCGGCGGCAGGCTCAAAAGGGTCAAAAAGTGGAAATTCAATAATACGGCTTTTCGTGCGGAGTTTTACTGTAAGCGGTGTGACCGCCGCTTGCGTTTCACGGTACGGTACAAGCAGCTTTACGATCGGCTCGATGTGCGCAAGACCTGCTCGGAGATCGTCACGCCTGCGCCAAAGGAGCCGGAAGCGTCCGCTGCAGAAAACCAAATTCCTCAGCAAAAAAGCGAATCGTGAACCGAACGCTTCGCTTTTTTTGGGGGAGATGAAAACGGAGAGATAGTCAGCTTTCCTGCGGTAGGATCGTAAAGAATTTTAGGATTAACCATAAAATTCGCGTTTCCTCAGGAGAGGGGATGCAGTAGGCTTTTTGCTCCCGTTCCACGAAAAAGCAGGGGACGCCGCTTTCGGTCCGCGTAAAATAGCCGATCGTACCCTGCAAAAGATATGCCTTATAATGCAGGGTCAGCGGCACCTTTATAACGTCGGAAAGCGGTTCGGTGACTTCATTTTTCGGATCCGAAACAGCTTCCAGCAGAAGCCGGAACTCGTCCTCCTCCTGCCAGCGGGTCTCACCGTAGCCCGTGTTCGCCGCTATAGAGCCGATGGTACAGTATTCTATATTTTCCGCCGTCGGGGCAAGGCTTTGTGCGTCAACGTCCTCCCGGCAGAATATCCGTTCCTGATCCCGGCAGGGGACGGATATAAAAAACGGCTGATACTCCAGCGCGTGCAGGTATACCGTTTCATAGGAGGCGCCGCGTCCCTTCTCAAAGCTATGCTTTCGGGCGTTATCGGGCAAGACGGCGCCCGTGTAGGGCTCGTAATACCATCCGTTGTAGAAAATTTTTGACAATTCTCCTTCGAAAAGCACGCTGTTGTGCCGGGTGTGCAGATACGGCGTCAGCAGCGCGGCTAAAAGGACGGAAAGTGCGCAGACCACACAAAGGGAAACGGTCACATAGGCGGCAATGCGTTTGCGTTTTTGCGCGGCTTGGATGTCCTCCACCTTTTTCCGAAGCTCGTCGCGTTCTTCGGTGATTTGCCGGATCCGGTCGAGGTATGCCGCCTCGTCGGAACGGCTGATGAGCATCAGTTCGTCAAAAGAACAGTGGAAAATTTCCGAAAGCCTGCGCAGCGTCTGGGTCTTGGGAAATGCCTCACCGGTATCACATAGTTAAAGATATTGGTGTCATTCAATCAATTTTGCCGATAAAGCGGTAGAAGATTTCTACCTCCTGTTCCCGGCTTCCGTCCTCACCTTTGACCG
>JFBN01307365.1_pt1 | contig 84839 bp, 58 predicted proteins | sample 768741 | NCBI WGS metagenome assembly JFBN01 (sample SAMN01983846, study PRJNA193217) | chicken gut metagenome | biome: terrestrial biome; isolation source: ceca of Broiler chicken | host: Gallus gallus | place: United Kingdom: England | collected 2010-09-07
CTGGTCATAGAAGAAGCCGTGCGCCGTCTGATGCAACGATGTTTCGAGGATTTGGGAATAAATGCCATTTGGTGTGGCTACTATGACGGTAACACGAAATCCCGCCGGGTGATGGAGAAGTGTGGTTTCCGTTTCCATCATACGGAAGAGGGCAAGACTTCTCCGCTTGGGGATATTCGCACAGAACATTTTATGCGAATGACGAAGGAGGAATGGGAATCTGCTCAACATTTATCTATACGTTCGTTGGCAGAACAAGACATTCCAGAAATGCGGGAATTGTTCCGCGCCACTGTTCTTACTATCAATTCCAAGGACTACACGAAGGAGGAAGTAGAAGACTGGGCTTCGTGCGGTGACAGCATAAAACATTGGAAAGAGCTGCTTGCAAAGAACAATTATATCGGTGCGCTTGACGGACAAGGTAGAATCGTAGGTCTTTCCTCTATGAATGCTAACGGCTATCTGCACTCCATGTTTGTCCACAAGGACTGGCAAGGAAAAGGTGTGGCAACCTTGCTGCTTTCGGAAGTAGAAAAGATAGCTCATGAATACGGAGTGTCCAAAATTACTGCCGAAGTCAGCATCACCGCACGTTCTTTTTTTGATAAACGAGGTTATACAGTGGTACGAGAACAGAAAGCAAGAGCTAAAAAGCTGTATCTGACAAACTATGTAATGGAAAAGGCATTAAATGTTATCGAATAATATGGGAAACTCTGATTGGTTCAAAGGATTTGAGAAAGGAATTGCTAAACTTACAGCAGAACAAAGAGAACAATTCTTTTCGGAATGCGGAAAGAATTGTGTGAATGGCGGTACGCTTTCCGTTTATAGAAAACTCTATGAGGACGCGAAAGGTGACTTGGATGTTTTCTTTCAAATGGCAAATGATTTACCGGGAGTAAAAGGAGAGGTGGTAGAGAAAGGGCGTATATATCATCTTATTTTCTTAGCGTGTACTTGCGATTTGTGCAAGAAAGGTTATATCACTACACCTTTACTCTGTGAATGTTCCCGTCAGAGTGTCATTTATTCTATGCAAAGCCTTTGGAGAGAACAGAAATTTAATGTCATGCTCTGCCATTCCATTTTGCAAGGTAAAAGGGACTGTAAGATAAGGATTGAAGTGATATAGGGCACATCCATCTTATTAATTGAATAAAACAATGTAAGCAGGCAAAAAGAAAAATAAAGCCATTTTTCTTTTTGCCTGCTATATTTCACTATATTTGCATCCGTAAGAGTTACCCGAACAGGCAAAGCGATGCAGACCACGGCAATTGGGACAGTTGCCAACTCATTACCTAAAAACGAGGTAATTCTTCTAACTCTCTTGATTTCAGATGGGTATATTCCTTATACAGATTTACGAAAAAAGGTGAGAGCCGAGGCAAACGGAAACCAAGTTTTCAAGATTATCAATACTGAGCCACAACTTATTCGAGGATAATGGAAGTTGGGTATCGAGGCAAATAGAGCCCGAGTTTTCAAATAAGTTTGCTTTTTTAGTCATTATCTTTTGCCTATCTTTGTACGGGTAAAAGGTAAGATATGGATATCTTCAAGGATTTTCTGGCAACGATATCAGACACAGAGGTGACCGCCACCTCGGCCATATTCAAGTTGGCATTGAGTCTGTTGCTGGGCGGTATCGTCGGCTTTGAGCGGAAGCGCAAGGGGCAGGTGGCCGGAGCCCGCACGTTTGCCCTGATTTCGATGGGGGCGACGCTGGCGATGATCGTATCGATTTACATTCCGCAAGTCTATTTGGGATTGAAAAACGGCGACCCCGGCCGGGTGGCCGCGCAGGTCATTACCGGTGTGGGTTTTCTGGGTGCCGGTGCCATTATCCAGACCAAAGGCTCGGTGAGGGGATTGACCACCGCCGCGGGTATCTGGATGGTGGCCGCTTTGGGTTTGGCCGTGGGCGTGGGATTATATTGGATTGCCATCGTCTCGACAGTCCTTATCCTCTTCACCCTCGTAAGCCTCGAACAGTATGAACGGCATGCCAAACTCGACTGGGAAGGCCGCATCATTCACTTGCGAGCCGGCGAGGTGGTCGAGGATCTGTCTCGGTATGAGCAGTTGTTGAAACAGTATAATGTCTCGTTGCACAACGTGCTGGTCGAGTATGACTATGCCGAGCAGAAGACCGACTTGAAATTTGTTGTGCTGGCTCGCTCGACTACCGATTTCATCTCCCTTTTTGCCCATATGCGCGGGCTGTATAAAACCGAATATATTTCTCTTCAAAACGAAATTTGATTATGGGAGGCTTGGATTCACTCATTACCGATTTGGCTCTCATCTTGATTGTAGCCGGGGTAGTGACCTTGCTGTTCAAGAAACTGAAACAGCCCGTGGTGTTGGGCTATATCGTGGCTGGTTTTCTGGTAGGGCCCAATTTCGGCTTTTTCCCTACGATTGTCGATGAGGCCGATATCAACCTGTGGGCCGAACTGGGTATTATCGTACTGTTGTTCTCCCTGGGACTGGAATTCAGTTTCAAGAAACTGTTTCAGGTAGGCTCGTCGGCCGTGATTACGGCACTGGTCGTGGTGGCGGGCATGATGCTTGTGGGCTACGGTGCCGGGCGTCTGCTGCACTTCACCTATCTCGACAGTGTGTTTCTGGGAGCCATGCTCTCCATGTCGTCCACGACCATCATTATCAAGGCCTTTACCGATTTGAATCTGCGTAAGAAGGCCTTTGCCAATCTGGTCTTCGGAGTGCTCATCGTCGAGGATCTCTTTGCCGTGGTGATGATGGTGATTCTCTCGTCGATTGCGGTGAAAAACTCTTTTGAGGGAGCCGAGCTGATAGAGAGTATTGCCAAACTGGTCTTCTTCCTCATCATCTGGTTTGTCGTGGGAGTATCCGTGCTGCCGATTTTCTTGAAAAAGACCCGTCGTTTTCTCAACGACGAGACCCTGCTGGTCGTCTCGATGGGACTCTGCCTGGGTATGGTGGTACTGGCCACCTATGTGGGCTTCTCGTCGGCTCTGGGCGCCTTTGTCATGGGGTCGATTCTGGCGGGTACCAACGAAGCCGAGCGCATCGGCAAGGTGGTGGGCCCGGTGAAGGATCTCTTCGGCGCCATCTTCTTCGTGTCGGTGGGCATGCTCGTGAGCCCCGATGCCCTGAGCCAATACGCCCTGCCCATCTGCTTGCTTTCGCTGGTTGTGATTGTGGGGCAGGTATTCTTCGGCACGGTAGGTATGCTGGCCTCGGGACAGTCGCTCAAAATTTCGATGCAGTCGGGATTCAGTTTCTCCCAGATAGGTGAGTTTGCCTTTATCATCGCCTCGCTGGGTATGTCGTTGAATGTGATCGACAAGTTTCTCTATCCCATAGTGGTGGCCGTGTCGGTCATCACCACCTTCCTTACCCCCTACTGCATACGTCTGGCCGATCCGGCTTATGGCTGGGTTGAACGTCATTTACCCGAAAAATGGCTCTCGGCCATCGACCGTTACAGCCAGAGCCAGACCGAAATCAAACCCCACAAGGCGGTATGGAAAGAGGCTTTGGCCCAATATCTGTGGCGTATTGTACTTTATTCGGCCATCATCGTGGCCATCATACTTATCTCCAAGTCGTGGTTCATGCCCCTCATGCTCGATATCCTGCCCGACTGGGGGCGGCTTATTTCCGCCGTGGTGACACTCGTAGCGATGTCGCCTTTCCTGTGGGCCCTCATGGTCAAGGAGGTGAACATGTCGCTCATCAAGAAACTGGGCGAGGGGAGGGCCAATCGGGTACCCCTCACGCTGATGATTGTTGTACGCATTCTGCTCGCGCTCTTCTATATCATCTACTATCTGTCGAGCGTACACTCGCAGCGCACCGGCGTGCTGCTGGGGTTGGGGCTCTTCATCGTGGTGCTCATTCTGCTGTCGAAACGTATTCAGAAGCAGTTCATGCGCATCGAGACTATCTTTATGGACAACCTCAACGAGCGGGAGCTGCGCAAGACGGGCCGCAATACCAGCCTCGTGAGCGACATGCACCTGGCCTACATGGACGTGAATGCCGATTGTCCCTTTGCCGGGCGCCGGCTCATGGACTCGAACCTGCGCAAGGAGTATGGCGTGAACGTGGTGAGTATCCAGCGTGGCTCGAAGCGCATCAATATCCCCAAGGGCGAGACCCGCATCTTCCCCGGCGACACGATTGGGGTAATCGGTACCGACGACCAGATACAGTCGCTGCTCGCCGTGGTCGAGGGGAGCAACTCCTCGGACGACGAGCCCGACAACAACGAGGTGACCTTTACCCACGTGGTGGTCCCCGACGATTCGCCGCTTATAGGGCAGACCAGTTCGTCGCTTAATATCCGCAACCAGGACAACTGCCTGATCGTGGGTATCGAACGGGCCGACGGTACCTTCCATCAGCCCGACGGGCAGATACGTTTCGAGGCGCACGATGTCATTTGGCTGGCCGGCGAGCCCGATAACATCAAGCGTCTGACGCGCGAAAAGATCATGAACAATCCAATACAACACACATAAAGACCTACGATTATGCAGGAAAAGATTATTATTCTCGATTTCGGATCCCAGTACACTCAGCTCATCGCCCGCCGTTTGCGGGAGCTGAATACCTACTGCGAAATCTTGCCCTACAACAAGTTCCCCTACGGCGACGAGGGTATCAAGGGTGTGATTCTTTCGGGAAGTCCCTATTCGGTGAACGATCCCCAGGCACTCTTTGTCGATTTGAGCCGTATCCGTGGCGTCTATCCCGTGCTCGGCGTCTGCTACGGAGCCCAGTTCCTGGCACACACTTCGGGCGGTAAGGTCGAGTCGGCCGATACCCGCGAGTACGGACGCGCCAACCTGGCCTGGCACGACGACAACGATCCCCTCATGCACGGCGTGCGCGAGAACTCCACGGTGTGGATGTCGCATGGCGACTCCATCACGGTCATTCCCCCGTCGTTCAAGCTGGTGGCCAGCACCCACGAGGTGAAGACCGCAGCCTTCCACATCGAGGGCGAACAGACCTGGGGCGTACAGTTCCACCCCGAAGTGTATCACAGCGAAGACGGTACCCTGTTGCTGACCAATTTCGTGCGTGACATCTGCCACTGCAACATGGACTGGACCCCCGCCTCGTTTATCGAGCATACGGTAGCTCAGTTGCAGGAGAAACTGGGCGACGACAAGGTGGTACTGGCCCTCTCGGGCGGTGTCGATTCGACCGTAGCCGCCGTGTTGCTCAACAAGGCTATCGGCAGTCGCCTTACCTGTATCTTTGTCGACAACGGACTCTTGCGCAAAAACGAGTTCGAGAGCGTGCTCGCCAACTACAAGGACATGGGGCTCAACGTGCTGGGCATCGATGCCAAAGACTATTTCTACGAACAACTCAAAGGGGTGACCGACCCCGAGAAGAAGCGCAAGATTATCGGCAAGGGCTTCATCGACATCTTCGACCGCGAGGCTCGCAAACTCACCGACATCAAGTGGCTGGCTCAGGGCACCATCTACCCCGACGTAATCGAGTCGCTCTCGATTACCGGCATGACCATCAAGTCGCACCACAACGTAGGCGGTCTGCCCGAGAAGATGAATCTGAAACTGGTAGAGCCCCTGCGCCTGCTCTTCAAGGACGAGGTGCGCCGCGTAGGCCGTGAGCTGGGCATCAGTAACCGTCTCATCGGGCGTCACCCCTTCCCCGGACCCGGTCTGGGCGTGCGTATCCTGGGCGACATCACCCCCGAGAAGGTACGCATTCTGCAAGATGCCGACCACATCTTCATTCAGGGACTTATCGACAACGACCTCTACGACAAGGTATGGCAGGCCGGTGTCATCTTGCTGCCCGTGCAGTCGGTAGGCGTGATGGGCGACGAGCGTACCTACGAGCGTGCCGTAGCCTTGCGTGCCGTACTTTCGACCGACGGTATGACCGCCGACTGGGCCCGCCTTCCCTATGAGTTTCTGGCCAAGGTATCGAACGACATCATCAACAAGGTGCGCGGCGTGAACCGCGTCGTCTACGACATCAGCTCCAAACCGCCTTCGACTATCGAGTGGGAGTAAGATAGGATAGGTAAATATATAGAGAGAGGTTGCGCTTTTCCCACGGCGCAACCTCTCTTTTTTTACAGATACAGGTTCCGTTGGAAATCTACGAATGTGTTTTTGGCTGCGGCTATGCTACCCAGTTGCTGCATACCGTCCTGGATAGAGCCATATTTCATTTGCATGATGGTAGGCAATTTGTCCATGCTTAACTCCTCGACCCCCTCTTTTACATACAGGCTGACGATATAGTTTATGAACTCCTGCTCTACGACCGGGAGCGAAGCCATATAGCCCGAAGCCTTTTTCACTCTTTCGCTCCGGGTTATGGGTTCCCTGTTGTAGGCAATATATTCCAGCACATCGAGCAGGTCGCTGTTCTCGGCGTCGATAAGGGAGCGTACCTGTTTCAACACCTCCGTGCCATAGCCCGCTTCGTCGAGCTTGTTCAGCAGTTTCTCGCGAGTCGACGGCGTAGACCATTTTTCTTGCAGTTCTTCTGCACTGGTAAAGAAGTTGGGTAATTTACCAAACATACTTTTCAGAAACTCTTCGGCCCCTACGGGACGCCCGTTGGCTCCCCAGAACATATCCGATTTCAGGTATTTTATTTTACGGGTTCGGCCGTCCGAGAGGCGTATCTCCAGCCGCTCCGGCTTGTCGCATACACAGGGCGATTGTCCGCATTTTTTACAAGGTTCAGGCGGTCTCTTCCGGCTGCCCGGTTCTCTTGTTACTTCGCCCGATACGTCGGCCGGTTCGTCAGTTTCGCCGCTCTTTGCGCAGGTACAGGGGGCATTGCCGCAGCGGGGGCACACCGGTTCGCCGTCCCAGGTAGGGTCTTGAAAGTTTTCGTATGCCTTTACAAAGTCGTATATGGTGAAGTAGTATTTGCCGTCATACAGGCGGGTGCCACGTCCGATAATCTGTTTAAACTCGATCATTGATTTTATAGGGCGCAGCAATACGATGTTACGCACGTTCAAGGCGTCGACCCCAGTCGATAGCTTTTGCGAGGTTGTCAGTATCGTGGGGATAGTCTTCTCGTTGTCCTGAAACTCTTTCAGATACTGTTCGCCCAGAGCACCGTCGTTGGCCGTTACCCTCACGGCATAGAGGGGATTCCCGCCGTGCACTTGGTTGATCATGTCGCGAATCTGGGCCGCATGGTTTTGGGTGGAGCAGAATACGATTGTTTTTTCGTCGTCGCCGATGTATTTCATAAACTCCTTCACTCGGCTCATGTCTCGCTGCTTGATGGTGATGTTTCCCTTGTAGAAGTCCTCTTCGGTGTAAACCTTTCCCGGTTCTACCTCGCCCGACAGGATTTCGTCTTCGGGGCTGTATATGTAATCGTCAATGGTACCCTGCATCTTGCAGTGTCGGAACGGTGTGAGGAATCCGTCGGCGATACCCTGTTTCAAGGAGTATTGGTATACGGGTTCTCCAAAATATTTGTAGGTGTCGGCATTCACATCTCGGCGGGGAGTAGCCGTCAAGCCTATCTGTACGGCAGGGTTGAAGTATTCCAGAATATCTCGCCACGAACTTTCGTCGTTGGCTCCGCCCCGATGGCATTCGTCGATGATGACCAGGTCGAAGAAGTCCCTGGGATATTGGGCGAAGGTATATTTCTGCCCGTCGTTGGTCATAAAGGTTTGGAAAATCGAAAAGAAAATCGACCCGTTTGTCGGCACCTTGCCATCTTCCCGCATATCTTGTGGGGTAATGCGCACCAGCGCATCTTGCTGGAACCCGAAGAACCCGTTGAAAGCCTGATTGGCCAAGATATTACGGTCGGCCAGGAAGAGGATGCGGGGACGATTGCCCGTTTTCTTCACGTTCCACCGCGATTGGAAGAGCTTGTAGCATATCTGGAAAGCGATATAGGTCTTTCCCGTACCCGTTGCCAAGGTCAGCAGAATGCGGTTCTCTCCTTTGGCAATAGCGTCCAGAGCCTTGTTGATGGCAATTTCTTGGTAATAGCGGGCCTCTTTGGTTCCATTCGAGTAGAGGGGCTGGGCGTTGAACCGGTCGCGCCACTCGTCGGCATCGCCAAAGGTCCATGACCAGAGTTCCTGCGGGGTAGGGAACCCCGTCACCTCGCTCTCTTCGCCGCTCTTCATATCTATGGCATAGATGCGGTTGCCATTGGTGGCATAGGTATATCGTATGTCGAGCATCGAGGCGTACAACTTGGCTTGAGCCACACCCTCCGAGACCTCTTTCTCGTCGCTTTTTGCCTCGACCACAGCCAGTTTCACACCTTTGTAGGTGAGTATGTAGTCGGCTTTCAGCGGCATAGCTCTTGAGGAGCGCGATATGCGGCCGTTGGTAATCGTATATTCGGTAACAATTCGGCTATTCTCCACTCGACCCCAACCTGCGGCATGCAGAGCCGGGTCTATTTTTTCCAAGCGCGTTTGACTTTCGTTCATGTCGATACCGTGTTTTTATAGTTCTCCGTTAAATGCTTTTCGCAGCAGGGCCTGCTTCAGATCTTCGCACAGGCTTATGGTTCGGTCGTAGTTCTCTTGCAGAGCTTTGCAACGCTCGTTGAGTTGGTCGAGACGAGATACAATTCGAGTTTGCTCTTTTTCTGATGGAAAATGAATAACAAAGTTTCTCATTGATTTCAGAGAAATATTCTTTATTGTTAATCCTGTATATTCTTTTTCTGCATATTCCATAAAGATATTGCTTGCAAGAATATGATATACAAAATATTTATTAACCCCTGCTTTTAGAATAATGAAACAGACACTTTTCCCTAAGATTATATTTTCTCCATTATAAAAGGCTGTTTTCCCTAAACTTCCATTTATAGAGATTAGAATCGTTTGCAAATTAAGAGGAATGTAATATTTTTCTTTTTCTACATTAGATACTTTTTTTGTGTTTTTATTGAAAACAATTTTGCCTTCAATTAAATTATTCCCATTTATAAAGTAACAATCTCCATTTGCTACATAGTTTGGTGTACCATGGAGTCCATCTCCAATGGCTTCGGCAATTTCTTTAAGGCTTTTTACTGTCCAATTTTCTTTGGGTTGCAGTTCTTGTTTGAGTGCCGTTTGGAAAAGGTCTTTGGCTGCTTGCAGGCTCTTCATGGCATTGGCCCGAAGTGCGTCGATTTTGGCAAATTCTGCATCCAATATTTCGACAATACGCTGCTGTTCGGCAACATCATCTGCGACGAAAATATTAGTTTCGCCATAGTCTCGAAAATAGATGTGTGGAATTGTAGCTCCTTGATTGTAACTTGCCAGATTGAGGCTTTGTAAACAATACCCTATATAGCGAATGTTATATCCATCTTTAGGCAAAATGTATTGAAGGGTACCAATGACTGAAGATTTGGAAGGAAGAAACATTATTCTACCTACTCCCGAGCCATCTTTGACAATTCCGATATATTCATTCTCTTGGTGGTAGAAGTTGACATACTGAATTAAGCCACTTGCTCCATATATGGGATATTTGCCAGATAATCCTTTCAATTCTTTTTGAGCTACGTTGGAAGAATCTTTTCGGCAGATATCCTTTATTCTTTTTTGGGAATACCCTTCTTTCATAGCAGTTCCATTATTTCGTTCAACAAGCGGTTGCTATCGAGAGCGAGGGCCTTGATTTCGTCGGCAATTTGTTGTGGGGTACGATTGTCGGCCTCTTCGACCCGGTTGGGATTTTTGGGGGTGAGGTCGTAGTTTTCGTTGAGCGTGTCTACCGCTATGCTCCACGAGTTTTCACTCTCGGCTTTGCTCTTTTGCAGGTCGACGAACTCGGCGAGGTCCTGATCGTTGAGGGGGTCGGTCTTGCCCAATTTGCGGTCGAGGTTCAGCTGATAGAACCACACCCGGTGAGTGGGTTCGCCTTTTTTGAAAAAGAGGACCACGGTTTTCACGCCTGCTTGGAACACCCCAGCTGGCAGGTCGAGCACGGTGTGCAGATTGCACTCCTCGAGCAGTTTCCGGCGCAGGGCTACTGAGGCACTGTCGGTGTTGCTGAGGAAGGTGTTTTTGATGACGATACCCGCCTGGCCGCCGGCGCGCAGGTATTTGATGAAGTGCTCCAGAAAGAGGTAGGCCGTCTCGCTCGTCTTGATGGAGAAGTTTTGTTGTACCTCGCGGCGCTCTTTGCCGCCGAACGGCGGGTTGGCCAGGATATAGTCGAAGCGGTCTTTCTCCTGCACGTCGGCCAGATTCTCGGTGAGGGTGTTGGTCTTGATTATGTTGGGCGATTCTACACCGTGCAGAATCATATTCATCGTGGCGATGATGTAGGGTAGCGGCTTGTCGTCTTTGCCGGTGAAGGTAGACTCTTGCAAGATGCGTTCGTCGTCGGTGCGTTTTACGCGCTCGTGCATGTAGGTGTATGCCTCGCACAAGAATCCGGCCGAGCCGCAGGCTCCGTCGTAGACGGTCTTGCCTATCTGTGGGTCTACCACTTGGATAATGGCTCGAATGAGGGGGCGGGGTGTGTAGTATTCGCCTCCGTTGCGGCCGGCATTGCCCATACGGTTCAGTCGGCTTTCGTACCAGTAGGTCATTTCGTGACGCTCCTCCGAGGTTTGGAACCGCAGTTCGTCTACTTGTTCGAGAATGTCGCGCAGGTTGTAACCGCTCTGCACGCGGTTGCGGATTTCGGTGAAGATGACCCCGATTTTGTACTCGATGGTTTTGGGGGCTTCTGTCTCTTTGAACTTCTGGAGGTAGGGGAACAGCCGGTTGTTGACAAACTCGATGAGGTCGTCGCCGACCAGAGCGTTGGAAATATTGTATTGCCCTTGTCTGTCCCGAGGCATGGCCCAGTCGTTCCATCGGAATCCCCGGGCAATGATAGGGGTATACGGTTTGTCTTGCAAATCGGCCGCCAGTTGCCGGGTCTTCTCGAGGTCGTCCAAATATTTGAGGAACAGAATCCACGAACTCTGTTCTACATAGTCCAGTTCGCTGGTGCACCCTTTGTCGGTGCGCAAGCAATTATCGATATTTTTTACTACTTGTTCAAATTCCATGATTCAATTCTGCTTTTGTGCTGGTCGGGGATAGTCACAAATGTTGTTTGTCGCAGCAAGCGGTTGTTGGCTTTTGGATTTGGCTATACTCACTTTTTAAAGATTTTTCAAAAGTAGTAAAAAGTAAATGATAATCAAAATGTGTGACGTGTGACGAATACCGTGTAGGAGAGATGGAAAAAAACGGGGCCGATTTTCCAATTCAGGAAATCGGCCCCGTTCATTTATGGAGAAAGATAGTTTTTATCTCTTTTGGTTGGTGAGGACAAACCTCAGGGTTCCGGCATTGACCAGCTCGTCGTGCGAGATGAAACGGCCTTTGAGCTTCTTGCCGTCGACCTCAACGCGGTCTACGTAGATGGCGTCGGCCGAGGGGCGTTCACACTCGATGACCAGCGTCTCGTGCTTGTAGTAGCGTGGGTCGAGGTGCAGGGTAATGCGGTCGAACGTGGGTGCCGTGAGCGTGTAGCGGGGTATGCCCGGGCAGTCGGGGTAGAGCCCCATCATGCTGAACACGGCCCAGGCCGACATGGTGCCGGTATCGTCGTTGCCGGGGATACCGTCGGGCTGGTTCTTGAAATGTTTTTTCAAGAGCACGTTCACCAGCGAGTCGGTGCGCCACTCCTCTCCCTTGACCTGTGCAAAGAGGTAGGGGTAGGTGATGTCGGGCTCGTTGGCGGGGTCGTAGAGGTTCTCGTCGAATACCTTGCGCAGCTTGGCGGCAAATTTCTTTTCGCCCCCCATGAGCCGTTTCAGCCCGTCGATGTCGTGCGGAATGTAGAAGGTGTAGTTCCAGGCATTCCCTTCGTGGAATCCCGGGGCGGGCTCGAAATTGATGCCCTGCATGGGATCGAAGGGGGAGTAGAACTTGCCGTCGGGCAGGAGGGGACGCAGGGTGCCGTACTCCTTGCAGTAGTAGTGCTTGTAGCCCAGCGAGCGGTTGGCAAAGCGTTTGGCGTCGTCCTTATGGCCCAGGTCGGCGGCAAAGCGCGAGAGGGCAAAGTCGGCCAGGTAGTATTCGAGGGCGTGCGATACCGAGTTGTCAAACTGTTCGCGCAGGGGTACGTAGCCCAGCTTCATGTAGTCGTCGTTGTCGGTGCGCAGGATATTCTCGCTGCCCGGGGCCGTGGCCGATTTCACCATGGCCCGATAGGCCGTCTCGGCATCGAATCCCTTCAAGCCGCGCAGCCAGGTGTCGGCCAGCATGATGATGGCCGGGTCACCCGACATGGTGAGGGTTTCGTTACCGTAGAGTTCCCAGCGGGGCAGCCACCCCCATTCGTTGTACATGTCGATGAGCGACTGTGCCATGTCGAGCTGCATCTGCGGATAGACTAGCGTGAAGAAGGGGTGCACGTTGCGGAAGGTGTCCCACAGCGAGAAGACCGTGTAGCGGTTGTGCTTCGTGGTGAGTATCTGCTGGCTCTCCATGGCGGGATACTGCCCGTTGACGTCTTGCAGAATGTTGGGGTGAATGAGCATGTGGTAGAGCGCCGTGTAGAAGATGGTCTTCTGTTCGTCGCTACCCCCTTCGACCTCGACGCGCGACAAGATGTCGTTCCACTGCTGGCGAGCCTGATGGGCTACCTGGTCAAACTGGAATCCCTGTTGCTCGCTGTCGAGATTCTGGCGGGCATTCTCGGTGCTCACGAACGACACGCCTATCTGCACCTGTATCTGCTCGCCCGGTTGGGTCTGGTAGGTGAAGTAGACTCCTATGTCGTCGCCCGACATCTCTTTGGCATAGCGCGAATAGATTTTGTATTTCCCGTTGTCGGGATCCCATTCGGCCTCCACGCCGGTCATGGGACGCTGTTTTTTCCAGTAGCCCGACTGTATGGGCTTCTTGTCGACCCGTATCACGAAGTAGATGGGGAATACCCCCTGACGGTTGTAGTAGCAGAAGCCACCCAGCAGTTTGCTCCCTTCGTATTCGGTGTCGCTCACCTTGCGCACCGTGGCGCCGCTCTCGTTGGTGAGCCCCTCGCCCAGGTTCAGCAGCACGTGGCTCTCGCCTCCCTGGGTGTAGGTAAAGCGGGCAATCGAGCTGCGCAGGGTTGCACTCACCTCGGTATCGATGCCGTAGCGGGTGAGGTGGTTGGCATAGTAGCCGGGGTGAGCCTCCTCCAAGGTATATTCGCTGCCGTATTGCTTGTAGTCGACACACAACTCTCCGCTCGTGGGCATGAGCAGCAGCGACCCCAGGTCGGGGCAGCCCACGCCGCTCAGGTTCACGTGCGAGAAGCCGGTGAAGAAGCGGTTGTGATACTCATAGGGGGTAGACCACCAGCGGGCATCCTTGTCGTAGACGTTCAGGTCGGAGCCCATCACGTTGAAGGGGGTAACCGACATCAGTCCGTTGGGGCAGAGTGCCCCCGGGTTGGTGGTGCCGAAGTTGGTGGTACCGATGAAGGGGTTTATATAAGCGACAGGCTCGCCAGCCCCTGCCGGGACCGACGAGACTGCCGTTAAGATACCCGCAATGATGAGATTGCGCAGGTTCATAATACAGAGTTGTTTTTGGTAAACTCGATGATTTCCGAAATGTAACCGAAGGCCATGCCCACTACCGTGTCGGCGGCTCCGTAATAGACGGCTACCCGGTCGTCCTCATGCAGGGCGGCGCAGGGGAATACCACGTTGGGCACATCGCCTTGCAGCTCGTAGGGAGCGGCCGGGGCGAGCAGGTAGGGACGTGTGCGGTAGAGCACCTTCGAGGGGTCGTCCTTGTCGAGCAGGGCGGCACCCATCGAGTAGCGGAACCCGTTGCAGGTGGTGATAACGCCGTGGTAGAAGAGCAACCAGCCCTCGTCGGTGAGAATGGGGATAGGACCGGCTCCGATCTTGGTGCACTGCCAGGCGCTCTCGGGGAACGGGGTGGGCGAGAGCACGTGACGGTGTTCGCCCCAGAATTTCATGTCGGGACTGTAACTGATGTAGATGTCGCCGAAGGGGGTGTGACCGCTGTCGCTGGGACGGCTCAGCAAGGCATACTTGCCGTTGATCTTCTGCGGGAAGAGCACACCGTTGCGGTTGAAGGGCAGTAGCGCGTTCTCGCATTGGAAGAACTCCTTGAAGTCGAAGGTGTAGCCCACGCCGATGGTGGGTCCGTAGTAACCGTTGCACCAGGTAATCCAGTAGCGGTCTTCAATCCAGGTCACGCGCGGGTCGTACTTGTATTCCGACTCGATCATGTCGGTATTGCCCGGTTTGAACTTGATGGGTTCGTGTTCGATGTCCCAGTGGATACCGTCTTTGCTGAATCCGGCAAAGATGTTCATCTGCACGGCGCGGTTGTCGCAGCGGAACACCCCGGCAAAGCCGTCGCCGAAGGGTACTACGGCACTGTTGAAGATGCTGTTCGAGGTGGGGATATGGTAACGGTCGATTACCGGATTGTGCGAATAACGCCACATGACGTCGGTACAGCCTACCGGACGGTCTTCCCAGGGAATTGCTATTCTTTTGCTCATATTGTCTGTTTTTTGTGTGGATATTATTTGATTGGATAAATATCGGCATTTTCGTTGAGACGACCAGCGGTCGGGGAGCTATTTCTCGACTGCTTTTTTCGAGTCGTCGTAGGTGAAGGGGATAAAGTAGGTAATCAACAGCGACGGAATGGTGGCCAGGAGCACATAGATGAAGAATTTCTCATAGCCCAGCCAGTCGCTCACCAGTCCGCTCATCATGCCCGGCAGCATCACCCCCAGGTTCATGATACCCGAGGCGAAGGCGTAGTGCGACATCTGGTGCTTGCCCGGCGCAATCTGTTGCATCATGAAGAGGGTGAGACCCACGAAGCCGAATCCGTAGCCGAAATACTCGGTGATGATACCGGCCCCGATCAGGTAGATGTTCTCGGGTTGGAATACCGCCAGCAGCGTGTAGGCCACAAAGGGGAAGTTGAAGACGCAGCAGAGGGTGAACAGCGTGCGTTTCAGTCCCCGGCGCGACACGTAGATGCCGGCCAGCAGCGAGCCCAGCACGAAGGCGGCCGACCCGAATACCCCGTTCAGCGTACCTATCTGGGTAAGCGTCAGCCCCAGTCCGCCAATCTCGCGCGAGGAGCGGAGGAAGAGCGGGGCAATCTTCATGATAAACCCTTCGGCAAAGCGGTAGAGTATGATGAAACAGATGTAGTAGATGATGTGCTTCTTGGTGAAGAAGTTCTTGATGACCTCCCACAATTCGAGCAGAACCTCGGAACTCGACCGTTTCTCCCGGTTGGGCACCTGGGTCGAGGGGAGCATGCGCGAGTGGTAGAGGCCAAGCACCAGCAACAGCACCGAGATGATGATGAAGATAATCATCCAGGCCTCCTTGTAGGCCGGCATGTTCTCCTGAACGGAGGCTCCTTCGACGGCCCCGAAATGCTCGGCCAGCATACCGGCCACCGCCACCAGTCCGCCGTTGGCCACCAGTTTGGCGATGTTGTAGAAGGCACCCTGCACCCCGATGTACTTGGCCTGGTCCTCGGGCGAGAGCTCGGCCATATACACACCGTCGCAGGCGATGTCGTGCGTGGCACCGCTCAGGGCGATGACCGCCATGGTCGAGATGCTGATGGCAAAGAAATAATCAAATTTCAGCGAGAAGGCCACCACGCCGAACAGGAGTCCGCTCAGCAGCTGGGTGACCACCACGAAGAATTTTTTGGTGCGGTACATCTCCAAAAACGGGCTCCAAAGAAACTTCAAGGTCCAGGGCAGCATGATGACCGAGGTACAGAATGCAATTTGGGTATCGGATATTCCCAAGTCCTTGAACATGAAGGTCGATACGAGGTTTACCGCAATGAAGGGAAGCCCCATGGCAAAGTAGACCGAGGGGACCCATGCCAGAGGTTTGGGCGATTTTCTTGGATTGATATTCTCCATTCTGTCTTATTTAACTGAGTTAGAGGTTCAGGTCTGTGCGACCCTTGGTTCATCGGATAATGATTTCGTCGGTAAAGAGCCAGCCGCCTTCGATTCCGTTCGACAGGGCTTGGTAGCGCACATAGCGGGCTTTGGCATTGCCTTCCCAGCCGAAGGTCTTGAATTGAAGCGTCTCCACTTCGGGCGAGATGTCGTTGTCGACCGTTGCCAGCGTGGTGTACTCCTTCCCGTCGGTCGAGGCCGAGATGATAACCTGCTTGGGCAGCCACACATAGGGGCCTTTCAGTTGCAGAAATTCGGCATAGACCTGTTTGATGTCGGTAATGCTGTCGAGGTCGATGGTCACATCGATATCGCTGTTGAGGAATCCCTGCCAGCGGTCGTCGTTGTACATCCAGCCGCCCCGCACACCATCGACGAGTGCCTGGTCGCCTTCGCCCGCATACTGTTTGCTGTATGGGTAGAGGTGAGTGACACTCTTGTTCAGAGCCAGGTTCTCCTCGGTGCGCATCGATTCGGGCTTGTCGCCTACCTCCTTGTCGAGCGGGAAGGGGTTGTAGCCCTTCTCTTGCAGATACTGTACGGCATGGAGCGCACGGGTGTGGAAACTCTTCCAATCCTTCCGCTCGGCCGGTGTCCAACCCACCTCGGCCAGCGCCAGAATGCGGGGATAAATCATGTATTCGGTATGTTCGGGAGTAGTCATGTACTCGGTCCACACGTTGCCTTGCAAGCCCTGGATAAGAGCCGCCTCCCCGGTGGTGAGCGAGTCGGGTACCGGCTCGAACGAATAGGCCTTTTCGAGGGTGAGGTATCCGCCTATGGCCATCGGTTGGGTGCTGGGGGCATCTTGATAAGCGTCGAGGTAGCAGTATTTGCCGGGTGTCATGATGGCGGGATTACCGGCCTTGACGGCATGGATAGCACCCTCTTCGCCGCGCCACGACATCACCGTGGCACCGGGGGTGAGCCCCCCTTCGATAATTTCGTCCCAGCCGATAATCTTACGGCCGTGCTCGTTGAGGAAGCGTTCGATGCGGTGTATCATGTAGCTTTGCAACTCCTCGACCGAAGCCAGGTGCTCGTCGGCCATGCGCTTCTGGCAGCGGGGGCACTTGCGCCAGCCGTTCTTCGAGGCCTCGTCGCCACCGATGTGGATATACTCCGAGGGGAAGAGGTCGATTACTTCGAGCAACACGTTTTCGAGGAACTCGAATGTCTTCTCGGTGCCGATGCAGTAGTCGGCATCGACGTAGGGTTTGCCCGAGCAGGAGAGCTCGGGGTAGGTGGCCAGCACCTCTTCGGAGTGACCCGGCATCTCGATTTCGGGAATGATGGTGATGTGACGCTCGGCGGCATAGGCTACCACCTCGCGAATATCGTCCTGCGTGTAGTATCCGCCCACGGCGCGCGGGTCGTTCTGGTCGCAGAAGGTGCGTCCGCCCGTCCACCAGTCGTTCAGTTTCTCGAAGGGACGCCAGGCGGCAAACGAGGTGAGTCGCGGGTATTTCTTGATTTCGATGCGCCAGCCGGCACCGTCGGTGAGGTGCCAGTGGAAGCGGTTCATCTTGAAGTAGGCCAAGGCATCGAGCTGTTTCTTCACAAACTCCTTGTCGGCAAAGTGGCGCGACACATCAAGATGCATGCCCCGGTAGGGAAACCGGGGAGCGTCGTCGATGGTGACGGCGGGCAGGGTCTTGCCGTCGCCGTTGTTGAGCAGTTGCAGCAGGGTCTGTATGCCGTAGAAGAGTCCCGCCTCGGTACTGGCCGAGAGGGTTACTCCCTTTTTCCCGATTTCGAGGCGGTAGCCTTCGGCTTCGGGAACGACGGTACTGTCGCAAAGGTTCAGACTGATGCCGTTATTACCCGTCGCCTCGTCGGCAAAGGGTACCGAGCCGAGCAAGGTCCCTTCGAGGCAGCGGGCAAGAGCCTCCTTGCCCTCGGTGGGGAGCTGGGAATAGAATTTGGTCTCGGGCGAGAGGGTGAAGGCTCCCCGGTGGTATTCGACCGAACGGGGCATGGGTATGAGGTCTACCTCGGCCTTTTGGGGGGTGCTGCAACTGATTCCGCCCAGCAGCAGGAGCCCCGCAAAAAGTGTGATGAGGAATCTATGGTGTTTTGTCATGTGTGTACTGTGAATTGATTAGTTGATGGAAATTTCGTCGACAAAGAGCCAGCCCTTCTCACCGCGGGCCCCGTGCCAGTCGGGTATCTTGTCGGTCGTATTGACTACTACCCGTATCTTGGAAGCGGGTACCGAGGGGAACTCGCAGGTATATTCGCGCACACCGTCGGCATCTTGTTTGGGAGCTACCGGTATGTCGAGTTTGCCGATTTCGGTCATGGGGTTGTCACCGTCGGCGGCATAGACCGTAATCTTCGTGGGGGGGAAGATATACTCGGAGTATTGTACGAGCGAGCCTATCTTGACGCGGCTCACCTCTTGGGTCTCGCCCAGATCGATGGTGGCATCGAGCGGAGTGTCGATGAATCCCAGCCAGCATCCGTTGCTGTAATTGAAATCGCCGTGTATACCGTCGGTCAATACAGATGCGCCGCCGAACGTGTATTTGGGGTTGGGATCATCTTTGAGTTCGGCCAGGTGCCCGGTCGCTTTGTTGAATGAGAAGGGTCGCACCAGTGTGCGGGTCTTGACCTGGTCGCGCACAACGATGGCTTTCAAGGTGCAGGTATCGGTGTCGGTGCTGATCTCTATCGGCTCCGTGTAGCGGGTGCTGGCCGTGGTGGGTTCGGTACCGTCGAGGGTGTAGTAGATGGGAGCGTCGCCCTGCGTGCGCAAGGTGGCTACAATACAACCCTTGCTCTCGTCGACCATATATTCGCCCTCTACCTCGAAGAGGTGTTTGGCGTAGTTGAGCCCCATGGCGTTGTAGATTTCAAGTATGTGACCGATGTGGTTGAGGAAACGGTTGTAGTCCTTGTTTTCCAGTTGATCCCACTGTACTTCGCTCAATGCGGCGATACGGGGCATGATCATGTATTCGAGTTGCTCGTTGGTGGGCATGTATTCGGTCCATACGTTGGCTTGTGTACCCAGAATGTGTTTGGCCTCCTCTTCGGTAAGCTCGTCGGGTACGGGATTGAATTTGTAGACCAAGTCTACCGGGTTGTATCCGCCGATGGCGAGGGGTTCGGTCTGGGTGTCGCGCGACTGGTAGTAGTCGAAGTAGAGGGGACTGGTGGGGGTCATGATTACGTCGTGGCCCTGTTTGGCAGCTTCGACACCGTTGCTGACACCGCGCCACGACATGACGGTGGCATGGGTCGAGAGGCCACCCTCCATAATCTCGTCCCAGCCGATCATTTCACGGCCGTGGTCGTTGAGGAATTTCTCCACCCGCTCGGTCACATAACCTTGCAGATAGTGTTCGGCCGTGCCGTGCTCGTCGTCTTTAAGACCCAGAGCCTTGATGCGGGCCTGGCAGGCGGGACATTTCTCCCAACGCACTTTGGGGCACTCGTCACCCCCGATGTGAATGTATTTCGAGGGGAATATATCCATCACTTCGAGCAGTACGTTTTCGATGAAATCGAAGGTCTTGTCCTTGCCCGCGCAGAGCACGTCGTCGCGGATACCCCATTGGCCCGAAACCTCATACGGGCCGCCGGTGCAACCCAACTCGGGGTAGGAGGCCAGAGCAGCCATCATGTGACCCGGCAGGTCAATCTCGGGGATAATTGTGATACCCAGGTCGGCAGCATATTTCACTATGTCGCGCAGTTCGTCCTGAGTGTAGAATCCGCCGTAGGGGGTGTTGTCGTAGTTGTCCCACTCTTTGGCAATCATCGTTTTGCTGCGCATGCTGCCCACCTCGGTGAGGCGGGGATATTTCTTGATTTCGATGCGCCAGCCCTGGTCGTCGGTGAGGTGCCAGTGCAGCGTGTTGAGCTTGTGCACGGCCATGACGTTGAGAATGCGTTTCACTTCGGCAATCGAGAAGAAGTGACGGGCTACGTCGAGGTGCAGGCCGCGGTAGCCGAATCGCGGAGCATCGTCGATGGTGGCACAGGGCACCGACCAGTTGGCATCGGTCACCAGTGTATCGCCGTAGACGGCGGCTGGGAGCAGCTGTTTGACGGTTTGCAGGGCAAAGCGTACGCCGTTGGGGGTAGCTGCGGCTATCTCGATGTTGTTTTTACCGATGTGCAGGTTGTAAGCCTCGTCGGCCAACTCGGGATTGAGTTTTACGACGATGCCGTTCTTGCCCTCTTTCTCGGCCCATTTCAGTTCCAGGCCACTGGTTTTTTGAAGCTGACCGGCAAATTGTTTCAACACGCCGGTTATTTCGTCGCCGCATTCGGGCGAAACAAAGATTTGCGTATGGTTGTCGAATGCAAATCTACCCGGCATCTGCTCGATGTGGTTGGGGTAGGGAATGAGGTCATAGCGGTTTTCCTCGCTTTGGCAAGAGATTAAGGCTAGGACCGTGGCCAAAAGGGCCAGATAACGGTTGAGCTTTTTCATGAGATGTATTTATTATGTGTTTTGTTTGAATGCTTGGTGTGTTTAGGGTTTTACCGGGTTGTTGCCCATGTCGACAACGATGCGAGCTCCCTTCATGATGTCACTGTGCATGAAGAACGGCGATTCAAGCAGGATATTGTCGAGACGTATGCTTTGAATGTATTTGTTGGTGCGCGAATTGTTGTTGGCAACAATCTCGAACTTCTTGCCGTTCGACAGGTTGATGGTCACCTTGTCGAAGATGGGGCGTCCCACCGAGTAGATGGGTGAGCCGGGGCATACCTGGTAGAAGCCCATGGCGTTGAGTACATACCAGGCCGACATCTGTCCGCAGTCCTCGTTGCCCGAGAGTCCGTTGGGATCGGCAAAATATTGGTTGAAGAGTATCGTGTCGATAATCTGTTGCGTTTTCCACGACTGGTTCACATAGTTGTAGAGGTGGGCAATGTGGTGGCTGGGCTCGTTGCCGTGGGCATACTGCCCGATGAGGCCCGAGATGTCGGACGAAACCAGGTCGCCCTCGATTTTCGAGTCGGCCACAAAGAGCGAGTCGAGCCGGTCGACAAATTGTTCCTGTCCGCCCATCAAGTCAATGAGTCCGTCAATGTCGTGAGGAACAAACCAGGTCCATTGCCAGGCCGTGCCTTCGCAATAGTCGTCGTTGCGGTGGTTCGAGGCATAGGGGTTAAACGGTGTGTTCCACTTGCCGTTGAGCTTTTTGCCCCGCATGAATTTTGTATTGGGGTCGTAGTAGTTGGTATAGGCTTGTGACAGAGTCTTGTATTTCTCATAGGTAGTCGTGTCGCCGACGGCTTTGGCCAGCATGGAGATACACCAGTCGTTGTAGGCATACTCCAACCCCTTGGCTACCGATTCGTTCTCTTTTTCGTGAGGGATATAGCCGATTTCGTTCTTGTAGTATTTCGAGATGGGGACCAGAGCGTTGACCATGCGGCTCGATGCAATGATGTCGGTCGTGTCGTAGACCGAACTTCTCACGCAGGCTTCGAGCAGTTCGCGACCGTCGATTTTGTTGAACCCCTTCATGTAGGCATCGACAATGACCGGTACGGCATGGTAGCCGATCATGGTGGCCGTGTAGTTGCCGGCCAACTCCCACATGGGCAGGATACCGCCCTCGTGGTATTTCTCCATGAGCGACATGATGAGCTTGTCGTTCAACTCGGGTTGCGTGATGGTCAACAGCGGGTGGAGAGCCCGGAAGGTGTCCCACAACGAGTAGACGGTATAAATCTCTTTCCCGGGTTTGGTCTGGTGAATCATCTGGTCGAGTCCGCGGTAGCGGCCGTCGGCATCGGAGAAGAGGCTGGGGTGAATGGCCGTGTGGTAGAGAGCCGTGTAGAAGATTTGCTTCTGGGTCTCGTTATCGGTTCCGACCTCGATGGTTCCCAGGTAATCGTTCCACTTGTTTTTAGCCTGCAAGGCAACGCTGTCGAAATCCCAGTGGGGAATCTCGGTCTCGACGTTGCGACGGGCTCCGTCCATGTCGACGGCCGATATGCCCACCTTCACGAGAACCTCTTCGTTTTGAGTCGTGGCAAATTGGAGCAACGCTTTTTTTTGTTCCAGTTTATAGGGCTTGCCGTTGCGGGTGATGTCGATCACGGTGTCGACAATGTGGCAGGTAAACGGTTTGGAGAATTTCATGTAAAAGCCCACGCATTGGTTGTCGGCCCACCCCCGGGTGCGTTTCCACCCGGCAATCTCGGTGTCGCTCAGGGGGTTGAGCTTCATGTCAAGATTCTCTTGCCCTTGCAGACTGTAATCCAGGTCGACGATGAAGCCTGCCTCCTGGCTCTCGGGAAAGTGATAACGGTGCATGGCGGCCCGTTCGGTCGCCGTCAGCTCGGCTTTCACCTGGTAGCGGTCGAGCATGACCGAGTAGTATCCCGGGGTTGCCGTCTCGTTGTTGTGCGAGAAGGGTGAGGCATAGGCCGTCTGTTGGCTGTCGGGACCCAGGTAACGGTAGTCCTGTTCCCCAACGGTGGGCATCAGCAAGATGTCGCCATAGTCGCCGCAGCCCGTACCGCTCAGGTGGGTATGCGAGAACCCGTTGATGGAGTTATCGGAATAGTGGTACCCCGAGCAGGCGTCCCACTCGTAGATGCGGGTGTCGGGGCTCGGTTGTATCATGCCGTGCGGAACCACCGCACCGGGAAAGGTGTGTCCGTGACCGCCCGTCCCGATGAACGGATTCACAAAATCGGAATATTGTAACTGGGTTTCCGATGAGTGGGAACAGCTCGAAAATAGAAGCAGTCCCAGTCCCAGCCAAAGCGTTGCTCGTTTCATCTCTTTTGTTTATAAGTGTATACTCTTTCTTGTTTTTGTCTTTATCGGTTCATTCGATTATTCGTTACCACACGATTTTGTGAATCGAGACCTCCTGTGCATCGTCGGTTACTCGCACGATGAGTACCCGGGGCATGTTGCTGCCGAGAGTCATCTCAACCTGGGTGCTGTGGGGGGTAGCCTGTGCTACCGTGCGGCCGAACAGATCGTACAGCGCAAGGTTCGTGATGGGGCTGCCGGCCTGTACATACAGCTGGTTGTCGTGTGTATAGAGTTTTATGCCTGAGGTTCCAATCTCCTCGATGCTGGTAGACGTTTCGTCTTTCTCGACATAAGGCGTGCCACAGGGCAGGATTTCGTACAAATCAGGAATATTTTCAGCGTTCCATTCGATTTTGACTGCGGTAACCAGTTTCATCTCGTGGGTGTCGAGTATGGTGCAGGGGGAGTCGAGATGACCCATTTCAAGCCATTCGGTACCGTCATTAACATAGATTTTGGGAAGTTCGTACCGGCTGTCGAACGTGGTGTTGTGGAAAATCTCAATTGACTCGATATTGAGGTTCTCGATAAAATGATGTTCGACATAACCAGCGGTGGTAGCCTGATAGCCGGTCGTGAGATCCTTGTCGGAGAGGGTGGCTATCTGAACCCCGTTCTGGTCGGTAGTCTGGGTATCTTTCGAGGCCATCTCCGATTTGAATTCGGCTACTTGCAGCCAGTATTTGTCGGAGGCGTCGCGAATGATAAACCGCACATAGCGGGCCGAGATTCCGTTGGCGTTGCAGGTGAACGAACGGTTCGCGTCGAGATAGTCGCTATTAAACTCGGCTATCTGGGTCCATTCGGTGTTATTGTTCGATACCTCAATAGCGGCTGTCCCTGAAATCTGGTCGTTATCGGTAAAGGTAATGGTAATCTCGTATTGAGGCTGCGAGGTAGGATAGGTGAGCAGGATATAGTCTCCCTTGGCCTGAGTTGCACTGCTCCAAAAGAAGGTGGAGGGGTTATCGTCGATTACCCGTTCGATGGCATAGTTCTGATATTGCGACATGTTGGTCGATACCGTGGGGGTGCTGCTTACCGTAGAGAAGAGGCAGGAGCCAGTCAACTGGTTGCTACCGGCGGTAACCATAGTGTTCGAGGTGTTTTTAATCCGTACATAAGCCGCCTTTTGTTGTTCAACGGGCAGTTGCACGGTAGTCCACTGTTTACCATTCTCCGAGATCTCGACCGCGATACCCGAGTTGAAATCGGTAGCGGGAAGGGTAATTTTTTCGAGGTTGCCGAAGTAGATACCTATGTATTGGTCGGGATCGAGTCCTGTGGAGTTCAGTCCGCTCAATGTGAAGCTCGATTCCTCGATGGTCAGTTCTACCCCTTGCAGGTTGTCGATATTGGTGATGACTTGCGGGTTATCCTTTTCGGGCCACTCTCCCGGTACTCTGTTCCCTACCTTCTCGATGAGGAAATCGGTGAAGGGGCGCAAATAGCTGTCGCCCGGGGTGACTTCGTAGAGTTTTTCATAAGTGGAGGTTCCATAGTCTTCGAGGGCACTTACCAGGTAGGTCGAATCGGAGTGCATACCGGTGTAGAGTGTTTTCAACCGCATGTATTTTTCCCACCCTTCGGCTCGCGATATGTTGTTACCCTGTTCGAGCATGTCGAGGGCGTCGAGTGCGATGGTCGAGATGGTTTTGAGTTTGGCATTCCAGCAGCGAATGTCTTCGTACATCAGTCGGTAATCCCGTTCGTCACTCTCTTTCAGGCTTTCGATATAGATGCAAGCCTGGTTGAGTTTCTCCAACTCGGTGTGCAACTGAGCGGCCTCTTCGGGGAAGGTCTCCCCGCCAAAATTTGCCTTGAACCCTTCGTAGAGGGCAATCATGTCGTCGTCTTCGACCAGCGCGTCGGAGAAGCGGGCAAAACATTTAAAGGCTTCGGCCGTTTGCGTGTCGCCGTGCCGGGCAAGACGGGCGAAGACATCTTCCCAGTTTTGGTGTACGTCGAAGGCGTCGGGATTCCAGCTGTAATCGGCGGCACCGAAAAGAGCAACCTTTGAGGCTTGGGCCTGGTTCATGGGATTCAGGATAAGGCCGTTGAGCGTGTTGATGGCTTCCGTCGATTCGATGGTCCAGTGAGTGGTGAGTTCGCGCATGTAGATGCGTTCATCGTGGTCGTCGTTCACGGGGTTGTTCCACCACATGACGGGGTTACGGCCTACGCGGCCGGCCATGTCGTCGATCGACGAGGGACGTATGTTGGAGAAGCAGTCATATCCGGTGAAAGCGATGACTACCTCGCTGTCGACATTGCTCAGGCTGGATAGTGTATAGGAGCCGCTGTAATTCAGTGCATAGGCCGTAGGGACGAAGAAGAGAGGGGCGATTTCGTCGTCGAGGTCGTCGGTGACGAAGTGTTCGCGCAGCCGCTTTTGCGTTTCGTCGGCCAGGTGTGCCTGCATGTCGCCCGAGGGGGTGTAGCTCATGTCGTCGATGAATACGCCGAAGCCACGTACTCCCAGACTGTACAGGTGGTCAAATTTGGTCATGAGGGCGTCGATACCCTGGTCCATGGCTGTTATGTTGGAGAAACTGATGGGCTGTTGCAACCCGGGGTGAGCCGCCCAGATGAAATCGACGTGGCAGGCTTTGGCTGCGGCAGTCATCTGTTTCAGGTCGTCTTGGGTTATCATGCCGAAGAAGCGCTCCTGTTCGGTGAGCGAGGTGGGGTAGTCGTCGCGCCAGTTGCCCAGGTGGTAGGGGTCCGATTTGGGACCGTAGACGAATACGTTCATTTTGAATCGTTTGCAGAATTCAAAGAGGCTGATGCGGTTTTCAACCGAGTAGGGGTGGCCGTAGAAACCCTCTACGATTCCCCGATATTGTGTGTGGGCATAGTCTTCAAAAGTAATTTGACGGACCGTGTTTCCGTCGGCTTGCTCGAAAATTTGTTCGAGGGTGGCAAAGGCATAATATTCCGAACCTTTGTCGTCGCCCAGAATGACGATGTCGCCATGCGGGTGCAGATTGTTGATTTGGAGCAGATAGGGATCAAACTTGTTGTCGCCCGGCTCAAAAACGGTAAGGGGCAGATTGTTGTCAGCGGCATATCGAGCGGCAACCCCTTCGGATCCGTTGGTGCCGATATACAGGTTGGTGGCAGTTTGTGAGGCTTCGTCGGCATAAGTAAGAGTGTATCCAGCATTTCCCAGTACCTCTTTCATGCGGTTGCGGCTCACTTCGCCAATGGTGCTTTCGCAGATAACATTAATGGTGTTGGAGAGTTCTACCGAACCGTCTCCTTCTGTGACCTTTTGTGGAGTAGGATATATGGTATAAGTTTGGGCTTGGCTATAAAAAAATAGTCCCGACAGGCAGCATAAAGTAAATAGCGTAAATAGTTTTCTCATCGCTAAAAGTTATTATAAAAGCGTTTTTTTAGAGGAGGAGCGTTTTTCTGTGGCTTTGATATTGTGAGGTTTTGTTTTTCATGTTTGAAGTAGAATAGCTCTACTTGGCAAGTTAGTCAATCGGCTCTCCCCCCGATTGGTTGGGGTATCTGTTTTTTGAAGGAAAGCACCCCGCACTCGCGAGAGTACGGGTACGGGGTGCATGACAAGGGACTGATTATTTCTTGAAACGAATAATCGTGTGGTTGCCGTCCATCGAAACTTTGGCCAGATAGATACCGGCAGGCAGTTGAGCCAGGTCGGCAGCGGGTTCGGCTACTTCGGCCACGGCAGCACCCAGCAAGTTGTAAACAACTGCGGTTGCACCTTCGGGCATGTAGAGCACGTTGTTGTTGTAATAGATAGCCTCGGCAGCAACCTCTTCGATACCCGAAGCCACACTGAAAGCAACCTCTACCGTTACAGTGCTTGTAGCTACTTGAATCGGGTCGGTTACGTTTTCGAGAGCAGAACCGTTGACAGTAACCGTGCTGATTTCATACGAGTCACTTCCGTTTACGGCATACAGGTTGCTGTATACTTTCACGGGAGCGGGCGAAGCGGCGATGGCAGCACCATAGCGTTGCAGCGTGTAAGCGGCATTCTCCTCCTCGGGCGTGTTGTAGGTTACCTCTACCGTTTCACGACCGTTGGTCTTTTGAATATTAGTAGCCACGGGGAATTCTCCGGAGTCCCCAGATCTGTTGTTTGCACGGTAATAGGCATCTACATCACCGGCCAGATTCTCTACGGTAGTACCCGTAGCCGATTCGGGACGGTAGTAGGCTACCAGGCCTTCGGGCATTTCGTTGTAGCCATACATCGAGGCTTTGATTTCCTCGGGAGTAAGAGTCTTGTTCCAGAGTTGAACCTCTTCTACTTTCGAGGCCATCTGGTTGTATTTCGAGTCACCGATAGCAAAGTCGCAGGCATCGTAGAGCAGGGCCAGACCTCCTTGTTCTACATCTTGTGAGATAGCCTCTTCGCCGTTTTTGTACACTTTGAAGTTCTTACCGTCGTTGCTGGTTACCAGCGTGATGAAGGCAAATTCACCGGGATAGAGCGTAGTCGTTTCCGATACGGCAGGAGCCGAAGCACCGGGGCAATCTGTCGTGCTGCCGTCCCAGTAACGATACCATACGGCCAGTTTACCATCTTGTACACCGATACCATAAGAACCTTCTACAGCCCAGGTGATGCTGTTCTGTACGTGACCCATGAAGACACCATTGTAGCCCATGGGCGAAACCCAGGCCGAGAAGGTGTAGTTGCGCGAACGTTGGTCGCTTGCCACCTGGTCGTTATCGGTATTGTGTGATCCCAGAACCGTATCGCTGAATCGCAGTTGAGCCTCTTCGGTTCCATAGCCGGGAGCCGACATCAGCATGGCGGCGCCCTCGGTAGCCAGTTGTTTGAACTCAGCCGTAAAGTTTGCAGCAGCGGTTACCGTATAAGTTGAGTTCGGGAAGATTTCGCCATTATTCTTTACGGCAACCAGTTCGTAGCCGCTGTTGGGGGTAGCCGATACGGTCAGGATAGTACCTTCGGCAACCTCTTCACCCGAGGTAATGGCGGTTGCGCCGTTTTTAATCGAGAGCGTTCCGTTCTCGGGAGTGGTAAAGTTGATGGCATATCTTTGAATATTCGATTTTACAGTAATCTTTACGTCATAGTAAGTACCTTCGGAGTAGCTGCCATCGTAGGTGGTGGGAGTATCAGTACCACCGATAAACATCATACGCAGCAGATAGACGGTGCCCTCTTGGGCCGAAGCAGGGACGGTAAAACTGGGGAGTGTACCTTCCGATACTTTTGTGGCTCCATCTTCTACGAATACCGTTACACCGTTGTCTGCATCTTCAAATCCTCCTTGAGCCGAGTTCCCGCAGAGAATAAGACGAGTCATCGTTTTTGATTCGTTAGCATCACAGTAGGTAGCGAATTGTCCCCACCACGTGTTGATCTTGATGGTGAGATCAACTTTGCTACCCGGAGCAACCATCAATTCTTGTGCGATTTTTCCACCGGGGAGTTTCGGAATAGCGATATTTGTCAAATCTTCCAAGGATCCCGACGTGGAGAATGATACAATATTTCCCGCATTAGTTACATTTCCATCTTTAGCATACGTAGGAGCATTGTACCCGTCGAGGGGAGTTTGAGCATTTGCCAGGGCCCCGCCCAGCAGAGTCGCGAGCAATAAGAGATAAATTTTTCTCATACTGATAAATTTAGTTAAACGATAAATGAAATGATATCGAGAAGATTCCTCCGCACACGAGGTGCGGAGGAATTGAGATTACATTATTCAGCTACCACTTTGAGAGCTTTTACACGTTTGCCATCTTTCGAGATGACTACATAGTAAACACCTTGTGCCTCATTGACTGTGAGCGTGCAGATTTCGCCAGCCATAGCCTGATGAGTTTTCGAGGTAACCTTGCGGCCCTGAGCGTCGAAGATGTCGATTACATAGTTGCCGTCGGCAGCAAATTGCAGATTTACATTTTCGATGAAGGGGTTGGGGTATACTTTGAGGTCATTTACCAAGTTGTCTTCGATAGCATCGGGCACTACCACAACGATATATTCCTTTTTCGTCATCGTGTCCGAGCCCCAGCCGTTGGCCAGCGTGAGGGTAACATCGTAGTTGCCGCTCTTGTTGAACGAAACGGTAGCTTGGTCATCGCTGTTGGCCACTTCGACATCGGGGATGGTGAAGGTCGAGGTGGTAGTGATGGGCAGTGTACCCGACATGGCGGGGTTACCCTCTACGTTGATGTTGGCGGGGAGGAGTTTCTCTCCGTTGGAAGAGGTATTTTCACCGCCGGTTCCCGTCGTTTCAATGTAGGCAGCCTTGGCGCTGGTATTCAACGAACCTTTGTTGGTAAAGGTGAAGTCGTCCGAGTTGTAGTTGTCGCTTTCAAACGTCCAGTAACCTTTCAGTTCGGCCGGGATCGTCCGGTCGTTGTACCCCTTCATGGCATCTATCACCTCGCTGTCGCTCAGTGCTTTGTGCCATACCTGTACATCGTCGATTTCTCCGGTAAATCCAGCGTAGTACACACGCGAACCACCAATGTAGATAGGAGCTTTCGATACAGTTATGGAACCGCCGTTTACTTGACGATATGACAACTTGGGTCTTTCGTATTCACCCGTTTTCTTTCCGTTGAAATAGATGCGTTGTTTGCTACCGTCGTAGGAAATCAGGATATGAGTCCATTGTCCTTCGGAGAGGCTATACGATTCAGCCGTTGTGCCAGCGAACCGGCCATCGGTACAGCAAGAGAGGTTGGGATTCTCGTGCGGGTTCGTGGCTCCGTTTACAGGAATATCGAGATCGTGGAATCCACGGCCTGCATCTCCCCACATGGTGAATGAAACCGTATTGGCGGGAAGATCGATATTGTTATAGGCTTTTGCTTTTGCCGGCCAAACATCAAGCCAGAAAGCTCCCCAGTTGTTGTCCGGCCAAGAAATATTCAAGTCTCTTTGACCCATGAGTGTCATACCCTGTTTGGCATAGGTGAATTTTTCGGGTTTAATCCACATACCGATGGTGTATTGATTTTGAGACATCGGCAGGAATTCGGCCGGGATACGGAATACATAGGGGTCTTCGATTCGCAATCCGCGCGATACGGTACCTTCGCCTTTTTTGCCTGTGTAGCTCAGCGTAACGACATCGTCGGGGCTGGTCACGTTGGTCTTCGAGGCGGTAAAGTCGGTAATCGAAGGAATGGCTCCTGTGCTCTCGGGCGAGATTTGTACATAGCCGCGGTATTTGAGCGTTCGGGTGTCGCTGGTATACAACTCTACATCATAGTAACCTTCGGTCGAGAGCGATGTGGTGAAGGAAGTTCCACCGGCTTGCATGCCTACTTGGTTACCTGTTGTTGCCTCAAGAATACGCCACCAGATAGGAGCACTTTGATTGGGGTCGATGAGCGAGAGAGTAAACTCTTCACCGGCTTTGATTACGGCTTTGTTGCATACGATACCGTCTACAATAGTCAGATCGGTAGTCATGTAATTCGACCAGGTGATGGGGCTCTTGGTGACTCCGTCGGGAGCTACGGCACATACGCCCACGCGATAGTCGGTCACTTCGTTGTTGGCCGATACGGGAGCTCCTACTACATAGTGGGCCCACGACGAGGTGGTACCGCAGAGGACAGGATCGCCATCTTCGGCCTGTACATATACCTCGAAATACCAGGTGTCTACATCTTCGTTATAAACGGGGATATAGGGGTCGGCATCGTTTTTGGGCGATTCGCATTCCCAGCTGAACTTGAAGTCGATCGAGTTGTAGGTGCGTTTTTTCAAGATATTTGCCGTTTCGTTGATTGTGGGTTGAACCGGCGAGTATGTTTTGTTGGGAATGATAGACATTTCACCGATGTAGATGTCGTAGGTAGCCGGGGTATTTTCAAATTTCAAACCGATAAGGGCTACGTTACCCGTCATACCGATTTCAGAGGCTTTGGCTTCGATGGTTTCCCATTCGCCGGCCTTGGTCGAGGTGATGGCTTGTTCGTGCAAGGTGTTCTCGCTGCCAACAAACGACCAGAAGAGTTTCATGTGGGTGTCGGTTCCACTTTTCAGTTTGAAGGTCATCGACACTTTGTCTTCGCCCGATACGTTGAAGTTGGTCTTGAACAGACGTACGTTTGACACGGTCGTGGCACCGTTCATGCGCATGGCCGAGCCTCCATACCAAGCGTCATCGAAGGTGAATCCGCATTCGATAGCGTCGTCAGGCACGTTCTTGTTGTTGTCGGTAATCCACCAGCGCCAGGTGGGCAGGTAGTCTTGTACACCCACGTTGAACCACTTGTGGTCGAAGGTGACGGCACCGTGGTCGCGGAAGGTTTTACCGTTACCCAGGCAGAAGCGGGTAACAAAGGGGAGCTCTTGCAGTACGCTTCGGGCCGGCAGGAACTCGGCGATGCCGTGGAATTGTTTCATGGCAGCCTCACTCGATTGAGTCAGACCGTCTTTGATGGACGGGCGTTTGGCCGGGTTGCGGTTACCCCCCGAAAATACCTGTTCTTGTTTTTCGAGGTAGGTATTTTGTACGGCTTCGTCGCCCGAACCGAACTCGGAGGAGTTCTGATAGATCATGTCGGTGGTGTGGTTGCCCCAGAAGGCAATCGACAAATTGGCGTTTTTCAGTTGCGACCAGGGACCGCGGCCCAACCAGTTGCCTTGAATATCGTAGCCGGCAAAAATCGTAAAGGGATCAGCGCCGATTTGTTTGGCATAATTTTCAGAATCTTTGGCTGTGTTACCTTCGGTACCCCATGCGTAGTTGAGCATGTACATGTCGGTAACCTGCTTGTTGTTTTTCCACAACCAGTCTTTTTTGTTTGAGGTGAATTCATGTCCAAAGTTCACATTTCCTTCATTGGTATTGGTTCCGTACCAATATACGTGGAATTGCCAGCCGATCTTTTCGGCCTCTTCACGACAGGCAATGAAGAAATCTTGCAACTTGGCTGCATCGGGTACGTAGGATTCGGGGTTGAATCCAATACCGTCAAGGCCGTAGTAACGGAGGAATTTGACGAATTTTTCAGCCCATTTGAATTTTCCACCTTCTTGGGTAACCAGCAGAGACAAGGTTTGACGGGGACGAACGTCGCCATTTGAACCGTCAACGAACAAGACACCGCCGCAGTTGGCTACACCATTGCGGTGAGTCACATCGCTGTATGCACCCGGTACACGGACCATGGGGAGCGACCAGCCGCCTTGGTAGTCGACATAGGACCACATGCTGAAGTTATCGCCGTCGAATACATAGCGGGGCAGCGATTGCCAGTAGGTGTCGGAGATACCCATAGGTGTCCACATACAGAATTGACGCTCGGTAGTCATCGTGGGATCGACCTGCGTTTGAGCGTTTACAAAGCGCTTTTTCAAAGGAACACGGCCGATGTAGAAATTCTCATCTTCCGACAGTTTGGTCCCGGGCTCCCAGTTTACAAAGTAGTCGAATAAATCGAGGTAGACAGTTTTGTCTTCCTTCGGGTCACCCTCTTGGACTACTTTAGTCGGCAAGAGCTCTACATACTTGTCGTGTGTAGGAACATTTTGGGCGTAACTACCCATCATGGCCATACATAACAACACGGATAGTAGTAATTTGGGTGTTTTCATGCTTGTTTTGTTTTTAATGAGTAAATAGATGAAATTTGGAATCTGTATTTAAGAGAACGGTCATGCAAGCACGACCGTTCTCGTGGTGTATTTATTCGCCTCCGGTTTCCCAACGACGGTTGTCACCCAGTCCGGCAGGGTCAATTACGTCCCACCACAACGGGGTTGCCATCAGGTTGGGGCCTCCCAATGCAGGAACACCGGTAGTGTTTACATCGGCAGCTGCTGAGGCGTCGGTCATGTTCCAGGGAATACGGCGAATCATGAAGCCGTTGCCCAGCGAACCGTCACCCAAGTCGTTGGTGGGGAAGATGCGGGGATAACCCGTACGGCGCAGGTCGTTCCAGGCTTCGAGACCCATGGGGAACTGTGCCAGCCACTTTTGAGTAATGATCTTTTCGAGTATGGTCTTCTTATCCTCGTTGCCGAGCATTACACCGATGGTGACCAAACCTTTGAGATTGTTGCGCTCGTTGTGCGGATCGACATAATCGATTGAGGTATCGGCCGTGGTTTGAGTGTAATAGTTACTGAATTCGGTACCTCCGGTTTCGATGCTGTACTCTTTGAGCATGGCTTGAATGCCGTAGGTGTAGGCCATCAGGTAGTTGGTCCCGATACCCCAGCGGAGGTTAGCCTCGGCTTCCAGGAAATGACGTTCCGAGAGTTTGAAGATGGCCAATGGGTAGTTGGCGTAATTCGTCGTTACACTCGAATATTTTACATATTGGTTGTTGTCGTCGCGGGGTGTAAGTTGTATTCCGGTACGCACACCGACAATCTCCGAGTTGGCCGCCATGGTTACATTTCCATCTTCATCTAAGATATCACCGCTGTTTTTGGTGAAGATCAGATCCATGTAGGGTACTTTGAGTCGCTTCATGATGTTTTCGAGCGAAGCGTTCAACCGGGTATCGTTCCAGTTGTTGGCAATGAATTGCAAGGGGTGACTGTTACCCGAAACTACCATCGTATTGTATTCGATATTCTTGGAAATCAATCCATCGCTGATGGCGGCTTCGGCTTCGGTTTTGGCCCGGTCGGGATCTACGTTACTCATGCGGACGGCCATACGCAGTCGAATGGAATTGGAGAATTGGCGCCACGTATCTACACTACCGCAGATTTTGTCATATTTGGTCAAAATCTCGTTAATGGAATCCTGATGCTCTTGTGAGGTTGAGGAGAAGTCTTTCAGAATCTGACCGGCATCTTTGAGGTTGACAAAGAGGGAGTCGTAGATTTGGTCCATAGGCTCGTAGGTAACGGGCGGTTCCTGTTTGTCATTCTTGTAGTCGGTCCAGGGGAAGGGGCCGTAGACGTCCGAGAGTTCGAGGGCCGAGAAGCAGTACATGATGTTACACATGGCACCAATCTCTTTCAGATTGAGCTGAGCTGCCGACCGCATCACGGGCAGAGCGGCTTGGGCTACCAGGAAGAAACTGGCTTTGGGCCCGTCGCAATATTGGGCAAAGTAGCGGTAGGTCGAAGGCAGGTTACCGCTGAAATTCTGGGTACTGGCCAGATAGCCCGAGTAGTTGTCGATGTGAATGTTGAACTGCACCTGATACACGTGAGCTCCGTTAGCGGCACCTACATCGTGCATTTTTTGTTGGGCGGTGAGGAACATACCGGCTGCCTGGTCATAAGTCGCGGCTACGGCGAGATCGCCCGAGCCTACCTCGATATTCGAGTTGAGGTCATCGAGTAGGGGATCGCCGCATCCTACCATCGTAACGGCTGCGGCCAAAGCAAATACTGATGAATATATTGTTCTTTTCATAATGTTACCTTTCGATTAGAATGATGCTTTAAGTGAGATACCGAACGAGCGGGTGGTAGGCATGCTGAAGATATCGACATTGCCCAGAGCATTTTGCGTACTCAATGAGGTATCGGGGTCGATGGGGGCGTCGAGGTACAGGAAGAAGAGGTTACGGGCGTTGGCCGAAACCGTGAGGTTCTTGCTCGGGCCGAAGAGGTTGCGGAAGGTATAGGCCAGCGAGATTTCGCGCAGGCGGAAATTCGTGGCATCGTATACATAGTTGCGACCTACGGGCGATCCACCACCGATAGTTTGGTAGTATTGATCTACGGGAACCACTTGTTTGGTCCCGGGAATGTACATACCCGGCTTGGTTACGGCTCCGTCGGACGAAGTCCAATAGAGGTCGTTGGCCAGGGCATAGTCACGAGCCTCGGCCGTACGTTGCGAGGTACCGAAGTAGTCGAGATAAGCCTCGGTGAAGGAGATAACCTTACCGCCTACTTTACCGTCGATGAGGAAGTAGAACGAGAAATCCTTGTAGTTAAAGGTGTTGGCCCAACCGAGTGTGTGCTTGGCATTCATGTTACCCAGGTATTCGTTGGCCTGGCCGTTGAGCTTGAAGGGAGCACCGGTCTGCGGATCGACTATGACGTCGCCATCTTTACTGGGGTCGGTGATGATTTCGCCCGTATTGGGATCGCGTTTCATGAATCCTACGGCATAGAGGTCGCCATAGGAGCCACCCTCTTCAAACTTGATCTTCAAACCGCTGAGGTTACCCAGGTCAATCTCGTGGATATATTTTTGTCCGTTCTGCTTGCGGGCTACGGTAAGAATCTTGTTGTCGTTGAAGGCGTAGTTGAAGGTGGTAATCCAGCTGAAATCGTTGTTGGGAGCAAAGATATACGATGCGGTCAGTTCGACACCCTGGTTGCGCACCTTACCACCGTTGATGTAGATCTCTTTACCGGCAGCACCCTGATATTTCATGAACTGGTTTTTCATGATGGCGTTGTAGTAGGTGGCTTGCAGGGAGATGGAGCGGTCGAGCAGGCTAAGGTCGAATCCGGCCTCGAACGACTGGGTCGTCTCGGGTTTGGGGTTCTTGAAGTTGATGATGGCGCTGCTGATGTAGGCTCCGGTAGCCGGGTTGCGCGATGCCGATGCCAGGAAGAGGTTGTTGGGAATCGAGTTACCTACCTCGGAGTAGGAGGCGCGGAGCTTCAATTCGTTGATCTGGTCGGGCAAGGTGAGCAGTTTGTTCATCTGGACCGAAGCACCTGCCGAGTAGTAGGCAAAGTGGGGATCCATGTCTTTGAACTGCGTGAAGGCGCGGTACCAGTCGTCGCGGTAGCTACCCTCGACGGTTACCTTGTCTTGCCAGGTTACCTGTGCGGTGGCAAAGATGGCACGCTCCCAGTTCTTGGTGGTGAGGCCCCCGTAGTTGTCGCTGCTGCTGATATAGATGTCGGAGAGGACGAACTGGTTGCACGAGAGGTCCTCGGTATTGGGGGCACCCGATTTGGCGATAGGAGTAATCATCCATTGGTCGTACGACGAGTTCATCATGCTACCACCGGCGTTGACACCGATCGTGAAGTCTTGAATCTGCTTGTTGTAGCTCAACATGAAATCGCCATAGAAGTCTTGCGATTTGGTGTGGTCGAGAATGAGACGACCGCGGTCGATCATTTCGGCGTTACCCCACGTGGTGGCGTATTGACGGTTCTCGTCGTTACGCTCGTTGTAGTCGTATTTGATACGGGCTTGCAGGTTGAGTTCGGGAATAATCTGCCAGTTGGCGGTGATGCTGCCGAAGGTACGGTTGATAACCTCTTCGCTGGTCATGCGGTTGAGCAACCACCAGGGGTTGTTGAGGCTGATGTTGTCGGAGTACCACACTTGCTTACCGTAGTTGGGGTCGGAGAGGGTCGAGGTCTTACCCGATTGAATGACCGAGATGGGCAGTCCGTCGGATCCCGTCTGCGACACGATGTAGCTGTACGGGTTTGAAAGCCACGTTGCACTGGTGTCGTAGTAGTTTTTGCGATACCAGTTCATGTCGAGGTTACGCGGCGAGGTGTAGAGTTGATAGATGGGGTTGAAGAAGGTTCCACCGGTGGGGCGGTTCTTGGTCCTCTGGTTGATGTAGTTGGCCGAGATGTCGAATTTGAGTTTGTCCTTGAAGAACGAGAAGCTCTGACGCAAGGAGATGTTGTGACGCTCAAACTTGTTGGTTTCGACAATACCGTTGGCCGTTGTATTTCCGTAGGAGAAATAGGTTTGGACTACTTTCGTACCGCCACTCAACGAGATGGAGTTGTTGAAGTTGGTACCCAGTTTATAGAAATCACGGATATTGTAGGCATTACGGGTCAGGTGATAGGGCGAGTTGGCCGTGTCGTAGTACTCGTCGCCCAGAGTGTTCATGCGTTGACCCCAGCTGTTGGAGTTCATCGAGAAGCCGTTATCTACCGAGCCCGACATCTGTGCACCATATGCATTCTGCAATTTGGGCAATACGAGCGGGGTCTCGAAGGTGGTGCTGCTCGATACATCGATGCGCAACTGGCCCTCTTTACCTTTCTTGGTGGTAATCATCAGTACACCGTTTGAAGCGGCGCTACCGTACAGGGCGGCCGAGTTGGCACCTTTCAGTACCGTGATCGACTCGATGTCGTCGGGGTTGAGTTGCGAGAGGGCGTCGCTGGTCTCTTTGGAACCGTCGGCCATCATCGTGGCACCACCACCGTCCATATCCATCTGTCCGTTTACGCTGTTCTGCATGGGTACGCCGTCGATTACGATCAGCGGCGAGTTGTTACCCAGCATGGAGGCGTTACCACGCAACAGGATTTTCGAGGCACCACCGGCACCACCCGAGTTGGGCGTGATGACCAGACCGGCACTCTTACCTTGCAGCGAGTTGATGAGGTTGGCCTCTTTGGCACGGGTCAGTTCGTCGCCACCCACGGTCTGTGTGGAGTAGGAGAGGGTCTCTTCCTTACGGGCGATACCCATGGCGGTAACGACAACCTCGTCGAGCAGTTTGGTATTGTCCCTCATGACGATGTCGATTTTGTCCTTCCCGCTGATGGGTTGTTTGACGGTTTGGTAGCCGATATAGGAGAATTCCAGTTCGCTGCCGCCTGCGGGAACCTTAATGGAGTAGTTTCCGTCAATGTCGGTCGCGGTAGCGGCACTTGTGCCGGCTACTTTTACTGTAAGGCCGATGAGGGCTTCGCCCGAAGCGTCGGTTACCTTACCGGTCACGATGCGAGAGCTGTTGGCCTGTGCCGTGGTGCTGCTACTGCTTTGGCGGCTTTGGGCTTGACCTTGGGCAGCCGTTCTTCTCGACAACATGATGTTGGGATTTTGTATCGAGTAGGATACGTCGGTCCCTTTGAACATGATGTCGAGAATCTCGCTCACCGTTTTGTTCTTTACGTTTAGGTTTACTTTTCGTTGCGTGTCGACCTGTGTGTTGATGACAAACAGGCACTTCGCTTCTCTCTCGATTTTTTTCAAGACATCTTCTACCGGAGTGTTGACTTCGGATAGAGATATGCGTGAATACGCATCGGCACTGGCTTCAAATGTGTAAACCAATGCGAAAGCCATGATTAGTGCTTTTAAACTTTTTTTGTACATACGTGTGTTTATGGGTATTCAAACAGATTGTGAATGGGGTTATTTTCTCTGGAATATAGATAGGATAAATAAGGTGTGCTTATTTTCTCATGGGCAAAGATTTTTTTAGGGTTATATTATTTTTTTGAACTTATCAGAATGGTATTGTATTCCTTGTTCCATTTGAAATCAAAATCGAAGTCGTGTTGAAGGGCTTGCAGGGCATGTTGGATTCCGTTATAGCGGTAGAATTTACCGGTATAGCGTTCGGTGCTTTTTATCTCTTTATCGATTTCGATTTTTACGCCGAAACACTTTTCAAATCCTTCCATTAACTCGTCGAACGATTTGTCCTTGAAATAGTAGATACCGTCTTTCCATAACTCAGTTTCGAGCGAGCGGATTACCGATTGCGTAAATTCTCCATCTTTGAATTGGGCTCGGTATCCCGGTTTGAGCGTGGCGCTTTTGTCTCCGGCCGAAATTTTTACAGAACCTTCGATTAACGAGACCATGAAATCCTTCTCTTCGTTGTTCGAGCTGACATAGAATTTTGTTCCCAAGACCTTGATTTTTCCGTTGGGCGTGTTGACAATAAAGGGACGCCAGCGGTTGTGGGCGACTTCGAGATAGGCTTCGCCATCAATTTCAATACTGCGTTGCAACCCCATGAACGAGGAGGGATATTTTATCGTGGATTCGGCATTGAGCCATACCTTGGTACCGTCGGGGAGGAGCAAGGTGTTGCTGTTGCCTGCAGGCACAGTGAGCGAATAGAGAGGAACGATGCGGTCGCCTACCGTAAAATAGAAACTCCCGAATGCGACAGCCAATAACAGCACAATTACTGCGGCAATGCGAAGTAGTTGTATGCGGTAATGGCGTCGGAAATCGTACTGTGTGTGCTCTATGTTGCCTGCCGATAATATAATAGCGTTATATATGTTGCGCTCGTGACAAAACTCTTTTAGATGGTCGGGCGATGATTGAGCCCATGTAATAACCTCTCTGCACTCATCTTCCGAGGCACAGTTACCGAAATACCTATATAATGTCTCTTTTTTCATACATTATATAAACCTAATAAACTTCCATATCCCTAGTGATAAAATAAGACTTTTTGTCAAATGGAAGTTTGAAAATGTTTATAAATGTTGCACTTTCATTCTTTTTGATTTGCAAACTGATAGACCGATAGTGTTATAGATAGTCTTTGAGGCTTTTTCGTAAGATATTCAGGCTTTTTGAAATGTGAAACTCTACGCCTTTAATCGTGATGCCGAAATTTTCGGCAATTGTTTTGTAGGGTTTCTGTTCGAGGTATCGCTCGTAAAATATTTCTCGTGTGCGATTGGGCAAGGTTTCGATGGTACTGTGTACAATTTTTTCGATTTCGCTGGTGAAAAGTTCCGAGGGGTCACAGCCTTTCAGCGAAGAGATGTTGAGCTCGATTTCACCGATCATGTGGTTGTACAGCTCTTCATTCTTTTGTAACAGGTGTTTTCGCTCTTCCAGAACATCGATACATTTGTTCCTGATGATGGTGAAAATATACCCTTTTATATTGGTGGCTTGGAAGGTCTCCTTGTCTTTGTTTTCCCAATATTGGATATACGACTCCATCACTACATCTTCGGCGTCTTGCATGTTCCCCAGGTAGGAGTATGCAAATTGGATAAATCCATTTTTAGACGTCCTAAAAATGTTGGAAAAGTCATTATCTTCTGTAATCGATGTCATTCAACTTTGAATTAAACAATATCTATTTCTTGGAGGGGAATATTAGTCGTTATTTCTTCTATGGTTGTTCGTTTTCCCAATAATATATAGCTGTTTAGGAGTTTTGTCGCCTTGTTTCTTACAAAGGAATTACCGTGCTAATATAATATAATTGGGTGATAAAAAAGAAACAGAAAAGCATTTTTTTGAAAAAACTTTTCTGCCTGATAAGATATATGTCGGTGCGGAGGGTGAGTGCACCGAGTATGTAGAGACGCTGAACACACAGGGGGGGGGAGCAAAAATTGCTCCCCCCCCCTGTGTGTTCAGTTATTTACAAATCCACCTAATGAGGTCGGTAATTGGGGGTCAAACGTATAAGCCCGGGCAAATTGCCTGATAAAATCAAGTGTCGAAGCAGAGGGCTGCATGTTTTTTGTACTTCGTACTGTCATGGTGTCTTTGGGAGTAGAGGTTTTCTTCATAGGCCGAATCTTGATGTTTGTATATGATAAACGTCAAGATTCCCGTATTTATTATGTGTCTACGCCCTTTTTTTAAAATGTCAGTACGATATTGTTTTCCTCGGCCATCTTCCGCAAGTTGAGAATGGCATAACGCATGCGCCCCAAGGCGGTGTTGATGCTCACCTGGGTGCGGTCGGCAATCTCTTTGAAACTCATGTTTTTGTAATAACGCATGACAAGTACCTCTCGTTGGGAGTGAGGCAGGGCTTTGATAAGTTTGCGAATGTCGGCCTCTATTTGGCTATGTACAAGAGCATCTTCGACAGTCCCTTCGCTCAACTCCTTGCGATTGAAAATGTCCATATTCTCGTTGTCCGAGATAATGTAGTTGTCGGCCTTTTCCTGTCTGAAAAAGTCTATAATCAGGTTGTGGGCAATGCGCGAAATCCAGGCCGGGAACTTACCGTTCTCGGTATAGCGACCCTGCTTGATGGTCATAATGGCTTTGACAAAGGTTTCCTGAAAGATGTCGTTGGCCAATTCCTTGTCTTTGACAATATAAAAAATGTAGTTGAAAGTACGAGCCTGATGACGTTTGAGCAATACATCAAAAGCTTCATTATTACCTTCGGCATACAATGCAACCAACTCTTCGTCGGTGCGATTGAATAAATCGTTCATTACTATCTCTCTTTTTTTAATCCAAGCGTAATGTTTTGTCGATAGGCAATCTTATTTTAGAGTGATTCAATAATTATTATTCGGTGCAAATAAAGATGTTTTTTTTGGAATTGGAAAGTAAAAGTAGAATTTTTTTGCCCTATCGTTTCGTTTTTAACACTATTGTCGTGAACAAATCTGTTTTGTTGACATTGTGTCGAAGGCTTGGAGATAGGGTCGTTGAAGGGCGCTGAGAGGTACCGAAGAGGTGGGTCGATTAAAAGTGAGTCGACATGACCGGTTTATCATAAAAAATATTTACATTTGCAACTCATGGAAAACTAAAAAACAAGAAACAGCTATGAAACCAACTCTTTTTGTCCTGGCTGCCGGCATGGGTAGCCGGTATGGAGGCTTGAAACAGCTCGACGGTCTCGGCCCCAATGGTGAAACGATTATGGACTACTCGATTTTCGATGCCTTGCGGGGCGGATTCGGGAAAGTAGTCTTCGTGATTCGCAAAGATTTTGAACAAGATTTCAGAGAAAAGATTCTTTCCAAATACGAAGGACATATCCCGTGTGAGTTGGTATTCCAGTCAATCAATGACCTGCCCGAAGGCTTCACCTGTCCCGAGGGACGTACCAAACCTTGGGGTACCAACCATGCCGTGCTGATGGGTAAAGATGTAATCAAGGAGCCGTTTGCCGTAATCAATGCCGACGACTTCTACGGTCGCGAGAGCTTTGCGATTCTGGCCGACTATTTGAAAAATCTCGAAGGTAAGCAAAACGACTACTGCATGGTAGGTTATCGGGTGGGTAATACCCTCTCGGAGAGTGGAACGGTGGCTCGCGGCATTTGTGAGATGAATGCCTCGAAGCATCTGACTTCGGTCGTAGAGCGCACGCAAATCGAGCGTCGCGACGGCGAGGTGAAGTTCAAGGAGGGTGAAACCTGGACGGCTATCCCCGACAATACGCCCGTGTCGATGAACATGTGGGGATTCACGCCCGACTATTTCAAATATTCCGAGGACTATTTTGTGAATTTCCTGAAAGAGAACGCCGGCAACATCAAGGCCGAGTTCTTCATTCCGCTCCTGGTCAACGACCTCATTCAGTCGGGTAAAGCAACGGTAACCGTGCTTGACACGCCGTCGAAATGGTTCGGTGTGACCTATGCCGCCGACCGTCAGTCGGTAGTCGACAAAATTCAGGCTCTGGTGGATGCCGGCGAGTATCCTGCCAAACTGTTCTGATTGCTCTATCCCTGAAAAGATACGATTACAGGAGAGAGGTTGTCCCGCTTTGGGGGGCACGCCTCTCTCCTTATTTATATATAGGAACAGGGTAATCGGGTGGGCTGCCCCGTTGTCCTCTCCTCTGCCGGTAGCCGCAGGTGATCTTCCTTTGTCGGTAGTAGAAAAATAGGTTGTTTGAATAAGATAGGAGTCGGCTCGGGAGAATCAAACTCGAAAATTCATTTCGGTTTGCTTCTCCTCTCGCCTTTCACTATCTTTGTTTTACGAAAATAGGATACGTCTCAGCATAAAAATCAAGCGAGCTTGTTTTTCTGCTTTCGACTTTCACTATCTTTGCACACTGTTTTGCCAACAGGTCAATCGCACGTTCATGAATACCGTTCAGTTATTGCCATATAAACAGCATGTGGTCTCGCTGCTCAAACTGGGGCTGCCCATTGTCGTGGGGCAGTTGGGCATGATTATACTGGGTCTGGCCGATACGGTCATGATCGGGCACCACAGTACCGACGAACTGGCTGCTGCCGCCTTTGTCAACAACGTGTTCAATCTGGCCATCATCTTTGCTACCGGCTTCTCCTATGGGCTCACCCCGTTGATAGGCATGTTGCAGGGGAGCGGTAACACGCAGGGGATAGGGAGGGTGTTCCGCAACGCCCTCGTGGCTCACACTGCTCTGGCCCTGTTGCTCACCGCCATTATGTATGTGGTCTATTGCTTTGTCGACCAGATGGGGCAGCCGGTAGAGCTGTTGCCCCACATACGGCCCTACTTCATCTTGCAACTGGTCTCCCTGGTATTTGTTATGCTCTTCAACAGCTACCGGCAGTTTGCCGAGGGGCTCACCGATACCCGCACCCCCATGTGGATTCTGCTGGGGGGCAATGCCTTGAATATCGTGGGGAACTACCTGCTCATTTACGGCAGCTTCGGGTTGCCCGAGTGGGGCCTTTTCGGTGCCGGGGTCAGCACCCTGGTTTCGCGGGTGGTCATGCTGCTGGTCTTCGTTGTCATCGTTGCTGGTGCCCCTAGGTATCGGGCCTATCGGGAGGCCATGCGCCACTCGCATTTCAATCGCAACGACTTTGTGCAACTCAATGCCCTGGGGTGGCCCATTGCCTTGCAGATGGGTATGGAGACGGCAGCCTTCTCGTTGAGTGCCATTATGGTGGGCTGGTTGGGCAGCGTGCCGCTGGCGGCCCATCAGATTATGATTTCGGTCAGTACCCTCGGGTTTATGATTTACTACGGCATGGGGGCCGCTCTGGCCGTGCGGGTGAGTCATTTCATGGGACAACGCGATTTCCCCAATCTGCAACGGGCCGTTCATGCCGGCTTGGGCATCATAGGGGTGCTGGCCGTGGCGGCCTGCCTCTTCTTCTATCTGGCCCGGGTCCCCATCGTTTACAGTTTTACCGAGGATCCCGAGGTGATGGCCGTTGTTGCCGTACTCATCTACTCGCTCATCGTCTACCAGTTTGGCGATGCGTTGCAGATAACCTTTGCCAATGCCCTGCGAGGCACGGCCGACGTGAAGCCCATGATGTGGATTGCCTTCTTCGCCTATTTCGTGATAGCTCTTCCCGTAGGGTATCTGTGTGGTTTCACCTTCGGGGGAGGCGTCTTGGGGGTGTGGGTTGCCTTCCCGGCCGGACTCTTTTCGGCTGGATTCCTGTTTTGGTTGCGATTCCGTTACCGCCTGCATAAACTCATTGGAAAGGAGGGAGATGTATGAAACCGCTCTCCGACAAACTCTATTTGCAGCAGCTCATCGAGGAGGGGGAGCACCAGCAGCAGGATTTCAAATTCGAGATTTCCGATGCCCGCAAGATTGCCCGTTCCCTGTCAGCCTTTGCCAATACCGACGGCGGCCGTCTGCTTATCGGGGTGAAAGATAACGGCCGCATAGCCGGGGTGCGTTCCGAAGAGGAGGTCTACATGATCGAGGCCGCGGCGCAGCTCTACTGCCTGCCGCAGGTTGCAATTGAGATGCACACCTATACTGTCGATGGCAAGACCGTACTCATTGCCGAGATTCCGAAGTTTGCCGAAAAGCCGGTGCAGGCTCAGGTAGCTCCCGGCAAGTACATGGCCTATGTGCGCATTGCCGATGAGAACATACTGGCAACGGCCGTGCATCTGGCGGTTTGGCGGCAGAAGAGCAGCCCCAAAGGTTCGCTTGTGAAATATACCGAGCGCGAACAGCTCCTGCTCGACTACCTGGCCGAGCATGGCGAGATTACGGTGAGCAAGTACAGCCGGCTGGCCCGCTTGTCGTACCGCTCGGCGGTGGATTATATTGCCCGGTTTGTCCGCTTCGGGTTGCTCGATATTTGTTTTGAGCATCACAAATTCTTCTATCGGCTGCATCAGGAGGAGGGCGAATGACCCCCTGATTTTGAAAGTTGTATTTTCGCTTGTCTCTACTCTCGCCTTTCGCTATCTTTGGAAAAGATTTTGTAAACCGATGAAACACGATATTCCGAAACGACTATGAAAATCGAAACCGAATTGTGTGCCTTTTCGCTCGAAGCCTGTCGCGCTGCGGCTCGTGCGGGGGTGACGCGGGTAGAGTTGTGCGCCTCGCCCTATGAAGGGGGGACGACCCCCTCGGCAGCCCTGATTCGCCGGGCTCGCCAAATACCCCATCTGCAACTGAGTGTGATGATTCGCCCCCGGGGTGGCGATTTTCTCTATACCGACGATGAGTTTGACCTCATGCTCGACGAGGTTGACTTTGCCCGCGAGTGTGGAGCCGACTGCGTGGTGGCCGGTATGCTCACCCCCGACGGTCGTGTCGACGAGGAGCGTACCGCCCGGCTGGTCGATCGTTGCGGTTCGATGCAGTTTACCTTTCACCGGGCTTTCGACATGACCCGCGATACGGCCGAGGCGCTCGAATCGCTGGTACGTGCGGGCTGTTATCGGGTGCTTACCTCGGGTGGCCGCAACACGGCGATGGAGGGAATCGATACGATTCGGGCCCTGGTAGCCCAATCGGCCGGACGTATAGCTATCATGGCCGGTAGCGGTGTGAGTCCGTCGAATGTGCGGCAGCTGGCCGGAACCGGTGTCGATGCCGTGCATTTCAGTGCCCGCAGCCTGGTCGAGAGCGGCATGACCTACCGCAACCCTGTCGTTTCGATGGGCGGTGTGCCGGGCATTCCCGAGTATGCTTCGGTGGGTGCCGATGAGACGAAAATTCGTGAAATACTTGATCAACTCAACTCATAAAACCAATCCGATATGAAAAGAACTCATGCCCTTATGCTGCTGTTCGCCGGAGTGGCCTGCACGGTGGCAAGTTGCACCTCGTCGGGCATCTCGGCCGACAGTCAGCGACAACTCGAAACCGTCCTCGACGATTCGCCCCGTTCCGACAGCCTGCGCGTGCTGCTCAAAGAGACGCCTCGCGATGAACAGGAGGCAATGGCCTACCTGTTGGCCTGGATGCCCCAAGGCGACCGCGACACGATGGACCTGGCGCTGTTGCGCGAGAATGTGACTTATGCCTGCCGTGCCCGCGCCGAATTTCCCTGGGCCAAGGCGTTGCCCGATTCGATTTTCCTCAACGAGGTGTTGCCCTATGCCTCGGTCGATGAGGTGCGCGATGCCTGGCGAAAAGATTTTTACGAGCGTTTTGCTCCCCGGGTGCGGAGCTGCAAAACCCTGCGCGAGGCCCTCGACACCGTCAATGCCATTATCCCTCAGGTAGTAGGGGTGGAGTATAACACCTTGCGAGAGAAGACCAACCAAAGTCCGTCGGAGTCGATGCGCCAAGGCATGGCCTCCTGCACGGGTCTCTCTATTCTGTTGGTCGACGCCCTCCGTTCGGTGGGTATTCCGGCCCGTTTCGCGGGGACGGCCGCCTGGCACGACAACCGGGGTAACCACAGTTGGACCGAGGTGTGGCTCGACGGTACCTGGCACTCGACCGAGTACTATCTGCCGCCGGCCCTCGACGGAGCCTGGTTCATGGCCGATGCCGGTCAGTCGACTCCGGGCGACCGCATTCATGGTATCTATGCCGTTTCGTTCCGGCCCACCGGCGACTGGTTCCCCATGGTGTGGAACGAGGAGTCGCGCGATGTACATGCCGTCGATGTGTCGCAACGTTATATCGACCTGTATGGACAACAGACCCAGGCGATACTTCAACAGGATACCCACACCACGGTCACCTTTGTCATGTATAAGGACAAGCAGCACAGCTCGAACTCGAAGGATCGGGTCGAGGCCAATGTCGACGTTTTCTGCGACGGGGTGCAACTGGGTGGAGGCCGCACGGCCGGTCCCTTGCAGGATATGAACGATGCCCTCAAATTCCTGTTGAAAAAGAACCAGACCTATACGTTCGTTTATGAGAATGCCCGGGGCGAACGCACCACGGTCGAGTCGGTCGTAGGAGCCGAACCGGTGACCGTTGTAGGCTATATGGAATAACCTCGGGGTGACGGTTCTGATTGAATAAAGAAAGAGCTCGCTTGTGGAACTACACGCAAACGAGCTCTTTTTATGCTTGAAGAAATTGGATTTACAGCTGTTTCAGCCGGGCAATGGTTTCGAGCGGAGCCTCGGAGTGGAAGACAAAGCTGCCAGCCACCAGCGCGTCGGCACCAGCCTCGACCAGTTGTCGCCCCGTTTCGAGGTTCACGCCGCCGTCTATCTCGATGAGAGCATGCGCGTGGCGGCGGGCAATCATCGCCTTCAAGTCGCGCACCTTGTCGAGAATGCGGGGGATAAATTTCTGCCCTCCGAATCCGGGGTTGACCGACATGAGCAGCACCACGTCGACATCTTCGATAATATCTTCGAGCAGCGCGACCGGGGTGTGCGGATTGAGCGAAACACCCGCCTTCATGCCTGCGGCGTGAATCTGCTGTACTACCCGGTGCAGGTGAGTACAAGCCTCGTAATGTACCGTCATGATGGCACCGCCAATCTGCTTGACCTCGTTGATAAATTTCTGCGGCTCCACAATCATCAGGTGCACGTCGAGTGGCTTGGCGCACCGGCGGTTTACAAATTCGAGCACCGGGAAGCCAAACGAAATATTGGGAACAAACACACCGTCCATTACATCGATATGTAACCAGTCGGCTGCGCTCTCGTTGATGAGGTCGATTTCGCTGTTCAAGTTCCCGAAATCGGCCGAAAGCAACGACGGAGAAATTATTACGCTCATAACATTAATAGTTTTCGTTAGTTATACAAAGATACAAAAAGGCGAGAGCCGTGGCCAACGGAAACGCAGTTTTCGAGTTCGGGCTATGCCGAGCCGTCTCCCGAAGTACTCCTTCCTTTGACCCTTTACTCTTCCCGTCCGCTCTGGTCGGGATTCAACTCCTTATAATAGTTGATGCGTTCGGTCCAGGACTTATTTTCCAAGGGGAGAACTCGATGAGTCTCGGCCCAATAGTTCCACATCTCTTCCAGCTCCCGGGTTTTCTCGGGGTAGCGGGAGGAGAGGTCCTCGGTTTCAAAGGGATCGGTCGAGAGGTTTATCAGTTCCCAGGGGCTGTTCAGGTCGTTGCGCACCAGTTTCCAGTTATCTGCGATGACGGCACACGAACTTTGATGCTCAAAGAACAGGGTGCGATTTTGCAAGGCACCACCCCTCACGGCCGGGAGCAGGCTGGTTCCGGGCAAGTCGGCGTGCTCGAATCGGTCGGAGGGGTAACTGGCCGAGGCCAGATCCATGCAGGTAGGCAGCAGGTCGATGATGTGAGCCACCTGTTTGCATACCTGGCCTTGCAGTACGTTTTTAGAGGCGTCGCCAAAGGTAATGATGAAGGGGGTACTTGTCCCGCCTTGATAGACCCATTTCTTATAACTGCGGTAAGGTGTGTTGGAGAGGTCGGCCATCAGTTGTCCCAGGTAGCCACCTTCCAGCGTAGCTCCGTTGTCGCTCAGGAAGAGGAAGACCGTGTTTCCCAAGCTCCCTTTTTCGCGGAAAGCCTCGACAATCTGACCCACTCCGTCGTCCATGATTTCAATCATGGCGGCATAGGTGGCCATTTCCTGAATCCACTGTTCGCGTTGAGAGTCGGTAAGCTCCTCCCAGGCGGGGCGTTTGCCGCCGAACTCCCGGTTATAGACGGGCAATTCCATCTTGGCGGGAACCAGGCCCAGCGCTTTTTGCTTCTCAAACCGCTGCTTGCGCAACACGTCGTATCCAACCCGGTAGCGAGCCTTGCACTTTTCAACCCGGTCGGCCGGAGCCTGCAAGGGGAGGTGCGGGGCATAGTAGGCTACATAGAGGAACATGGGGGCATCGGTCGGTTGTTGTCGTATGAAACTGATGGCCGAGTCGGATATGGCCGTGGTGTAGTAATAGTCGTCGGGCAGGTCGGTAACGGGTGTCAGGTCGTTGTAAAGCGGGGTAGGCTCGTAGTAGCTGCCTCCACCCGACAGGCAGCCATAGTAGCGGTCGAACCCGCGTTGGGTGGGGTAGCTGCCGTTGGGCCCGTCGAAAGCCCCGTCGACCGTGACATGCCATTTGCCGCTCATGTAGGTGTCGTATCCGTTGGCCTTCAAGATTTCGGCGATGGTCGGGTAGGTTTTTGATATTTGACCTCTATATCCCGGACGGTGTTCGTCCACGGCAGTCATCCAGCCCATGCCCACCTCGTGTTGATAGCGGCCGGTGAGCAGCGAGGCACGTGACGGGCAACTGCGCCCTGTGTTTTTGAATTGGCTGAATCGCACGCCGGCATCGGCGAGACTGTCCAGATGAGGCGTTTGGATTTCGCTGCCGTAACACCCTAAATCCGAGAAACCCATGTCGTCGCACATGATGAGTACGATATTGGGTGGTGTCGCCTTTTGGGCCGAAAGGGGAAAAGCTGCGGTTCCCAGCATGAAAGGTACAAACAGAGTTCGGTTCATATACGTTCGTTTTTTAGGTGTAAAGTGAAGAGAATGAAAATCGGCCTCTAAGATAATACATTTTTGATAAACGACATGGTGAACGGGTCTAATACCTACAAAAAAATGAACCGGCTTCAAGAAAACGAGAGCGGATCGGGGGGCTGGTGTTGTTTTTCCCGTGGGGTGATGATACCACAAAAGCCGCAAGTGACAGGTTGTGCTGTCAAATAGCGGCTTTTGTACCGAATGGCAAAAGAGTTATTTTTACTTTGGTTTTTTCATGCCCTTGAAGATGAGGAACCCCACGATGAACACGCAGATGGCGATGAGCACGTAGAGGATTTCGTGGCTGTATGTCTGGACCTTCAAGATGAGTTCGTCCTCGGGAATGACGGCGTGGAATCCGTAGCCGATGGCTGCCAGTATGATGTTCCAGCACATGGCACCCAAGGTGGTGAAGAGGATAAATTTCGAGAATTTCATTCGGGCCAGACCGGCGGGAATGGAGATAAGCTGACGCACGGCCGGAATCAGGCGGCCGATGAGGGTCGATATGCTGCCGTGTTTGTCGAAGTAGCGTTCGGCTGTCTCTACCTTGCCCTGGTCGAGCAGGCACATGTGTCCCACGCGGCTGTTGGCAAACTTGTAGACGAGCGGGCGGCCTATCCAGCGGGCCAGGTAGTAGTTGATGATGGCACCAATGTCGGCTCCGAGGGTGCCGAAGAGAACGACCAGATACATATTCAGTTCGCCGTAGGCTGCCTTGTAGGCTGCCGGTATGATAACGATTTCGGAGGGGAAGGGGATAAACGAGCTCTCAATCATCATGAGGAACGTAATGGTCCAGTAATTGAGATTATCGAGGCACCATTGTATAAACGATAATGATTCCATAAAAGGGATTAATGATTTTTTTGAGATTGCAAAAGTAATACATTCTGCTTAAAAATGAGGATGTTTGCAAAAATGTAACAAAAATTTAATACGTCTGTATTGCCAAATCTTGGAAAATTGTGCGATAGATGGCCGCCTTCTCGGCAAGCGGTTTGGGATAGGCCCGTGAGGTTGAGGGCATGCGGTAGAGCCGCATGGGGCGGCCATGGTAGGTGAGCGAGGCATATTGCCCTATCGGCGGTGGTGTGGCTCCGGTGATGGCACACAGCGTGTCGGTAGCCTTCTGTCCGGTGGTTACGAGGGTGTGACAGAGGGGCAGCCGGTCGAGCATGCGGGCCAGATCGAGCGACTCGACCACTTCGAGCGTCAGGTCCGAGGCATTGCCATTCAGTCGTCGTGCCACGGCCACGGTATCGCTCACGGCAATGCCCTGTTCTTGAAGAAAGTTCTCGATGGCTTCGCGGCGGAACCGCTTGTGCTCGGTATCGACAAAGTGGTCTTTGTCGTTGAAGAAGAGAAGCCCGAAGATGCGCCACATGTCGTTGGTGAAGTTGGGGTAGAAAAACTCCATCGACCAGCGTTTGCGGGGCGGAGGAAAACTGCCCAGCAGCAAGATGCGGGCCTGTGCCGGAAGAAACGGAGACAGGGGGTGCATCTCGACGGGTGCGGGCGAAGGGCTTGTATCGTCAGCCATGTTGTGTTGCATTGAGAGGGTTAGAAATCGTCCGAGTCCATGTCGACTTTCCAGAATACGTTCTCGGCCGCATCGTACCGGTAGTTTCCGCCCGGCAGGGCATCGACGATGAAGTCGCCTTTGTCGGGCAGGTCGGTTTCGCTTTCGAGCAGGTAAAATTCATCGTCGGGGTCATCGCTCTGTATGGTAGCCGAGTAACCTTCGGGCACCTCGAATATTTCGTCGTCGGCCACCTCGATCAGTTGTCGGTCATACCCCTGTTGAAACAAGATGTCATAGGCATCGAAATCCTCGTATTCGTCATAACCCATTTCATCTCTCAGCATCTCGAACTCGGGTGTGAGAGCTAACAAGATTGTATCCATCGTGTCGTCTGTTTTTGTCGGGAGCAAAGTTACTTATTTTTACGATTGCTTCAACAATTTGCGACTGGTGTTGTTTTTACTGAAAATAAAACTTATAAAACCTGAGTGAATATGAAAAAAATGATCTTTTTCTGGGTTTGTGCTTGGGGGCTTCTATTGTTGCCGTTCCATGCTGCCGCTGCCGATACCCAGTCGGCCGAACCGGCACAGCGGAGTAGCCGACAGGCTCCGGACGATGCCTCGGACCGCATTGTTTTCCTGTGGGGCGGGAATGCCGCCAACAGTGAGTTGATAGGTATGTTCTATGACACCCGGCAGCTCCATTTCCAGGACCCTCGTGCGCCCCGATTCCTGCTGGTCGACCGTAAGGGACGTGTGGCATTCGGTATAGGTGGTTATGTAAAGGTGACGGCTTCCTACGATTTTGAAGGCGCCGTGCCCAATCGCGATTTCCTTACCTACGATATTCCCGTACCCGGCAATCCGTCTCAGCGCAACCAGTTCCAGATGGACGCTTCGACCTCGCACCTCTTTTTTAAGTTGGTAGGCGACAATGCCGTGCTGGGCAAGTTCTCGGTCTTTGTCGACGGTGATTTCAGGGCCGGACAGAACTATGGATTCCGCCTCGACCAGGCTTATGTGCAGGCGCGTGGATTCCTGATAGGACAGACGTGGAGTACCTTTGTCGATGCGGCGGCCGCACCTCCTACCATCGACTATGAGGGACCTACCGGCATGACCAGTGTGCGCAATGTGATGGCTCGCTATACACTCAATCTGGGGAAGCACTGGCAGATGGCTCTGGCCGCCGAAGCCCCGTCGGTCACCTGTACGCTCGACGAGGGGTATAACGCGTCAATCAGCCAGCGCATGCCCGACATACCTTTTTATGTTCAATACGGTTGGAACGGAGGTCACGACCACATACGCGCATCGGGTCTGTTGCGGGGACTCTCTTATCGCGACCTGGTGGCCGATCGCAATCGGTCGGTATTGGGTTGGGCCGTTCAGCTCTCGGGTATTACCCACATCACCCGCAAGTTGTCGCTTTATTACCAAGGCGTTTACGGATATGGCTATGGTGAGTATCTGAACGGGTTGAGCGACGAGGGTTTCGACCTCATTCCCGACCCCGATACCCAGGGCAAACTCTATGCCCCCGAGACGCTGGGCTATGTGGCCGGTCTGCAATATGCCTTCTCACCCAAATTCTTTATCTCGGCCTCGTACAGCCAGAGCCGGGTATACAGCAAACAGGGAGCCCTGTCGCCCGAATCCTATCGCTATGCCCAGTATATCGTGGGGAATGCCTTTTACAACCTCACGACCGATTGCAGCATAGGTATCGAATATCTTTATGGCCGCCGTTCCAATTTGAATCGTCAGGACGGGGAGGCTAACCGTATCAATACAATGATACGCTATAATTTCTGATAAAAATATATTTTGGGGTAGGGCCCGTCTTCTCGTTTTTTTGCGATAGTAACGAGAAGGCGGGCTCTTGGTTTTTATGGAGAGCAAATATTGTGAGTCAGTTTTTTCAATAAAAAAGTTGTAAGCCATATAAAAAGTGTTATTTTTGCAAACTGATTATAATTATATCCTTATTATAAAAAAAGAGGAAAGAATGAAATATTTATATTGGGCGCTTACTCTTCTCACTTTTTGGCTTCTTGCATCTTGTTCTTCTTCAAGGAATGTACCTTATATGATTGATGTAGAGGATATTCCCGCCGAAGTATTAAATGCTGCTACCCCTCAGCCGTCGCCGATTTTGGCCCCGGGCGACATTATTGATATATCGGTCATGGCCAAGAATCAAGAGGTGGTAATCCCCTTTAACAAGCGGTTGGTTCAAAGCGAGGCCTATATGCGAAGCGGCAATACCAAGGCCGTGGAGTTTTATCTGGTCGACCAGAACGGTGATATTGAATTCCCGGTATTGGGCCGTCTGCATGTAGCAGGGAAGAGCAAGAAAGAGGTAGAGTTGATGATTCAGGAGGCTCTCTATCCCAAATACCTGAGTGAGTTGCCGCAAGTATCGGTGTGGATACAGAACTTTACCATTTCGGTGTTGGGCGATGTAACTCGGCCGGGTATGTTTACTATTGAAAACGAGCGGGTGAGTATTCTCGATGCCATTGCTTTGGCAGGCGATCTGTCCATTACCGGGCGCCGCGATAATGTACTCTTGGTGAGAGTGAATCCCGATGGAACAAAAAATATTGCGAGAATCAATCTGAATGATAAGAATCTGGTCACTTCGCCCTATTTCTATCTGCAACAGAACGATGTACTCTATGTGCAACCCAATAAGTCGAAAGCCAATTCGGCCGTAGTCGTACCACCTACCACCTCGCTGGTATTTAGTGCCACATCTATTCTGTTGACAATTGCCAACCTTATTATCACAGCTTGGAGTATATCTAAATAATTACTATGGAAGAAGGTAAATCGAATAAGATAAACAGACAGTCTGCTACGGAGGAGCCCCTTGATATTTCCGACTTTTGGGTAGAATGCTTTTCGCATTGGAAATGGTTCGCTGTCAGCATCGTGCTGTTGGTTGTACTGACAGGGTTATACTGTTTTAAACAGACTCCCGAGTATGAGGTGTCATCGGCTGTTTATATCCAAGACAACGATAGTGAGAATAGCAATATCCTGTTGACGAGTTTAGGCTTGTCGCCCTATAAAAACAATATTGATAATGAAATAGAGGTATTTCGTTCCAAGAATCAGATTACGGCTGCTGTCGAGAAACTTGGCCTGTACAAGTCGTATGCCTGGAAATCGTTCATGACAAGAACCCCATTGTATGGAAATTCGCCGGTCGAGTTGGTGACCGATTCGATTAATCCGCGTAAAATAGAATATCCTCTCCACATCGAGTTGTCACCCCGCCAGGGGAAATTACATATTAAAGCCGAAACCTACGACAAAAAGGATAATAAGGTAGAAATTTGCAACGAACTTATCGACGGGTTGCCCCATACCCTCCCGTTTGAAGGCAGTTTCGTGCAATTGAAGTACACGGGCGATACGATTCCTACGCTTGAAAAAACACTGGATATTTGGCTCTCCAATCCCCGTGCGGTGAGCAAAGATCTTGATTCGAAGCTGGCCGTTGTTTTCGCGTCGAGGAAGGCTACGATTTTGAATGTGACATATCGTACGCCGGTTATTGAAGAGGGAAAAGATTTTATCCAAACCTTGGTCGACTTCTATAATATTGATGCCGCGAACCAGAAGAATCAGGGTACCGAAAAGACGCAACAGTTTATCGAGGGGCGCCTCGCTTCCATTTCTGCGGAATTGTCGGCAGTCGAGGCACAAGTGGAGTCGTATCGAAGTCATAATAACTTGATTGACGTTTCGGCCGAAGCCAAACTTTATTTGGAACAGACCGGGTATACCGATGAGAAAATGGCCGAGTTGGAATTGCAAAAGAGTCTGGTCGATTATGTCGAGGCTTTTCTGGCTGTTCCTGACAATGAATACATGCCCATACCGGTGCTGGGAATCGACGACAAGGATTTTGCGACTCTCATTAATGACTATAATAAGATTTTGCAGCAACGCGAGCGCCTGTTGCTTTCGTCGTCCGAGTCAAACCCGGTGATAGTCGAACTTACCCGCGACATAAAAACACAGCGAGCGTTGTTGCTTAAAGGGGTTACCAGCATACGCAAGGGAATAGAGATTCAAAAACGCGATGTAGCTCGGCAAGATCAAAGAATCGAAGACAAAATCAAGAACATGCCCCTCTACGAGCGGGAACTCTCCGACATCATGCGGCAGCAGCGCATTAAGGAAAACCTATACGTCTTCCTGCTTGAGAAGCGCGAGGAGAACGACCTGTCCAAGAATATGGTTGTGCCGATAGCCCGTATTATCGACGACCCCGATTCCACGGGCGATCCGGTTTCTCCCAAGACGTTGCTGCTTCTGGGTGGAGCTGTTCTGCTCGGTATCTTGATTCCGGTATTCATTCTCTATCTGAAAATGGCTTTCTTCCCTGTGCTGACAGATAAGAAGATGCTTGAACGATTGACCTCAATTCCCATTTTGGCCGAAATCTCGAAAAAACCCGAAGGTAAGTTTTTTGTGGTTGAGAAGAAGAGTGTCGAGCCCATTGCCGAGCTGTTCCGATTGGTTCGTAACAATTTACAATTCGTGCTGACCAGTTCCGACAAGAAGGTATTGGCGGTTACCTCGTCGGTCATGCACGAAGGAAAGACCTTTATCGCCTCGAATATGGCTTTGAGTTTTGCCCTTACAGGGAAAAAAGTGTTGCTCGTAGGCATGGATATCCGTCGGCCCCGCCTTTCGGAATATTTCCATCGTCCCAATCGGGAGGGTGTTACCACTTATCTGTCGGGAGCTAATACCGATTTGGCATCGCTTATTCACCCTTCGGGTCTTGACTCGAATCTCGATTTGCTTATGGCGGGACCCATTCCGCCCAACCCCAATGAGTTGTTGATGAGCGACCGGTTCGATCAGATTATCGACTATGCCCGTGCCCACTACGATTATGTCATACTCGATACGGCTCCGTTGGGTATGGTTTCCGATACCTTCCTGCTGGCCCGGGGCGTTGATGTGATGATTTATGTGGCCCGAGCAAACTATACCAACAAGGCATCTATCGAGATGCTGAACGGTTGGGTTCGCAACAAGCGCCTCGATATACCGGTCTATCTTATATTGAACGATGTGAACATGAAGTCGAAGGCCTACTCTTATCGGCAGTATGGCAGTGGCCGATACGGCTATGGATACGGTTACACGACTAAGCGTGAAACTCCGTGGTATAAACGCCTCTTCAAGAAAGACCGTTCTTGACCCGCCTCGTGGTGGTAAAAATAAACGAGAGAGGGGTGCGACGACAATCGCACCCCTCTCTCGTTATGGGTAAGGGAAGTTTTCTTCTCCTATGGATTTTACTCTTTCATGCGCGAGGCCATCTCACAACCAAGAGCCCGGCACCGCTCTTTTATTTCGGGGGTAAGCCCCTGTTTCATCTCTACGCAGCAGGGCAAAGTCTCCCACTTCATCGATTCGCCGAAAGCGGCCAGATGTTTCACGGCAGCACCGGCCCACGAGAATGAACCAAAGTAGCCGAATATACGGTTCTTGATGTCGCGCGTGGCAATCATCTGAGTGAGCATGTCGACCTCGGGGTACAACCGGTTGGAATAGGTGGGGCTGCCGATGATGAGACCCCGGTAACGGAATATGCTTTGAAGAATATACGACGGGTCGTCGTGCGACACATTGTGCATGACAATGTTTTTAATCCCGTTGGCCGCCACCTCGCGGGCTATCTCCTCGGCCATCTGTTCGGTGTGTCCATACATGCTGCCATAGGCGATGACAACACCCGGCTCGGATTCATACCGGCTCAACCGGTCGTAAATGTCGATAACCCGGCTTACCTCCTGTTCCCACACGGGACCGTGAGTCGAGCAGATGGTTTTGATGTCGATACAGGCCAGCTTTTTCAAAGCCGTTTGTACGGCCGACCCGTATTTGCCCACGATGTTGGAGTAGTAGCGATACATCTCGTCCCAATATTTCGAGGTATTCAGCTGCGTGTCCTTGATACCACCGTCGAGGGTACCGAAGCAGCCGAAAGCGTCGCCCGAGAAGAGCGTTCCCGTTTCGTTGCAATAGGTCATCATCGTCTCGGGCCAGTGGACCATGGGGGTCAGATAAAAGGTGAGCGATCGTTTTCCCAGTGCCAGCGTGTCTCCATTTTTGACACACAGGGTGTTGTCGTCAATGCCATAATAGCCCTTCACCATTTCAAGCGTTTTGGTATTACCCACAATAGTCATGTGCGGATACTTCTGACGGATAAACTGAATCGATGCCGAGTGGTCGGGCTCCATGTGGTTGATGACGAGGTAATCGATTGTGCCGTCGCCGATAATCTCGGTTATATGGTCCAGCAGACGGTCGGTATAGGCGGCGTCGGCGGTATCGACCAATACATTCTTTTCGTCGGTAATCAGATAGGCGTTGTAGGATACGCCGTACGGGAGCGGCCAAAGGTTCTCAAACTTGTGCTTACTGCGGTCGTTGACCCCTACATAGTGTATTCCTTCTGCGATTTCTGTTATCTTCATAATCCAATTAAATTAACCCGATATGATAATAATATTCAAACACAAAGATCTCCGTTTTGTTTAAAAAGGCCTCAAAAGTAAGAAAAAAAACGGGAATGTATATGTACAATTAGAATTTATTTTTTTTCTTTGTGTAGAGAATCTTAATCAAACATAACTAATTACTAACCTGGGTACGTGTATCGTGCCGGAAAAACATGAAAATTATGAAAAAGTATTTAGCAGAAATGTTGGGTACCATGGTCCTCGTTTTGATGGGTTGTGGTAGTGCCGTCTTTGCCGGCAACATGGCCGGTATTTGCGGTGAAGGTGTAGGCACATTGGGCGTAGCCATGGCCTTTGGCCTTTCGGTAGTAGCTATGGCTTATACCATCGGAGGCATCTCGGGGTGCCACATCAACCCGGCCATCACACTGGGGGTGTGGCTGTCGAAGCGCATGAGCGGGAAAGATGCCGCCATGTACATGATATTCCAGGTTATCGGGGCGATTATCGGCTCGGCCATCATCTATGTATTGGTGTCGACCGGCGGTTCGTCGGGTGCCACGATGACCGGGGCCAACAGTTTTGGCGAGGGTGAGGCGTTGCAGGCATTTATTGCCGAGGCGGTCTTTACCTTCATCTTTGTGTTGGTTGTGCTGGGTACGACCGACGAAAAGCGGGGAGCCGGTAACTTTGCCGGTCTGGCCATCGGTTTGTCACTGGTGCTGATTCACATCGTATGTATTCCCATCACGGGTACGTCGGTAAACCCGGCCCGTAGTATTGCACCGGCTCTCTTCGAGGGCGGTGTAGCTCTTTCGCAACTGTGGCTCTTCATCGTGGCTCCGTTCCTTGGGGCTGCCTTCTCGGCTTTTGCCTGGCGTGCCTTGACCAAATAAAAAAATTGATATATTCATGAAAGGGCGATGTCTCCATTGGGGCATCGCCCTTTTCTTTATGGGGAGTAGGAAAGGGCAATTTCCGTTTTTTTGCCTGGACAGAACATATTAAATAGAAAGCGCGCCCCTCTCGCCGGGTGGCGGGAGAGGCGCGCACTATTCAATCTTTTCGGAGCCGGTGATTACTTGTTGACTCTGAATTTGTCAATACCCTCTTTCAGGAATCCTACCGACTGACGGGCGGCAGCGATGCCGGCGTTGATATTGGCTTCGGCCGTTTGGGCACCCATCTTCTTCGGGGTGAAGAAGACGCGGTCGCCGAATTTCTCGGCTAGGGCAGCGGCATTGGCCGGAGCCACGTCGGCTACATAGCGGAAGTCGGCACGCTCTTCGAGCACGCGGGCCAGATCCTCTTCGTGAATTACCTCCTTGCGGGCCGTGTTGATGAGCACGGCACCTTTGGGCATCAGCGACATCAAGGCGTGGTTGATCGACTGTTTCGTCTCGGCCGTGGCCGGGATATGCAGCGATACGAACTGGCAGCTGCGGTAGAGCTCTTCGACCGATGCTACGGGTTTCACCCCGTCTTTCTCCATCACTTCGTTGGGGCAGTAGGGATCGAAGGCGTAGAGTTCCATGCCGAATCCTTTGGCAATGCGGGCCACGTTGCGACCTACCTGTCCATAGGCGTGGATACCCAGCTTTTTGCCTTTGAGTTCAGTTCCCGATGTGCCGTTGAAGTGGTTGCGAATCATCAGTATTGTCATGCCGAATACCAGTTCGGCCACGGCATTGGAGTTCTGTCCCGGCGTATTCATGACGCATACCCCCTTGGCCGTGGCGGCATTCAGGTCGATATTGTCATATCCGGCACCGGCGCGGACAACGATTTTCAGTTTCTTGGCGGCGTCGAGCACCTCGGCATCGACGATGTCGCTGCGCACAATCAGTCCGTCGGCCTCCTCGACCGCTTTCAACAAGTCGGCCTTGGCGGTGTATTTCTCCAAGAGAGCCATTTCGATACCGGCGGCATCGAGCACCTCTTTAATGCCGTTCACGGCTACTGCGGCAAACGGTTTTTCTGTGGCTACCAATACTTTCATGTCGATACTCTCCCTGGATTAATGGTTCTTTTCAAATTCTTTCATAGTCTCGATGAGCACCTCGACGCTCGATTTGGGCATGGCGTTGTAGATGGAGGCTCTGAATCCGCCTACCGAGCGGTGCCCCTTGATACCTACGATGCCTTTCGAGGTGGCATATTCGATGAATGCGCCTTCGAGGTCCTTGTATTCCTCTTTCATCACGAAGCAGACGTTCATGATCGAACGGTCTTCATGAGCGGCGGTGCCCACGAACATCTTGCTCGAATCGATGGCGTCGTAGAGGATAGCGGCTTTTTCGAGGTCGCGGCGTTCCATCTCCTTGATACCACCCAGCTCTTTGTAATATTTGAGGGTTTGCAGGGCGGCATAGATGGGCAGACAGGGCGGTGTGTTGAACATCGAGCCTTTCTTCACGTGGGTGCGGTAGTCGAGCATGGTGGGGATAGCGCGCTCCACGTGGCCGAGGGCCGACTCCTTGACGATGACAACAGTTACGCCGGCAGGAGCCAGGTTCTTTTGGGCGCCGGCATAGATGACGTCGTATTTCGATACGTCGATGGGGCGCGAGAAGATGTCGGACGACATGTCGGCCACCAGGGGCACCTTCACATCGGGATCGAAACGCATTTCGGTACCGTAGATGGTGTTGTTCGAGGTGAAGTGGAAATAGTCCACGTCGTCGGGTACGGTATAGCCTTTGGGAATGTATGAGAAATTGGCCTCTTTTGAAGAAGCTACCACGTCGACTTCGCCGAAGAGACGGGCCTCTTTGATGGCGTTGACAGCCCAGGTACCCGTTTCGAGGTAGGCAGCTTTTTTATTCAGCAGGTTGTAGGGGACCATGCAGAATTGCAGGCTGGCACCGCCACCCAGGAACAGTACCGAATATCCGTCGGGAACTTCGAGCAACTCTTTGACCAGCGCCTGAGCCTCTTCGATAACGGCTGTAAACTCTTTGCTGCGGTGTGAAATTTCCATCAGGGATAGACCCGTACCGGCAAAGTTGATAACGGCGTCGGCCGTGTTTTTGATGGTGTACTCGCTCAGGATAGAGGGGCCTGCATAGAAATTGTGCTTCTTCATAATGATATTTGTTTAGTGTTTGGTATAAATTTGGTTCTGATAGATTGCAAAAGTAACTCTTTTTTCTTTGTATTTTGTTTTATTTACCTCTTTTTTGTTGCCGAAAAATGTGAAATGGTGTCTATTTGATACCTCGGCTTTGCATTCTGCCGTTTATTTGTATCGTCCTTTCCACAACTCGTTCAGGTGGTCTTTCAGTTTGTTTTCGGCCGGATTGTTTTGCGGCTTCCACCAGCCGGAGTTTTTCAGGTCGTCGGGCAGGTATTGCTGGTTGACAAAGTGACCGGGATAGTCGTGGGCATACTGGTAGTTCTTGCCGTAGTCGAGCTCCTTCATCAGTTGCGTGGGAGCGTTGCGCAGGTGCAGGGGCACCGGCAGGTTGCCGGTCTCGCGCACGGTGTTCAAAGCCTCGTTGATGGCCATGTAGGCCGAGTTGCTCTTGGGCGAACTGGCCAGGTAGATGGTGGTCTCGGCCATGATGATGCGGCTCTCGGGCCACCCGATGTTCTGAACGGCATCGAAGCAGGCGTTGGCCAGCAGCAGCGCGTTGGGGTTGGCCAGCCCGATATCTTCCGAGGCCGAGATGACCAGCCGACGGGCAATGAAGGCAGGGTCTTCGCCCCCTTCGACCATGCGGGCCAGCCAGTAGATGGCGGCGTCGGGGTCGCTGCCCCGTATCGATTTGATGAAGGCCGATATGATGTCATAGTGCATCTCGCCGTTCTTGTCGTAGGCGGCGGGGTTCTGTTGCAGCCGCTCGGTGACGATGGCATCGTCTATGACAATCTTCTCGTCTTCGCCCACGGCTTGCGAGATGAGGTCGATGATGTTGAGCAGCTTGCGGGCATCGCCCCCCGAGTAGCGGAAGAGGGCATCGGTCTCGCGCACCTCGATGTCACGATTTTTCAGATAGGTATCTTGGTGGATAGCCCGGTCGAGTAGCTGTTGCAGGTGCTTGACTTCGAGCGGTTTGAGTACATATACCTGGCAGCGCGAGAGCAGCGGCCGTATGACCTCGAACGAGGGATTCTCGGTCGTGGCTCCGATGAGCGTGACCGTGCCGTATTCGACGGCCCCCAGCAGGGAGTCTTGCTGCGATTTGCTGAATCGGTGAATTTCATCGATGAAGAGAATCGGGCGTACCTTGGCGAAGATGTTGGCCTTGCAGCGGTCGAGCACCTCGCGCACCTCCTTGACCCCCGACTGTACGGCGCTGAGGGTGAAGAACGGTGCTTGCAGCTGTTGCGATATGATGTGGGCCAGTGTGGTTTTGCCCACCCCCGGCGGACCCCAGAGAATGAAGGAGGAGATTTTGCCCGAGTCGATCATGCGGCGCAGTACGGCACCCGGGCCCACCAGGTGTTCCTGCCCGATGTATTCGTCCAAGGTCTTGGGCCTGAGTCTTTCTGCCAACGGTTGTAACATATTCGCTTCGTTCTGTTGATACAAAAATACTCTTTTTAGGTCGTTTTTCCAAGGAAAGCGGACGAAAGATATCCCCCTGCCCGGTTTTCCTGTGCGGCCTGGTGGAGATAAAAAAATGAAGCTCTTTTGTGGAGATAAATGAAAAGGGTTATCTTTATTCCGTCAAATTAATACCATAGGTCATGCGAAGATTTTTTCTCTTTCTCTCTTGGGTGGGGCTGGCCGCGATAGCGGTGGCCGCCGATACGGTTTTTGTCAAGGAGGCTCGGGTGCCGGTACTGCTCGAGCGGCAGGACAATGTGTTGTTCTATCTGCGTATTCCCGCCCGGGAGAGCCGGGTGCTCGACGGGGTGACGCTCGATTTGTCGGACTGTGATGCCCGGGGTGACATCGCTGCCGTAAAACTCTATTACGGTGGTGTGGAGGCTCGGCAGGACGAGGGGAAGAATCGCTTTGCCCCGGTCGCCTATGTGTCGAGCCAGCATGCCGGTAAGACGTTGGCGGCCGACCCGTCGTATTCGATTGAATGCGCCCGGGTTGACAATCCGGGCAAGCGGATTGAGTTGCGGGCCGACTACAAGCTGTACCCGGGTGTCAATTTCTTTTGGGTGAGTGTGCAGATGAAGCCGGGCGCCTCGCTCGCCTCGAAGCTGCGGGCCGGGGTGGAGTCTGTCTCGCTCGACGGGGCGGCAGCTCTCTGCCGGCGAGTGTCGCCCGAGGGCATCGAGCACCGCATGGCCATCGGGGTGCGCCATGCCGGCGACGACGGGGTGGCGGCGTTCCGCATTCCCGGGCTGGTGACAACCGACCGGGGTACGTTGCTGGGGGTGTATGACGTGCGCTACAACAGCAGTGTCGACTTGCAGGAGCACATCGACGTGGGGCTGAGCCGCAGCACCGACGGCGGCAAGAGTTGGGAACCCATGCGTTTGCCCCTCTCGTTTGGCGAATATGGAGGTCTGCCCGCCGCTCAGAATGGCGTGGGCGACCCCTCGATACTCTTCGACCCCCACACCCGCACCGTGTGGATTGCCGCGGCCTGGACTCACGGCATGGGTAACCAGCGGGCCTGGTGGAGTTCGCAACCGGGCATGGATATGGAACGCACGGCTCAGCTCGTGCTCACCAAAAGTACCGACGACGGCCAAACCTGGTCGGCCCCCATCAACATCACTTCGCAGGTGAAAGACGCCTCGTGGCGGTTCCTGCTGCAAGGTCCGGGGCGGGGTATCGCCATGCATGACGGTACGCTGGTCTTTCCCATTCAGTTTATCGACTCGGTGGGGGTGCCCAGTGCCGGGGTGATGTACAGCTGCGACGGAGGCGAGAGTTGGCACATTCACAATCCGGCCCGAAGCAATACCACCGAGGCTCAGGTGGTCGAGCTGGCCGACGGTGTGCTCATGCTCAACATGCGCGACAACCGGGGTGGAAGCCGGGCGGTGGCTGTCACCGCAGACCTGGGCCGTACCTGGACCGAGCACGAGTCGTCGCGCCGGGCTCTGCCCGAGCCGGTGTGCATGGCCAGCCTCATTCGGGTCGAGGCCAGCGACAATGTGCTGGGGCGCGATCTGCTGCTCTTCTCCAACCCCAACACCACCAAGGGGCGCCATCACATTACGGTCAAGGCCAGTCTCGACGGAGGGGTCACCTGGCTTCCCGAGAATCAGCTGCTGCTCGACGAAGAGGAGGGGTGGGGATACTCCTGCCTCACGATGGTCGACCGCGAAACGGTGGGCATTCTCTACGAGAGCAGTGTGGCGCACATGACTTTTCAAACGTTTAAACTCACCGAACTCGTCCGTAAAAAATAGCATAACCGATTGATTGTAAACGGGAAAGTCGGGTCTTTTACTCCTTGGTAAGGCTCGACTTTTTTGTTAAAAGTGCTAAATTTAAGAAATAAGTGGGTCGGGCGATTAAACTTTCTGTCGAGATTCGAGTCATATAAGCAGAAATGTGAATCGAGTTTGCAAACAGATTGATGAATAATTAACCATTTAATGAAAGGAAATTGGATTATGAAAAGAACGATTGTATCGGTAGCTTTGGTATTAGCTTTGACCATGAGTGCCTTTGCCGGAAATCAAGATAAGAAACAGCGTCGCGAAAAATGTGAATTCCCCTGCGAGCAGATGGTGAAAGAGTTGAACCTGAGCGAAAAGCAAGTGTCGCAGTTGAAGGAGGCCAACGAGCAGTTCGCTGCCGAGATGAAGGCGTTGCGCGAGAAGAAGGAGGCTTTTCAAAAGTCTAATCAGGAGGCGATGAAGGCCGCCCGCGAGCGTCGCGACGCCACGATGAAGTCGGTCTTGACCAAAGACCAGTATATACAATATCTGGAGCAGAAGCTCTCTCGTCCCAAGATGCGTCTTGACCGCAACGTCCGTCCGATGAGACGCTTAGACGGCAAGAAGGGCCGCATGCACATGAGAACGGTTTGTCCGGAAAATATCGAGGCTCCGACTCCGGCCGATGCTCCAGCTATCAATCCTCCGGCTCCGGAAGAAATCAAATAACAATTTTCTATACGTGTTTTATAGGTTTTATAGGTAGTTAAAAAAAAGAAGCAGGCTACGTTCCCCGGCGGGGAGACGTAGCCTGTTTCGTATGGGCACAAAAAAAGGGAGCGACCCCACGGTGGGGTTGCTCCCTTGATTATTTACACCCGCATCAGTTGCGGAATACGATTTGATCGTTTTCGGCATCGACCACGATAGGTTTCGAGCGGTCGACTTTCTGAGCCAGCAGGTCTTTCGACAACTGGTTGAGGATAAGCCGGTGGATAACCCGTTTGACGGGACGGGCACCAAACTCGGGGTCGTAACCCTCGGTGGCGATGAGGCTCAGGGCCTTGGGCGTGATTTCGAGCGTGACGCCGTTCTTCTCGAGCATCTTCTTGATGTTGTTGATTTGCAGCGAAACAATCTCTTCAATCTCGTTCTTCGTAAGCGGCGTGAACATGATGGTCTCGTCGATACGGTTGAGGAATTCGGGACGTATGGTCTGTTTCAACATCTCCAAAACCTGCTCTTTGGTCTTTTCGATTACCTCGGAGCGATTGGCATCGGTCATCTTCTCGAAATTCTCCCGTATCAGCGACGACCCCATGTTGGAGGTCATGATGATAATGGTGTTCTTGAAGTTGACCAACCGGCCCTTGTTATCGGTCAGACGGCCATCGTCGAGTACCTGCAACAAGATGTTGAAGATGTCGGGGTGAGCCTTCTCGATTTCATCGAACAGAACTACCGAATAGGGTTTCCTTCTGATGGCCTCGGTCAGCTGGCCGCCCTCGTCGTAGCCTACATATCCGGGAGGCGAACCGATGAGTCGCGTAGCGCTGAACTTCTCCTGATATTCACTCATATCGATACGCGTCATCATGTTCTCGTCGTCGAACAGGTATTCGGCCAACGCCTTGGCCAGCTCGGTCTTACCTACACCGGTCGTACCCAGGAAGATGAACGAACCGATAGGTTTGCGGGGATCGTTCAACCCGGCCCGGCTCCGACGCACGGCGTCGGCAATGGCGGTGATGGCTTCGTCCTGACCTACCACCCGTTTGTGCAACTCCTCTTCGAGGTGCAGCAGTTTGTCTTTCTCGCTCTGCATCATCTTGTTCACGGGGATACCCGTCCACCGCGATACCACGTCGGCAATATCCTCGGCATCGACCTCCTCCTTGATCATGGCCTTGTCGCCCTGCAACTCGTGCAAGCGTTGTTGCGTGGCGTGTATGTCGTCCTCTTTCTCCTTGATTTTGGCATACCGTATCTCGGCCACTTTGCCGTAGTCACCTTCGCGTTCGGCCTTGTCGGCCTCGAAGCGCAGGTTCTCGATGTCGATCTTGTTCTGCTGTATGCGGTTGACCAGCTCTTTCTCCGATTGCCATTTGGCGCGGAATTTGGTCTCCTCCTCCTTCAAGTCGGCGATCTCCTTACCCAGCTGTTGCAGTTTCTCGGTATCGTTCTCCCGCTTGATGGCCTCGCGTTCGATTTCGAGCTGTTTGATACGCCGCGTGATTTCGTCGAGGGCCTCGGGCACCGAGTCGACCTCGATACGCAATTTGGCGGCGGCCTCGTCCATCAGGTCGATAGCCTTATCGGGCAGGAACCGGTCGGTAATGTACCGTTCCGACAACTGTACGGCAGCGATGATGGCATCATCTTTAATCCGTACTTTGTGGTGGTTTTCATACCGCTCTTTCAAGCCACGCAGAATCGAAATGCTGCTCATCTCGTCGGGCTCGTCGACCATCACGATCTGGAACCGACGTTCAAGAGCCTTATCCTTTTCGAAATACTTCTGGTACTCGTCGAGGGTAGTGGCACCGATAGCCCTCAGTTCGCCACGGGCCAAGGCAGGTTTCAAGATGTTGGCAGCGTCCATGGCACCGTCGCTCTTGCCGGCACCCACCAAGGTGTGAATCTCATCGATGAAGAGGATAATCTCGCCTTCGCTTTGAATCACCTCGTTGACTACCGATTTGAGTCGTTCCTCAAATTCACCCTTGTATTTGGCACCGGCGATAAGGGCACCCATGTCGAGCGAGAAGATCTGTTTGCTCTTCAAGTTTTCGGGCACATCGCCACGCACGATACGGTGAGCCAACCCCTCGGCGATAGCCGTCTTACCGGTACCCGGTTCACCTATCAGGATAGGGTTGTTTTTGGTACGCCGACTCAAAATCTGCAATACCCGACGAATCTCGTCGTCACGGCCAATCACCGGGTCGAGTTTGCCGCTACGGGCACGCTCGGTCAAGTTGATGGCATATTTGCTCAACGCATTATAGGTATCCTCGGCCGAAGCCTCGGTAACTTTTTTCCCTTTCCGCAACTCGTCGATGGCTGCTCCCAGCTCCTTTTCGGTCACGCCGGCATCCTTCAAGAAGGACGAAGCCGGACTTTTCGTCAAGAACAGACCCATCAGCATGGCTTCGAGGGCTACAAACTGGTCGCCCAGTTTCTTAGAGTAGTCGATGGCTTTTTGAAGAGCGTCGTTGGCCTCGCGGCTCAAGTAGGGTTCGCCCCCGCTTACCTTGGGCAACGATTCTATTTCCCGATCGACCTGACTGTTCAACAAACCGGCGTTGACATCAAGCTTCTGGAACAGATACGAAGTGAGGCTTTCGCCCACTTGCAGAATCCCTTTGAGCAGATGCACCGGCTCGATCGACTGCTCGTTGTGGTCGCGAGCAATCTGCACGGCCTTTTGCACGGCCTCCTGCGATTTGATTGTAAAATTGTCAAAGTTCATATCGTGTACTCCTTTCTATTTTCATTTTTTTGATTTACACCCTCGTATAGTCAAAAGCAGTGCCAGTCGTAAATGAGCGAAATATTGTCTGAAAATCAACTGTTTAACATGACAAAATGTCTACTCTGGCCGACCGGTTTTCGGGGCCGACTGGTAAGGCGGTCATTTGTAGTCGGTTCGGTGGCTGACAAAATGTCGCGGCTTTACTTCCTACAACAACCGGGGTGGAACGAAGGTTCGCAGGGTGGGGCAGGCAAGGGGGGGGAGGAGAGGGTGCGATGAGGTCACTCCCGGCATCGGGAGGCGATGGAGTCGGGGCGGGCAGCTGCCGCAGGGGTGGGGCGCACGGTCGAGTCGCCCGGCAAGGCAAGCGTGTCGAGGGGAATCTCGGGACGTTCTTTGCCCCACAGCGGAGCCCTGAACTTGGGTTTCGAGGGGGCCACTATCGTGTCGTTTTCCAGCAAGGTAGAGATAAGCACCGGGTTGGCGATTCGGCTCACCGGGGCATTTCGTTTCTTCTCGATGCTCAGTTTGATCGAGTCGGTCTCCTGCTTGGTGAGCAGGCGGTTGTCGTCGCCGAAGAGGGTCATCAGCACCATCTTGGTGCGCAGTGCCTGCTTCTTGCGTTTCCATTCGCGATAAAGCTCCACGGGGTCGATAATTCCCACATAGGCTATCCCCAGACCGAACGGCATGGTGTTGGGAGCCCCCATCATAAAGTTGTTGACCGGGTCGGGGCGGTCGTCCGAGAGGGGGCGCAGCAGATTGCGCATCAGGAACATCTCGCCCATGCGGGCAATCGTCTCGTCATGCAGACTGGCGATACTGTCCTTCACGGCATGCAGCAAGATGACGTTCATCATAAACTCCGACGGGTTCTCGGGGAAGAGCGTCGAGGGTTTCATCACTTGCAGCGAAGCCTTTTCCAAATGGTCGTCGAGCCGACGTTGTATGAATTGGTCTTTGGGGGTAGAGGTAGGCATCTGTTCGGTGCGGGGCCACGACAGTTCACCCCCCTTGATTTCCAGTTCCGACCCGTTGCCCGGACGCATGGGAGGCGGCGTAGGCGACTCGGCCCACACCGCGACGGCGCAGGTCATGAAAAGGCCGCAAACCCATGGGCGCAGCAACTGTGTTGTTCGTGGATTCCGCATAACGGTTACAAAGATACCCGCAATTTGGAAACCGCCCGGCGATTCTCCCGAAAATTAACCGTTAATAATATTATAAAAACATTTAATCGATTCACCAAGCCGGGAACGATACCCCGTCTTTTCTCCTCCTTTTTCTCCCCGGCCGGTGGGGGCCGGCCGAAATTCGGCCGGGCAAAACCGAAATAAATTTGATTTTGCCCTTTGCTTGCACTATCTTTGTAGCCTGAAAAATTGCGACCTGTCTCGCTCGATGGGCGATACAGGTGGGGGAGGCTGCTTGCGGTGGCGCTCCCGAATACTCGAATTGGAACGACAGACGATGGATTTTGAGCTGATACATACCGATGAGCGTAGCCATGCCCGGGCCGGCGTAATCACGACCGACCACGGCACGATACTGACGCCTATCTTCATGCCCGTGGGCACGGTAGCGTCGGTCAAGGCTGTGCATCAGCGCGAACTGCGCGACGACATCAAGGCCCAGATAATCCTGGGCAACACCTATCACCTGTACCTGCGCCCGGGCCTCGACATCTTGCGCAAGGCCGGCGGGTTGCACAAGTTCAACGGGTGGGAGCGTCCCATTCTCACCGATAGCGGAGGCTTTCAGGTCTTCTCGCTGTCGGACCGTCGCAAGCTCACCGAAGAGGGGGCGCACTTCCGTTCGCACATCGACGGCTCGAAACACCTCTTTACGCCCGAGAATGTGGTGGATACGCAGCGCATCATCGGGTCGGACATCATGATGGCGCTCGACGAGTGTACCCCGGGCGATGCCGACTATGACTATGCCAAAAAGTCGCTGGCACTGACTCGTCGCTGGCTCGACCGGGGGTGGAAGCACTTTTGCGAGACCGAGGGGCTGTATGGCTACCGGCAGACGTTTTTCCCCATCGTGCAGGGGTGTGTCTATCGCGACCTGCGCACCGAGGCGGCCAAGCATGTGGCCGACCTGGGGGCCGACGGCAACGCTATCGGCGGACTGGCCGTGGGCGAGCCTACCGAGAAGATGTACGAGATGATCGAGGTGGTCAACGACATTCTGCCGCAGGACAAGCCCCGCTACCTCATGGGGGTGGGTACCCCCGCCAATATCTTGGAGGGCATCGAGCGGGGTGTCGACATGTTTGACTGCGTGATGCCTACCCGCAACGGCCGCAACGGCATGCTCTTCACCCGCAACGGCATCATGAACATGCGCAACAAGAAATGGGCCGACGACTTCTCGCCCATCGATCCCGAGGGTACGTCGTATGTCGATACCTGTTACAGCAAGGCCTATCTGCGCCATCTCTTCATCAGCGAAGAGATTCTGGCCATGCAGATAGCCTCGATACACAACTTGGCATTTTATGTATGGCTCACACAGGAGGCCCGTCGTCAGATTCTGGCCGGCACGTTCAAGCCCTGGAAGGACGAGATGGTGCGCCGCGTGACCACACGGTTGTAAAGCATCGCACGATGAAGGTACTGAAAAAGATAGACATCTATATCATCAAGAAGTTTTTGGGAACATACTTCTTTGCCATAGCCCTTATCCTGGCTATCACGGTCATGTTCGACATCAACGAGAAGCTCGATTCGTTCCTCAAAGCTCCGCTGTCGGCCACGATATTCGACTATTTTTTCAATTTTCTGCCCTATTTTGCCAACCTGTTCAGCCCGCTGTTCACCTTTATCGCCGTCATCTTCTTCACCTCCAAACTGGCCGACAACTCCGAGATTATCGCCATGCTGTCGAGCGGAATCAGTTTCAAGCGTCTGTTTGTGCCCTACATGATTTCGGCCGCCATTATCGCGGCCTTGAACCTTTATCTGAGCTGCTATGTCATTCCGCCCGCCAACGTGACCCGCATCGAGTACACCAATACCTACGTGAAGAACAAGCGGGTCGACTATGCCAGCAACATACAGTTGCAGGTCGAGCCGGGGGTCATCGCCTACATATCGCGCTACGACAACAGCAACAAGACCGGCTACCGCTTCTCGCTCGAAAAGTTTGACAAGAAGGTGCTGAAATCGCGACTCACCGCCCAGACTGTCAACTACGACTCGGCCTACCACTGGCGGGTCAACAACTACCTGATACGCAATTTCAACGGCATGCGCGAGGAGCTGGTGCGGGGTACGTCGCTCGACACCATCGTCCCCATCGAGCCCTCCGATTTCCTCATTTCGCAAAACGACAGCGAGATGATGACCACCCCCGAATTGCGTCGGTACATCGCCCGGCAGAAGGAGCGGGGCGTGGCCAATATCAAGAATTTCGAGATTGAGTATGAACGGCGTTTCGCCATGGCCGCCGCCTCGTTTATCCTCACGGCCATCGGCATGTCGCTCTCTTCGCGCAAGGTGAAGGGAGGCATGGGTATCAACATCGGTATCGGATTGCTGTTGAGCTTCTCCTATATTCTGTTCTCGACCGTCACCTCGACCTTTGCCGTGTCGGGAGCCACGTCACCCATGCTGGCCATGTGGATTCCCAACATCATCTATACGGTGATAGCCGTCGTGCTGTATAAGAAGGCTCCGAAATAGAATTTGATTCATTTCTTCTCGGGAGGAATAAAAATTGATATTTATACATTCGTTGTCGAAATAATATATTACTTTTACGCCTTTATTCGGTTAATGACTAAACACATATAATGAGTCAAGAAGATTTTGAGCAGCGCGTAGTGAGGCTACAAGGTGCTCTGTTGGGCTTTGCCCGGAGTCTCACTCGCAATGACGACGATGCCAAAGACCTGTTGCAGGAAACATCGCTGAAAGCTCTGGTGAGTAAAGAGATGTACCGGGAGTCCGGAAATATCAAGAACTGGCTGTGCACCATCATGTTCAACCTTTTTGTGAACTGCCATCGCAGTGCCTCTCGTCGGCAATCCCTTTCGATTGACTTCCAAATTCCCGAGGACGAAACTTTCTGCGAAATCGATACCGAGTGTTCCTTTTCCGCTACCGATATAGAGCGCATCATGAGCCTCCTGCCGCCCGATAGCCGCACCCTGTTCGAACTTTATCTTCAAGGCTATCACTACGACGAGATTGCCCGCAGCCAGGGCCTGCCGTTGGGTACGGTCAAGACCCGGATATTCCGCATCAAACAAGAATTGAGAGCCTATAAGAAACAGATTGTTTAATCGATTGTCTGTTGCCGGAATCACCCCGAAATCGCGATGGGACCGGTTTGCTCTTCCCGATTTATCGGGAATACTTTCTCTACCTTTCCAACGCTATTTTCTCCCTTCCCCCGATGAAAAAGAAAAAAAGAGTAAGCCCGCATCTCTTCGCAGGGATACGGGCTTGTAGGTGTATTAAATCAAAAGAGTTTTGAATAAGTAGAGTTTACCTGTTTACATGCCTCCGCCCGAGCCTCCGCTCATGCCGCCGGCTGCACCGCTACCGGTACCGCTGCCGCCGCTTTTGAGGTCGTCGTTGTTGATGCTGCGGCGGGCCTTCTTCACCGAGTTTTTCATCTGCCCGAACGAGTAGGTTATACCCAGCCGCACATACTGGCAAGGGTTGTAGTTGTAGCTGTCGATGCGGTAATCGTCGTTCTTGATGTGCATGACAAACTTACGCTCTTTCGAGAAGGGGTCGCTGGCCGAGAGGGTCAGCTGCAACCGCTTGTTGAAGAACGACTGGCTCACGCTGAACCCGCAGAAGGCAAAGGGAGCCGTGGTTCCCACCAGCATGCGGAATCCCGAGTAGTAACCCAGGTTGGCACTGATGGCACCGTCTTTCCAGGCATTCCAGCGGGCACCCAGGAAACCGTTGTAGTCCCACCCCTTGTTGGAGTAACCGGCCTGTTTTGAACTGTAATCGCCGTATCCGCCCGAGAGGTTGGTATAGAGGTTGAGCGTGGGCAGCACGTTGCCCGAGAAGAATACGTTCAGCTTGCACTCGCGGGCCCGGCCTATGTTGTCGTAGGTAATGTTGGCGATACCGTTTTCGTCCATGAAGATGGTCTGCTCGATACCGTTGTTCTGCACGCGGCCGTTCAGTTCGGCGGCCAGGCTCATGCCCGTGGCAGTGAAGAGGGTATATCCCAGCGAGAAGGTGTGCGAAATCTCGGAGTCGAGGTTGGGGTTACCATAGGTCACCTGCATGGGGGTGGAGGTATCCTTGAAGGGATTGAGTTGCCAGATGCCCGGGCGGCTGAGCCGCTGCGTGTAGGAGAGCTTGACGGTCTGCATCTCGCGCGGTTGCCACGAGAGGGTCACATAGGGCACCACGTTGAAGAAGTCGTTGTCAAATCGGGTTTGTTGTGTTCCTCCCTCGGTGTCGTGGTTGGTGGTGCGGCCGTCGTTCCAGGTCGATTCGAGTCGGGCACCTACCTTGCCGCTCCATTTCTTGATTTTCAATACATAGCCGGCATAGAGCCCCAGAATGTGTTGCGTGTAGTCGAGGTCGTTGACCGGCAGCAGTACGTCGTTCCAGGATCCGGTAGGCTCGTCCCACAGACTTTGGGTGCGGTCGCCGTCGCTCACGTTGCAGCGCATGATGTACTTGGCACCGGCCTCGATCTGATGCATTTCGGTCAAGGGGTCGAAGTAGTCGATTTGTACGGTCTGTTCGGTACCGTGGGCCTTGTTCTTGCTGCGTTCGATGTAGCTGTTCCAGTTGATGAGGCCGTTGCTCTCGGTGGTGTAGTCCGAGTTGTTGGGGTTGTATTCAAACTGATACGAAGCCGTGAGCGTGCGGTCTTTCTTGGCAAACGAGCGCTGGTAGTCGAGCGTACCCGATACCGAGCCGTAGTCGCTGCTCGAGCGGGTGAGCGACTGGTACTGGCTGCTGATGTCATTGGCCCGGTTGTAGTAGGTGTAGTCGTTCGTGTTATTGGACTTGTTGTTGCCCAGCCAGCCGAAGGCCGAGAAACTGATGAGGTTGAGGGTGTCGATTTCGTAGCTGGCCTCGATCGAGAGGTTGTGGCCGAGCCCCTCGAAACGCGACTTGCCGTAGCCTTCGGAGTGGTTGAACTCGTCGCTGCCGTAGGTCTCGGTGAAGGTTTTCGAGTGACCTCCGTGACCGTTGGTGTAGCGGTTGCCCGAGTAGCGGCCCGAGAAGGCAAACTTGCCGATCTGCGAGGAGAGGTAGACGTTGCCGCCGAATCCACCGCGGTTGTCGACGTTGGCCCCCACGCTGCCCACTATGCCGTTGGAGTCGCGGCGCGACACGGTGACGATGTTGATGATACCGCCCACACCCTCGGCCTCGTATTTCGACGAGGGGTTGGTGATGACCTCTATATTCTTGATCGAGCTGGCCGGCATGCTTTTGAGCACCTCTTTGAGGTTGTCGCCCGACATGATGGCCGAGCTCTTGCCGTTGAGCAGCACCTTGTAGTTGCTCTGCCCGTTGAGGCGAATGTTCTCCTCGGCATCGACGGTAATCATGGGTACCTTGCGCAGCATGTCGAGGGCGTTGTTGCTCGTGGCCTCGGGGTCGGCCTCCATGTCGTAGGTAATCTTGTCGATGTCGCTTTTGATGAGGGGGCGTTGGGCCACGACGGTCACCTCCGACAGTTCGGTCCCCTCGGTGAGGGTGAGGTCGCCCAGATTCTGGGTGCGTTCGCCCGGTTCGACGGCTATCTCGACGCGTCGGGTCGTATAGCCGACCGACGAGATGACCAGCGTATAGCGGTTGCCCGCTGCGGCTGTGACGGTGAAGCGTCCGTTCACGTCCGAGGCCACTCGGGACAGCACTTTGCCGTCGCTGTTTTCTACCCCCACGGTCACGAAGGGGATAGCCTCCTGGCGTATCGAGTCGGTTACCGAACCGCTTATCTTGCAATCGACCGTAGCGGCTTGGGTCGTGAAGAGTACCGAGAATAACAATCCTAATAAAATACCTAGTTTGAAAACGATTTTCATCTGTTTTTAGTCAATTAGATGGTGATTAAATGTTCTGTCCGTTCTATTCCTTATCTTCTTTGTCGTCGGTATATTTCACGCCGATACCGAAATTCACGGCGGCGACACTGTCGTTGCCGATGGTTTTCGACAGATTGAACTCTATGAGATCGGTAGAGCCGGTTACCCCGATATTGTTTCCTTCAATCGACAAGCTGTCGAGATCCTTGGGGTAGAAGGCGGTGCCGATGTTGTTGCTCGACAGGCTTAGCGAACACTTGCTGTTGAGGTATGCAAATAGCGTGCCGATATTGCTCTGTCGGCAGGTGGTGCTACTGTGGCCGATGCTGTCCTGCACTACCAGCATACCCATGTTCGATTCTCTCACCACGACGTCGCCCGACGACTGGATAACCACGCTGTCGAAGTTTCCCTTCGAGAAATAGAGTGTGACGTTGGGGTTGTGGTTCTCGATGATGAGACGGGTCTTGTAGTCGTAGTCGAGAGTCTGGTTGCGGAACCACGACTGTGGTATGGAGCTGTCGGCACTGTCGGTCGACGACTCTCTCTGCCATTGGTTGGTGATGTGCAGGGTGTCGCCCGCGTAGTTCTCGCCGTTGGCAAAGACGATTCCCTGCCGGGTATCTTGGGGGGTCCGGGTCGAGATGTAGATGCAGGAATATACCGAGTCGTTGTCGGTATCGTCGATAACGAGATAGCGAGTGGGGGCATCGGAGTCCCCTTCTTTCAGCAACTCTTTCAGACCTTTCATCTTCGTTTCGGGCGAGAGGTTGCTGATGATTTTGATGGTGATGATGGGGGCGAATATCATCACGGCCAGAACGATTAAAAGAGCTGTGGTTGAGCGTTTCATGAGGCTTGGTTTGAGGAGTTTGACGTGAGGTTTTCGATAAATTCCCGGTACATGGAGTCGATTTCGTCCATGGGGATATGCAGGGTGTAGAGCTGCATGAAGAAACGGGGCAGTTCGTTTTTGAGGAATTCGTTGCGCCGGTATTCCCGAATCTTTATCTTGGCGTCGGGCGCGACAAAGAATCCGATACCCCGCTTGTTGAAGATTATGCCTTGGGTCTGCAAAAATTCATAGGAACGCATCACCGTGTTGGCGTTTACCTCCACGAGGGCCGCGTATTCACGCACCGAGGGTATGCGGGCCCCTGTGGCATAGTGGCCCAGCAGTATCTCGTCGCTGATGCGTTCGGCGATTTGCAGGTAGATGGTTTGGTTCTCTTTGAATTGCATGCTTATCGTTTGGTTTCGTTGATTTCAAGTTCTTTCATGCGCATGTAGCCGATATATCCAAACAGCAGGTATTCTACGGTACTGATACCGTTGATCAGCCATATGAAGGAGGTCGAGTCGAAGTTGTCGAAGTAGTTGCCTACGACCAGATAGGTAAACATCGACTCCAACTCCTCTTTGCCCAGCAGGGTCGTGTAGAAGATGATGACGATGATTCCCAGCAGGAAGAGGGCAGCGATGGTTTTGAGAAAGCTGTTTTTCTGCCAGAGCGTGGCTCCCAGGGTGAAAGTAACGATAATGTTGATTGTGTAGTTCACCAGAGAAGAGACATTGTACAGGTTCCCTTCCCAGAAGGTGAGCATGCCTTGCAGCGGGGTGCCCGGGTTGAAGGGTTCGTTGCGTATGGCCGACGAGAAGACCTCCGAGGCGTATTGCGCTACGAGAATAGCTGCAAAGAAGAGAATAGGGTAGAGCACTGCGGTCCACAGCAGGTGGGCGATGTATTTCTCGGCCGTCGAGGCGGGGACCGCCAGGTAGAGCACCCGTTTGGAGCGCACTCCTATCTGGTCGGCCAGGCTCGAAGCGCTCTTGGCGATATAGACGAAGAAGCCCAGCCAGATGATTATCTGTATCCCGGTCGAGGCAATCGAAGGGGTCGACCCCTCTTCGTCGGTGTGGTGGAAGAGAAACATCAGTAGGGTGTATATCCCTGCCAAGGCGAGGAATTGGAGGGTGAGGCCCCGTTTCCACTCGTGTATCTGCTTGGAGCAGTAGAGGCCGAAACGTCTCGGGTTGAAGAAGTTGGAGACCGCTTTATGCGATGCTACCGCTACGGTGGCGTTCGGTTGTATATTGTGGTTTATCTCATATTCGTTCATGGTCGTGTCATTTTACAGGGTTGGCAAATAGACGTTCAATCTCCGTCGGGTTTTCGATGGCGTAGTTGAAGAGCATCTCGATGTCGAGCGGCGACTCCTCGCCCGTGGGGTTGGGCAGTATGGCGCTGTAACCCGCAATGGTCGAGATTTTGTAGAGGGCCCCCTCGATGTCGTCCTCGCCGGCCCCCTTGACAAAGCGCAGGTGCGAGGTGATGGTGGTTGTGTCGCTGTCGAGCAGGAGGCGCCCCCCGTTGAGAATGTCGATGCGGTCGATCATGTTTTCGAGGTCGCGCACCTGGTGAGTCGAGATGACGATACTCTTCTGCTCGGTCATGCCCGAGGCGATGACCTTGCGGAACTGGCTCTTCGAGGGAATGTCCATGCCGTTGGTCGGCTCGTCCATGAGCAGCAGCGGGGTGTTGGTGGCCAGGGCAAAACTCACCAGATATTTCTTTTTCTGCCCCATCGAAGTCTTGGCCAGATTCTTGACCGGCTCCAACTCGAAATCGGTCAGGTATCGGTCGAACTGCTCGCGGTCGAAATGAGGATAGAACACACTGTTGCGGCGCACATAGGCATCGACCGAGATAGCGGGCAGGTCGAACTCCTCGGGCACGAGAAAAATCTTTTCGAGTGTCTCGGGGCGACGGCGTCGCACCTCCACGCCGTCGAGCGTGATGTGTCCCTTGTGGGGAAACATCAGTCCGCTCATCATATAGAGCAGGGTCGACTTGCCTATGCCATTCTTGCCCAGCAGGCCGTAGACCGACCCCGGGTGTATCGTCAGGTTGATGCCCTCGAAGATGGGAGCCTTCTTTTTGTGATAGCTAAATACAAGATTGTCAATCTGTAACATACTATTTCGGGTTAGGATTATTTCGCTGTTATTGTGTATTAGTTTAATAGTACACTACAAATGTAGAGAAACTTTCCGGAATAGCAACAAAAAAACTTATTTTTTTTAGGCCGATTTGCAAAAGCCAGTTAGGATTTGTATTTTTACCCAATCAATAAACCTTATAAAAATAGATAAGATGAGCCAAAACGACGATTTGTTTACCTACGACGAAGACGACGCCGTAAAATATATACAGAATGTGTTACCCCAGGAGTTGAAAGAGAAGTATAGCCACGACGACATTGTTTACATTACCGACGTGGTGTATGACTACTACGAGCAGAAGGGGCTCTTTGACGACCGTGACGACGAGGAGGTCGAGATTGACGAGGACGACATCATCGCCTATGCCCGCAAGTGCGCCCGCAAGGACGGCGTGAAGATCGACGACGAGGATATGCCTTTTCTGGTACGTGGCGAGTTGGATTACGAAGAGTCGTTGGGCGTATTTTAAGGAGGGGCATGATGAACAGGAAAGCAGGAATGGTTCTGTTGTTGGGGGTCGTATCGATTCTCCCCGCCGGAGTAGCTGCGCAGAATATCTTTCAGAAGGCAGCCAACACGATTTCGTCGTGGTTCTCGACCGGCGATAAGAAGGACGAGGCTACCGCTACCGAACACATTGATATTACCAAACTGACTCTCGACGAGAACCTCTCGATACCCGAGCTCGATAATAAGGAGGCCCGCAAGATACGCGCCGCACAGTCGCGCGAGATGAAGCGACTGCGCAAGGCCCGCCTCACCGATTTGAAACTGGTGCGCAACTACGAGGTAATCAAGGCCACGCTGGCCGCCTCGAACCTCTTCTTGCCCAACGATACGATGTTGAGTGACAAAGCCGACATCTTTTTGCGCCCCTTCCTGAGCGACCTGCGTATCCCCGACTACTATCATGTGATGGTGGTCATGCACAGCGACGATACCGGCTCCGAGTCGTATTGCCTCGACCTCACCCGGGCCCGGGCGCATGCCGTGCGCAACTGGTTCGCCAGTCATGGCGGCAACACCGACTGCATGGTGCTGTACGAGGCCGGTCCCTTTGCCCCCGTTGCCTCGAATGCTACGATGGAAGGGCGGGCCAGGAATCGTCGCCTCGACATCTATCTGATTCCGGGAGAGAAGATGATCGACATGGCCCGTCGCGGACAACTCGACAAGCGCTGACCGCTGCCTCGTAGCCGCTGAGCCGTCGAGTATGGAAAGGATTTGATAATTAAAATAGAAATACAATGATTGAGCAAATTAAAGAAACCGCTGCCTACATTGCCTCGAAAGTGCAGGTATTGCCCAAAACCGCTATCATCTTAGGTACCGGGTTGGGCGAGTTGGTAAACCACATTACCGATAAGACCGAGATTCCCTATACCGAAATTCCCCACTTCCCCGTGTCGACCGTCGAGGGACATCAGGGCAAACTCATCTTCGGTAAATTGGGCAAGAAAGATGTGATGGCCATGCAGGGCCGCTTCCACTATTACGAGGGGTACGACATGAAGCAGGTCACCTTCCCCGTGCGGGTGATGAAGGAGCTGGGCATCGAGCATCTCTTCGTCTCCAATGCGGCCGGCGGCATGAACCCCGACTTTGCCATCGGCGATATCATGATTATCCGCGACCACATCAACCTCTTCCCCGAACATCCGCTGCACGGGCGCAACTACAACGAGCTGGGCGTGCGCTTCCCCGACATGAGCGAGGCCTATTCGCACCGCCTCATTGCCAAGGCACTCGAAATTGCCGAGAAGAACCACATCAAGGTACAGCAGGGTGTCTATGTGGGCACACAAGGTCCCACGTTCGAGACGCCGGCCGAGTATCGCTACTTCCGCATCATCGGCGGTGATGCCGTGGGTATGAGCACCGTGCCCGAGGTTATCGTGGCCCGTCATGCCGGCATCGAGGTATTTGCCGTGTCGGTCATCACCGACCTGGGTGTGGAGGGCATCGTCGAGAAATGCTCGCACGAGGAGGTACAGAAGGCTGCTGCCGCCGCACAGCCCAAGATGACCTTCATCATGAAAGAACTGGTAGAACAATTTTAATCCCCAACCGTTAACAATAAGACAAAGCCCATGACTCTCGTGGGCTTTGCCGCTATACAAACTATGGAAGAAGAAAAACGTACCGAAATAGCTTCGCTGGGCGAATTTGGTCTGATCGACCACCTCACGAAGCAGATACAACTCAAAAACTCCTCGTCGCTGAAAGGGGTGGGCGACGATGCCGCCGTGCTCGACTACTCGGGCAAACGCGTACTCGTTACCACCGACCTGTTGCTCGAAGGGGTACATTTCGACCTCACCTACGTCCCCTTGAAACACCTGGGGTACAAATCGGCCGTGGTCAATTTCTCCGATATCTACGCCATGAACGGAACCCCGCGGCAGATCACCGTCTCGCTGGGCGTGTCGAAGCGCTTCTCGGTCGAGAACCTCGAAGCCCTCTATGCCGGCATACAACTTGCCTGCGACATCTACGGCGTCGACCTCGTGGGGGGCGATACCTCGGCCTCGATGACCGGGCTCACCATCAGCATCACCTGCATCGGCGAGGGCGACCCCGATAAAATCGTCTATCGCAACGGAGCCCGCGAGAACGACCTCATCTGCGTGAGCGGCGACCTGGGAGCCGCCTACATGGGGTTGCAACTGCTCGAACGCGAGAAACGTGTCTTTGCCGGCGAAACCGAATTCAAACCCGCCTTCGAAGGACACGAATACCTGCTCGAACGACAACTGAAACCCGAGGCCCGCAAAGACATCGTGGCCGAACTCGACAAGGCTGGAATCGTGCCCACCGCCATGATGGACATCTCCGACGGCCTCTCCTCCGAACTGTTGCACATCTGTTCGCAGAGCCATGCCGGGTGTCGTATCTACGAAGAGCGCATACCCATCGATTACCAGACAGCCGCCATGGCCGAGGAGTTCAACATGAACCTCGTCACCGCCGCCCTCAACGGAGGCGAAGACTACGAACTGATCTTCACCGTGCCCCTTGAAAAGCACGACACCGTCGCCGCCATACCCGGCATTCGGGTTATCGGCCACATCACCAAGCCCGATTTGGGCTGTTGCATGATTACCCGCGACGGAGCCGAAATCACCCTGCGGGCACAAGGCTGGAACTCCCTTGCCGAAGAGGAGTAGGGGCAATAAGCACCTCTCACCGAAAATAACCTTTTCCCCGAAGCCCTTGCCGCACACCGGTACATCGCTTCGGGGAAAATCGTATCTTGACAAGATTGGCTTAATGTGTTGGTATCGTAGAGGTTAAGACCTTGATAGCGTATTTTCAGATAGAAAAAGCGACCGAATATTTGGTAAATTCAAACCAATCCATTACCTTTGCACACGCAAAAACGCTGGTGCCATAGCTCAGATGGTAGAGCAAAGGACTGAAAATCCTTGTGTCCCCGGTTCGATTCCTGGTGGCACCACTTTGAAGAAAAGCAAAAGACAGTAAAATCCTGATTTCCAAGCGAAATCGGGATTTTTTGTTTTCCCCCGCACGCAAAAAACGGCAAAATATTACCGTTCGAGGTGGAGCAAAAGGTGGAGATAAAAGGTGGAGCAGAAATCTCCACCGAATTAGAGTCTTTCTCACTGATTTGCAATATTTTGCGTATCAAGAAAACGTGATCGGTTTCCTACTTTTGTCCAAACTAAAAACTGTAGGAAAATGAAAAGAAACTCGTTCAATGTGCTTTTCTTCATCAAGAAAGCCAAACTGCTGAAAAACGGAGAAGCCTCCGTGTGTATGCGCATCACCGTGAACGGTGCGCGAGTGGAAACCAACATCCGCAAGAGCATCGACCCGTCTCTTTGGAGTCAGGCTAAGGAATCCGCCAGAGGCAAAAGCCGCAAATCATGTGATCTGAATGCCTATATCGAAAATGCGAGAATCAAGTTACATCAGATTTTTTGTGAGCTGGAAGAACAGAACCAGTCTATAACGGCACGTCTGTTACAGGAAATATTTTTCGGACAGGACAAAGAACCGGAAGCGGTACGCACCCTTATCGGTACCATGCAGGAGCACAATGACCAATGCCGTGCCCTGGTCGGGAAAGACTATGCCCTGATTACCGTTCGCCGTTATGAAAGCTGCAAGCGCTATCTTGCCGAACTTATCAGACAGAAATACGGAAAGGATGATCTGCCGCTGGCGGAAGTCAACGGTGAGCTGGTACGTGCCTTTGAATTTTATTTGAAGACAGAAAAGGAATGTCAGCAGAATACCGTTATCCGTTATATGAAATGTCTGAAGAAAATTACCAATTTGGCACTGGCCAATGAATGGATAGCCAAAGACCCGTTTATAGGTATCAAGTTTCACGAAAAAGAAGTAATCCGTGAGTTTCTTACTATGGATGAACTGTTGACCATCTACCACAAGGAATTTTCTTTGGAGCGAATCACCGTAGTCCGTGATGTTTTTATTTTCGCCGCCTTTACCGGTCTGGCTTTCATCGACGTACAACAGCTTTCCCCTGAGCATATCGTAAAAGACAACAACGGAAACCTGTGGATCAGAAAGTCACGTCAGAAAACAAAGAACATGTGTAATATTCCGCTGCTGGATATTCCCTTGGAAATCCTGAGGAAATATGCAGATTATCCTGCCTGCAAAAAGAAAGGAGTATTGCTGCCTGTTCCCTGCAATCAGAAGATGAACAGCTACCTGAAAGAGATTACCGACCTATGCCTGATAAAGAAGAACCTGACTACACACACCGCAAGACATATGATTTTTCTTACCCATTGAAAACAAGAAACTTACAAATTTCGTCAACTCAATAGGTAACGATTTAGTAACCAGCGAGTTTCTCCATTCTGCAATATTTTGCATTAATCAAAAGAACGCATTTCTCATGTGCAAAGATAACATTCTTTTTTAGAAGACACGCATCCACAATTTTATTATTTGCTTTTTATATATGGCTTTATCACATCAATACTCCACGCATAGTTTAAATTTGCTTGTGAACCATCAACAAATGTTCCTGATGTTATACCAACGACTTCACCGTATTCATTTATAAGTGCTCCACCACTACTACCGTGGTCTATAAGTGCCGAAATCTGCATTAGATTTTTATCACGCCACTGAGAAATCTCTCCAGATGAAAATGTATTTTCTAGTCCACGAGGACTGCCTATTGCATATACTTTTTCACCTACATTGGGCTTATATTTAGCAATGGGTATAAAATTTGTATTAGAAGCATTCACTCGGAATAGAATGAAGTCCTCTTTCTCACTACTTTTAATAACTTCTGCCACTTTATAGGTTTTATTGTCCCCCGCAAGTTTGATACCTTCTTCACCAATACCTGTACCTTTGAATACATGGTAATTGCTAACAGCCAATCCATACTTATTGATAAAAAATCCAGAACCTTGGCACATATTGTATCCATCTGATGTAAAAACCATAAACACAGCAGTATTGTATTGAGCAAATACTTTTGCTCCTTCAATTTTGCTCTTGTTTTCTCTGTTGCTAACGATAGAAACAGTTGTATTTCGAACTCCATTATCAGAAGCTATTTGTTCAGAATGCTGTGTACCTATAGTATTTTCATTAATTCCTCCATGACCTGATTTATGGGCACATGAAGCACATAAACAGCTGACAGAGAGAAGAATAGTAAGAATTCTATTTGTTTTCATTGTGTTCAAAGATGTTTTTGGGTAGAATGTGAATAAGAAAACGTTGATTCTCTTTTTCGTTGTTCGTTTCACGCATAGAATGAGTGTCTAGTTTGCCGTCACCACTACCCGAAATAAGTATTTCGCAATTGTTGCCGAATGTAATGTTTGAATCTTCAATCCAAAAGCGTATTAGTCCCAATGCTCGTTGATAGCTTAGCTCATAATTGTAAAGAAAATTATCTTTTGATGCTTGTCCCTCTATTATAAGAATATATTGATTTTCATTATGATTCTTCAAAAAGTCTCGTATCTCACATCCTGCGGCAGCCAATTGACGTAATTGTGCATCTTTATCGGTAGTTATCATATCTTTCAAATCTGATTTACCTGCTGGATAGCGCACTTCGATAGTAAGAACATATTTCTTATAATCAGGACGATATTGAAAATAATCTCGACTTAAATCCTTGGTTGATTGTTCCACTTTCTTTATTTCCAGCAGCTGAGTTTCTGTCGCTTCCATTCGTTTGTGCAATAGAACAATAACAAGAATAAATAGAACAAGCATGACAAAGAATAGACTTGTCATAAGGTCCGAATAACTTGTCCAAAAAAATGATTCCTTTTTCTGAGTCATGATTATTGTACTGTAAATTATATTTTATATCAATCAGACTTATTAAGCATTTACATTATGTATAGGAAAGAACATGAACACAATGTTCATAATACCTACAATTGCAATAATAACCAAAGCTATCCAGCCGGATATTTTCATCCAATTAGGCATGGTATCTTGTGTATAATATCTATCTCTATTATCCGATATATCTTTGGGCTTGGTTGATGTCAATGATTGTTTTACAGATTGTGATATATCATTTGCCAACTTGGCATTTGAATGTTCTATCTTCTCAATAAGTTTGTCAAGTTGGGTCGGAATTGCAGAAATCTCCTCCAATTGTTTTGCAACTATCGGCAGATTGGACATTTGAATGCTAAATTGAGTTTTCAAATCAGATGTAAACTGCTCAAACTCCTCTTGTTCAGCCTTTAATATATCCTTAAATATCTCAGTTTGATTCACAAAGTATTTATGAAGTTCTTCAACATTTGAAGATGTAGATTCACGAATACTCTGTAATGATTCCTGAAGTGTGCGGTCTGCATCAGCAGTTGTCTTCGCTATTTCTCCTTTATGACGTCCAAAGAAATCTCTAATTTCTTCAAGAATATGGACTTTATCTGCTTGTTCCTGATATAATGTTTCAAAACGATGAATAGCCTGAGTGTATCCTTCAATATCAGTCAAGTACATATTAAACATTTCTAATTTATCTGTACATTGCTGTAACTCTTCAAGTACACGTACATTGGCTTTAGCCATTTTCATAATATCCATGTCATGAACAGCTTTGATAATGTCAGCCTGAATTGCATACGATTGGTTTACTGCATTCAAAGCATTACCAAGGTTAGATGTGTTTTGTGCAAACGTGTTATTGAATTTATTGAGATTACGAACCAAATTATTAAGAGCCTCAGAGGTATTAGAGGGTAATTCCGGAAGAAGTTCAGACTGCATCCATGCTAAAAATGAGTTTTTGCCATCTTCTTCCTTTAGCTTGCATTTCTTAAAAAGCAAAGAGTTGGCTGTTGTAAGAAGTATTCCACAAATTGAAGCCAACATCGCCCATGCAACACCACTCAGAAGAGAATTAATACCAGAAGCTGCATTTTGTGAAGCATTATTGATTACTCCACCGCTACTACTCATAAGAGTCATTATTGCATTGGATTGTAACAAGTCCCATAATCCCATAATAACCCCTGCCATAGTGCCAGCCAACCCCCAATAAAGAGGAATCGGGGTCTGTACGGCTATGTCATTTTCTACAGAATCACAATGACGATCTACTGCATCTTTCAAAAGTCCAAAATCTATAACAGACCCTGAGTTTTTTTCTAAGTATTTATTGATTGAAGCTATTATTGCTGTAAAAATTCCATTACCATTTCCATAGACTCCATCTACCAAAGATGTTTCTTCGTTGCGTCTTAAACGCCAAGAAGCAGTATCTGTGAATATATTACTAAACTGACGCATCCGCAAGAAATTCTTTACAAAAAAGAATAACTGTACGACAATGATAAGGATAATAATTATTGGTACTATTGCGTGCATATTTTATTTTGTTAAAGTCACTAAAGCCTTTTGTTTAACAATCCATTTGTCTCCTAATTGCTCTACTATTCCAGGACGATCGAGAGTCATATTCATTGCTTCTGATTTTGAACATCCATTAAATTCAATAGCCAGTTCCATATAATCGCTGGATTTAATCATTGGCAATGTCGCTATTGGCTCAAATTCGGTAGTTGTTTCTGAGGATTTTACTAAAAAACGTGCATCTCCATCTTTATATTCCAACATCTTTTTAAAATAGCCTGTACCGCCTTCTCCACTGATAACCGTTCCGAAATATCCTATCTTCACCGATTGAATTTTGGTGACGGGGGCTTCTGATGCAGGAACAAGTTTAATAACTGGGTCAGCCAATG
>JFBN01307205.1_pt1 | contig 82008 bp, 68 predicted proteins | sample 768741 | NCBI WGS metagenome assembly JFBN01 (sample SAMN01983846, study PRJNA193217) | chicken gut metagenome | biome: terrestrial biome; isolation source: ceca of Broiler chicken | host: Gallus gallus | place: United Kingdom: England | collected 2010-09-07
CCATTATCAGGTAGTTCCTGCTCCTTTCACATAAGGACAATATCGCACTTTTCTGCATTTTCCCGACAATAAGGTCCATTTCCCAGTCCCCGAACCTCCTGCCATCCGCTTCCGCCGGCCTTTCATGAATGCTGACCCTGTCCGGTATGTTCGTGGCTACCGTCGGCCGCCTCCGCCTCTTGTGCCGCCTGTATTTCATCTTATGCCGGCAGTGGATCTTCAATTCCCCGATACCGTCATCCCGTATCAACTCATAGATCCTCTCGTGCGATATCTCAATCCCTTTCTTCTTCAGGTAACCTGATATCTGCCTGGGGGACCAGTCCTCACTGACAAGCAGCCTTTTCGCTTCCCCTAGGACATCTGGCGGCGTCTCCCTGTTCCTTACTGTCCGCTCTCGCCTGTCCAGAGCCCGCTCGTGCGCTATCGACCACCAATACTTCCCCTGACGTTTGCTGTTCCTCCGGATTTCCCTGCATACCGTACTCCTGTTCACTCCTATCTGCCGAGCTCCTTCAATAAGGAGAATCTTGTCCTCCTTAGAACTGAGGTGGTCATCTATATATGATCGGATCTTTCTGTACAGCATTACTTCTACACTTTTCTAAAAGAATTGATATTGCAAATATACACTTTTCCATAAAAACATTCCTCTTGATTATACACTTTTCTAATATTATTGTCGCATTTTCCTAATAGATTTAAGGGAAACATTGAAATACGAAGTTTATCAACTAAATTTGCAATAACATACTCACCCCGCTTCCCACAAGAACAGCGCGCTCAGGGTGAGTCTTTTATTTTTATCTATTGATCTAGTGACGTGGTTGGTTACTTTTCATGAATGTAGTTGACGGTTTAGAATTTTACACTTTTTCAAGCGAATAAATCGAACTCGTCACACTTTTTCCAACGAATCAGACTCCTATTATACACTTTTTCATAAAAATTAAGGCTTAAAATCTACACTTTTCCATAAAATCAGCAACTTTACTTTATCCCCGTATTCATATATACGTTCATTAAAGTAAAGTCAAAATAAGGGAAGAAAAGAGATGGCTGCGCCTTGAAAATGGACTCAGCCATTTTTCTCTTTTGGCTGCAAAAACTTATAAGCAGCCCGAGGCAAAGGTCGGTCCCAACGGCCACTCCGATCAAGCATAAAATACCTTACTCGGAACCCAAAAATATCCGTGAATCCACCATCGATTTTACAGCCCATTTTGGCGAAATAAACCCCAACATGCTCTATCTTTGCAGACGAGGCCAGTCAGGGCTCCAAAGGGCTGTTTTTGCCTTTTTTCCCTCCGTTCAGAGAGAGTCGATGAAAAAAAAAAACGTTAGATCTTCGATTTTTCGCAAAAAAACAAGTAAATTTTTGAGTAGTCTACCTTTTAAGATGCAAACCATTGATAATCAATGAGAATATGATGATGCATCGGGAACAACAAACACCGGGGCATCGGCAGTCATATCCGTCGTCCATGCAAAGGTTGGAGCGGGTGCCGGTTCATCATTTTCTTTCGTACAACCTCCCATTACCAGGGCCACTGCGACCAGCAGGAGCCCCCACATTCTTTTCATTTTCATAGTTTTGTTTTTTGATAAATAATATGGATACTTGTAATTTTCTCAAAAACGACAACGAAGTTCACCCCGGTACAAAACCGATTCATGAAACGGTTCGTCCACAAATACCTGTGAGAGAACAGACGCCTTTTGCAAGCAGCACACCCTATCGACACACCCACGCTCAGCGATTGAGATGTGTCGATCGACCTACGGGCATACGCCCCGACAGAATAGAACAATCCCCCGGCAAGGGATATAAGCGGCCTGAAAGGCCCAACAAAATAATAAAGCATTTACATTGTACATTTAACCGTCCTGTCCACGGGCTCGATTAAAAACAAAAACTGATGGCAGGTCTTCTGACTGACTCCCCACCCGAGACCTTCCCAATTCATCAATCAGTGGTCAACAGAATTCGAGTGGTTGGCGGAGCTTCACAGCAGCGGGACTGTCCGGGATTTTCACCCGATTCCCTTTTAATCTTCCAGACCCGGAGGGCCTTTCAGAACCAATCGGCGGCAAAGGTAATATATTTCTTGAAGAATAGCGATTCCCATCGCTGTTTATTTCAAAAAGAATTGGGTAAAAAGTCTTCTTACAAAACCTTCATTCTTCTTAAACCAATTCTAACGCTTCCACTTAATAGCTTTCAATTTAGCTACTAATGTACGCTTAACCTTTTCTTCCGTCTCATGAATAAGAACATCATCCATAAAAAATATATCAGACGGTTTTCTTATCCAAGGTTCCTCATTGGTCTTATAAAAGAGATTGATTATGCAAATCGATTCACGTATATTAGCTTTTATCTTTTTCCGATTTTCCGTAAAGATCTTATTACCATATGTACTTATAAAAAGAGTTTCTGCATCTTCTATATTTCCTTCTTGTTGATCTTTTTCATTTCCAAAAGCTCCAATCCAAATTCTCATATTACCATTTTCATGAAAATCTTTATAGTGGGTATGATAATTATTAAGACGTTTATCTATTCCATCAATTTTCTTATGTATCCCAAAATATGCATAAATTTTTGAGCAAGAATAGCCCTTCCCTTTTTTATTTCCAGGAAAATAATAAAAATTAAACAGTGAAGTATCACATGTGGACTCCTTCCCAAGATATTGCTTCATTTGCTGCATATTTTTGAAAGGACCAACCCATTGTATTGTAAATGTTTTAGTAATATCTTGCATAATATCAATTCAAAGTTACTACCATTCCTATAACTTTCATATATCTTCATCGTCCTACCCGGCTTGTCAAATCGCTCATATATCGATAAGTTTTATACAGGCTATCGACCACCTGATGCTTCTTTTCCTTCCAGCTATCCAAGTTATCACCTATCTCTACAACTGGGAGATGTAAATACACGCGGTCGTCCCTTCGATTTTTATCCAAGAGATACTGCGGCTGTGGATATTTCTGTTCTAATTCCGCTTCATAAACAGGCCATTGAGATTTTGACCACACGGTAATATAGCTATTGAAGACCAGCTTCCTATCCTTCCGAATCGAGAACGACCCTTCAATCCCTATTTTATGCGTTTCATCGTTAAATGACAGAGCTATATCCCAGCCCTGATAATTATTCCACTGGGCTTTTGTCTTCTCTTCCATATCGGAGACAAGTTCGGCAATACACTCGTCCGCCTTCTCCAACAAAGGATAAAACTCTTCCACTATCCGCATCAATTCTTTCACATCGCCATAGGCCTTCGAGAAAAACGTTTCCCGCTCTTGTTCCGATAACTGAGAAAAAGATTTCTTTTCCGGCAAAGCATACCGTTTGAAAAGAGCCGTGCCTCCTGTACCCAAGATTTCATAACCCCGGTCAGCAGCCTCGTCATGCAAGATGAAAAGGCGCATCACCCGCACCATCTTCACGCTGTCTTTATCACTTTCGACATGGAGGTTCATCGTATAGTAAGGCTGGTCGGTTGTGAAAAGCATCTCTTCTCTTAATGGTTCCCATTCAAAATGGATATTAATCTCTATCGGTTGGTTACAAAAGATTTGATAATACCCGCCGGAAGAGATACTGTTGCTGTTGCTCACCCTGCCCCCGAAATAGTGCCGAGCGATCTCGTCCCACTCGTCATACACCTCGTCGGCCAACTCACTCTTGACATGGCTCAACGCATTCTGCAACTCCTGTACCTCGTCGAGGTGTTTTTTCAATACGGTCCATCGTTCGGCAACCGATAGATTATCCAACTGCAACCGCTCTTTTATCAACTCACTGGTCATATCACGAATAAATTTTTCCGAATTCCTTACATTCAAACGTCCCTCCAAATGATCTATATATTGACAGATTCCACTCCCAACCAAACGCTCCTCTTTCGCCTGAGGGAGCAAATCGTCTTTGAGCCATGGGAGAATATCGTCCCGGTAATTCATCGTGATAAACCGGGTTCCCAGTTGCTGCCTCAATGCGTGGGGCAAACTGGTCGAGGAGACCTCCTTGTTGCCGTCCAACGTAAGATAAATCACATAAATCTGCCCGGCATCAACCCCATGAGCCTTGACGGTATCGTAATACCGTTGCAGTTGAGCCTCCTGATCGACAGCCCAGTTTATCTTGTTCTCTATGATAATGGCATACGCACCCGACGGTTCTTCGATAAGGCCATCGATATACTCCTGATTAAATCGTATATGGGGCGACCCCAATCGATCCACGGGAAATTCAACCCCGGGATTGTGATCATTCATCATACTCAGGAACGATTTGAGATAGGAATATACCCCACCCTTATTATAAGACAGCAGTTTCAGCAAGATTCTCGTATGGGCATTCTCGTTGGCATGCAGTTCGTCAATAATGTTGAAATTATAGGGCAACTGCAACTTACCCTGCTCCACTACGTCCGACACAGCGTGGGCAAAATCCAGTATTCCAGACAGTTTCTCCTCTTCCGTTTGATTGGGTGTCATAAATCCATTCCATCAAAATCTGTTAAAGATACACATAGATGTGAGCAATAGCAAATGAAAACGGAAATTTCTGAATGAACCGCTTTTGCCTATCTCTTCTGCACCCCGCTACTCCATTTATTTACTCTTTTTTAGCTCCTCATGTAGTCGAAATTCCGTTGAAACTTATAATTTTGTTTCCAGCGTGTACACAACTCCTTCTCCTTTTGAATGGAGTTTCGACCCTGCCAAAGCCAAAGGAACAATGTTATGAAGAAAGAACCGCTACACTCCTGCTCGCAATTAATCGATTACATCAATCGGGTAGGCTTCCTGCCCCTGCTGCCCCTGGGTATCGACGGGTGGTCGGCCGAAGAGATGGTCGACGCCGAATGCCGATACCACCCGTTGCCCGAAGGGGGTTGGGAGTGGCCGCTGTGGGCCTGGAAGGGGGAAATCTTGCAGGAGAGCGGGTGTGCCTACGGCAAATTCTTCAACGGCAAGGCGGCATTCATCGCCCGCGAGTGGTGGCCCGATTTCTGTAACTACCGACGGAGCCGCTACCCTCGCCCGGCCGAAGGAAGTATCGAGGAGGCCATACTGACTACGCTGAGGAGCCGGGGCAGCCTCATCACCCGAGAACTGCGCGCGGCTTGCGGATTTACCGGGCCCAAGATGCGCAGCCGGTTCGACGCTTACCTTACCCGACTCGAAATGGGGGGCTATCTGGTGACCGAGGATTTTGTCTACCCGCACGACCGTCACGGACGGGAGTATGGCTGGGGGTGGTCTCTGCTCACTACTCCCGAAGCCCTTTTGGGGCGAGAGGCTTGTCAGCCTCACCGCTCCCCCGAGGAGTCGCGCGCCCGGTTGCTCCACCACCTCGCCAAGATTCTCCCCGACAAACCGGCCCGCCTGTACGAATCGCTGCTACGATAGAGCTACGACAACGGCGTGGAAACCAAACGTTATGACTACGAAATATTTTATTCAACCGTACAGGTATTTCCCCATTATACCGGCGTTCACTTCACCTCACGAGCAGCTCGCAGAATCATATCGACAGCTCCGTCGATACCTGTGCGCTCGGTGTTGATGACCAAGTCGTAACCGGTGATGTCGGTCCACGCCTTGCCGGTATAGTGCCGACAGTGGTTGGCACGCCCCGTGTTCACACGGTCGACCTTGCGGGCTGCCTCATCGGTAGAGAGATGAAGTTTATCGGCTATCTGACGGACGGCATAGTCGCGCCCCGAGGTGACGAAGACCCGCAATACATGGGGGTCGTCGCGGAGTATCCAGTTGGCCAGACGACCGATAATGACACAGGGACTTTTGTGAGCCAACTCGCGAATGGTGCGGCTCTGACTCACGTAGATGGCATCTTCTTTCGAGGGATTCATCGAGGCGGGGATTCCACTATCGGTAAATATCATCTCCCACAAACGGCCGGAGGAGAGGTTCTGCTCGTTCTCGGCTACAAATTCGGTGGAATAACCCATCTCGTGAGCCGTCCGGTCGATAATCTGCCGGTTGTAACAGGGACAGCCCAAGTGCCGGGCCACGGCCTCGCCCACGGCGTTGCCGCCACTGCCATAGGTGCGGGCAATGGTCACAATGCGGTTTCCGCTCCACTGGTCGGCCACTGCGGCAGCGGCAGCCTGACGTTCGGCTCGGGGAATGAATATCCGGTCGAGCCACCCGATGTGGGGGGAAAATACGCGTACCATGAAGCCGACGTAGAACATCGACACGAGGGTACCCACACCGACCATCTCCCAACTCCAGCGACCGAAATAGATGAACATGAATATCGTGCCGATGAAGACCAGCGAGGTATCGGAACAGATTTTCACCTTACCGAAATCCTTTTTCAAGAATTTCGATATGGCCAACGGCAACCCTTCACCAGCCAGCATGAGCGAGTCGCAACGCACCTCACAAGCGATACCGAAGGCCAGTACGGCTCCACCAATGAGCAGTTCGATGAATCGCAGGGGATAACCGATAAGTGGATTGAGGTCGAAAGGAATTTGCAGGAAACCGGTCATCCACATGGTCAGGTCGGTATAGAACCCGAAAAGGAAGGAGACCAGAATCTGGGTGTATTGCCTGGCCTCGAAATTCTTGCGCAGGAGCAACAGCTGTAAGGTGATGAAAAAGACGTGCATGCAGATAGTGAGCTGTCCCATGGTAAGGTTCATGCCCGGGATAAGCGACAAGATATAGGGAGGTGCCGAGATGGGCGACGAACCCAAATTGGCCCGTATCGACAAGGAGGTACCGAATGCAATGATAAAAAGAATAACCACAAAACTAGCATAGCGCCGCAGCCACTCTGCCCTACTCCTCTTCTCGTTCATGATTTACAAATATTTCAAATTGTCCACGAATTTACACAATATTTAGGCCCAATGGCAGTCTTACTTCCGGGCTTTAAAGTAATTTAAACTTGGAAGCGCAACATAGGTACTCCTCTCACAGTAAAGGGTCGAAAAAATAAAAGAAAAGAGGGCAAAACTCCGATACGGGAGTTTTGCCCTCTTTCTCTATCGACAACCGTGGTGTCACGGTGCTTTGATGACTCAATGTTTCAAATATACGATTTTCTCTACCTGGGTCGACTTGTCGGTATAGACGGTCACCTTGATTACCAGGCTACCTTCTTGCGGCTCGGCAAGTTTGCGACCGTCGATGGCATAGTAGTCGATGTGCGAAACCTCTTTTTCGACATTAGTCATGGAGGGAGCCTCGATAGCCGAGATGTCGGTCTTGGAGACGTCGTAAGTCACGTTTACCGTTTTGACAAACTCGTAGAACTGATTCTCATCGACCATGATGCCGCTCTCGCTATATTTGGCTACCCAAATAGCCATGGGGTCGATGGCGATTTCGCCTTTTTCGAGGTCGATCGAGGCACGCACCTTGCCATAGTTATTGGTTCCGGAATAGGCTACTTTGGTGGGCATATTGGTATCTTCGTCATACTCGCAGCCAGTGAGGATACGGTAATTCCCATCATTGGCCTGCCCGGTGAGAGTATAGCCAAACCACACTTTACCGGCTGTGCGATCGATGGTTCCGCTCAGGTGCACGCCATAGCCATACTGGTCGGCCTGCAAAATGTTGTAAATATCGATGTTATTGCCCGAGATGGTGACGTAGGAAGGACGTGATTCGATATACTCGTCCTGTTCATCGGCTGTTCCTACATATGAGGTATTGTTGGTAGTCCCATTGCAACGAGCAATGCGCGAGCCGCTGGAGAAAACGGACATTTGCATTTCTTCTCCTTGTATGGCCACGAGCATCAAATCGGAATTACACTCCCAAACGTTGTTGCCGATATATTTGTATTCGATGGGGCGCATGATTACCTCTTCGTCCTCGGTATTCCAGGGATAGAGATAAATCAAATAGGATCCAAAGTAATCGAACACAGGGGTCCCGGCGGGGATACTTATCTTGCCGGTCGTCTCGCTATACTCGGCTTTGAAATCGAGGCAGTTTCTCATATAAAATCCGCTGAGTGTAATCGAGTCGTTGTCAGCCGGCTCGATGGTGAACGGCTTCATCGACGCGAGGCTTTTCACGCCATTATAGGATTGTGAATTTAAAACGATGAAATCGCCTGTCATTTCACTCATCGAGGGGATAGTTGTCTCTTGCGCGCAAACCGATGCGGCAGCGGCCACTGCGGTGACCAGCATAAACTGTTTAAACATTTTCTGCATTTTATTAATTTATTGAACAATTATCTTTTTTACCATTGATTTTGTATTTCCACCCATGATGCGCAGCATGTATATGCCTGCGGCAAAGTCATCGAGGTCGACTGTCACCTCTTCGCCGGCAGCAACCTTGCCAATGGCACGGGTAGCGACGCAAGCACCTTGCAGGTTATAAAGCTGTATGCGCACATGGCTGTCGGCATACCCAAACAACACCGTCACGTGGTTGTCACCGACGATGGCCACATGCGAGAGGTTGTCGATGCGATTGCTCTCAACCCCGCTCTCGATTCGGATACTCTCCTTGATGCCTTCATAGGCGTCGATCTTGCCATAGCCCCACTGGTTGGAGGGGGTAACGTCGCCGGTAAACGAGTCGTGGCGGGCTGTCTTTTGCAAAATCTCACGGGCTATCTCGGGAGTCATTTCGGGGAAGGCCTGCAACCAGGTAGCCATTACACCTGTCACAAAGGGCGAGGCCATCGAGGTGCCCTGCATATAACCGAAGTCATACTCCCGGCCATTCCAGGTGAATTTGTGACTCTTGATTTTATTGCCCGAATAGTAGCTCGACAACGAGGAGACGATATAGGTACCGGGAGCAGTAATATCGGGTTTCACCCGGCCGTCGGGCGTGGGGCCCTGACTCGAAAACGAGGCGAGGGCATTTGTTATTTCATCTGTATAGGAAGGTACCCCATACTTCGTGCAATGGTCACGGGTGACATAGGCTCCTACCGAGATGATGCGTTTGCCGGTACCACCCAACTCGTCCATGGACGACTGGTCGTCGCCATCGATATACCCGGGACGGTCGAAACTGCTGAGCGACGTGGTATAGGCATCGGTCCACAGATGTATCGTTCCCGGATTCGACGAAATAAGATAGAAGCCCCGGTCATAACCCGAAGTAGGAGAATAATTGGGAGAAAGAATCAGATGCGTTTTCCCGTTGACGGGATTGATTTCACCCTCAACCGAAAGTGCCCCCCATGCACCATCAATATTGGGATCGAACCCATACGTTTTATCCTCGCACAGGGTGGCATTGAACCGAGCCGGGTCATAAGCCTTCTGCACCTTGTTTTCGCTCACGTTGTATACAATGGGTACAAAGGTGATATCCATACCGGGATCACACCAAACCTCGACCGTTCCATAAGGCGCACTCGTATAGTTAAAGTTGAAAAAGGTGGCCAACGTATCGGGCTTGTTCCCCTCGAAGGTCTTGCTCGCATGATATTTTGTGCCACCGCTGTTCCCGCAAGAGCCCACCAGCAGACGGCCGGGTCCTTGCAGCTCGTCGGCCAAGCGGTCGAAGGTCGAGGTACCGTCGTGCGGCCCCCAGTAAGAGCCCAGACTCATATTGATTACACAGGGTTTACCCACCGACTCGGCATAGTCGAAGATGTATTTTATTCCATCGATAATAGCCGTATTGTCGCCCGTGTACATGTTTGTACTATTGTACGAAACCAACACGATGTCGGCATCGGTAGCTACCCCATAGACTTCCTTGTCGTTGGTATTGTCGGCACCGGTCGCAATACCCAGCACGTGGGTACCATGAGTAGTCTGATCGGTATCGTAACCTTTGGCAAGAATAGCCTCGGCCGTGGTGTACTCACAACCATAATCGAATCCTTCGGGAGCCGTGCCCGACGCATTCTGGTCCCACACCCGCTTGATGCGCAGTTCGCTTTTGTCGCGGGTATAGAAATTGGGGTGAGTATAGTCGAATCCGTTGTCGATTACACCCACAACTACCCCCTTGCCACGATATTCCTCGGGGAGTGATTCGCCGGTTTGCACCTCATTAACGAAGGCTTCCTTACGGGCCTCATTCAGGCGGGGTTGCACGGGTGTTCCCATCTCGATGTACTTCACACCGTCGAGTGCGGCCACCTCATTGAGAGCGTTGAGCGGAATATCGGCCGTCAGTACCTGACCAATCACCGAACGCACCTCTACCCCATGCGAGGTGAGGAAATCGGGATTGTAACCCTCTTGCAAATAAACAAAGGCCGGTATGACAATCTGCCCCTGGGCATTGCTTTTTTTCACAAGAACGCGACGCGCCGGGTTTGCCGCATCGGCCACTTGCTCTTGCTTGATTTGCGTTACATAATGTCGCGTGTATGGGGACAACTTGGATTGCCCCCATACCGATACCGACATTATAGCAAACGCTGTCGCTATAAACAGTTTATTCATTTTTTTCTTTAATCTGTTATACTTACCGAACGATAATCTTTTGAACCGAGTCGTTACCGCGAACGATATAGATACCGGGATAGAGCATTCGCTCATAGGCGGCATCGGTAAACGAGTCGATCAACATACCGTTGCTGTTGTAGATGGTTACAGTCTGTCCTTCGGGATTCTCGACCTTCACGCTGTTCTTTCCTGTTGTAATCACGAGCTTGCTGTCTTCGCCCTTCACGGTTTCGATACCCGACGGTGCATCGAGACGAATATCGAATACGCGGAGATACTCATGGAATTTCTCGGAGGTCACGTGGAACGCATAGTAGTAAACGCCATCTTCGTCGACCGTGATAGGTACTTTATATTCGGTTACCGGATTATCTTCGCCGACACTGGGTACCTCGGGAATATCGAGCAGCTGCTTGGTCTGCTCTTCGGGAGTGCGCCCCGTACCGAAGGTTACCTCCATCGACTCGGGATAATCGGCCATCGACGAATAGGCTTTGAACAGCAAGGTATAGTTTACGCCCTTCTTATAATTGATGGGAGGAGCAATCAGCCAGTCATCGGCCGAGAGAAACTGGTTATACACATAGACGGCGCTTCTCGTCTCTCCATCATACCTCCAGCTATAACCGTCACCGTTCGCGTCAATCAGGGTATAGTAGTTGAACATATCGTTCGGCGATGTAAACATACCTCCATAGGGAGGATTAAGAGGCGTTCCCAAAACAACATCGCTAGAATGAGCTATACCACCTTCCTCTCCATTATACATCGAATATATGTAGTATATATAGAGACACATACCGTCGGGGAGAGTTTCGGTAAATGTACATTCTTTGAGATTTTCGGCTACAACCGTTTGGGTTCCTCCGGCAGTCGGGAGTCCATTCATTCTTATCACTTTGTAATAGATGTTTTCCTGGTCGATAGGAGCACCGTTTACACCAATCGTAGGAGCCTCCCAGGTAAGCGTGGTGGTAAGGCCCTCATAAGAGAGTTTTACGTTGGTAGGAGCAGCAGGCAGGTCATAACCGGCATAGAATGTCCGTTGGATAGTGGGCCCTGATCCCTTTTCGTTCGACAAGGTAATCGATACGGTGTGATTGTCGTTCAGCAAGGCAAGCTCCTCGCTCTTGAATAATGTGCCGGCTTGAGCCGTAGCGTCGACAAGCACCTTGTCGCCCTCGACAACCTTTATCTTCAAGTTGGAGTCGGTGAAGGGGTTGCCTCTATAATCGTTCTCGGGCAACCGGAATTGAATAGAGCCGCTTGCCGACCCCTCTTCGGGGGTTACATATTCAAAATCAGAGATAATGCCCGGTGCTCCGTTGTTGGGTTCTTTGAACCAAGCGCCGCTCACTTGATAGCAACGACTCAAATAAGAGACCATGGTAGCCTCGGCATTCGTGAGGTTCACCTCGAAGATGGGCGAATACTCGCTGTCCAGCGTGTAGCTGTTGCTTTCGAGTATCCAATAGGCCTTGCCCGTAGAGCGGTTGAGGAACATGGCCTGTTCGGTTCCGCTATTAAGCAGATAGTCACCCGGGCCGAGCAGGTTCTTGGCGGTAATGTCTCTTACCTTCACGGCCAGGCCATCGGTCTTCCTGATTTTATAGAGGCTCGATACGCCCGAATCGATTACGATACTGTAAAGCATACCGTTGTTTGTCGAGACCAGAGTTTTAAAGCGCAGATTGCGATCAAAGTTGTCGCCTACCCGGGTCATATCGCCGGTCGCGGGATCGATTTCGACCAAATGAGAATCGGTAAAATCGACAACAATACCATAGATTTTGTCGTTGGTGATGTCATAGGCAAGCGATTTGGTGGTACATACGCCATTATCGGGCAGTTCTTTCTCGTAAAGCACCTCATAGGTTTCGGCATCGAGAATGGTCCACACCGGTTTTTGGGTAGACAGGTTGGCCTCGTCGTTGTATACGTTGCAATAGATTTTACCTTCGTGATATACACCGCCACCTGCAATATACCGACTGAACAAGACTCCGTTATCGTCGGGTTTGAACTGTTGGTCATACCCGAACTTGTACATACCCGGAGTCATCTCGTCGATTTGATTGATTGCCGAGAAGGTCACTATACCATACATCTCGACACCCTCCATGGCGATTCGCTGATTATACTCCTGAGCGACAGCCATATTCACACTACCCAAAAGCAATGCGGCCGACCACAGGAAACCTTTAAATAAGTTTTTCTTCATAGTTATTTGTGTAAATAAGGCACTGCCCCTTATTCGGGGGCAGTGCCACTTGTTTGATTGTTTCTTTAATTCTTCATTACCTTCAAGGAGATTACATTGCCCTCGGCATTCACTGCCTTCACAATGTAAATACCTTTACTCATGTTGGCCATCGAAATCGTACCGTCGGCATTCTCGGTGTCGAGTACCAATTGTCCCTGCATATTGAAGATCGATACCTGTTCTATATTTTCGGGGACATAGAGGGTCGAGGTCGATTGAGCATAGTAGATACCACCGTTGTCTTCTACCTCGGCAATACCCGAGCCACCCGATACCTTCTCGATCTTGAAGTCGTCGATGGCAATAATACCCGAGTTGGCTACCGTAGCAAGGAACTTGAAATAGAAGCAGTAGTCCATATCATACTTGGGAGTATATTTTACAAGATACTTGGTCCACTCCTTGGCAGGCTCGGTCATGGCTTGCAGCAACGGCAATTCAATGCCGCTTTCATCTTGTGTATAGGCTTCATAAAGGCCACCTATCGTAATGTTCTCACCGTTACCCGGCATATAGAGGTAGTAGGAGATTTCGTAGGTCTTACCCTTTTCGAGCGAGAAATAAGGCGTATACAGAAGCTCGTCTCTTGCACCCAAAGTGTACTCGTTGGCGACAACAGCATATTCGCCCGAGTGAGCAGCCACGGTATTTTCGGGCATGGTAGTTACCCGGAAGAGAGCAGAGCTCGAGGTGCGGCAACCCCACTTGTTGGTGAAATTCGTATCGTCGACATCCGTGCGGTTTTCGAAATCCTCTTCATAGGGGAGTTCTACCGGCTCGTCCTTGGTCATCAGGCGGTATACCTTGAAGCTCTTCACCTGAACCTTCGAACCGTTTTCGCTCTCGACATGGATACCGAAATAGTTGCTTTCGTCCTCGGGGAGGAAAGTACCACCGACTTCCATCAAGGCATAGTTGCTCAATATGACATTGTCGAAGCTGTAAATTACCTCGGTCTGATCTTTCACACTCGAACCGTTACCGCGGGTGAAAGTAACATCGGCATATTGGTCGACATCGGTCATAAACTCGCACAATACATAGTACGATTTGCCCGGCTTCAAAGTAAGTTCGGGCGAGATGAGCCACTCGTCTTTGCCGGTGGTTACCATCTGGCCACCCTCGGCAGCCCAAGTCTTGCTGTCGTTGTCATTGTCGACAGCGGTCCAGCCGTTATCGCCCTCGGCAAAGTCGAAGATTTGGATTTGTTCTTTCAGGTAACCGTCGGTAAAGCTGCTGAGCGAAACCACGGCAGTCGTGGCAGGGCCGGCCTCGGTATCGATGCAAGGCACAAATTTATAAATCTTTTGGCCTGTGAATTTATCAAAGTCGGCATAAGTATAGGTAAACGACATGGGGATACCCGTTTCGGCATCGACCGTACTTGCGTCGGGCATAACCACCGTAGGCTCGGCAATGAGTTCGGTGCCGTCATAAATTTGAGTCTTTATGACAGAACCCTTTTGTATCGTTTCGCCGTCGACATCGACAAGGGGGTGATTCCAGCTGAAGATTATGCTTTGATTGGAGCTGATAACCATAGCCCTTGCATTCATGACAGCTGCCGGCTTCACAGGTTCAATCTCAACGATTTGGTCTACGGCAAAATCGTCAATCTTAATATCGACATCGCTGGCACCATCGCTCGTGACTTTGATTACGAAGCAATACTCGGCAGCCTCATCGACGGTAAGGTCGAAGCTCTTTTCTTCCCAACTGGTCACGCCGGTCTGACTATTCACCTCGAAGACGGGCTCGCCCACGATGCTCTCTTGATTTTGATCCGTAGCTTTGTAAATGGCAATAGAATTATTGGCTTTCCCGCTCAACTGGAACATATTGAACTGGAAGCTAACCGTGTAGACATTACCCGGTTCGAACGAGAACTTGGGCGTATAGGCCACCTCTTCCCGTGCCTCGGGAGCATTGCCCTTAACCATCAAGGCATTGGGCCGCGAATAGGCGTTCATATAAATCGAAGCAGCTTGAGAGACATCGCGCACATAGAAACCAAGCTCATCGCTGCTGCGTTCCATTCTCCAACCGGTGGGTATTTCGGTATTTTTGTCGAAATTCTCGAAATAGGGAAGCTCCATCACCGGTGCCTCTTGATACTCTTGAATGTAGCATACGTTTACATTTCTCACACGCATACCGTTTTCTATATTACCGGCTTGGAAACCTATATAATAGGTACCGGCGGTCTCTACACTGAACTGCGGCGTGCTCGTGCTTACGAACCCGTTGTAGTAAATGTTGTTGAGCGACAGAAGCTCGGTATCCATGTTATCAGCGGTTTGAGCATCGCCCAACCATACTTGGAGGTTGCCTGCAAACGATGCACTTGTAGCTACATCGAATTTAACGACATAACGCTTGCCCGGTTCGAGTTGTACACCCGGAGTAATGGCCCAGTCGTTGTGGTCGCCCGAGCTGGTCGTAGGAATGGTGATAGCCGAGACCGAATAGTTCCACGTGCCACCGCCGTCCTTATTTTCGATAACCCATTTTGCAAAATCGTCGGCCGTATCCAAAGGTATATCCTGCAACAGAATTGCCTCGCCATTGATATCGTCGAGGTTGATGCTTGCTTCGACAGGCAACGACTCTATGTCGTTAATCGAAGCTACGACACGATACAGAGCCATACCGCTGAATTGAGCAGGAGAATAGGTATAGGTATCTTTTTCACCGACAGCACGGTCTTCCAAGGTAGCCACCTTAACACCGTTTTCATAAATCGTGATGTCGAGAGTTTCGATAATAGGAGCTTCGGTGACATCGAACGCAGGGTTGGTCCAGTTCAAGGTTACCGTTTGCTCTTTATGATTGGAAGAAACTCTCAAACCGTCTACCGGTTGGGGCTTGGCTTTCGAGGTTTGCGATACCGAAATCTTATCCAACGAAATGATGCCGTTGGGATTGGCCGTTGTCAGGTTGAAACCTATATACACATTGCCCGACTGGCTGCAAGTCAAACGAATCACTTTGTCTACCGACCCGCTGCCCAAATTGATGCTTTCGGTCGTGAGGCTGTTGGTCATGCCTGCGGCCGTAGGAGTAGTACCCCATTTGATAACAACCTCGTCGGCATCGAATGCACCGGCTTGCGAGAGGGTGTAACGAATCACGTAGTCGTTGCCGGCAACCATATTCAAGGCCGGCGTGATGAGCCAGTCGTTGGCTTCGCCTATGGCCATGTTGCCATTATATGCAGGACCGGCATAACCTTCTTCCATGGCCCATTTCACACCATCGGTGTTGCTATCGATGACAGTCCAGCCATTAAGAGGCTCGCTCTCGTCAAACCGGGTCGAATAAATCTCGTTCTCCTCGGGCATCACCTCTACATATTTATCTATGGCAAACGATTGTATCATCAGAGTATTTCCACCCGTAGTCGATGTGTTATGGAACGAGAAATAGTAGTTGCCACTCGATGTCGGGGTAAAGATAATTTCCTCTACGTTTTCTCCTATTTGTTCAAAGTCAAGCTGTTTGATGGCCTGCATTTGAGCCTTATCGGTACCTTGAGTAAGGGTAACGACATCGTAATCCTTGGGAGCACCGTCTATCGCAATATTGGTTGTAATCTTATAAGCTACACCACCCTCGAGAGTTACCTGCGGCGAGAAAAAATCGTCATCGTGCGATCCCATACCGAGCATAACGCCGAAGCCGCTCCATGGAGTCCAAGTCTGGCCGTCATCGTTGTTGTCGGCCGATGTCCAATTTTCAGAATTATTTAAAAAGTCGATGCTGTAAGGCACTTCTACGACAACCTCTTCGGGAGTCTCGCCCGCATCATCGCCCTCATACAATTTGAACTCAAAAAGGAAACATGAGCTGTTGTACTGCGGGCTCGTGTTGTGAAATGCAAAATAGAAAGTTCCGCTCGAAGGTGCCTCGAACGGAGTTTTTTGGGCTGCGGGATACTGCGAAGTACCATCGAGGGTAATATCGCTCAATTTTACGAACGTGCTCATATCGCTGGCCGAGCTCGCATAACCGATAGAAAGGTTGCTGCCGCTCCCGTTAAATTCCATACAGGCATTGCTCTCAATCGTGTATACCTTACCAGCTTCGAGCGTAAACCCGGGCGACACATAATAGTCGTTACACTCCGACGCATAATCCATCATCATCATGACACTGCCATAATAGGTACCTCCAATATAGGCCCACCGGGCATTATATCCCCAGGTGGTACCCGGCGTGGTACTGTTATCGACCGCCGTCCAGCCTTCCTGGCTATTGCCAAAATTAATCGAATACGGCAACGCGGTCTGCGCTTTACCGACATTTACCCCCGCAAGGAGAATAAATGTAAACACTACAAGTATTAGTTTTCTCATATCAACTATTATTTAATGTGTATATTTGTTCGCATACGCAAGTTATAAAAATTTAAAATCATGCATATCTTAATATTCATAAAATTTTACTTTATCACTCAGAATGAATTTATATACAATATTTTGCAAATAAAAAATTCCTCTTTTTATATTTATAAATCGCATTCCCAATGCTACTCAAAAACTGCTAAAAGGACTTTCCTTTACTTTATTTAATTTAATTTAATTCATTAAATCTTTCTACCTTAAACAAAAAAGCCTGCACAAAGATATAACATTATTATAAAAAAAAGCAACTTTGCTTACTAAATTTACAACAAATCTCAAAAAAAGATAATATTCTGTTTCCAACCATAGCTTTGATGTCGCATTTTTCTACAAATGAACCTCAAAGTCAAACGCCGTGAATAACCGACTAGTAGGTCTCCTCAACCGAACGGCTATCGACTCGGCGGCTCTATTGCCACCTTAATGACTCCGTCGCTCTTACTCTCAAAGAGACGATAAGCCTCATCGATACGGTCCAACGGGAAACGATGGGTAATAAGAGGTGTGGTATCGATCTGCCCCTCGGCAATCAAACGTAGTATCTCGGCACAGTCACACCCGTCTACCCCACCGGTTTTGAAAGTAAGGTTCTTGCCATACATGTCGGGCAACGGGAGTACCTGAGGCTTGTCATAGAGTGCGACAACCGTCACAATCGCATTGGGTCGGGCGCACTCCCAAGCCAATCGGAAGGTGTCGTCGCCCCCGGCCACCTCGATTACCACATCGGCACCACCATGCTCGCTGTGAAGCCTTACAAAATTCTGGCAATCGCCGGGTGTTGTCACCAACACTTGCGGATAATGTTCGCGCACAAACTGCACCCGCTCGGGGGATTTCTCGCATACGATTATCCGACGCGGAGCCTTCAACAGGGTGCACAAGAGGGTACAGATACCGGTAGGACCGGCCCCGATGATGAGCACCGTGTCGTCGGGCGAAACTTCGGAGATGCGCGTAGCCCAAAAACCGGTAGCCAGAATATCACCCACGAAAAGCGCCTGCTCGTCGCTCACCTCATCGGGGATAAGGGTTAATCCACAATCGGCATAGGGCACCCTCACATACTCGGCCTGCCCGCCGTCAATGCGACAACCCAACGCCCACCCGCCGTGGAGATCGGTACAATTGTTTACATATCCGTGACGGCAGAAGAAGCACTCTCCGCAAAAGGTCTCGACATTCACCACTACCCGGTTCCCGGGAGAGAGCGACGTAATGGCCGAACCCACCTGCTCGACCACCCCCACCATCTCGTGCCCCACGGTTATACCCGGCACGGCACGAGGCACACTGCCGTGCTTGATGTGCAGGTCGCTGGTACAGATACTGCCGAGCGTTACCCGCACGATGGCATTGCGCGGATCGAGCAATTGAGGCCGGGGCTTCTCGCACAACTCAAACCGCCCCTTCTCTACATACGTATAAGCTAACATTGAAAGTACCTCCTTCCCTCTCCTTTTTCACATTCAAAGATAGTAAAACTCGCCCAAATACGGATAGAAATCGGAGGAATAATGCAAGCTGTTGGAAATGAAAGGTGATGTGCGGTTGTATTCCATATCCATCATTGGAGTGCATCAGCCGTTTTTTGATGGGTTAGGAAAATGAATTGCTACCTATCCGTTGCCTTTTTCGGGGAAGAAAATCCACGCGAAATGGGCTTCAGAGTCTCCTGTCATATCACCGTAAAGAACGCTGTCCCTGTATATTTGCGTCAGCGAAGATAGTCATTTTTTCGCATAACGGGAAAAATACGGGCTGGTTCTTTTGCGCATGGGACTTGTTTCCATATTCTGCTATATTCGTCATGCCTCTCATTTGACCTTTATCCGGTAATTTTGCAAAGAAAGGAAAAGGTTATGAATCAGACGAATGTAAAGGTGTCGTTCTACCTTAAAAAGAGCGAGTCCGATACCGACGGGTATTGTCCCGTGATGGCAAGACTGAACATAGGGAAATACTCGGAATCGGCTTTCAGCATGAAGCTGAGGGTGTCGCAGAAGATGTGGACGGCAGGCCGGGCTACGGGCAAGAGCGTGGCGGCAAAGGAAATCAACAGCCGCCTGGATGAGATACGGGCAAGAGCGCTTGGTATATATGCGGAGCTGTCCGCAGTGAGGGACGGTGTCAGCGCGGAGGAAGTGAAGCACCGGTTGCTCGGCATGGCCTCCGGGCAGGAAACCTTATTAGCCTATTTCATGAAGTTCATCGGCAATTTCGAGAAACGGGTCGGGATAAACCGCACGGCAAAAAGTCTCGCAGGTTATAAAAACGCATACAGCCATCTGGAGAGGTTCATCCGGTCGCAATACAAAGTGTCGGACATACCATTTACTGCGTTGGATCTCTCCTTCATCGAAAAATATGACCTGCATCTGCGTACCGAATGCCGTCTGGCTCCGGGTACTGTCATCAATCTCACGGTCCGGCTTAAAACCGTGGTCGGCGAAGCCATCGCTGACGGTATCATCACCGCCTACCCGTTCTTCGGTTACGAACCTGTACATCCGAAACCGGAACAAAAGTACCTCACGGACGAAGAACTGCACCGGATTATGGGCACACCGCTTCATAACCCGTCCCTGTACCTTGTAAGGGACATGTTTCTCTTCTCCTGCTTCACCGGCATACCATACGGTGACATGAGGCTGCTGACGGAGGACAATCTTTCAAAGGCCGCTGACGGCACATGGTGGATAAAAGGCTCCAGGGAAAAGACGGATGTGGAATTTGAAGTGCCGTTGCTGGAGCTGCCGCTACGGATTATCCGGAAATACCGTGATACCGCATCCGGTGGCAAGCTGCTGCCGATGTACTCCAACAGCACGATGAACCTGTATCTGAAACGCATAGCGCGTATTTGCGGAATAGACCGCAGGCTCGTCTTCCATTCAGGACGTCACACCTATGCCACGGAAATCACCCTGTCACACGGGATTCCACTTGAGACGGTGAGCAAAATGTTAGGCCACAGCCGGATAGAAACCACGCAGATCTATGCGAAGGTGACGGACGACAAGATAGACTCCGACACGGACGGTCTGAATGAAAGGATAGCGGAGCGTTTCTCCGTAGTCATATGATAATCCCTTAAAATCCATGAATATGAAAAAGAATACCGACAACAATGATATAAGACACCGCAGTACCTTTGCGGTACTGTTCTATATCAACCGCACAAAAGTCCGCAAGGACGGAACCTGCCAGCTACTGTGCAAAGTCAGCATAGACGCCGAATGGGAGCAGATCGGCACAAAGGTATCGGTCAATCCGGCCATCTGGAACCCGGAAAAGGGACGCGCCGACGGCCGCAGCGCAAATGCCGTGACCGTGAACCGGGCCATAGACGACCTGACCGCCGAGATTGAGGGGCATTACAGGCGGATAAAGGACAGCCTTGGTTTTATCACGGCGGAGCTGGTGAAGAATGCGGTGAAGGGCATCGGGCAGAAGCCGCTTACCCTGCTCGCCCTTTTCCGGGAGCACAACGAGGAATACAGGAAACGGATAGGCGTTGACCGCATCAAGGAGACCTATGACTCCTATATGCGGTCGTACAAGCACCTGTCCGCCTTCGTGCATGAGAAAAAAGGCGTGGAGGATGTGACGCTGCGCAGTCTCGACCGGGTATTCTATGATGACTTCGAGGTGTTTCTGCGCACGGACTGCAACATGAGCCCCAAGACGGTGCATGAGCATCTTTACCGCTTGAAGAAGATGACCATGCGGGCCGTAAGCCAGGGAACGCTCCGCAGGGACCCCTATTGCCGGCTGCATCCGGAACTGCCCCGGCGAAAAAGCCGGCACATGAGGCTGGAAGACCTGAAGAAACTGATGGAGACTCCGGTGGAGAAACCGCAGCTTCGGTTTGTCAGGGACATGTTCATCTTCTCGACGTTCACCGGACTGGCGTTTGCCGACCTGAAAAGGCTGAAGACGGACGACATCACGCAGGCTGACGACGGCACTTGGTGGATACACTACAAAAGGCAGAAAACGGACACACCATCTTCCGTCCGGCTGTTGGACATCCCGATGAAGATAATCGAGAAGTATAAGGATCAAAGAAACAACGACAAAGTGTTCAACCTTTACAGCCGCAAGTATTTCCTTACCCTCGTTACGGAACTGGGAAAAGTGTACGGCTTCCCGTTGACCTTCCATCAGGCCCGGCATAATTTCGGCACTCATATCACCCTCTCGCTCGGAGTTCCGATTGAAACGGTGGCACGCATGATGGGGCACATGCGTATCGAAACCACGCAGATCTATGCGAAAGTCACCGACAAGAAGGTGGAGGAGGATATGAAAAAGCTGAAGGATTCCTCAGTCAACCGGAGGGCATTCCTTTATGAGGAGGAATTCGAGGAGAAAAAGCGGAAACGGCGGCAACTTGCAGGATGATAATAGAAAAATGGAGAAACAGATCCTGCGGTTGTTTCTCCATTTCTATTTTACGCTATACCCACCTCTGTTCTTCCCGGCATCTCTTGTAGGCATCCTCCAGCATTTTCTGGATGTCGGATTCCTTGTAGAGCACTTTTCCTTGAAGAAGGTAATAAGGGATGACACCGAACGTGCGGTACTCCTGCAAGGTGCGCCGGCTTATCCTGAGTATGCCGGACAGTTCCTCGTCCGTCAGGAAGCGTTCTCCCTTGAACAACGGCTTGGGGGACTTTTCCATGTCGGACAGCATTCTTTCCAGATTTTCCAGTCCCTGGAAAAGGACTTCGACGTGAGGGTCTTTCCTCTCTATGAAATGGTAACTCATGGCTTTCTTTTTAAAGGGTGATAATTCGATTCCAACAGATTATGCACGTCTTCAGGCTTGTAGAACATCTTGTGCTTGATGCGCGTGAAAGGCAACAGTCCCTTGTCACGGTACACTTGCAGTGTCTTCTTCGATATGTGGAGCACGTCGCATACATCCTGGTTATCCATCCAGTTCTTCAGCCTCATGTCCTCACACGAGCGGCACAGCCGGGCCAGCCGGCTCTCAAGTTCACAGAAACGCGTCCGGAACTCGTCAAAAGTCTTTTTGTCTATACATATTATTTCCATGTGTCTTGTCTGATTAAGATTGAATACCCAATTCCTTTTTGATTCTTGCGGGCAGCACTTTCCCTTTCCGATTCAGGAACTCCTGTACCTCGGAAGCCTTGTAATAGGTACGCCCGTCAATCATGTAGTAGGTCACGAGCTTCTTCTGCCGGTAACGCGCAAGGGTGCGCTTGGTCACGCCGAGCAGTTCGCACATGTCCTGGTTGTCAAGCAGCTTGTCGCCTTCAAGGGCGGCCGTCTGCCGGTTCATGCGGCCCAGCCTGTCCTCGATCCTGTCGAAGCGTTCCATAATCTGGTGGAACATCATCTGGAATGTCTCCCGGTCTGTCTGTATCATACTGAATTCTGTTTTAGTGCGTGAATACTTCGTTTACCGCACTGTTGCGCAACAGGCTTCGGTATAATAAAGGCCAAATCATAGACCAACGCGGCAGATTATTCTTTTGGGGAAATATAAAATTCTGAATATCACAGAAATAAAAAAATCAGCCTCCGTTTCGGAAGGCTGACGGTCATATTGCATTTGCAATGTCCTGCAACGGTCTATTGCAACATCCTGCAATAATTCAGACGGCATACGCCGTTCCGGAAAGTTTTGGATTTGACAAGCCGCCAGTTACCTGAGGGGAGGCGGGCGGAAACGGACAGACGGGAAACGCCGGCGGAAGGGAAAAGGAAGATGACCAGCTCGTCTATGAGCCGGTAAATCGACAGTCCTCTCAGGAGTTCCACGCCTTTCTCATCGTATATTTCCGCATGGAAGACGGCGGAAGGTCCGGAAGTGTCTTTCTCACAGATAAGTTCGACCAGGGGATAGCCGGGAAACAGGTGCATGGTGGAACGCTTCCGCCAGTACGGGAAGCCCTTCCTGTCCGATTTTACCCACTCCAACAACGGTTCGCCTTCCGGTGGGACGGCCCCGTCCAATGTCATTGCTATTACTGCCTGTAACTTTGCCATGCCTTTGTCTATTAATCCTCTTTAAATGAAGAAGCGTGAAACCCACGCAGCTTCGGACGGAGGCTCTGACAAAGCCCAATACAGAAACATGCATGAGCTCACGCTATAAGGCATAGCATAAGCTTCACGCAATAGTCTCTGTATTTTTGAATTTGTCAGATTCCCATCCGAGACGTCTTGCGACTTATGTATGATAAACGGCAGGACTCCAGCCCTTGCCGTCATCGGTTCAGTATGTTACGGCCGGAACATGTATGGCACACAATTCCGGCCTTTGTGCAAAGGTAGGCATTTTCTTCCATTCTATAATGCCTTTTGCTTCATATCTTACGCCCGCACAATGAAAAAGAGGCTTTTCATTTGTCAAGCAGGCCGTATTTCTTCATTTTCCGGTATAGTGTCGACGGATCGACATGCAGGATGCCGGCGGCTTTCCTGCGGTGTCCCCCGCTTTTCTCCAATGCCATGAGTATGGACTGTTTCTCTTCCGCCTCCGTCTGCGGGAACATATTGATTTCCGTATTCCGGGATTCCATCCTTATGTTCAGTTCCGCCGCCTCTATCACCGGCTGCCTGGCCATCAGCACAGCCCTCTTGACCTTGTTCTGCAATTCGCGCACGTTGCCCGGCCACCGGTAGGAAAGCATCAGCTGTCCGGCCTCGGGGGAGAACCCTTCCGTCTGCCGTTTGAGCTCTTTGGAGAATTTCTTCCTGAAATGCTCCGCAAGCGGAAGGATGTCTTCCGGGCACTCATGAAGGGAAGGCATCATTATCTCAAACTCGCACAGCCTGTGATACAGGTCCTCACGGAAGCGTTTTTCCCTGATGGCCAACTGCAAATCCTCGTTGGTGGCGGCCACTATCCGCACGTCGGCCTTCCTGTCCCGGTTGCCGCCGATCGGGAGATAGGTCCCTTCCTGAAGGACGCGCAGGAGCATGGCCTGCACTTCAGGGGACAATGTGCCTATCTCGTCCAGAAACAGCGTGCCGCCTTTCGCCTGGTCGAAATATCCTTCCTTGTTGCTGTCCGCACCGGTGAAAGTCCCTTTCATGTGCCCGAAAAAGAGTGTCGCAGCCAGTTCTTTAGGAAGGACGGCGCAGTTGACCGCCACCAGCGGCTTATCCTTGCGGTCGCTGGAATAGTGGATGCGCTGCGCGACGGATTCCTTGCCTGCACCGTTAGGCCCGAGGATAAGCACGGTTATGTCGAACGGGGCGACAGTCCGTGCAAGGCTCTCCACCTCAAGCATCTGCGGGCTGTTCCTGTGGAAAAGGTTCTTGTCTTTGTCATAAACCTGGGAACTCGGCCGAAGTATATCCTTGATCAGTTCAAGAAGCTCATCCATCTGTACGGGCTTTGCCAGATAGTCGTCCGCGCCGAGTTTGATGGCTTTTACAGCGTCAGGCACGGAGGCATAGCCGGTCATGACGATGAAAGGGATGTCAATCCTTTCCTTGCGGAGCCATTCGAGCAGGGATATGCCGTTCCCCTCGGGCAGGCGCACGTCGGCAAGGACCAGGTCGAAATGTTCCGACCTTATCCGCTTCCTGGCGCCGGGTTCGTCTATCGTCGTCGAGACTTCGTAGCCGGATTTTTCAAGCCATCTCTTCTGCTGGCCGGCCAGCATGATGTTGTCCTCTACGATAAGTATCCTGTGTTTCATTGTTCTTTGTTTTCTATTGTTTCCTGTTTTCCATCTTCCATTTCCGACAACAGCCGTTCCGCTTCGGCAATCAGCCGGCATATCCGGCCGACCATGTCTTCCGTATGCCTATGGACTGCCTTCCCGTCTGGACCGTCGTCCTGCAGGATTTCACTGTACTCGTCAAGCTCATGGGCGATGCCCAACTGTTCCCACGCCGGGTACATGCGGTGGAGCGTCTCCCTCATCCGTCCGAAATCCACTTCCATGTCCGAAAGGGATTCCTGAAGCTCCGCCTTGTTCTTGAGGGATTCTCCGATGAATGTCTCCAGAATCCATTTCCTGTCTTCTATGTCGGCGGCCAATGCGGAGAAGTCGGCCGAAATGGGCGGTGCGGCTTTTTTCTTTTCTGTAACGGATGACAGGAACGTCAGCAGTTCGTTCATGGAAAACGGCTTGCGGATACAACCGGAGAAGCCGGCCTCCCAATAGCGGCTGTCGTTCCCGTCATTCCGGGCTGTCATTGCCGCGACCGGTACCGTTCTGGAATTGCCTATGTTGGAGTGCCGCAGCAGGTACAGCAGGTCGAAACCTCCCGTGCCACGCATCTGTATGTCTGTCAGGATGATGTCGTAACGGACCCGGCGCAGTTCGTTTACCACGGCCTGGGCATTCTGGCACTTGCAGCAGGACACGCCGTTTCTTTCCAGCATTTCCCCGACGATACGGAGCTGTATCGGGTCGTCATCGACCACAAGGACCCTTTGCGGAAGGCTGAGCCTGCCCTCGACCGGAACGGCGGTGTCTTTTACCGGTTCGTCCGTCGGAGAGAGAGGGATCCGTATTTCAAAGGAACTGCCTTCTCCCGGACGGCTGGATACGGAAATCTCTCCTTTGAGCAGGCTGACAAGCCCACGGGTTATCGCAAGACCGAGCCCGAACCCGTCGGCGTTCACTTCGGGTGCGGCCCGTTCAAAGGGCTGGAATATCCGCTCCACGGTTTTCCCGTCCATGCCTATGCCCGTATCCTGTATCCGGACTGTCAGCATTTCTTTTTCATACGAGGCGGAAAAACTTACCGAACCGGACTTTGTGAACTTGACGGCATTTGACAACAGGTTGTCCAATACCTGTTCCAGGCGGTCGGCATCACCGGAAACCACGATGTCCGGGACATCCACATCCTTGGAAAAAAGCAGCCCTTTGTCATTGGCCGGACGTGTGTATTCGTCTGCCATCCCGTCAAGGAACGGAATGAGCCGGAACGGTACGGGATTAAGGGTTTCCTTCGCCTCGTCCAGCCGGGAAAGGTCGAGCAGGCTGTTGGCCAGCCGCGCGATATGCCGGGAGGAATCCATGATGTCCGTCAGATAGGCGTTGCGGCGTTTCCTGTCCCTGGTGCCCATCGCCAGTTCCGCGCTTCCGCTGATGGTGTTCAGCGGGCCGCGTATGTCGTGCGACAAGGTCACAATGATGCGCTTGCGTATCTCTAACAGTTCATACCTCTTGTGGTGAGAGTCCTCCAACTCGCGGCGGTCACGGTATTTGCGGCGGATGTCGCGGTAGATGAACACGTAAAGCAGCAGGGCGCACAGCAGCCCCGCCGACGAGATACCGCATATCAGGGCGAAGGCCTCTTCCCGCAAGGCGGACACCCGTTCCAACCGTTCCTCCGTGCGCAGCATGGCGTCCCGCTCGAAGTCGTTCACCAGACGGTTGATATGCCGGTTCAGCACCCGGTTGCGGCGCTCCAGCGAGTCGGAAAGGGCATGGTACATCTCCTTCTGCTCCCGGAGGGCGGCGAACACGTCGTCACGGAACTGCCGCATGTCACGCACATGGCGGGTGTTCGGCACGACACGCACGGTGCCCGCCCCATGCGCTCCGGCATTCCCGTCCTTTTCCTTTTTCTTTTTGGGCCTGAGCCAGTCCCAGAAACTCTTTTTGACTTTCTTCCCGCCTTCATTCTCCGGTGTGCCGGCCACGCGTTCCGGCACGGAGGCGGAATGTTCCAGCGAAGGCAGACGCTCGCTGAGCAGGCTGTCCATGCGGCTGGCCGTCGAGGGCGTTTCCGCCAGGCGGTATATCTGGGCCTTCTTCTCGTCAAGCAGCAGCCGCACCGTGTCAATGCGGCTCTGTTGCAGGGTGTCTGAATAGACGGAGCCTAACTTTTCCAATATCTCCGACATCCGGCGGTCCTTCTCTTCGTAGGAGCGCAGGTCGTCCTTGTCCCACAGCAGGGCGCCGTCGCTGTAAAGCAGCAGGGCGATAAGGCTCTTGAAAGCCGAGTTTGTCAGACGCCGTTGCTCCAGCATCGCCCGTTCCTCCTCTTCGGCTTCCTGGAACACCTGTTTCTCGTTCCACACGGCATAGACGATGCCGCCCACCAACAGGGTAAGCAGCAGGTAGCCCGAAAGGATCTTTATCTGCAAGGTTCCTTTCGGGCGGGGCATGGTTGTATGTCGTTTTCCCATGAACTTTGCGGATTTACAAATAAAAGCGCAAAGTTACGGCGTCAACGGTGAAAACAAGTTCTGATTTTCAACGTAAAATTTCTGATTTCCGGCGGACACTTATCCGGTCGCGTCTTTCCGCATCTGCGAGGGGGATTTCCCGAAATTCCGCCGGCAGTAGTCCGACAGGGTTGATAGCGACTGGAAGCCGTTGCGCGCGGCCACGTCGGACAGGGGCGTTCCCGTATCCGACAGCATGGCGAGGATGTCTTCCTTGCGGCGCTCGCGCAGCCATCCGGACACGGGCTGCCCGAACTCCTCCTTGAACCGCCGGCGGAACACCGTTTCCGACTGGTGGCAGCGGGCGGCCAGCTCACCTGCGGTCAGGGTGCCCACGGGCTTGTTGCCGGTTCTGATGCGCACCATCTCCTTGAAGCCGCGGCACCGGAAGTCCGGCAGGCAGCGTTCCGCCTGGCGGAAGTCCGCTTCTGTCAGGAAACAGGGATAATCCTCGTCACCTTCAAGCAGGCGTCGCCATTCCCTCAGAACCAGCCCCATCATCAGGTCGTAAACGGAATTCAGGTGCGGATATTCGTCATGGAGTGTCATCCTGCCTGCCACTTCCAGGCAGAACAACACCCCGGCACGGTGTTGGGTGCGGTAATAATGTACGGAAATGTCCCTTATATAGCCCAATGCGGTGTTGTCCCGGCAATGGGCGGCAAGCAGGTACAGGACGCACCATGTCCTGTCGTCCGGTGACGGGGCGGTGGCTGCCTCGCGCAACTCCCCGGTGAGCCACTGCACGGCGTGAACATTCTTCGCCGGCTGTTTCAGCACCGCCCATGTGTCTGCGCGGCGCAGGTCCACGAGGTCGGCTGCCTTCTTCACTTCTTTCAGCCATTCCCGCCACTCCGTGCCGAGGGCGGCATATTCCAGCATGTCAAATAAATTATCACTTATCATATATGTTTCGTCTTTATTTTTATCCTTCCGTTTTTCCTTTTTCTATATTTCATTTGACTTTATTGTCACGCTACAACCAATGCCGTCTGTGTGAGCCAAACGATATCCGGACTGGAATACAATAAGGCTTGTCAGAATGGTATGAAGGCCGGTAGCAACTTATTCACACTACAATACAGCGACAGTGCAAAAAACGCGACAGCCGACAGGATATACAGCAGCGAGAGTGTGCTCCAGAGCATCTTCCGGGGTTCTTCTTCAACCTCCTTTTTTATACGCTCGAACGCATCTCCTTTGCACAGGGTATGGTTGTGGACTCTCTCAATGATTACAGCTCCGCCAAGAAAGAGAACCGTATGCAGAATTTCGTGTCCGGGAAGCAAATGATAGCCGGTAAAGGAATCGGCAAAAGTTATCACTCCCCAATAAAACAGGCAGTCAAGCAATGCCACGAACAACATGGCCGCATAATCGTCCGCACCATCCTTTCCGATTACCCTGCGGCGTTTTTTGAAGAACTGTATATAGGTATATTTCCAGACATTCATATCATTTGGCATTAAAGGTTATTATAAAGAGTCCATCCGCATCTGCCGGGATGTCGGCCATACAAAAAGACAGCAAATCCCCTATGTCAACCAAGACCGGCAGCATCTTTTTCCCCCACAAATACATCGACAGGAGGAAGAATGCAACAGCCGACAGGATATACAGCAGCGAGAGTATGCCCCAGAGCATCTTCCGGGGTTCCGCTTCTACCTCCTTCCTTATGCGCTCGAACGCACCGCCTTTGCATAGGGAACGGTTACGGATGCATCCAAAAATGAACGCTCCAGCGAGAAAAAGAATTGCATACAAAAATTCATATTGGGGGACTAAATGATAACCGGTAAAGGCATCGACAAGATTTATTATTCCCCAATAAAACAGACAGTCAAGCAACACTACAAACAGCATTGCAGCAAAATCGTCCGCACCGCATTTCCCGATTACCCTGCGGCGAATCTTAAAGAACTGTATATAGGTATATTTCCAGACATTCATATTATCCGGCATTAAAGGTTATCATCAAGAGTCCATCCACATCTGCCGGGATGTCGGCCATACAAAAAGACAGCAAATCCCTTATATCAACCAAGACCGGCAGCATCTTTTTGCCCCACAAATACACTGACAGCGCAAAGAATGCGAAAGTCGACAGGATATACAGCAACGAGAGTATGCCCCAGAGCATCTTCCGGGGTTCCGCTTCTACCTCCTTCCTTATGCGATCGAACGCACCGCCCTTGCACATGGAACGGTTACGGATGCCCCCGATAATGAACGCCCCGCCGAGAAAAAGAATTATTTCCAGTAGTTTGTGTTCGGGAAGCAAATGATAGCCGGTAAAGGCATCGGCAAGAACTACGATTCCCAAATAAAACAGACAGTCAAGCAACACTACAAACAGCATTGCAGCAAAATCGTCCGCGCCGCATTCCCCGATTACCCTGCGGCGTATCTTGAAGAACTGTATATAGGTATATTTCCAGACGTTCATATCAATTCACTAACGATACCGACTTTAAAAATGTCGCCCAGGTCAGAATGAAATAGCAAAATGCCCATAAACTTCCCCAACTTCGTCGTCTCTTGGATTTTGCCGCATACTCCTGAATCATATTTGAGAACTTTTCCTTGGCGAAATATCTCTTATATACAAAAGCAATGAATGGAGCCATTATGATGATTATACAAATCCAGGAAGTCAGCTCGTATCTTGTCGTTACCGGTATATATGCGAGCACATCAATGGACGTGTAATAATTGAGAAAATTCAGCAAAGTAAGTACATTCGCAAACAGGCATACTGAAACAACCATCACTGAATCCATCTTTCCGTTAATTCCGTTATTATCTTTTCTTTTTTGAGCGCGTCTCAGTTTGTAGAAAAAACGATATGTCCAATATACTATTTCTTTCAACATAAGCTCTAAGTTTTAGTGTCTTTCTGTTTGTTCCTTATACTTCGGAGAATCGATGGTTAAAAGCTCCAATATCTTCCTTACCTTTTGCACCGCCTCTTTTCCGTCATGGAACAGGCTGCACCACACGATGACCAGTTTCCTTTCCTCTGTGAACACAAGGCATTGTTCCGGGGATTCCGGCGCCCATTTCAAGGCGTAGTATTCTTTCTTCCCAATGGCATTCAAACAGCGATTGAAATCCGGGTTATCGGACGACAGAATGTCCACCGTTATCGGGGTATTTTCTCCCTGCAAGGAATCCGTTCCGGGCATGTCAAGGTAATATCGGACATTGCTGTAGCCGGTTTCCTTTGCCATTCGTTCCGCTTCTCCGCTTCCGTTCAGGGAGGTTGCCAGCTCTGACAGGACAGGCCGTATCATGTTTTCATGGATGCCTGCGTATTGCTCTTTATCTGCACCGTCCGTCACCATAATGGAATCACCCGTATAAGTGTACCGTATGCTCTGCAGCAGCCGGTAATCCGGCAGCCTGTTCCCGTTCCGGTCGATATAATACCATCCGTCGCTTTCCCAACAGTGGTACTCTCCGCCGGAACCGGGCACCTCTTTCCGTTGGCCGGAATCCGTCACCTTTGCCCTGCCTTCCTCAAAGGGGTAGCCGAAAGCGAAACGGGGACGGATGACCGTCTTTCCCTCCCTGTCGGCATAACCGATGCGTCCTTTCCTGTCCACGATACGGTACAGCCCCTCACTGGGATAATCGTCGCCGTTGTCGTATTGGAAGGCCGTGTAATGCCGTGCGCAGCCGCAGCCGCACAGAATCATGGCGACACACAGGAATATTATGTTTCCCTTTGTTTTCAGCCCGTATTTCCGTTGTTCCTTCTCCATATACGTCAGTAAAGTATCGGTCAGTTGTCATGCTCCAACCGGATGTACCAGTCTCCCTTAATCCGTTTGTACAACGTGGTGTCGTTGTATGTCCTGCGGTATATCTCGTTCAAATCCCCGTGTTCAGTAACTGGTTTAATGGGATTGTTTTTCAGCCCCGGATCATACACGAAGTCCTTGCTTGTACCGCCAATCGAGTAACCGTGTGAGAAGTACGGTATGTTGAAGCTTGTGTATGTCGTGTCATACCCGTTCCATCCGGATTCCTTTTTCGCCTCCTTTCCAAAGTAGAACACCCGCTCACAAGAGATTGCCTCCAGCAGCGAGTCCAGTGTATGCCGGTCTTCCATAGAGATGCCTTTCAGACACGCGGTGTCCTGCATGTCGTATGGCGGATAGTACATCCCATAAGGACAGCGGGCGATGACCTCTCGGATTCCGTCGAACGCCATTTCGTGCGTGAGGAAGTGCCGTGTCATCTCCGCATCGGACGGCGGCATAGGAGGATTACCGCACCCTGCCATAAGTAGTACCGCCGACAACATAAAAACCGATATGTTTTTTCGTATTCTACTTTTCATCTGCATACAAAATTATAAAAATGCTACTCATTCCTGCTGTTAAAGCCGGAAAAATGATACATTTACGCTTAGTTTTCGATAACCTGTGCGGATATGTTGGAATGGATAGACTATATATGGTTTGTCGGAGAGGCTTTTCATCGGCGTGAAAGGTCTCCGGGCGACGACGGGGCATTGCTGATGGTATGCTGGTATATGGATGTGTTCTTGCCATTGCTGACCTTTTCCCACAGGGTGCTGAACGGCTGGTGGTTCTATCTGGCTGCCGCTCCGGTCCTGTTGCTTGCCCCTTTCGTTTTCTGCCGTTTCAGATACACAGCAAAACGGCGGGATGAGATTTGGACAAGGTTCCATGATTATAAGCACATGGGCAGGAGGCTGTTGGCGACAGGAGCGGTGATAGCCGGTATATGCTCTCTCGAAATCTTCCTGATGATTCATTTCGGCTTTTGGAAGTTGGGAAACCGTTGATATATGCCCCGGTATAGCCGGATGTTTCTATGGGAAGAAAATGATGGATGAACATAAAGACACCATTCATGTCCCCTTAAAAGAATTCAACAGCAACTTTGGATATATTATAGATAACTTTTTTGAGGGGGATTCCATTTATCTTCATTTCCATGACCATAAAAGATGGCATAACATTCCGTTAAGGGTTTCGTTCAATCAACAATAAGATAGTCGTTTAATAAAGCACTTGTTTTTGGCTGATGACAGCATAAAATCTCCAGCCTCCCTTGTACATTCTTTCCGTAATGAAACGAGTTACATTGCACGGCCAGACTGTTTTTCCCTCTTTGTCATTGCATTGTTCCGGTTATCCATTTCAGTGCGGTTGATAACAAAACCATTTCCGGTATGAATAAAAGAATGAGGGTAAAAAAGATAAAGTAACACCTGGTTTGGCTGAACTTGCGTCCTTCATAATGCTGCATGACCGCTTTCCGACGGGAGGGTGGGTATATTTTGCCGAGCAGCCTGTCTTTCATGATGACGGCAACAATCCAGACGATTAAAAGGACGAGTGAAAAGAATTCGAAGATAGAGCAGTCATAGTCATAAAGAAAATGGCCGACGATAGTCAGAATGGGTATGAATATAAAGGACATGGAACAAACCACCAACATTTCATTCCCGTTGGGTTGTTTGATATCGTATGTGTGATAATTCAACCATGTTATTTCTCCCAACCAAAACAAGTAGTCGAAGAAATAGTAGCGCCGTGGCTGCTTTTGCTCTTTATATTCCTGTTTCCTCATAAGGCTCTCCGTTTTTTCGTTTTCTACGCCGTGGCGAGATAAAGGCACGCCACGCCTGCCAGGGCGATGACCAGCAATGCACCCACGCAAATGCGCAACGCCTTCTCGCCGAAAGTCTCACGCACCCAGTTCCATCCCCATGTGCTCGGCGTGTAGGTCCACTTCCACCCGCATATCACCCCTATGAGCCACAACAGCAGAATGCCACCCACTATCAGATAGCCGTAGCGAGGATTCTCGACTATCCATTCAAAATGTCTGTCTATCTGTTCGTTCATTGTTCTATATTAAATACTTTTCAGGTGCAAATTCAGAGAATGAATTGCACCCCAATAATGAAAGTAATGGCACACAGATCTTCTCTCAAGGTATCTCCTTTCAGGTTTGTCACATTACCACCCAATAGCCGATTCTGTCTGTTATTTCCTTTTTCATGAACTCCGTATATCTGTTATTATTTTCGTTTGAGATTCACATGTTTGGACAGCCATTGGAAATATTTCCAGTCTTCCTTGAAAATCTTTTCCCCTTCGAGCATATAGGCGCGGAGAAGAAATTCAGTTGCATTGGTTTCATCCTTCATTTCCAGATAGTTCTCGCCAAGGCGCAGCAGGATGAAAGGATTGTCTGTCTCTCCGACATTGTAGCATTTGCGGAAAAACTCCAGAGACTTGCCGTAGTCCCCCATCATAAAATGGGCGTCACCGATTGAGCCGGCGAGCCAGAGATATGCTTCCCAGTCTTCCTTCAGTTCAGGAAGGATGTCCAGTGCCTCTTGGAAACAGGAGATGGCTTTAGTGTAATCTTCGCTTTCCATCGCCTCGTTTCCCGTTTCTGACAGTTCTTCGATTCTGTCGTACAGTTCATCTAAAAGTTCCATATTCCTCTATTTTTCTTTGATATTCTTTGATGCCCACATCCCGATATCCTGCTTGCTCAATGCCGCAGCCATCAGGTCGGGGAATTTGTCAGGTGTACAGGCAAACGTGGGGACACCGAGACTGGCAAGATACTCGGCATTATGCTTGTCGTAGCAGGGTGCCCCGTCATCGTTCAGGGCAGGGAGCACAATCAGCTGCACACCGCTGGCCACGATGGAGGCGAAACGCTTGCGCATCTCCTTCGGGTCGCCGCCTTCATACAGGTCAGTCACCAGTACCAGCACGGTGTCCTGCGGCCGTGTGATCACCCCCTGACAGTAAGTCAGGGCCCTGGCTATGTCGGTTCCTCCGCCGAGCTGGACACCGAACAGCAGGTCAACCGGATCCTGCAGGTCATCGGTAAGGTCAACGACCGAAGTGTCGAACACCACCATACGCGTACTCACGGACGGCAAGGAGGCCAGTACCGAACCGAAAATGCCGGAATAGACAACTGAGGTCCCCATCGAACCGCTCTGGTCGAGACAGAGAATGATGTCTTTCAAAGCCTTGCATTTGCGGCCATAGCCTATCCTGATTTCCGGTATGACGGTCTTATACTGAGGTTGGTAGTTCTTCAGGTTCTTTATGATGGTCGTCTTCCAGTCTATCTCGTTGTAACGGGGATTGCGTCTTCTTGCCGAACGGTTCAACGCTCCGGTGACGGCCTGCTGTGTTGGGGAAGCGAGTTTCCGCAGCAGATCATCTACAACCTTGCGTACAACCTGACGGGCCATGTCCTTGTTCTTTTCGGGAATGGCCCTTCCGAGTGACATCAGTGTGGCCACCAGATGCACGTCAGGGACAACCGTTGCCAGCATCTCCTTTTCTGTGAGCAGCGAATCGATATGCAGACGCTTGATGGCGTCCCTTTGGATGACCTGCACGACGGTCTGCGGAAAAAACTCTCTGATATCTCCAAGCCAGCGGCTTACCTTTGGGGCAGATGAACCGAGTCCACCGCGTCGGTCACTGTCATAGACGGCTTCCAGCGAACTGTCAAGGCGTTGTTCCTCTACCGTCAACGTGACACCTGTCCCGTCAGCGGCGTTCCCGCCGAGAGCCATGCGCCATCTTTTCAAATATTCTGTTTCCATATTCTGTTTCTTTTTATCCGATTCCCAGAAGTCTGCCGAGCAGGGGTATCACTTTGGATGCGTCCCCGTCATTGCAGGAATGTTTCCCGGCGGCAATTCCGGTATCGGTTCCGTTCAATTCGAATCCTTTGGCCTTCTCACCGAGTTTGCGCCGCTCGGCCGTAGTGAAATTGCTGAATGTACGTCTGATCACCGGCAGCAGTTCGATGAAATTCGCGTCGCTCAAACCGCATAGCCAGCCGTTCACGAGCTGCCACAGGTTGTCGTCCAGCAGCAGTACCGAACCTGATGCACGCAGGAATCCCTCGAACCAGTATGCGATGTCGGAAGGTGCGTTGCCTACCGATGAATAGAAACTCAATGTGTCACGCATCTCTTCTCGCGATATCCTGCCCTTGTCGTAGAGTATGCGTGCCGCGTATCCGGAGAGCAGCGGATGTGCTCCTGACGAATTGCGGATCTGCTGCACGAACCCGTACCACATGCCGTTCAGCTCTTCGTCATCCAGCGTGGATACGGCATAGTCGGTGGCCGACAGGTGTTCAAGAAGTTCTCCGGCTGCCTCCTCGTCGATGTTGATGCAGACAAGCAGACCTCCTGCAAGGATACGTGCCACCATGACCCGGAGCATGTTACCCACCTTGCTGAAATCCAGATTGCGGACGTCGCCGTAACGGACGATGTTCACCAGGTCGGGAACCGCTTCCATCATTTCCACAATGTCTGTGGATGCCGCTGACAGACGGTCGAGCCGGATGGTCATCGCCTCCACAAGTTCCGGAAGGTTGGCCGGGATGACCCGGTCAAGAAGTCCCGTCAGTTCGGGGATACTGGTGATCCCGCTCATGCGGTCGGAGACGTACTTCTGCACGGCTTCCTCCACGGTATTGCCCCATACAGCCCGTTCTATGATGCAGACAATCTGTTCCGGTCTGTGGTAAAGACTCCATTTTTCCTTGAATGTACCCTTGCCGCCTGCGGTTTCCGGCTTGGCCCAGTCTATGCCAAGCAGGGACAGGCGGTGGAAGAACAGGCTGCGTTCCAGGTCGGTCTCCTTGCGCAGGTCAAGTGTCATTTCCTTAATTTCCGCAGTGAAAGGGACGCGCAGGCGTTTCTGCAGCCGTTCCATGTCAATCAGGAGAGGGACTTTGGGTACCGCTTCCGGCACTTTACCCAGCCGGTTGCCCACGATGAGCGATTCCCTGACGAGCTGCAGCAGCATGTCGTCCCCGAAGCCCATTACAGTAGTCACCGCTTCGTTGTATTCCTCAAGCGTCGGGGCGGGCAATCCCCGCAACGCAGCTGTCGTCTGCGCCAGACGGACTGTCTCGATTATGTGGGCCACCGAGATGTCCATATCCTTTTTTCTCAGAAGGGCCGCTATACGGCTGACCCAGTAGGTGCCGTCATCCTCCGGATGATGCCACAGGTAATGGTACCATCCCGGAGAGTCTATGCCTGCCCCATAACCGCTGCGGAAGGTGAGCCTGTCATACGTCCACGGAATCCACGTGCATTCCGCCTTTACCTTCGGGAGTCCTCTCAGCAGTTCGTTGTCGTCCTTCACTTTCGGCATATTTTCCAGTGCTGGCACATGCCATGCCCCGCAGATTACGGCTATGCGTCCGAAAGGTTCCTTCTGGGCTGCACGTATCATGCGTCGCATCCACGCTTCACGGACAAGATCCCTGCGGGAGGTATATTCCGGGAGGGCTTCCCTGAGTGCGGTCACAGCTTCCTTGACGGCCTCGAAGATGCCATTGCCGTCCCTGCGCTGTTCTATGTTCATGTTCCACCACGATTCACCGTCGGGATAACCGGCTGCTTCTGCCAGCAGGTCAAACGGATCGCCCGGGTGTTCAATAACTTCATCATTCGCTTCAATCGGTTCGCTGCCATCTTTCTTTTCCGCTTCGAAGGCAAGGGAATGGGCAAGCGGGAGATCGAAAAAGCGTAGAGTGACATTCTCCCGGAGGGCATAGCGCAAAGCCTGCCATTCCGGCGAGAAGTCGGCAAACGGATAGAATACGGCATTCTGCGGCGCATCGGGCTGATAGCCAAGCAGGGCTACCGGAGGCTTCATCTGCCCGTCGGAGACGAACGGCATGAGGGCTTCCGCCTCCGCCGGTCCCTCAAGCAGTATGAGGTCGGGACGGATACGTTCAAGTTCCTGCAAGATGTTCCGGCAGGAGCCCGGCCCGTGATGACGTATTCCCAATAGATGAATGTCTGTCATATTACTTGTTACTTGTCACATGCAAAATACGTCAATCAAATCATATCTCTTGAAGCCCTGTAGATGTCTTTCCAGCCGTCACGGTTCTTGACCACTGTCTCCATGTATTCCTGCCATACCACTTTGTCCTGCACTGGGTCTTTCACCACGGCACCGAGGATACCTGAAACGAGGTCCTCTGCATGGATCTGGCCGTCGCCGAAATAGCCGGCCATGGCAAGGCCGTTATTCACCACGGATATGGCTTCGGCCGTACTTAGTGTGCCGCTCGGACTCTTGAGCTTCGTCTTGCCGTCGTTGGTAGCTCCCTGACGCAACTCACGGAAAATGGTGACAACACGACGGATTTCATCAAGGGCAGGTTTCTCTGCCGGCAGCTGCATCACTTTCTCGAAGCTCTCCACGCGTCGGCGTACAATGTCAACTTCTTCCTCAAGCGTGTCAGGCAACGGGAGGATGACCGTGTTGAAACGGCGTTTCAGCGCACTCGAAAGGTCGTTCACGCCCTTATCCCTGTTATTGGCCGTGGCTATGATGTTGAATCCGCGGATAGCCTGTACCTCCTTGTTCAGTTCGGGGATGGGCAGGGTCTTCTCCGAAAGGATGGTGATGAGCGTATCCTGCACGTCTGAACCGATACGTGTAAGCTCCTCGATGCGGCCGATTTTGCCTTCCTGCATGGCCTTCATTACCGGAGTCTGTACCAGAGCCCCTTCACTCGGTCCCTCGGCGAGAAGACGGGCATAGTTCCAGCCGTAACGGATGGCTTCTTCTCCCGTTCCGGCGGTTCCCTGTACAATCAGTGTGGAGTTGCCGGATATGGCTGCTGCCATGTGCTCGCTGACCCAACTCTTGGCTGTGCCGGGAAGACCGTACAGAAGCAGTGCTCGGTCGGTGACAAGGGTTGCTACGGCAATTTCCATCAGGCGGCGGTTACCTATGTATTTCGGTGAAACCTCGAAACCGTTCTTCAGTGTTCCGCCCATAAGATAAGTGACCACGGATTGGGGTGACATCTCCCAGTTTTCGGGAATTGGGTTGGTCTCGTTCTTTTTCAGTTCATAAAGTTCCTCAGCAAACTGTTGTTCGGCATGTTGTCTCAGTAAAGTACTCATATCAAAATCAATTATTATTTTTCATTAAGCAAGGTGTTTATTTCAGATTTAAGATCCATGAATTCCAGCATCTTCGAGCAGAACTCGTTCATGGACGGCGAAGTTTCCGCCGAAGAAGCGGCCTTGGCTTCTATCAGGTTCCTGAGATGCGATGGGATATGCATGGCAAGCCGCTCCGCCATGTATGCGGCATAATACAGGTATTCCTGCTTCAGAATCCATGTCAGAACGCTGGAAGAGAATTTCGGGCCCCATGCCTCATAGTCGTTACCGTACCATGAGTCTGGTATGAAGTCGAAATTCCGGACTGTTTCCGGCCAGTTGATTTCCTCCCTCTGGGATGGGGTGAGCATCGCCACGAGCTCCGGTTTACGGATATAGGACGGATCTTCCTTCAGGGTGTGGAAAGCCCACAGCCCGTCCGAGAGATTGAGTATCGGGTCTTCCAGTGCCAGGAATTTCCTGAAAGGGGGATGCTTGGCGAATTTTCTTGCCGCCTCTTCCTTTCCGCAGCCATATACCTCGCACCAAAAACTCAGGGGCACTCGTTCGGCGAGCTGCCTCAGGATGAATTCGGAATCGCTCTCTTTTTTGTTGGAGCTTACCTCGGACAGCCCCATCGCCTTCATCTCCTGGGTATATCCGACTTCATCGTATGACCATCCGGTAAGCATGTTGTGCCTGATATGCCCCCGCAGGAGTTCGCAGCAGCGTGTCACCATGGCTGAATCAGGAATCATGTACAGAAGTTTCCGTGCCGTTTCCTTGACAGTGGTGCTACGGTCCGATTCCATTACTCCTTGTATGAAGGGCTCGTCGGCCTTGCTGATGTTTATCCGGAGACATTCAAGCAGCTCGTTGCGCTGGTTGGCCGGTTCGCTCTTCCAGTCTTTCCGCAGCAGTTCAAGGGCTGCGGCAGAATCCTGCTGCCTGAATCTGGCAAGCATCTCCTTACGCTCGCCGTGGGTGGCCGTATCCCAAGAATCGGTGATCCCGCATTCCTCTCCGACAAGGCCCATCTGCCTGATCAGCCATAAGCCTCTGTTCCCGACGAGATTTTTCAGCAGCCTGCGTTCTTCAAACCGCAACGGATTGTTGCGGTCATAGGCACGCCGGATAAGCGGCTGGAGGTATTCGGGCGAAATGATTTTTCCCGACCCCTGCGCCAGACGGTAGGCGTAGGCTAGCATATAGCGTGTACCGTGGAGTCTGGAAAAGAGTTGACTCCGGTCCTTGTCGAAATACGGCAGTTCCTCTTCCGGGGCTGTTTTCACGGGGACAATGCCTTCCGCTCCGGCCGGTTCCCATCCGGCACGCCTGTAGGCGAAGGCGGATGCGGCTGTCATGTACAGGAACGATTCCGTGTCTTCGGCTTTCCCGTGGATCCCGTCAACCAGAGTCTGAAGGGACTCGGGAAAGGCTCCGGGAACGAATTCACGGTTGGCTGTTCCAAGCAGTGCAGCCTGTATGATAGGTTCAGTTACGTTCATCTCTCCAAGTATGATATTCTTTGTTGTACCAAATGGATTTCAGTTCCCATATATCCCCGTTTACAATGACCAGCGAGGCGAACGGATTGCCGCCGGTAATGGCGAGGATGTCGATGAAGGTTTCCTCGGGCATCGCCACACGGACGGCATTGCCCGCGTTGTCCAGCAGCGTGTAGTCTTTCCCGTTACGGGCAACCCTCACGTCATCCACAAGCAGGGGGACGTCCTCGAAAAACGGATTCGTCAGCATGGCCGTGCGGTACACCGCGGCAGCCTGCTTCAGGTTAGGGCTGCACGCCGGCACAAAGTTTTCTTCCGCGAGTACGGACTCCCGGAACAATGCACGCCGGCATGTACCCGTGCCGTTGTAAAAGCATAGCGCCCCTTTATAGGCACTGCCCGGAATCCAGTTCTCGGTGGAAAAGGTACCGGCAACGGCAAAACTCAGGTATCTGGCGAAAAGTCTGCTTTCCTTTCCGTAAAACCAGTAGATGTCGGTATTGATATCGTTGACTTTACGGGACTGCTTGTGAAGCACGAGCCAGCTGTCCGCCACCGGCTCTCCGGCAAGGACGTTGTCCTTGGACTGGGGATATCCGATCTGCGTGCGTATCTCGTCCTTCCATTCTTCGGGAAGGCCGTCCATGTTTCTGTAGCTCTGCATGAGCAGGTACAGCCTGCCCATGCTTTCCGTCAGGTCGGATTTCCAGCTTTCCGAGTCGAAGTCTATAGCCTCCATGGCTCTCAGTCTCCCCGCAAGTCCCGGTGCCTGGGCATCCACCATCCTCCGGGCCATGTTGTCAAACAGGGTATAGGCACGTTCCGGAACATTCAGGAATCCGTTGCGCACCAGGTCCTTCATCCATACCTCAAGGTCGGATATGCCTCCCAGTACCTTCTGGTGCCGCTTCTCCTGCCTCTTGGCCTGAGCCGCTTCATCCACAGGGGTTTCGCTTTTGGCTTTCTGCTCCTTCTTTTCGGCCTTCTCCGTTCTTTTGGCAAGCCACGCCGTCACCCATTCCGGCTCTTCCGCCTGCGTGAACTGGTCAGGCTGGCGGGCGTACAGCAACAGCAGGCCAAGCCCATGCTTGCACGGGAATTTGCGGCTCGGGCAGGAACACTTGAACGCAATGTCATTCAAGTCTATCACCGTCTGGTAGGGATTCTTTCCGCTTCCCTGGCAATGACCCCAGACGGCACGTCCGCTGCATTCCTTCAGTACCCATTTGCTCAAGGTCGCAAGTCCTTTGCCGGCCTTTACAGATGAGTCGTCGGGAGCGAGCTGCAATATCTGTTCTTCTGTCAAGTTCAATGGCATACGCAACAAGTTAATTGGTCATTGGTAAATCATTCCCTGTTCCCGGCTGCATATTCTCCCGTGTTGATGTCAAGTACGGGACGCTTGGGCTGTATCAGCGCGTCTTCGTATTGGCATTTCCACTGGATGCTGCGGTCCATATCACCGTCTTTGATTCCATCGATGGTTTCTCCCGAATCTATTTCGTTGCCGCTTGTAAGCAGATAGGAAGCCACGTTGTAGGCATGGTTCACTATCCAGTTCGGATCAAGTCCGCGGAAGTGGTACTGCAGGTCAGGCAGGAACAGCGTGTTCATCCCGAGTGTATCGACCAGCATGTCGTCGGAACCCTGAATCGTGAAGAAACGGACGTTTACGGCATAGCGGATGAACCGGTCAGGACCTTCTATCTGATTGCCGCGGATTTCCTCCGCCTCGAACAGTTTCCCGCTGCCGCTGAAGAAGAACGCTTCGCAGGACGGGAACAGTTCGGCGAGCGCTTCAAGGTAGTCCATTTCCAGATTGGCACGTTCCAGAGAAGACAGGCCGCGGGCAAGGAAGTCCGTAGCGAGCATACTGTACCGGCATTCCTCAAGGATACGGTCACGGCTTTCCTGGCAGTCCCACATCTGGCTCCGGGTGAAGTCGTCCACGGTCTTTCCGTCAAAGTCCATGCACGAAGTCATCAGGAACTGCACGGGTGCTTTCCCGTCCTCAAACTCCACCATGTGGTCCAAAGCTGTGATGAAGACAGACTTGTCATCACCTTCGCGGCATTCTACATTGCCGAAATGCTTCCGGCATACATCAGCCACCCTCTGCGTATCCGGCAATTCAACCGGTTCCTTGAACAGAAGGTTTATAAGTAAAGGTCCTCCGGGCTGCAGTTCCTTTGTATTTAGGTCTTGTTGAAATACTTGATTCATATTGAAATGCTTTTGAATGTGAAAGAATCGGTTAATCCCACCAGAAATACCATATTCTGGATTGACGCAACGTGTCGGCAAGACTGCCTATGCCGTCACAGCTCTGGTCCATATCCGGACAGAAAGCATATTGCTGTATTGCGGCTTCCATTGCTCTGTCTTCCGGAACGGGAGCTGGAAGTTCATACTCCAGCTGGTCGCTGGTAAAGGTTCCCGGAACAGCACCGTATTCCTCGTACCAATACTTTGAGATGGCCATCAGTTCGGGGTTTGCAGGACAGTCGTTCCAGTTGCCGAATGGCAGGTACGCGAATATTTTCCACGGCTCCGTGACCGGAATACGGGCAAGGATCAGCGGATGCGTCATGTTCGTATCGGTATTCCAGTAGCTCGAATAACGGTTGTTGTCGAATCCGCCTTCAGGCTCTTCATCAATATCATCGTTGTCCTGCCCGGTCAGCTTGTCAAGGATGGATTTCCCGTCCATGACAGGAGCCTCAAGCAGCCTTCTGCGGAATTCATTGACTTTTTCCCGGTTGAATGTGTAATCATCCGAGCTTTCGCTGTCAGGATCCGAGTTCCCGATTATGTTTTCCCACAAACCTTCATCGACATTGACCAGAACGGGGATGAAGCCTTCCCGCACGCCGAGCCGTTGGGCATAGGTATAGGCTGACATGATAGGGTCATCGTCACTCATGGATGGGAAATAGGTGCATTCACAATCAAGATAATCCATGAAGGCACGGGCCAGTTCGTCTGGCTCAACGGTATCTTTGTCTATATGCAGCCCCTGCCAGTTGGCGAAGCGTCTGTCTATGCGTTGTGACATTGCCTGGTAATAATCCTCGTCATACGGGACAAACAGGTATGCTTCCTCTTTGAACTCATCGGAATGATACCTTTCCGGACCGAAATAATCCAGGGCGTGGTTGTCAATGTCTCCGGGATAAAATGGAGTTTCGTTGGCGCCATAGTAACTGCCATAATAGTAGTCGGCAAATGCACGGCCCTGTTTATTGAACAGGAATCTTGTAAGCTGCCCGTTCAGGTTGTCCTTTATGAACACCCTCAGGTCATCATCGGCCGAGCCGCTTTTGATCCGGGACACAAGGTCTCCGAACTGTTCAAGAAAATCATCCCTCATAAGGTCATTTACCATGCACCAGCGTAGATATATTGCCAGATGATTGTAGGCCGTAATTGTATCTAACGGCAGATCCTTCTCTTTGAACTTCTCCAGATGGCCTTCCGCATCGTCCATCACTTCATCCGTGTCATCCGGGAAATCGGGACCGCCATCGGCATCGTCTTCGCTGCCGTATGAGATTTTCAGAGTCACTTTGTCCGGAAGGGCAACACCCTGTCCACGTGTTATCCTATGTTTATCGACAGCAGAGAAGCCTATGGTTTCTCCGTCGTTGAGAACTGCATCGTATTCCAGAACATATCCTGCCATGCTGGCCAGGAAGTCTCTCACCTTTGACGGGTCGGCATCCACGTCAAGGACCTCCATTTCGTCCTTGCCGAAACACTCCATTCCATAGGTGTAGCCGCTGATTCCCTTTTCGGTACGGTAAAGCCCGAACCATATCCAGTTGTATATAGGCAGCGAACCCTCTTTCAACATTCCGGAAAAGCCTTCATAGAAACGGGGCTGGAACACCACGCCGCTGGTATAGATGCCGGTTACGTTCTTTTGCAGGCAGCAGACCGACATCAGTTTCACATACAACTTGCCTCTTTCAAGAAGCGATTCTTCCTTGCCGAGTACGGCAACCATGATGTTTGCCTTGTGAGCCTTGGCCACCTTCTCGGCCTCCGGCCACATGTAGTTGTTCTTCGCGCATTCTTCGGCCTCGCCGTTCGGTACGGGACCTGGCATCAGGCTTACGGCCGCCATCATGTCTCCTACATTGAACACCAGAGAATCGGCATTGATGTTCTCGCCGTCGCCCTCGTCAGCCTCTATTTTCCATTGCTCTTCCAGGTCTTTGATGTACTTTTCCTTGTTCCAGCTTTTGTCAGACAGCAGGGCAAATCCCACAAACGTGCCCGGTTCCTTGTCCTGTTTTTCGGCCAGTTCCTCTGCTTTTTCTGTTTGGCGGCATTCCTCTATCACAAGTCTGGCATCTTCGTCTTCCGGATCAAGTTCCGCCCATTTTTCCGCATAGGCGACAGCCTTCTCTTTCTGGCCTGTAAGATACTGGTAGGCGTAGGCCATGCGCATGTTCCATCCGGCCTTGCTTTCTCCGGCTTCGCGGACCGACTCCAGCAGTTCCAAGGCCTTGTTCAGTGCCCTGTCGCATTCTTCCGTTTCGGGCTCCTCGTTGTTGTCGCCAAGGACGGCATAGTTCTCGTAGGCTCTTACAAGGAGCATGGTCGATTCATAGTCCCTTTCATCGGCCGGTATCGTTTCAAGGGCCTTTATGCACTTCGTGTATTTGTCGTTGTCGTTCCAGTCCTCTATCTGCTTGAAGAATGCCTCCGCATTTTCCTTGGTGTACGGTATGGAACCGCTGTCCGCCTCTGTCAGCCGGTGGACATTCCCGTTGCGGATGAAGTCTGAAATGTAGAAGGAGTATGCGGGATATTCCTCCAGAAGAGGTCTTATCTTCCGGATGAAGGCAGGAAGGTCATAGACAAGCAGGTCGATATAGCTGTAAGTCGTTCCCGTCGCGCCGCCTGTTATCAGGCCGAGGTGTTCCGGTTCAAGCAGCTCCTCCGTTATCCTGTCTTCAAGGTCATGGCGGAAATCCAGAATCTGATGATCGTCACCCTCAGTGCTGTTGGGGAAGACCAGGAACATGGCCTGCGCACCGAAACTGTTGGCATGGTCAAATATATCGGTCGAATCGTTATAGTAGTCGGCCACGAGGGAGTACAGGCAGGTAGAACCGACAATCACGTCGGAGCGCAGTTCGTCGCTTTCCTTCGGGGTCAGCTGATAGCCGGTATAAATATCCTTCGGGTTCTCGAAGAACTCCTGATTGTGGAATTTCAGGGTTTCCTCTATGTGCCGTCTCAATTCGGACAGTGTAATCATGCCGTCTTCGGAGCCTGATACCCTTTCTATCTCACGGATATATTTGAATGAAACGCCTTCGCCCAGCGTCAGTTCCAGGATGATATGGAAGATGCCGTTACTCTTTTCTTCGGGCAAAGCGCACAGGTTCTCGTCGTAATACCGGATATTGAAATCGTTGCTTTCTTCCAGATAGGATGCGTTTACTTTTATCTTGGCCATATTAATATCGGTATCATACATCCTGAAGGCGAGCGACGAACCTTTCATGCCTTGGTTGAACGGGAAGAACTTCCATTTTCCTTTCAGACTTTCGGGCATACGGGATATGATGTAGGGATAAAGGATGAAGAGGTCCGGCCATCCTTCCACCGAGAACGTGAACTCATGGTCGCCCCCTACATTGAAACGTGTGTTTTCCGATAGGAGGCCGGTGCCCTCGTTGACAAACTTCGTGAAAGCGTCCGCTTCCTCTTTGGATTTCGGGTGCATCATGTCCGACAGTTTTTCTTCGTTTTCTACGAACCAGTCCCAGAACTCTTCCACCCGTCGGGCCAATGGCATGGAGAGATTGCACTGACGGATGAGAGTCAGCGTGTCTTCATCCTCCGGGTCAAGCTCCCTGGCTTTGGTGAAGTAGCGCAGTGCGTCCCGGTAATTGTCCAGACCATACTGGGCATATCCCATTCTGAAATTCCACCGCTCGTCCTCTTCGCCTTCCTCCCTGACGGACTCAAGCAGTTCTGCGGCCTTGGCATATTTCCCGATGTTGTTGTATGCCCTTGCAAGAAGACCTGTTGTCTCATAATCCCTTTCGGCTGCCGGAATCTGTTCCAGCGCGTCGATAATTTCCTGATGCTTGTCGGCTTCATGCCATTCAGCAATTTGTTTGGTCAGTTCGTCGTTCATGGTCTCGTTGTTATAGATGATTTTCTTTCTTTCAGGTTCAACAGGATGTTCCGCAGCCAGGCTTGAAATGACTTCCTGCGCCAGTCTTTTCACTTCCTCCGCCCGGGGAGCGCAGAATGTGAAAAGGGTGTACTGGTCCTGGCAAAGCGCGTGGCAGCTGTAGCCATAATAAGGTTCTTCCTCTTCCGAATCCCGGTCTTCACCCATGTCATAGAGCCGGTATTTCCCGCCGTCAAATGTCCCTTCTTCAATTATTTCCTCGTCCATGTCGAGAAACTTAGGTTCTTTCTTCGCCGAATATCCCGTGCATCTGACCGTGTGCCAGTTTTCTTCGAGCCCGTCATAATAGACAAGGGTGCCTTCGTCCGTATCTCTGAGATAGCTGCCCGGCAGACTGAAACTGATGCTTCCGACCTTGTATTTGACAGTCCCGCGCCTGTAGCCGATGGCAAACTCGGTTTCGTAGGCCGGCATTCCCTCCGTTGGAATGGGCGTGCATCCATGAAGTCGGCACAGTTCCTCGTATTCCTTTTTTGGGAAAGGGAGAGACGGGTCGAGCGAGGCCGCCGTTTCCAGTTCGTCGATGATGTATCCGTTTATCCGGGCGTCTTCTTCGCTTCTCTCCGAGGGCATGAAATAGCAGTCCTCCCATAGCGCGTTGAGTGCCAGTCCCCGGTGGAAATGTGCGTCCTGCTCCGGATTGTTCCAGATGAAAAGCTCATTGGCAAAAGGTTCGATACCTTCTTTCTCTATACGGCTGATTACATCGTCAAGACGGAAAGAGCCGAATGGAGAGATGACGACACCATCCTCCGATGCAGGATAATAGCTATTATAGAGGTCCCAGCACATGCATAATGACTTGTCGCCTTTTGTTTCCTGCTCATGGATGACTTCAAACAGTTTGGCCAGCCACTTGTGGAAATGGTTCTTTTTCATGGCCTCAAAGTCCCTTTCCGTGTAATACTCCGTTTCATCTTCCACCTCGAAGCGGGTGTCTGCAGCCTGTTGAAGCCGGTCAATGAACGCTATGGCTGCCTTGTGAAAGCCGGGACCAAGCAGGTTGGTCTGGCATTCTCCGGTTACGGAAACAGTGTCTTCCGTATTTTCTTTTCCCTCATGTTGATAGTTCAGGAACAGGTCGCCCAGTTTGCAAAAACTTACCCTCGTTGCTGATTCGTCATGCTCTGCATGATAGCCGGATTCAGCGGCCAGTTTTTCCACGGTGCGCTTGAATGTTTCGATATTTCTGATCCTTGTGCGAATGTTGAATCCGAGTCCCATATTCGTTATATTTTTAGTGTATGTTATTAGTGACTAATGTTTGGCAGCGTTCCGCTTTAAGCGGCAGTGCTGTTTGTTAGCAACCTTATTAATTCAATTTGTAAATAAATCCTTTATGACTTGCAATCAATATTTCATTGTCATCAGGTGAAAAAGACACTCTACCATAATCTATATTAGAGAAATTAGCTAATATATTCATGTCGGGGAATGTACATACTTTCAGGTCTTTGCCATGATAAAATGCAATCATTTCATTATTATGTGAAAGTTTTATATCAAAGGTATCATATTTATGTTCCACAGGTATTTCGATGTTCAATGGTAAAAAACGAAAAGCTGTCTTTCCTCTCTGCGAATAGTATAATATTTGGTCTAATGAGTTTGCGTAAAGAAAATTTACATCTTCCAAATCACAGAACGTTTGCTCAAATGATTGTTCCTCAAGATTGAACCACATATAGAAATATTTGTTTTTTCCACTTAAATCAAGACGCCTATATCCATCTATAAAATAAAGTTGGCGTGAGGAGATATATTGAATATTCCTATACACTTCCTGCATATCTTCTCGATATCTTATCTCTTTTCTATTTTCAATATTATATACAGAAATGAAACCGTATGGATGTTCATATCCAATATTGATAACGTATTTGTTGTCATGTGAAATGCACGCTCCGTTACCATTATCATAACATCCTTTTGAAGATGTCAATTTAGAGTACAAAGTCATTGTTTCCGTGTTATATACATACAACTTCTTATAGCTTTCTTTAATCAACAATAGACTACTATCATTTGAAAAGAAAGGTTCTGCATTATTAGCTTTTATTTGAGCTACTTGTTGTAACGTATCATATTTAAAAACATTCACTTGAGTAGCATTTACTTGGGCAAGAAAATGCTTGTTTGGGGACATTTTTAAGAAATATGACTTTTTAAAAGTATGTAATAATCCTTGTTCCATTTTTGATTTTCTTGGTTGCTAATGTTTGGCGGCTAAGCGACCTTTTCAGAGGCGGTTGAGCCGCTTGTTATCAATGTTTATAGACTATAGAGTTGATTTAGCATTTTGAAATAATCATTTCCAAAATGTTCAACATAATCATCCATTACTCCATAAATATTGTCTCTTTTATCAATGAGTAAGACCATATATCCGTGATCATATTCCCCAAAAGGACAAACATATGGAACATGAAGCAAGTCACAATATTCTTCAAACCTTAAATAATATGGAGTACGTTTCAATACCTTTTTAGTGTTGAAGTGTACATCTACATTAGGAAACTGTATTTCCATATTGTAGAAATAGATGAGAAAATCTATCAACTTTGAAGTCGGTTGGTAGTTTGCTTTAGTATAAATTGCCATAAGTTCATTCGGGCTTATTATTACTCGATTCTCCCAATGGCAATTTGTTTTAAGATATTGTTTCAGTTCCATATTATTTCTTTTTATTTTGCACATTGATAATGTTTGCTGGCTAACCGACCTTTCAGGGGAGGTTAAGCCGCTTGTTATCGTCCATATTCTTTTTTGCTTTTCTAAACAACTCCATTAGTTTATCTGCAAACTCTTCATCTTCAAAATGCTTAAAATCTTGCCAACATACGATAGCTGTAGGAGCTTTTTTCTGAATATTATTCACACAATTCAAAGCCCAGCTTTGATTGTCAGCGTTATACCACGATTTTTTAATTTCATCTGAAACATATTTAGTTATTTCATGCAAATCTTTATCTATCAGCAAATGCTTATCATCAGTAGGAGGAACAATATTCTGTAGTTCACATTCACTGAAATCTAAAAACTGCATTGTTGCCATTGAAAAATCGATGTCCTTGACTTGCACTTTGGAGACATCAATATCATCCCGTTTTATGACATGCAAGATTTTAGCAATAACCTCTGTCGCTTTGGCTGCGGTTTGATTTCGTGTTATATCCTCAATAGACATTTTTCTAATCATCAAATCATCTATCAAACCACTAAAGCGTACATTTTCCATATAAAGACAAAAAAGCATACACCCTTTAATTTTACAGTGATCAAAGACAGCATTTGTTATATAGGAGCCACTAAACGCCTTGCCTAATTTGCATTTGACAAATTTGCAATTATTCTGTCCACCGCCCCATGCTCCAATATATGTGTCTGATAAATCTACTCTGGAAAAAGTACAGTCATCAAAAAAGCACCCCCAGAACCTTGTATTCTTGCAGACTGTTTTATTGAATATGCAATTGCTGAAATTGACATATTCAAATACAACCTCAGATAAATCAGACATACTGAAATCATACTGCACAAAGTCCATATTCTCAAACTTTGTGTCTTCGGATATTTTTATGCCTTTATATTCTGTATTCATTCTTTTTTCTATTTGGACGATAATGGCTGGCAGCTAATCGCTGTTTAGGCGATTTAGGTGCGTGTTACTGATATTATTTGTTAGACTTAAATAATTCATAAATATATGAACAAGCATCCTCTTCATTACAAAAAACTTTTTCGCAATTCCGTCCTCCACGTTCATCAAAATAAAAAACTTCCCATTTGCTATAATTTTGATATAGGACTATTTTGTCCGACTCAATGTTCCCATTAAGCGAATATTCATTTGGATTAACACCCAGCTTGTCTAATTCTTTTTTTAATATATCTTTGTTCATATATATTATCAGTAACATTATACTATCAGCGAAATCCGCTGTTATTTTCTTTAAGTATCAAACCTCGTCGTCCTCCATCAACAGGTCGTCCAACGGGCTTTTGATTCTGCTCTTATAGGTGTCGGCGATGTGGACATACACTTCCGTCGTCTTGATGTTCTTATGACCCATCAGTTCCTTTACGATTTTGATGTCCGTCCCCTGTTCCAGCAGATGCGTGGCAAAGGTGTGGCGCAACAGGTGCGGATAAATCCGTTTCGTGATGCCAGCCTCCCGTGCGGCAGCCTTCAGCCGTTTCGACACGATGCTTTCCGTAAAGGGTTCGCCCGGCCTGTGTTCAAAAAGCCACACCTTCGGCTTGTACAGCCGGTTGTATTCCACCAGCTTCTTCATCAGCGGCCTCGACAGCAGCGTGTAGCGGTCTTTCTTCCCCTTTCCCTGCCGTACTCGTATCAGATTCCGGGACTCGTTGATGTCTCCCGGCTTCAGTTCCAGCAGTTCGCTGATGCGCAGCCCAGCGGAGTAGAGGATGGAGAAGATGCAGAAGAAGCGCAGGTCTTTCGCCGCCACGTCCAGTATCCGCTTGATTTCTTCTTTGCTCAGCACATCGGGCAGGGTCTTCTCTCGCTTGGCACGGTTCACTTTATAGCACCGCCGCTCCTGATCGAGCACTTTCTCGTAGTAGAACTTGATGGCGTTGATGCGCTGGTTCTGCTGGCAGGAGGATATGTCCTTCTCGTGGATGAGATGCAGCAGGTAGCTGTTTATCTCATCGGACGTGATAGTCTTTACATCCCGGTCCCTGAAATGTTCCTGGAAATCCCGGAAGTAACTGGTATATACCCTCTCTGTATGCTTGCTGTATCGCACCTGCTGGAGCTTCTCCATATATCCTTCGGGAAGCGGCGGCCGATTGTCTTCCTTTTCTTTCCGGTCCGTGCAATCCTTTATAGCGGAATAGTCGATGAACGCCATCTTCACATAGCGGTCAAAGAACTCCGCAAGCACGAAGCTCTCTTTGGGCAGATAAGCCTTGCCGCCGATAAGCTGCACGCCTTCCTCTTTCGACAAAGGCAGGCGCAGGCCGTCGTGGTCGAAGGTGACTTCAATGAACTCCCTGCCGTATCTGACGGCTGGCAAGAGTCTGATTCTCGGTTTAGCTTGATATATTTCCATGTTTGTCGTTCTATTTGTCCCACTCGTTCAGGATTTCACCGTTCGTGCTATCGTAGCGCACCCAATGTCCCGTCTCGCGTCCGTCCGTGTATTCACCTTGTGTGACGATGCCGTCATCGTCGGTCTTTTTCCACACGCCGTGCTTGTAGCCGGCCTTATATGCGCCCGACTCATGGAGATACAGCTTGCCGTGCTTGTGGGCCGTATATTCATAAGGGCCGTCAAGCTCGCCGTTCTTATAGTGGCTGACGGTTTCGCTGAGCCATCCTCTGGAGGTGTCCTCGTTAAGCTCCCATTGCTTTCCCTCTTTTTTATCATCGGTATAGTCGGCTTCATAAATCAGTCGGCCGGTTTTGGGGTCGAAGCGCTGTTCCTTGCCGTTTTTCTTTCCCTCCCTGTATTCCTGTATCATATCGGGCTTGCCGTCGGCGAACCAGGTCCGTACCGTGCCTTCTATTTTTCCATGCTGCATGGGAGCCTCGCGCTGCGGGGTCTTCCCGTCCTGGTAGTAGGTGACAAACAGGCCGTGCCGCTTGCCGTCGGCATACGCGCCCTTTTCCCGCAGCACACCGTCACGGTAACGCCTGTAGTCGCCCTGCTTGACCCCCTTGGAGAAGTGTACGCTTTCCTCGTCCTGTCCCCGCAGGATGCGGTATTCGCCCGATAGCGGACGCTTGCCGTCTTTCAGGTAATGGACGACCGTTCCATGTTCCGCATCCGTAAGGGTACGCAAGTCGCCGTACTCTACAATCCGCTGTGCGAAGCTGCTGCCGCACAGCAGGAGAAGGATGCCTGCCAGTATGATTTTTGTTTTCATATCCTTCCTGTTTTTTTCGTTGGACAACTCCCGGCTACCTCCGTCACGTTTCCCTTTCTGTCAGGGTACAAACAAAATCCGGCGGCATTCGGACACGGGAAACCCGTTGAATGAATACCGCCGGACATGGCTTTCTTTCCGCTTTGCTCACACGGACAAGGAGGAATGTTGTTTCTTTGATGATGGGTAATCGGTGGTCGGGGATAACCGGACTGGAACAGGATGTAGGGACGCATGAAACCCTTTCCGTCATTCCGTTTAGGAATGGCAGCGCAGGCCGTATCGTCTATAAGAAATAACTGCCTGCTGTTCCATCTTGTGCCGTCATAGTCCATTATGATATAACTGTCCCAATACAAAGGTATAGAATTTTTTCGCCCTGTAGCAGAAATGAAGGTTAAAGATGGCTGCATAACGGCATTTTTCATCATCTTTTCCCCCTTACTGAAATGTTTTATCTCCCGGCGACAGATGGTTCCGACAAGCCATAGGAACGGAATACCCGCCACGGTCAAATAGCCGCAGTGGGATTCCGGTTCCGCAAATACGGATAAGTCCTTCAGCCTGTCATGCCGTTCCATATCCTATTATCTGTTTATTTCTTCAACAGGGCTACAAACTCTTTGAGTTGGGGTAATCCGTCAAAGAAGTCCAAGTCAAACCTGATGGTAGAACCGTTTGCCAACGATACTGTCAAAATACCGTTGTCGTAATTATAATCTACATTGGATATTTCGGACAATGTAAAAGAACGCATTTCGACCTTCCCTTTGCTGATGACCGGATAGGTCACATTGTTTCCGTCAACTGTGATGACGCTGTTCTTTGCAGACAATTTCCCGGCTTGCCGTATCTTTCTCCATGCCTTGAACACGAGATAAAGACCGACAAGGGCAAGGATGATGGCTGTCGGCAATGGACCGAGAATACGGGCAGTCCCGATTTTTATACCGAAAGGATAAACTACCGGAACTATTATCAGTGCGGCACCGATAAGGATTTCTGTCAGATTGTCCTTGATGGACGATTTGGAAGAATAATTGAATGTCGTCATATTCGGATAGTTGTGAAGTAATTCGTTCGGTGATATTATTTTATGAAAAAGTACCAGATAAGCAAAGCAGCAGTGATGATTATGGACAGGACTGTCATGGCTGACTTGTATTTCTCGACAGCCGGAGATTCCTGTGGTGCCTCAAATTCCAGTATGGTAGGTGTTTGTCCTATCATCTTGTTTGAAATAGCCTCTATCTTGAATTGGTTGGGTTGCTTTTCCACTCCGACAAGGGCATGGTGGCAGTCAAGTTCGTATGCCTTTCTTGGAGAGAATACAGATTTGCTGAACAGGATAATGCCGTCATAGTGGTCACTTATCTCCATCACAGAGTCTCTGTCGTCCTCTTTTTCCACTATGTGCCGTCCGGTATCGGGATCAAGGATGTAGTAGTCATATCCGTTGGACTGTACTGAATCGTATCGGATTTCACCGATTTCCAGCATCTCGGCTTCAGATTTGATGCTCTGCAAGGTAGCCTCGTCAATCTCAGTGTCTTTTATAGGACAGGCGTACAAACAATAACGGCTGTCTTCGTGCATCACGGTTCGGATAGGATAAAGATTTACCACCTTACGCCCCTCTAACTTCAGGTATGTCTTTGACAGTTTGCCGATAGCCTTTTCGTCATATCCGGCAGGAATAGCACCTCCTTCGAGGACGGCTGATAAATTTTTGAGTTCACTCATGTTACAATTCTTTTTATTTGTTAGTAATTGGGTTTATTGTTTATCTCACTTTCTATAAGGAAACAAAAATTCACTTCCCTGTACAGTTGTTCCAGCAGTTGCTCATCGTCCAGCGACTTCCGTCCGGGACGCAGGAATCCGTCTGGCGTTTCAGAGGCGTAATAAAGCATGTTGCCGTTGAACGAGAGCATCAGGTCGCGGTCGAACGACTTACGCAGTTCCGTCAGTTTCCTCATCATCGCCGGGGTGAGTATCATGCGGGCTTCCACCTCGTCGTCCGCATAGACCACGAACAGCCTTTCAAATTCCGGGTCTTCCAGATGTACGAACTTCGCGCCGTATTTGTCCTTGAAGCCTTGCACCGTCTGGGCGAGATACCCGACTTTGCCCTCCAGATGGTCAGGCAGCAGCATCACATACCCCCGGAAGGTGCGGTGGAGCGCGCAGCACCCGAACATGCCCCGGAAGCTGTGCATGGTGCTCTCGATCCGGCTGCCGAAGATGGGGCGGATGAAATACTGGTACGGCACCTCAAGGAAGTTGAAGTAGGAGAAGTCCTTCTTGTTGGAGGACGTGACACCCACGTCGGCCACGGTAATGCAACGGTCGCCGGACGGGACTTCCACATAGCCGTAACAGGTCGAACTGATCGGAACGTCCGAACCCGGAGTGGCGAACAGCCGGCTGTTTTCCAATGCTTTCTGGTTCATCCTCGCGGTCGGCGCATACCGAGCAGAGGGGAACAGGGCGGCAAGGATGCCGGCCATCAGTCCGTTTTCCTGGCGGTTCAGGGCGTTGAAGCTTTTCATAAAGGCGTAATGGAAGATGCAGAACGCAATGAAGCCGGCCATGATATACTTCCAGTTGTTCATCGAGGTTTCGTAGTCTGTCGTCTCGTAGTTGACCAGCAGGCTCCCGAAAAGGCAGAAGGCAAACCAGCACAGGGTGGCGGTATAGACAATGGCTGTCAGACACCGCACCACCCGCCGTAACCGGCGGACACGGGACAGCCCTTTCCGCAGATGCTGCGACAGGGCCTTGAAATCTATGGGGTTCTGTTCCATACTTTCGCTATTTGAACATTTCCTTTACATTCACTGCCGCCATCTCGGTTTCAGGAAACTCGACCAGTTCCTGCTGCTCGTGCTTGTTCCACGAGGCTATGACGGACGAGGGGAACATCTCGATGGCGTTGTTGTAGTCGGTCACGGCCGCATTGTAGGTGCGTCGGATAGCCTGGATCTCGTTCTCCATTTCCGCAATCTGGTACTGGAGGTGGTGGAACTGTTCGTTGGCTTTCAGCTCCGGGTAGTCCTCCACCGCCACGTTCAGCTTTCCCAGCAGGGATGAAATCTCCGTTCCTCCCTTGATCTGTTCCGATTCGGACGCGTTGGAAACCTTGGAACGCAATTCGGCAATGCGGGTAAGTATCTCGTTCTCATGCCCCATATATGCCTTGACGGAGGCGACAAGATTGGGAATCAGGTCGTTCCTTTGCTTCAAAGCCACGCAGATGCCGCTCTTGCATTGCTTGACACGGTTCTTCTTCGCGATAAGGCTGTTCGAGGTCACAATCCCCCATATCACCACGAGCAGGACGACAAATCCGAAAACAGATGCTATGATAATGGCTGTCATGACATTTATCCGTTAGAGGGGTTAAACTCAAATTGCATCCACGGGGATTCTGCCTTTTCCAGCAGGGTGGACACGATCTCATAAGCTCCTTCGCACTGGTCGGAATCTCCTTGCCATGCGCCACGGCCAAGCACGAAACTCAGTCCGTATGCGTTCCATGACGCAAAGTGTTCCCCGGCCGACTCTGCCACAGCCTGCATGGTCTGCCACATCTCCTCCTCGCTGATATAGCCGAACAGGTGAGTCCATCTTGCCATGTTTACTGCACGGACAAGGTCCCATGCCAATGCTGTGGCAGGCAGGTCTTCTGCAGAACAATAGCCGTCTTCAAGCATTTTTTCGATGGTCGTGCAGACTTCGGCCGTTTTCGTTTCCTCGTCCTGCAGCTCTTCTTCGGACAGGTTATCTATACCTTTGGCGACAACTTCAGCCAGGGCTTTGTCCACTTTTGCATGGTGTCCTTCATGCAGCAGCCAGCCGATGGTTTCCAATGCGGATGTCCTGTCCGTGACATTCCACGAGTCTTTGAGCATCTCTTTCAGATTGTACATCTCATGCGAGGTCTCTATGGAATCCACATAGTCACTGCTGAGCACGAGCAACGGGGCGCCGAAAGCCAGCAGCCGTTGCTGCGGGAGTGTCAGTTTCCCGTCATCTTTCCGCTCTATTTCCCACTCGAAATCGAACATATCGTCCATGCCAGCGAGCATGTCCTTCATGTCGTCGCTCATCATGTCCGGGTCGCATTGCGCCATCGCATGGCCGGCAAAATCCAGTCCCTGCGAGTACATCTTCATTACCTCTTCCGGACTCATGGCGGAGGTATCCTCCATTTCCGGTTGCTGTACTTTCCCTTCCATGCCGGGAATGTTGGCCACCGCATCCGCAATCAGCTTTTCCTGCATTTTGGCAAGATCGAAACTCTGGAATCCAGGAATGTTCCCGTACAATGCCTGGGCTTGTTCCATTGCGGCCTTGATAGCGTCCTGACTGTTTTTTGCCATTTCTTCAGGACTCATCGGGTTGTTTGTTTCTTTTGACATATCTTTCGTATCAAACAGTTAATAAATCATTGTCATCATCCTTCCGCTCCATGCTCAAGGAGCGTTTCCACGATCTCGTTATATCCCCGTTCACCGGCGTAATACAGAGCCGTGTGCTGGGAATTGTCCGCCATATTGACATTGGCGTGGTTTTCCGCCAGTAGCGTGACAAACTCGTTATGTCCGCCCCTTGACGCGACAATCAACGGGGTTTCGCCGTTGCTGTTCCGCACGTCCACGCCCGCCTTGGCTTTCAGCAGGGCATCGCCGATGAACCGGTTGCCCGATGATGCGGCATAATGCAGTGGTGTGTTGCCGTCCAGCAGGGCCTTGTCCGGATCGGCCCCCGCATCGAGCAGCAGGCTGGCTATCATGAGGTTTCCCGTCATGCAGGCGATGACCAGCGGGGTTTCGCCGTTGTCGTTGGTGGCGTCCAGCATCGCTTTCGACGAGGCAAGCAAGGCACGGACAACTTCTCCCTGACCGTTATATACGGCCTGGTGGAGCGGGGTATTGCCTGAAACGTCGCTGGTGCTGCCCACAGAAAGCCGGGACACCACCTCCCGCAGCCCGTGCGCGGTGGCGTAGTCTATGGCCTTGTGTCCGTCGCTGTCGGCGATTTCCGTGTCAGCCCCCTTGCCGATAAGGAAGAGGGCGGCGTCCGTGCGCCTGTTGTCCAGCAGGCAAAGCAGGGGCGTCCTGCCGGCGGCGTCCGTGGCGTTCATGTCCGCGCCGTCCGCGACAAGCCTTCCGATGATTTCCTTGTTGCCGCTCCTTGCAGCAGCGTGGAGGGGCGTTTCCGAGTGGTTGTTCACTACCGACACGTCGGCCCCGTTGTCCAGAAGGAGGAGCGCCAGGTCCCGGTAGCCTTTCAGACAGGCGTAGTACAGCGGCGTGTTGCCTTCCGCGTCCCGCCTGTTCACATCTATTCCTCCTTTTTTCAGGAATATCTGGACGATGCTTTTCTGCCCGTTACGGCAGGCGTTGATAAAAGTCTGGCTGTTGTCCATATCGTCAGGAATGTTTTATCAGAAATTTTACCATTGTCTCCTTGTTTTTCGCGGTGGCGATGTCCAGTGCTGTCAGCCCCTCATTGTTCACCGCATTTACGTCCGGCAGGCTGAAGTCAAGCAACAGATCCGTCGCCTTTTTCACGCCTCTGTCCATGCAACTTCCGGCAATGTAGTGCAGCAGCGTGTTGCCCCATATGTCCTTCTTGCCGGTGTCCGCACCGGCTTCCAGAAGCATTTCGAGCGCATCCGCCTCTTCGTTTCCGCAGACATTTCCATCGTAGGGTTTGTAAGGGCTCTTGCCATCCCAGAAACGGGCATCGTACAGCAGCATCAGCGGGGTCTGTCCGCAGCGGTTGGCCGCGTTCACATCGGCCTTGTTCTTCAACAGGATGGGGATGGCGGCCCTTCCCCAGTTGCAGGCGCAGTTGCGGCAGGCGAGTCCCAGCGCCGTGTTCCCCTCCTTGTCGGCGGACGTCCCGATGTCCCATCCGTGGCGGAGCATCTTTTCCAGGAAGGCGGAGTAGCGCTCGATATGCGTTGAACTCAGCCTTATCTTGCTCGCGACTTCAAAGGCGGTGTCCTCGTTCCCGAAATGGTAATTCGGGTCGGCTCCTGCATCCAGCAGCATGTCCGCCGGTTCCGGGTATCTGTCAAACCAGGACATGGCGCACGCCAGCGGGGACAGCCCGTAAAAACCGCTCAGGTCTCCCTTCTGCTCGCAGACGGTCTGTAGTTCCACGCCCGACCGCAACAGGGCGTCCAGTGCCGTCAGGTTTTGGTTGTATATGGCCTGGAACACGTCCATGTTGCCGTGCAGGGCGGCAAGTTCGTCCTCTTCAGGGTCGCTGCCGGTGAGCAGGGCCGCTATCTTCATGACTTTGTGACTGATGGCGCAGTCCCACGCGGTGGACCCCAAATTGGTCTTCTCTTCCGGGTCTATCTGTCCGCTTGCCAACAGCAGGCGGACGAAATCCAGCGATTCCTTGTCCTTGCCCTCATAGTACGCCACCTTTTCTTCGCATTCGGCCTCTTTCTGTTTCCGCACTTCTTCACTTAAGGTGGTCCTTGAGCGGATTTCCTGCAGGTTCTGCACGGCACGTCGCAAGTCCGATTTCACGTCGGCTCCTTCACATGCCGCGTGCAGCACGTTCATGCCGCTGCCGTTTGTCTGGTCTATCCTGCAGCCGGAATTGACGATGACCGTCGCCAGGCGGAAAAGCCCCCGCCGGGCGGCTTCTATCAGGGCAGTCGAGTCCGGGGCTGAACGTGACAGCCTCGCCCCGTGTTCAAGCAGCAGGGCGGCTATCGAGGCCCTGCGGTCTTCCTCCGAACGGTTCTCGCACATGAAACGGGCCAGTGTGAACAATGGAGTACGTCCGTTATAGTCCTTGGCGTTCACGTCGGCCCCGCGTGATATGCAGATGCGGGCAGCTTCCTCGTCGGCGATGTAGCAGGCCAGGTGGAGCGGCGTGCGGTTGTCGATGATATTGTCCCGGTCGTCCACCGGAACCTCCCTGAAAGCCTGAAGTATCTCAGCCTCCGGCTTCCGGGTCTGGTACATTGAATAAATGTCGTTACATGTTACCATGATATGTTTCTTTTATGAGTTCGTTGATGGATTTGTATTTTCCGCCCAGCCGGGAAGCCGCATCCCTCATTTCGCCGTACAGGTGCAACCGGTACGAATTGTACACTTTCAGCTTCAGTATCTGTACGGCGGCTATGGAAGGCGGTGTGCCATATGGCATCGGACACAGGTCGGGACTGTCCTCATGTTCCCACCGGAGGAAATCCTCAGGCAAATCATCCATGCGGGTATCCGTCAGGGACGGAAGCTGCCTTTCCGCTTCCATGAGCAGACGGCGGCACTCGCTGAACCACGACACACGGTAGCAGCACAAAGCCTTGTTGTAGGATAGGTACAAACCGGACTGGCCCGTCCGGTCAAGACATCGGTAGGCAAAGGCGTATTCCCCGCCCTGCATATAGCCGATGGCGGCGTTTAACAGCCGCTCCGGATCTGGCGGAGGCATCTCCGGTCTATTTGCGAGAATAGTCTTCATGGCGCAATTTTATTTTAGGTTCAAGGGATGCCGGGACCTTTGTCGGAAGGCCGCACGGAAAAAGACAGCGGCACTCGGACACGGGAAACCCGCTGGACGAATGCCGCCGGACAAAAGTTCTGTTCCGCCTTGTTCCGGAAAACACGGAGGAACGGTGTATTTTTGATGAATGATTATCGGGTCTCTGGGATAGCCGGACAGAATTATTTCCGCTAATCCTTTGATAATTAAATGTTTTATAATATCTTGACGCGCGAGCCCCTGTGTGTGTGTGTGTGTGTGTTTATACGGATTTTCCGGTTTTCCAAACAATCGTTCGGAAATGTGGCCGCGTTCCGGTCTTTTTTTAGGTTTGTTTGGTTTGTGAAAGACAACAGACTATGGGGCATGGGAAGCATTCCGTCACTCCACTCCGGAGTGGCTGAACAGGCAGTATCGTCTATAAAATATATATAAAATAACCGCCTGCTTTTCCTTCTTTCACCGTCATAGTCCATATTATATATTTATCCGAATACAAAAGTATAGAAAATTTTCAGCTTCCGGCAGAAATTATGGATAAAAATTGCCGCATGACAGTTTATTTTTTGCTCATTTATGCTCCAGAGCATATATTTGAATATCAGCTCAACCTTTACACCGGTATCGGATTGACTTTCATCGTCTCCAGATTAAGGTAGAGTCCGTGATGCTCGATCATTCCATGGCGGAACATCTTCCACAGGATGTTGCAGCCGAGCTGTGCCAATGTGGAATTGATGAACAGGTCCTGTTTTTCCAGGGCTTCCGCCAGCGAACAGCTTGGTCCGGAGTCATTCTCCTTCACCCTTGCATACTTCACAAACCGTGTGATGACTTTCAGCGAACCGACAGTTTCATAGAGTCTGGAAACCGGTTGCTTGATTTTCTTCGGTACGGTTCCCAGCACGACCTGCCCGGTAGTCTGTGTGTTCCCGAAGTCCATCCAGTAGAGGGGCGTATCGTAACTTCTGTATTCCGAGCCCGGCACGGCTTTCAACGTGTCCCACAGGTCAAGCCGTGACTTGATGTTGTCCGTGCAGGTGATAGTGATATTGGCCATGTCGTCCTGCCTGGCATCCTTCAGGATGGCCGGATAAATGTCCGGCACCGCCTTCCAGCCGTTCCCGAAGAAGTTGTTCATGCGCGTGACGAGGCACTGCGCCTTGTTCAGTCCTATGTCCGAAAGGCTGAAGAGCTGGCGTCCGATGTTGGCTTCCGTCACGGTGTCAGGGTCATAGACGGTAACGAAAAGTCCGGGATGCCCGAGCCCCCTGAGTGCGGTGTCGAACCGTGCCAGGCAGGTCAGCACTTGCGAGCCTGTCCCGCCCGCGCCGATGACATTCACCGTCACCGGATGCTGCGGGTTTATCAGGTAATTGTCGATATAGTGTACTCTTTTCATTTCAGTATGTCTTTAAGTTTCAGATTGTTCAGGGGTTTCAATTCTTCCAAATCAAAAGGCTTGTCTTTTGCCGCCTTTGTCACCAGCACGAGATTCGATTTTGTCGGATTCCCGCGGCCTCCCAAGTGGGAAAACTCCGTCAGCCAGAATTTCTTTTCCCAGTATTCGAGCAGCCTGCCGTATGTCAGGTCTTGGGGCTTTTCTATCCGTGCGGAACCGAGGCACACGCTTGATCCGGTCACGTTGAAAAGCGGTGCCTCATAGAGAACTGTCTCCATGCCTGGGCGGTCTTCCTTGTAGGCATAAACGTCCAGCCGTGTGTCCCTGGCTTTATAGACTATGCCCGGCAGGTGGTATTCCGCGTTCTCTATCCCGAGGCCGCTGACAAAGTACATCTTCCGTTTTCCGGGGGGATTATACCAGATGTATCTCTCGCTTCCTTTGCGGGAATCCGCATACAGCAGGTTGGACGGCAGTCTGCCGTATGGCATACTGCCGCGCGTCTCCGAATAGTTCCGCACCAGTTCGTTCATGAACTCGACTGTAACGGGCTTGCCCTCTGCCATGTTTCCCCGGCTGTCAATTTCCCTCAATTCGAGGAAATATCTCCTGCTGCCGGTATGGGGCATCTCTTCTGCCGAATATGCTATCAGGGCCGCACGCGGCACCAGCACATCGGTAATCTCTCTTGTAAGTTGGTTTGTCTCTAACATCACAATATTCAGGTTATATGGTAAATAAATCGGTCCGCCCAATTGAAGAACCTTTCCGGATAGTCGTCGTCCATCGAGAATGTCCGGTCCATGTCCGGCGAGAGGTCAAGAGTTTCCATCGGGACAATCTCGTATGTTTCCTGATAATATGAGTTGAGGTAGTCCTTAAGGAATTCCGATACCGGGTCCAGTTCGTCATAGACGACCATGACCTGCGATTCAAGGCTTATGGGATAGAAATCCGGATTCTCCATGAAATAGGGGTCATACGCATAACTCATGAGCGGTTTCTCCGGATGCAGGAACTGCAGCCCCTCCTTCATCAGGCCGGTCAGTTCCTCCTCGTAGCCGTTTTGGGGTTCGTACCTGTCAAGTGCGCGGTCCAGGTGCTTGTAGTATCTTTTGCAGCAGACCTGCCTCAGCAGCCTGTGGATTCTGCCTTCTTCATAGGACTGGCTCAGCCTGCACCGTGTTTCCGCTTCTTCGGGGGATGCTTCGTCCGGTTCAGAAAGACAGTCTATCGCAAAATCGAATTCGTTGCAGTCCAGGACCGTGTACATGCCGTTTCCCCGCATCAGGTCGTGCATGAAGGTGGCCGCCATGCGCTTCAGCCTCGGATTCAGCCCTTCGATAAACTTGACCGGGAAATAGTACAGGGTGCATTGCCCCCATTTATGCCATCTCCAGAGCCTGAAGCGGAGCCTTCCGGCATCCTGTTCTATATTCACTCCAGTCTCATTTCCGATGAGCCTGTTCACTGCATGGTACAGGGCGACAATGCGTTCTCCGACGGATTTGCCGGAAATGGGTTCCGGTTCTCCGTCGAGAAGTTTCACATAGCGGATATAAGAATCACGCAGGAATTCGTAGTTCTCCTGCGTGATAAGCTCATACTGTCCTTCCGCGCCCCATTCCTTGACCAGCGACTGTATCGCCTTCGCCTTGACGGGCGTGGTCAGAAAAGAATTACGGCCCCGCTTGGAGCCGCAATCCTTTCTTTCCTGTCCGTCCCGTAGCGGAAGCTCCGCTCTGTCTGCCCTATGATGAGCATTGAAAGCTGTTCCGACTGCTGTTCGTCCAATGGTACACATTTTTTCTTCTTTTTATGGTTGTCCTTTCCCATATCCCTTATCCTTTTGTCCCGATGGTGGTCTTGAACTCGTATTCCGCAATGTCCTCCCTGATAACCGGCCCGTGGACGGTTGCCGTCGTCAGCTCCGGGTACATGTTTGAATAATAACTCATGACCATGTCCGGCGTGAAATCCGCGCCCGGATCAGCCAGGGTCACATACTCCGTTCCTTTCTTGAACTTGAATGAGCGTGTCATTCCTTTTACTTCGAGTGGCATAATCTTACATTTGTGGATTAGTTGTCTGGTATCTGTTTTCTTTATTCAGCATTTCCGTTGGAAAATCGAGGTAATTCGCATACTCTTCCGGATTGTAGTCCGGCTCGTCCTGTCCGTAAGCGAACTGTCCGTCCTCCTGCACCGCATATTCATCGTACTGCGGCATGTTTCCGCCTAAGCCGGCAGCCGGCTGTAGCGGCTGTGGAGCGGGCTGCTGTCCGTATGCGCCCGGTTGCGGATATTGTCCTCCCTGACCGGGATAAGGCTGCGCGTGGTATGGCTGTTGCCCTCCGGGATAAGGAGCCGGTTGCTGTACAGGCTGTCTCGGCGGTATCGGCTGCCTGACAGGCTGCTGCCCCCGGCTTGCCGGATGCGGTTGCGGCGGGATGTTCCCCGGCGCCTGTCCCTGTAACGGACGGGAGTGTGGCACAGGTTGCGGTTGCGGCTGTGGTGCGGGTTGTGGAGCCGGCTGTTGCTCAAAGGCATCCATGCCGAACAAACTGCCCTTGTTGAGTTCGGCGGTCTGCGCCTTGATCTTTTCCTCGATTTCCTTCGCCTGCTGGGGGTTGGCGTATGCCTTGGCCTGTCCGAGCACGGTCACGGCCTCCTTGTGGTTTTTCGCCGTTGCCAGCTCGTCCGCCTTCTTCATCAGTTTCTCGTACTTCTCCCGCTTTTCCTTTTCCTCCTTGGTCTCTTTCGCCTTCGCTTCCTTGGCCGCCTTGCTGTCTTTCGCGGCCTTTTCCGCCTGTTTCTCGAACTCCGCCATGTTGGTGAGCAGCCCTGACACTTTCTGTACGGGTCTTGCGATGGTCTGGAAGAAACCGCCGTCAAGCTCTTCCGGTGTCCCGGACAGAGTCAGCGGCACGATGTGGTTCCGGGCCTCGTCCTTGAGCCCGTTTGACTTGGGCAGTACGGATACCGTCATGCCCGTGGCTGATTTGCGGATGACCAGCGTGACGTCCACGCTTTCGGTCATCAGTTGGTTGAACTGTGTAAACATAATCTTTTGTATTAAATGGTTAGACTTTGATTCTATGCGTCCTTGAAGAGTTCCGCCAGCAGCCTGTTCCTGTCGGGATGCCGGCTGACTTCCAGTATCGGGTTCAGCAGGGCTGAGATATGTACCGGCCCGCTTCCTCTTGGCGGGAACTTCATGGCAGGTTCCGGCACCTGCACTCTGGGTTTTCTTGCCACGGGCATCCGCATCGGAGCCGGTGACGGTTGTCTTGTGATGATCGCTTGTCGCATAATCTTTATTTTTTTTAAATGTGAATACTCGGGCTTTGGCAGCCCGTTGAACTACGGGGGCCGGGCGGCGAATGCTTCCGGAAAGGCAAGGTTTTCGGGAAAAATACCGGAGCCTCCGGCGAGGATGATTTTTCCCGAAACCGTAGGCCCGACCTTGCCGTCCGACAAGAAGCATTTGCCAACTTTGCCCTGTAGTTCATCGGGTCGCCAATGTTTGGGTCTTCCATTCCTGTCTTTCCCTTTTTCCCATGCAATGGATGTGGAGACCAAGGACACATGGGGGCAACAGATGCAGGGCAATCCGGGCATAACGGGTATAAAAAGAGCCCCATATGGCATGAGGCTCATGGAAAAAGAAAAAACTGATTTCATAAAAATCCAGGTATGTATGCTGCAATTCCACCCGTCTGTTCAGTCAATCCAGAAGGTTCCGCAATGGGGGCACCTGCATCCGGCCGGATACCCGTTGGAATAACGCACGTCACGGTGGCGTTTGAAGTTCATGTCCCCGAAGGTGCATTTCCCGCTTCGGAATATCTTTTCGTAAACTGCCTCCTGTTTCTGGTGTTCGGCCATCCGGCTTTTACGGACCGAACCGGTGGAAGGCGTCATGCCCGTTTCCCATTTTGTGGAGTCGCACCAGTCGTTGGCCATGCCGCAGACTTCATCCGCGTAGGAATAGTGTACCTGTGAATCGACAAACAGGTTGTCCCTCCGGAAAGGCAGCGTGAGGTCCAACGGAATCCGTACATGATGTCCGGACCCGTTCAGGCTGTCGGCAATGGCTACCACCACGTTCCCGTAAAAACGGATGCTCCTGAAATCGTTTTCCGCGTCTTCACTGACAAGCCTGTCAAACATGGCATTGAAATAGATGCGCAGTTCTCCGCCGTATGCGGCATTCTCCACCAGTTCTTCAATCTTCTCGTCAAACTGTCCTTTCTTCAGATGGAGTGCCCGGCGCACCTTGTAGCAGGCCATGGCGACCGATTCTCCCCGCTGTGGGATGCCTGTCCGGTATCCGCTGATTTCCACTCCGAGCGAATAAAAGAAGTTCGTGACGGAGGAGTTGCGTATCAGGTCCTTTACCGGGTCAGAACCGTTCCGGTCGTAGATCAGTTCCCTGATTTCGTCCTCATGCTCTTCAAACTGTTCCGCACAGCCGTCCGATTCCATGTTCTTCCTTGTTTCCTCCAGGTAGCCGTGCATATTTGAGCGTTCCTGCTCCTCATACCATTCGTATGCCTTTTCATACAGTTTTTCCAGGCTGTTGGAGCGGACGCATTCTTCCTGGATGTCCTCATGTTCGTCAAGGTCATCGCAGTAGTCCACATAGTAAAGGCTTATGTACCGTGGTACATAGCCGGTGTGTTGTATGGATTTTCCGTTCATCATTTCTATGTTATTTTAATGTTAAACAATCAATGTCGTGTCTTTTATTCCGGACTTGTGCAATTCATGTGTCCTTTTCATTGCGTTCTGACGTTTGCCCCTCCATGTCCTCCATGTCGGTTTCCATCATCCAGTATTCCTCGTATATCCTGTTATAATCGTCCAAAGTCAGATGCTTGAAATGTGTGCAGAATATGTTGTGGAGTTCTTCCGGAGTAAGCATGGGATCCCGGTCCAGCGTCCTATGGATGATGTCTTCGCATTGCAGCAAGGAAAAATCCGGTAAATCTGCCGGCCGGTGTGGATAGACGGAAGTGCAGTCTTCGATGATATGCCCGACAAACCGCAGGCATTTCCGTAGGTCTTTCTTTACCGTTATCTCCTCGTCCGTGTGCGCATTGTAATATCCGCAGCTGACATTGACGCAGCTGGCATCCAGCCCGTTCTCTTTCAGGGCAAGTACATCCGTTACCAGCCCTTCCGTTTCGCGGTACCCCCATTTCCCCGGATCTACGGCTTCAATGAATGGTTTGGAACACAACCCGGTGAAACTGATGGATGTAACCAGGTCGGAGTCACCTTTCCGGTCCGGCTGGATGACAAAGCGGACGTTGTCGAAGAATGGCATGTATGCGACCCCGCTTCCCCTGCATCCTGTTTCTTCTTCCCTGAAGAACACGACTTTAAGGACATCAAACTTTTTCAGGCATTCCAGACATACGAATATCCCGTTCTTGTCATCCGCTCCCAGGTTCTCAAACCGTTTCATCGACGGTGAATAGCCGAATATGATGTCTTCGGTCTCAACGGCCTCGAAATCTCCGGAGTGATGGCAGCAGGCAACCTGGTCGATATGGCTTGCCAGGCACGGATAGGTGTCGCTTTCCCCCTTTGTCACATACAGGTTTCCGTAGCTGTCCTGTGCCAAGCTGATGTTTCCGGGAAGGCGGCTGATGTAGGAACAAATGAATCCGATTATCCGCTGTTCGTTTCCGCTCGGGCTGTATATGCTATACAGCGTCTTCAAAAGTGTCGTATTCATAGCTCATTTCGTTTAGGAATGAATCAAGATAAGAGTTGTAATGTTTTTCATCGGGATTTTCGATCGGTTTCCCGTTGATATAGCCGCGTCTGATTTCCATTATCAGCTTGTCAAGGGCGGCGGTACGGATGGAGAACTTCCTGTAAGCTTCAGCCTGCTCGTCCCGGATTACGATTTCAGCGGTGCCGTCGGGCTTGGCGCATAATTCATAGTCGGTATGATCCATGAATTCTTTTCTGTACCTGTTTTCCGCTTTCCTCCTGCACAATTCACAGCAGCAATACTCTTTGATGAGTTCCGAATACAAGCTGTCCTCTTTCAGTATATAGCCTCCGCAATATCCACAGCAGGTGGTATCGTCCCTGTGGTAATATTCGTCTCTTGATTCGATGTAATCGAAATCGTCAAGGTCGTTGACGTTGACTCTGATTTCCCGTCCGTCCATGTAACAGATTCTCGTTTCCTGGCAATGATACTGGTGGTATTCATCCCATTCTTCCGATTCTTCACCACTGTCATCTTCATCCCCGTACAGGTTACGGTCGGTGGTGTCCAGTTCGTAATAATCCTCGCCGTATGGGTAGTTGTAGGCTTTCCTCGCCATGATGTCGTACCATTTGAAGGAATCCTGATAGGAAAGGACATCATCCATGCCCAGATTGCAGCCAATCTCGAATTTCATGTCGGAAAGGGACTGTCCGTCAACGCTCACGAATGCGTTCGCTTCATTGCAGGAAGCTCCCACGATTTTGTACCCGTCTATTTGTTTTTCCTGTATGAGTTTGTTAATAAGGACGTATTTCAGTATGTCATCCCGGCCTGTGGCATATTGCCGTTCCAGAAGGCGCCATTTCCTGCCATCCTGGTCCGTCACGTCGGTGAAAAGAACCGCCCTTGCCACGATGCGGCCGTCTTCATCCGTGAGGTATGCCGCCTTTGCCCTTACTGCGTCCTCATAGAACGGATACCTGTGCCTGTCCGTCATGCAGGAATCAAAATCCCCCCGGCATTCCCCGCTGTCGTAGATTTTTCTGAAATCGCCGTCCACATGGAGCTTCAAGCCGCAGGTGCAGCCATAGGTGAAGGTGTGCCATTCTTTGGCAAACACATCGCCGCAGATCCAGTTTACGACACTCGGAGAAAGGACTTTCCCTGCCTGCGTCTCAAGCATTACGGCCCTCATGAATTTGGATGATTTCATTTTGAATACCTTACCCCGTTCCGTGTTGACGTAGCGGATGGAGCATTTGTCTCCGTCCTCGCATATTCCCTGCATATCATCGGTCTTGTAGCGGGAGCTCCAGTATTCCTTGCCCATCAATTCAATCTTGTTGGGAAGAGTTTCGTCTTCCTTTCCTGATTTGCACACGGCTTTGAAGACTATATTCCGCAGACCTGCCATGTCCTTTACCCTCAGCAGGCTGTAATCGCCAGTTTCCTGACAATACCTGAATAGTTCCGGATTCTTCAGGTGGGCAAGCAGAATCTTGTTTTTTCTGACGGTAATGCCGTCTCTCTTTTCAATTCTGAAAATGCTTTTGAACTCGTCGAAGTTCTTGAAATTGTAATATAACATATGCTATCGGATTGATGGGTTAGACAATGCGGAAATCCCTCTTTTGAAATTGCTCTCCTTGTTCCCGGCAGGATGGCCACAAACGGTTCTGGTCCAGTTTTCCCGGTGGATTTTCTGTTTCTCTGTTCTGTCCATGACTTTTAGAATTAGATGTTTTACATGCCCGGCTCTTTGGAGCCGGTATTCCGGTTTCTTACTTGCCACTGTTTGGCTTTTGCCCTGTCAACGGCAAGGCTTGGCGGGAAAAAATACCGGAGCGCCGCGAGGATGATTTTTTCCCAGCCAACCAGCCCGTAAGGGCCGCCTTGCGCATGACAGGGCAAAAGGCTATTTTTGCAAGGAAGAAGCTGGAATATCCCGTTTGGGGAATTACTGTCGAAAGAAAATTGCCGTCGGGAATAAAAAACGGGGCAACCGCAGACGGTTACTCCCGTTATCATGACATGCCTGTATGTACCGTCAATATCGTTACCGAGTCAGATTTCAGAAAACCAGGAAACTTAGGATGCACAGGATAATGGCGAATGCCACGAGAATACAGGCTATCCGGTAGAGGAATCTGAACACCCCTTTGAAACACACGATGGCCACGGCTGTCCATACGGGTGATATGCCATGTGAATAAAGCCAATTGAACACGATGGCGGCCGTGACAGCCAATGCGACGGTTCTTGCCCACTTGTTGCCGACGATATTTTTGATTTTTTCTATCGCTTTCATAATCTTCATGTTTAAGGGGAATGCCATTCCCGTTTCCGGGGCTTTCCAGCGGACCGCCACCATGGGCAAGGCTTTCGGGAAAAATACCGGAGCCCCTCCGGGCGAGGATGATTTTTCCCTGAAACCGCCTGCGGCCAGGCCTTGCCTGTGGAAAGGGGCGGCCCGCTATCTTTGCCCCGGAACGGGACGGCTTCACCGCTTCGGCTTTTTCCGGTTCCCGTCTTTCGGAAACGAGAGGACCAGGTTGAACCCTGCGTCAAAAGCCACCGCCGCATCGAAAGCAATCCCTTTCTTTCCCTTGAATCCCTTGATAAGACGAGTGGCACCGGAGGAGAAAAGCTGGTCCAAGTGCTGGTCCGTCAGCTCTTTGTTCAGGAACTTGCGGAACACGAGCAGGCCGCAGCCCTTATTGTCGCATTTTGCGGCCCTGCCCCGGACGATGACATGTCCGGTCTTGCATTTGGGGCAGGTGAACGTGCGGGCGGGAGCCGCCGGCAGGGAGAGTTTCAGGATTTCCCCGGTGGCCTTGCGGGTATAGTCCCTGATGGATGCCATGAACGTCTCCGGGTCGAGCGTGTGCCGTTCTATCTGCGCCAGGGCGTTCTCCCAGCTTCCGGTCAGGGAGACATCCGCCACCAGCATGTCCTTCACGGCTCCGTAGAGGATGAGCCCCTTTTCCGTGGGTACGAGGCTTTTCCCGTTCCGTTCGATATAGTCCCTCTTGAACAAAGTGGTGATGATGGCTGCCCTTGTGGCGGGCGTTCCTATTCCAATATCCTTGACGGCCTCACGCGCCTCTCCGCCGGCGATGTCCTTTCCGCAGGTCTCCATGGCCGCCAGCAGCGTGGCTTCGGTGTAGAGCGGCTTGGGCATGGTCTTTTTCTGCACCAGCCCGTGGCCCGATACCGGAACCTTGTCCCCTTCGGAGAAAACGGCATGGCCGTCGTTCAGCCCGTCCCCGTCCTCCTCCTTGTCCTCCTTCCAGCCGAAGACCCCGCGCCAGCCGGGGCTGGTCACGACTGTACTCTTCGAGCGGAAGACCATGTCCCCGACACGGCACTCCATCAGCAGCGCCTCTTTCTTACAGGATAGCGAGAATGCTTCCAGCATCCGACCGGCTATCAGGGCATAGACGGCGGACTCCGCCTCGGAAAGCCCTTCCGGCTTGACCCCGGTCGTGACCAGGGCGTGGTGGTCGGTCACTTCCGTGTCGTCCACGCTGCGGGTGTTCAGGGCGGAGAGGTCGAGAGTATTCCCGTATTCCCGGAATTCCGGCATGGCGGAAATCTTTTCCAGCAGTTCCGGGATATGCGCCATGACATCCTGCGGGATATGGCGGCTTCCTGTCCTTGGATAAGAAATGAGCTTCTTCTCGTAGAGCGCCTGGGCGATGTCCAGCGTCTTCTCCGCCGGCAGGTCGAGATGCACGTTGCAGTCCTTCTGGAGTGCCGTCAGGTCGTATAGCAGCGGCGGTTGTTGCGCTACTTCCTTGCGTTCCACCTTGGTGATTTCCGCCATGGAACCGGAGGGGATGCTCCCGTATGCGGCTTCGGCTTCCGCTTTGTCGCTGAAGTTCCCGACATGAAAGAAACGGCGGTGCGACTTCCGGCCGTCCAGCGTGATGTGGAGCTGCCAGTAAGGTACGGACACAAATTCCCTGTTCTCCTTGAATCTGGCGCATATCATGGCCAGCGTCGGGGTCTGCACCCGCCCGATGGAATGGTTCGGAGTGCCGGAGGCTATGGCCAAAGCACGGCTGGCGTTCATGCCCACCAGCCAGTCCGCCTTGGCGCGGCTGTCAGCGGCTGCATATAGGTTGTCATACGTCGAACCGTCCTTCAGTTCTTCCAACCCTTTCCTTATGGCCTCGTCGGTGAGCGAGGAGATCCACAGCCGCCTGAATGGTTTCGTACAGCCCAGATAGTCATATATCCAGCGGAAGATCAACTCTCCCTCGCGTCCGGCATCGGTGGCGACGATGAGATTGTCGCACCGGTTGAACACCCCGTCGATGACCTTCAACTGTTTTGTGGCGGCGATATCCGTCACCATCCCCCTGTCCGTCCGTACCTGGCGGGATACCAGGCGGAACGGTTCCGGCAGCATCGGCAGGTCCTCCGCCGCCGTTCTTGTATAGCCGTATATGTCCGGCAGGGCCAGCGACACAAGGTGTCCCAATGCCCATGTGACCATGTATCCGTTACCGGAACAGTAACCGTCGTTTCTCTTGTCCGCCCCGACCACACGGGCTATGTCCATGCCTACACTCGGCTTTTCTGCGATGATTGCTATCATATTGTTCGGATAAAATTTAAGCCGTTTCCCGTTTTCCATGCGGAATACAGGAAACGGCTGTTAGACATTTTCTTATTTACTGCTGTGGCAGGCTTATCTGCCTGAAGGTGTGACACCCTGTATTTCAAGCAAGGGAGCTTCGCCCTTACGTACCAACTGGAGCGTGGCGTCCATCACCACGTCCACGCCGAGGAGCACGAGGCTCAGCGGCATCACACTTGTCTTTTCCCCTCTGAGGAGCGTGTCAAGTTCCCCGGCCATCTCCAGTTCGTCCTTCAGGATGCCGATGGCGGCCAGTTCGTCCCAGTTCACATCCTCCGCCATGAAAGGCGTATTGTTGTTTTCCTTGTTCATCTTCTTGTTCTTTTTAAGTCAGACATTCGTTTTTCTTGCCAATCATGTCAGGAAGCGCTTACTCCTTTGGACTTGCGGCTGCCCTGTTCCTGTCCCTGCTTCTGAGCCGCCGCCACAACGTTGCGCTGCGAGGCGTTTCGCTTGCGGTCCGGGTTCTCGTTGTAGTAGTCCAGACGCCCATGGTTGAAGTTCGCCTTGACATACTGCGAGATGGTCTTGCCGTCATAGCCCTTGATGCCCTCAACCAGCACCGCCTTGCCGACCTGGAGGTCGGCGCGTTGTTTTCGGGTCAGTTCCACGTTCCACACCTTGTCGGGGATCTTGAATTCCGCCCGCTGTTCGAAGCCGTCCGGCGTGCGGGAGTAGCTCAGGCGGCCCGTCTCCAGGTCCGCCTTAATGAATGAGGAGAATTCCTCGCCCTTGCGGTTCACCATGTCGTTGAGGAAAATCGGCCTTCCCGCCAGAAGCTCCTTCTTCTCGTCCGGCGTGATTCTTACCCCGTTGATTTCGTCCGGAATGTAAATCTCGCGTGCGCCCTCCGGGGAATCCGGGTTGTAGCGGGTATAGGCGGGTTTTCCGGTCGCCTCGTCCAGTTTCACGAAAGAGGAGAAGATCTCGCCGTCCTTGCGCTTCATCCCCTCCACGAAGATGGCCTTGCCCGCGTTCAGGTCCTCGATCTGCTTCTGCGTCAGTTCCACGCCTCCCAGCGACTGGCGGTTGAAGAACTTGTCGTTCTCGAAGATGTACTCGATGCCCCTGCGCTCGGCGTTGACCTGTATGAAGGCGTTGAATTCGTTTCCCGACTTGGCGGTCATGCCCTCGATATACACTTTCTTGCCTTCCCGCAGGTCGTTCTTCTCCTGCTCGGTCAGCTCCACTCCCTTTACCTCTTTCGGGATGAACACGTTGTCCACTTTGGTGGCTACCACCTCGTTGGTGAGCCTGTCGATGCTGACGAAGGAAGGAATGTATTCCCCGTTGCGCCCTTTCAGTTCCACGACACGTCCCATGTTGCCCGTCTCCAACAGGTTCTGCTTGTCCTCGTCGGAGAAGATGTGTCCGAAATACGGGCGGTCGAGGTCCGGCTTCTGGCGGATGCCGTGGATGCCCAGCACGACGTCCCCGTTTTTGGACTGCTGAAAGGACAGGCGGGCGTCGGTACGCAGCGCGACCGAGCCGAAGTTCATGGTGATGGGCACGACCTGGTTGGTCTTGTAGCCCTTGAGCATCTGGTCGAGCAGCCCGCGTTCCTGGAGGTACTCGCGGGACAGCCCGAAGTTCTTCAGCTGTTCCCAGTTGATCATGGACTCGTTGTAACGGTACGGGTTCTGCTGCTGGCCCCCTTCTGCGGCGACCTGCGGCTGGTTTTCTTCTTTTTTTGCCATTTCTTCTTGATTTTGTGGGTTGATACTTTGGTTTTCCTTGTCCCGTGGGACGATTTCATACTTCTTGAGGAACTCTTCCACGGCTTCTGTCTTTTTTCCGTTTGCCATGTCTTCTATGGCCTGCCGTACTTCCGGAGTGTCCAGGCTTCCTTCCCTGACGGAGAGGATACCGAAACGGGTCGGGTCCTTGAACTGGCTCCAGAAGTTCTTGATGAAGTTCTCGAAGATGTCCGCATAGCGGTCGATCTTCAGGAAGGAGTTGCGGTGTTCCTTGTCAGCGGACACCGTCTTGAACTTGCCGTCCTGCCCGATTTCGGACACCGCCTTCAGGAGCAGTTCCATTTTATCAAGGATGAAGACGATGTCGCTCATCTGGACGTTCTCGCTGACCTGTGGCCCCGGACTTGGGGGTTCTTCCCTTGCTTTTTTCTTTGCCATAACTGAAAGTTTTTTAGCGTTAATACTGATGTTGTCGGTGCAAATATATAGGACTAATTTTGATAAATGATTGATTTGCAATGTATTGGGATATACATTACATCGTATGTCATCCTATTTCACCGCAGGCTTCCAGACAGGGAAGGAAAAACAGGGAAACGGAAGGGAAACAGCCTCGCGACGGGAGGAGGAATAGAGAGGGGACGACAAAGGTATAAATCCGGGAAATGGCATCGCAGGCAGGACAACGGCTGGACGGAACGGAAACAAAAACTGTAATATGCAGAGTGGGGAGCGAGCGAAGCCCTTGTCCCGTTATGAGGTGTTCCTGGAGACAGGAGGCAGACGCATCTCATGGTTCTGGATATGTTTCCGTTTGTATTGGGACGGTGGAATGGAATAAAATATCCCCGTCCGGTTTCCTTCCTTTTGACCCTGTACTTATGCGTCGTAGGTCGCTTCGCTTGCCAAGTCCCAATCCTTTCCCCAACTCGGACGGCAATACCGGAGCGTTTTTTCGGGCGGAAAATTACCATCGGGAATTTTCTGTCCCGAAAACCGGAGGCCAGAACTCGGAGGTATTCGCCCTCCGAGTTATCTTCTCCGGGGGACTTGTCAAGTGAAGCGGGGCTTATGATGCCATTTCATAGAAGAATGGGGAAACAAATTCTTCGGGTATGCGAAACATTGCGGTGAGTATGCACAAGCAGTCAAAAAATGGCTACTTTCGTATGACCGTTGAAGAAATGAAGCATCTTCCGTTCACATTCTCCTGTTGTTCATTTATAATGAACAACATTAAAATATGAACAAATTTCTTTGCCGTCTGGATTTTGTTCATTATATTTGCAGCGTTCATTATAAATGAACATTACTAAAACATGAACATATTATGGCATTGGCTGAACGTGAAACATTAAACTTGGCATTGGAGGCATTACGGGAAAAGTTAGTATTGCCCAAGGAAACGGTCGTTCTAAAAGAAGACGATACATACAGGAATTTTGATACGATTGTCCAGATTATGAATGTGGAGTTTCTATGTGAAGTCAAAAATACGGTGACAACAGCCACTGTCGGGAATATTGCAAACCGGTTAAAGACCTTGGCTGCAACAGAAAAACGGCCTGTATTGTTAATCGCCAAATACATAACGCCGACTGTCGTAGCTGACTTGGCGACATACGGGATTAATACCTTGGACTGTGCCGGCAATTGTTATATCAGATATGTTAAGGACGGTCAGGTGATATTTCACATAGCCAACAAGGGAGAAAAAAATACTTTTGTAACAGAAAAGCCATATCCTGTATTCCAGGAGGCAGGGTTAAAGGTGATTTTTTACTTGTTGCAAGACCCCCTTCATGCAAACAAGCCGTACAGGGAGATACAGAATGCGACAGGCGTTTCTTTGGGAGGAATCAAAAACGTAATGGATGTGCTGGTGGAGAGGAATTTCATTCTTTCTGCGAGTGGCAGGCGTGTCCTTAAAAACAAGAATACCCTTTTCAATCTTTGGGTGGAGAATTACAACCTGACCTTGAAACCGAAACTGTTGCTCTGTAGGATGACTTTCCGTACCAGCGAGCAGCGCATGAAATGGCCGGCCATTGAACTGCCCGATGGAATGTACTGGGGTGGAGAAAGCGGAGCGAACATGGTCGATTCCTATCTGGAACCGGGAACTTTTGACATTTACACGGAAATTCCCGCTGCAAACCTTCTCAAAACCGGTTTTGTAAGGCAGGATGAAAATGGAGAGATAAGAATTTACCGGAAGTTCTGGAACTGGGAAACGGAGAATCATCTTGTTCCTCTGATTCTGATATATGCAGACTTGATGGGGAGTGGTAACAGCCGTTGTATTGAAATGGCAGAAAGACTTTTGGATCATGGACTTAAAGATTACAAGTGAGAAGATAGCAAATCCACTATTGGTCGAATTGCTAAAAAAACTGACGGACAGTTTCAATCGCATGGGACGGGAGTTCTATGTCATCGGAGCGACTGCACGGGATATAATCATCGGGCAGCTTGCCGATATCACATCCGGAAGGAAAACCAGAGACTTGGATATTGCAATAGCAATACCCGAATGGAGTGTTTTTGATGAAATAAAGGATGTTTTGATTGCGGACGGATTCAAAAAATCCAGGCATATGCACCAACGTTTTTACTATGGTGACTACGAATTGGATATAGTTCCATATGGGGTCGCTAAGGAAGATGACAATATCTATTGGCCGCCGGAAGAAGAGATTGCCATGTCCGTGAAAGGTTTTGACGAGGTGCTGTCGGATGCCATAACCGTGAATGTCGATGATGAATTTGACATTAAAATAGCATCGCTTCACGGCTTGTTCCTTCTTAAATTCAATGCGTGGTTGGACAGGAATATCCAGACAAGCAAGGATGCCGAGGATATGTCGTTCATCCTATCCAATTATTTCATCGCCAATCTTGACCGCAACATCCATCCTGAAGTTTATGATTGGGAAAGGTTCGATGAATATACAATTGGAGGCTATTGGCTTGCCCACGACCTGCTTTCTCTCTTGAACAAAGAACAGATTGTCTATTACAAGAACTGCATTGAAAAGGAACTTGAGAAAGATGACGGGAGCAGATTGTTCAATCAAATCATAGAGCATAGTCACGGTCTGACTTACGAGACAGTGAAAGATGCGTGGAAAACCATTGCGGACGTATTTCAAAAAGCGATAGATGATGAAAACTATTGAATTCAAGGTGTTTAGCTATTCAGGAAAAGACAAAGCCAACGAAGATTATGCCTCATGCCTTAAATTGTCAGACACTTGCCTTGTAGCCATTCTTGCAGACGGCATGGGAGGCTTGTCTTACGGTGCGGAAGCTGCAAAAATCGTATCCGAATCTATCATGGCCGCAATTCGCGATAATGTTCAAGAATGTTCGCCGGAAGAAATATTACGGATGGCATTTGATGCAGCCGATGTTGCCATATACAGGAAATGCAGGGAATTAAAGTGCAGGATGGGGGCCGCAGTGACCATAGCCTTGGTCATGGATAGTATTTTGTATTACGCTTGGCAAGGAAATGTGAGGTTGTATAAAGTGCTGGATGGCAAATTATCACTATTGACGACAGACCATATCGTGGAGGACACGGAAGGCACATTTTTAACACGATGTATCAATGGCAAGGGTTTTCGGGAAAACATTCCGGTTATGTATGAAGAGCTGGACTACATTGATGAAATCATCATTTGCTCAGATGGCTGTTATCAACATATGAATTTAATGGAATTTACAAAACACAGTACCATTTCTTTTGCAAAAGATAATTCGGATGATTGTTCTTTAATAGAGATTTCTTTTGTATAATACTTAAAAAATGACATAAGCCTCTTCTGTGCTACTGACATCTGTGTCAGGTATATATTAGAGTGCATCTCACAAAATCGAAAAAAAGAATTGGAGAAAGAAATTCATAGTCTTTCAATTTCGTTCCAACCCCGGAATCTCAAAAAGTCATAGTACAATCTGCGAAAATCGGGTACTGAAGTTATATTTGCTTGGCGGATTAAAGAATAATACTTACTTTCGCATTGTAAAAAGTGCCCATACGAGCTTGGTCGTCGTATCTGCACTATAAAAAGGAAGTAGAGAAGTCCCAGTCATTACGGCTGGGACTTCTTGTTTTTATGCCTGTTTCTCTTACGTGTGTATGCTCCACCCGTGTAATGGTCTCAGGATTTGGGAAAGGGATTCGTCCGGCCTGCCGTGATAGAGCAGTCCTCCGACGATGCCTGTCCGTCCGTCGGGTGTCCTCTCGGCGAATCCAAAAGAATAAGGTGCGATGTCCCAATAGAGTTCAATCTCACATTTTCCGTTGGAGTTCTTTTCCCACTGCTTCAGTTCTTCAATGCGCTGCTGCAAGGTTTTGTCTCCGATGCTTTTTGCGTATTCCACCACCTTGTCATAGTGTTCCTTGCATTTGATTTTCATATCCGATAATTTTAAGTTGATTATAATAATTCTTCATATATTCCAAAATCGAGGCATCCGATGATAGTAAAGTCCCCCTTTCCATTGTCAGCCAGTGATTTCAAATCGTTTATACTGTCACAATAAAAGAAAATTTCCTCGTCCATCTCCGTATCGGAATCCATAGCCAGGGCAATTATGGCCTCTTCCGTTTCCATGTCGTCGCGCCATCGGATGATGCAGTCCGCATAATGGGGCTCATGCCCGTTTTCGGAACGGTATTCCATGTACAGGTTGTCGATTTCCTTTCGGATTTCCTCCGGCTTTTTCATGACAGTCCGGATGGTGCGATAATCATTCGGGATAGCGTTGCAGTCGTTTAATGTTATTTTTCTCATTTCCATTCATTTATATATTGCAAAATATGACCTTGTAAGTCTTATACGGTTTCCCGAAAGCCGGATAACGGTCAAACTCCTTGTATGAATCCCAATCCACACTCATCGTGTATCCGTTCGGAAAATTTTCGGCAATGAACCGTGTTATTATTTCCTTGTCCTTATCGGAAAGGAAGAACTCTTCCTCTATGCCGTATTCCAATGCAAAAATCGCCCATTCGGGGATATTGTCCCAAACGAGCGTTTTTCTGTCGTTGCTGTCCATAGCCGTAATGTTCATTGTGGCAATGCCGTGAGTTTCCTGATAATGCCTTCAAGCTCGGATTCCCATTTCCCGGCGTCATTGCCGAGGGACGGATAGGTAAGCTGGTGCCAGTTGTGGTAGTCGAAGAGTTTCATCCGCAGCGGATAGTAGTCGAACATCTTTTTCCCGTCCCTGAAAATGCGGATATGGTTAATCCCCACATTCATCGCGTTCAGGCCGTGCACAGTGATAATCTCATGGAACCGTTCCATCGGGGTGAAGTTGCTTCTGCTCATATCATTCATTTTTTAATTAGACATCTGCGGCTTGTCAAGCCGGCTTTTTATTTCTTGCCTGCCGGATTGCCCCGTGCCGGATTGCGCAAGGCTTTGCGGAAAAATACCGGAGCCTTCAGGCGAGGATGATTTTTCCGGCAAACCCCGGTGGGGCCCGGCCTTGCCCAATCCAGCCGGGCACGGGGCTACCTTTGCAGGCGGAAATAAAACGACGGTTCCTTTTTATCCGTTCTCATTTTCCCCCTCATTGTTTTCCTTTGGAATCAGGTGCCTCAATTCCGGGTCGTTGGCTATGCGCTCCATCTCGTCCTCGATGATCTGCAGCACGTCGGCCTTTATCTGCGAGTAGTTGCGGTCTATCTGCTGCTGCATGATGTCGTTGCCGTCCTCGTCCCTGAACTCGTTGATGACCGGTATCTTCTTGTAGGCTTTCATTTCTTCCGACACTTTCGCGCTGTCCACGATGATGCGGGCATGGAAAATCTTCTGCTCTATCTCCTCCCCGAAGTTGTCGGCCACGCTGCCCACGAACGTGCCCTGCGAGAGGTTGGCGATCTTGGAAGCCGGTATGAGGGAGTCCATCTGCGTGTTGATGGAAGTCGAGGTGTCCTGCCGGTTGATGGAGAGGGACTGCCGCTGCTGGAGTATCTTGCCGAACCGTTCCGACAGGCTCTTTGCCGTTTCTCCGACCACCTGACCGCTGAAGATGTTGCCCACCGTGTTCTGGATGACCTTCGCCTCCTTGTCCCCGTAATCGCGGGCAAGCTGCGAAAAGTCCTGGAAGCCGAGACAGACGGCCACCTTGTTGCTTCGGGCGGTGGCGATCAGGTTGTCGATACCACGGAAATAGATGGTCGGCAGCTCGTCAATGATGATGGAAGACTTCAGTTGTCCTTTCTTGTTCACCAATTTGACGATGCGCGAATTATACAGGCCGAGAGCCGCCGAATAGATGTTCTGTCTGTCCGGATTATTGCCCACGCAGAGGATTTTGGGGTGCTCGGGATTGTTCAAGTCAAGGGTGAAATCATCCCCCGTCATCACCCAGTAAAGCTGTGGCGAGATCATTCGCGAAAGCGGAATTTTCGCGCTTGCTATCTGGCCCTGGAGCTGATCTTGAGCTCCGCCTTGCCATGCGTCCATAAAGGGGGAAAGGTAGTTTTCGAGGGACGGATATGAGGTCAGAATTGTGAAAATATCCGCATAGGGTTTGTTCAGAAATTCAATGGCATGAGGGAACGTACAGTACTTCCCGTCCTTGTAAATCCGCAAATACCAGATGATTGCGGCAAGCAGGATAATCGGTGACTCCACGAAAAAATCACCCTGTTTCTGTATCCAGGTCTTGTTCAAATTGAGCATTATGGTATAGGCACTTTCGTAGGCATCGCTGATATCTGCCATGAATCTCGGGTTGATGGGATTGCACCGGTGGCTGCGCCTCGGGTCATCGAAGTTGATGACATAAAACTCCGGCTTCACCTTATAATGTTCCTTGTGCTTGAGCAGGTGGTTGTAGGCTATCTCCGACAGGTCCGGGAACTTGTAGTCGTAGATGTACATGGCAAATGACTTCTCTATCTGCTGCTTGATGTAGTTGTTCACTACGGCGTAGCTCTTTCCCGATCCCGGCGTTCCCAACACGATGGAGGCGCGGAAAGGATTGACGATGTTGATCCAGCCGTCCCATTCCCTGCCCTGATAGACAAACTTCGTGGGCAGGTTGACGGAATATTCGTTCTCCATGAGCCTTGTCTCCTGCATGAAACTCTCGTTGGCGGTGTTGAACACGTCCTCCATGAGGTTGTTTTTCAACATCCGGCTGATCCATACCCCCGACATGAGCAGGAGGATGTAGCCTGCGGTGAGCGTCAGCGTATAGGCGGCCGCGTCCGCCGTCGGGCTGAACGGGAGGTCGAGCATCCACCAGTTCATGAAGAACAGGACGATGCCGCCGAGGAAGGCGGCGTATATCTTCCGCCAGGTCATTTTCTGGTTCTTGACCCCTTTGGTGCCCAGGCATGACAGGGCAAGGAATATGAAAGCAAAGACTTTCGTCACCAGCAGGTTGCTGAAAAGTCCCGCTGTCCGCTGGAAATTAAGGAGTATCTTATCCAATACGCCTATGGTTATGCCCATATCCACGAATGACCGGTAGCAGAACCAATAGACGTGGACGATAATGAACACGATGGAAATGGCCCGCATGAACTCCATGACCTTGGCCAGTCCTCTCAAATCATCTTCTTGTTGCATGACTGTAAAAATTTTGATGGTTGGTAATTGAAGTCAGGATATGCCGCGTGAACGGCGTCTCTTTTTCTTTTTGCGTTGCAGCCTGCGGGCAAGCGCCTCCTCCTGCGGGTCGGGGCCGTTGATGTCGGGACAGAATATCCCGAAAGCCTGCTCGATGGCGCTCTCCATGCTGTCGGAAAGGTTCTCCCCCGCGCCGGCGTATTGCACGGGGAATTCCGGTTCGGGTAACTCCTGCGGCCTGTTGAAGAGCTGCTCGAAGACATTGGCCGAAAACTCCTTCCCCAGACGAGAACCGTTATATACTTCTCTGTTCTTGTGGTCAATGAAGGTCACGCCATAGATGCGCCCTTCCTCATTTTCCCGGAACACCACGTCAATGCCCTTTTCCCCGAGCAGCCGGACGAAGTCCTCCCGGTTGCCCCGGCAGCCGTGCATGGCCAGCGCCACGTCGTTCCGTATCTTCGGCTGCCATTTCCGGTTCCTGAAGTCACGGACATTGTGGGCAATCCGTTTCTCGATACCCTCGTAACCGAAGCGCCTGCCGATAAGGGAAGACTTGATGGGCGTGCACAACGGTTTGCCCGCGTCGTCCGTCAGGGTATAGACGATGCCGTTGTAAGGGGTGCCCTCGAACTCGCCCCTGACCTGTTTCGCCTCGATGTTGAAGCAGGAAAGCAGGGCGCTGTACTCCCCGAATGTCTGGAAGCGGTAGGCGGTGAACACGCTCTTGAGGATATTGCCGGCCTGCCGTTTCACGTCCCCGTCCCGGTAGTCCGCCTTTTTGAGGTACGGTTCCAGCAGTTCGTTCCGCTTGTCCGCCACCGGCTTGAGCCCGAACCTGCTTTCCAGTTCCCGGCAGGCTTTCATCGAACGGTTCCATTCGTAGGCGTCGCTGATTTTCTCTCCGTTCTCTTTCACGCAGGTGGAGACAATATGGACATGCCTGCGGCCGATGTCCTCGTGCAGATAGACGATGTAGGGCTGGTCACCGTAACCCATCTTCTGCATGTACTTGCGTGCCAGTTCCGCGAACTGCCCGTCCGTGAGGCGGTCGTCCATCGAGGGGTTCAGAGAGATGTGCAGCACCGGCTTCTCCGTGTTCCGGTTGGCGGCCAGGTAGCTCTCGAACGCCCACAGCGTCTGCTGCATGACATTGCGGGGATTTCCGGTGAGGTCGGTCATCATGCGGTGGCCCGCGATGATGCGGGCTGTGGATTCGTCCACTTTCCGCTGGTTGTAGGCAACCGCCCCGTAAAGCGATACGCCCCGGTTGATTTTAGCCACCATCCCGCTGTTCCTCCTTTTTTCTTTTTATAAGATATTCCTCCTCGAACTCCCGGGTCAGCTGGATGATCCGCTTGCCCAGCACCACCAGGTCGATGGTGGCCTTCTCCAAATTACGGAGCAGGGCGAATGCCCGTTTCTCGCCGAAATTGGACTTGACGGCCTTCACTGTCTGGTTGTAGTTGTTGCCGATGAACTGGAACTGGTGATAGAAATTTGTCAGGCGGATGTAGTAGTCCGTCGCAGCCTTGTCGATTCTGACG